>JADEYI010001248.1_pt1 | contig 20839 bp, 30 predicted proteins | sample 8542331 | NCBI WGS metagenome assembly JADEYI01 (sample SAMN16510988, study PRJNA670497) | mine drainage metagenome | isolation source: biofilm near Copperflume 1 | place: Germany: Marsberg coppermine Kilianstollen | collected 2018-02
GTTCTCTATCTCACCTCGAACGACGACATCTTGTATCTTCTCGCTGTCGAAATGCGGTCCTGCAAAAGGCAAATCGGCTTTGCACTCAGCGAATCATTCCGGCGTTCGCTGCTGGATACGCGCACGTTGACGAACACGGAAGATTCCGAGGTCGTCCTCTTACGAGATCTCCTTGCAGCCAAGGACGTGTGACTCATCCCCTTCGCCAATCGGAGTTGTTGACTACCCATTGCTAAGCGATTGTGGATGGAATGGCTTTCCATTGACGCCCGTTTGACTTGCTTTGCCTCGTCTTTGAACGAAATCGGGCTACCCTAACTCCATTTCCTCCTATGACTTGCTTCTTGACTATCCCCTTGTGCATGACTCTGTTTTGAGGGGTCGTGGATGAGGTGCTTGGGTACCGACGGGTAGAAGTAGAGCTGCGGAGGAACGAACGCGAACAGGAAGGAGGTTGATATGGCGCAGATGCTGGAACAGGTACGACGTCTTGCGCGGGACCATGGCAGCGATCTTGCGTTTGTTGTGAATCATTCTGGCGGCAAAGATTCCACACGAATGCTGGGTTTCATCCGAACGAAATTTCCAGATGCGCCGACTTACGCGGTGATGGCAGACACCGGATTCGAACATCAACGACCAATATCCGCAGCCGACTTCGCGCGCCACCGGTGCGCAGAGTTTGGCTTGGAACTGACGGTGGTGCGTCATCCGAGACGGACCTACCTGGAGATGGTGGTGCAGCGTGGTATGTTCCCGTCGCCACAGTTCCGGCAATGCACCTCCGACTTGAAGCGCAGCCCCATCGACAAATTTATCCGGAGCCTGCCGCACAAGGTGATCGTGAACTGCATTGGCATTCGCTCCGAGGAATCGAATCCCCGCTCTCGATTGTCGCCGCTGACCCGTAACCAGAATCTTTCAACTCGCAGCAGAACGGTGTACAACTGGCTTCCCGTCTTTGACCAGACACTCTCCGACGTGCTCGCGTGGCACTGGGTGAACGCCATCCGGCTCCATCCTGTGTACGTTCCGGAGTACCACAAGGACGGATCGACGGGCGGATATCTGCGACGCTTTTCGTGCCGCGTGTGCATCTTCTCGACCGATGCGGACCTTGCAGCGATTCATCTCCATGACCGCGCGGCGTTCGATGCGGTCGCGGACCTCGAACGCAAATTGAAGTTCACAATGCGACCGGGCGTCAGCTTGGTTCAGATTGTGGAAGCTCATTCTTCGGCCAGCATCGAGGAAGCACGGCAACAGAGCTTTTGTTTCTGACAGAAGATCGTCGGTTTAGGTATTCCCAATCCCTCCATCCTGTAACCCCAACCTACCCAACTTAACGGCACACCTGCCATTGCAGAAAGGAATCCCCATGCCCGAAATTCCCCGTGTTATCTCGGCGCCGGCCGAGTACGTACCGATCTTGTCCTCCCGCTTTACCCTCCGCTTCGCAGTCTGTCTTCTGCTGACCTCGCTCGACGCAGGAGTCATCTCGGCGTTCGGTCCTGCGCTTTATCGTGTCAGCGCCGACCATCCCTCCTGGCTGGCCGGCCTGGCACTACTTTTCGCCACCATGCTCGGATCGCTTCTTCGCGTCTGGATGCTGACCTTCCGCGGCCTCTCCCGTTAGAGCCGTATCCACTTCAACCCAACCACAAGAGAGAGGAGAGTCACTATGCAACGCAGCTTAGGAAGAATGTCCGCCTACAAGATGTTCAACTGGCGCGATCGCGCCGCCAGCACTATTCAACAGACCGTCTCCGCGTTTCTCGACATCGGAGAAGCGATCGCCACTCGTTGGATCCAGACACCGAAGGGTGTCTTGCTCTTGCAGATGGTTCCAGATAACAGCGCATCCGGAGCGATTTACGTCTTCGACCGGCAGCGGGACGACTGGTACATGCTCTCCTTCGAGGGCTGCGAGGACCAGTTCACCTCTGAGCAATTCGACCACGTCTTCTCGGAGTACAAGCTCTTCAGCTACGTAGAGCAGCCCGGTTTACTGCTGTCGCAGTTGCAGCCGGCCAACGCTTAGCCCATCCCGTAATACCCACCCCCACCATCCCAAACGCAACTTCAACTCCAGGAGGAGACGCCATGCGAATGTCCGCTAGTCGTATTCGTTCGATCAATCGCAGCATAGCCAGAGTCAACGGGATCGTCTGTGGCGCCTCGGACAGGCTTCCCCGCAACCCGTCCGAAGCCCGTACCCCCACCGCATCCGCCATTCCGTCCCGCACGATCAGGATTGTGGCGGCGGCGAAACCCACCACCGCGTAGCTCGGACGCCTCCGGAATCGGCGAGCGAATGTGCGCCAGAGACCGTGTTTGGCTCGCCATTTCCAGAAACTTGACCGAGTTTTGGAGCCGGGTTACAACCACACAGTTGAGAAAGGAGACCCCGGCTATGCCTGCCCACTTCTGCGTAAGCCGCCAGACCGCTGAAGAGTTTATGCGGTTATTCGTCAACCGCCTGGCCTACTGCATCCAAAAAGAAAAAGCCCCGTCAGATGGGAGCGCGCCGTATATCAAGCAGACGCGACCACTCGATTCTGGCGCCGTCAGGATGCACCTCAACGGCGACATGACCATCAGCTTGTTTGCCATTAACCCTCAAACCCAAAGCTGCAAGTGGGTGGCGATCGACGCGGACTTCGGCGATGCACTGGACGCCCTCTTCCATCTGCGACGGGAACTCAAACAAGACGGGATCGATGCGGCTCTCGAACAGTCGCGTCGTGGTGGCCATCTCTGGATCTTCGGTGAAGGTCCCCTGCTGGCGTCCCAATGCCGCATCTATATTTACAACCTCGCGCTCCGTTTGGGCGTTCCGGTCAAAGGCGGTGGTCTCAAAGAGGGCATCGAGGTCTTCCCAAGACAGGACCAGATTGCGGATGGAGCATACGGAAACGCGATCCGCGCACCCCTGGGAGTTCATCGCAAGACGAATCGCCGTTATTGGTTTTATGACGCTGATGTGACCCCGGAAGCGCAACTCAATTACCTATACGGACTTAAGAAACTGACGGCAACGGAACTCGAGACCCTCACGCAGGGGATGGAGCTGCCAAAAGCGTACCGGCCACCCACGCCAGTGCCATTTGTTCCGCGCATTCCAGTTACTGGACAGCAGGAGTTCCGCATCCTCAACTACGTGCAGACCACGGGGAAACAGGACATCCGCAACTGGAGGGCGCAGTGCCCGTCCTGCGCGCAGGCTGGCCGCGACCGGTCGCGGGACAACCTCGGTATCAAGATCTCCGACCCGCGCTTCTACGTGTGCCGCGCTGGATGCACGAAGGAAGAAATCCGGGCGGCACTCGGTCAACCCATTCGCAAAGCAGCAATGGCTTAAGGGGGAAGACGATGGCAATCGTTTCTCATAAGCAAGCGACGTCGCCGGCTTCCCGCTCTCATGCTATGCATGGCCTGTCGCTTCCAGCCGCTGTTCTGAATGCCCTCCAGAAGCGAGGGATCTACTGCACTTCGAGCCTCTCTATCGAACATCAACACCTGGCAAGGCGTTACGTGCTGCGCGGTGTGGAGTCCGGCGGCGCGGTCGTAGACATGGGGCGTGCGTGCGCTTACCTTTCGTCGGATGGGAACCCTCTGCCGTGGCTCCAGTCACTCGATTCCATCGCCGTGAACGGACGGCACGCCATCTTTCTCGCTGACAACTTGGTCCGCATCGAGATGTTGAGGATGGTGCGGACCTACGAACTGGCAATCTCGCTTCACACCTTGTCGCTCCTGCCTGGCCGAATCCGCCCGGAGATTGCGTCAAAGCTGCTTTTTCGAGGGCGAGACGGCGCCCTTCCCCTTGATCTATGGGCGGACCAGAACAAGAGTCTGCGAGGACGGATCGCTCCAACCTTCTACAACCGCGCCGGTGAACCGATCAATCTGCCGAGGCGCTTTGAAGAGGCGATTCGGAAGTTGACCGAAGCCGTCTGCTGCATCGGTTGTAGGCATACCCATGTAGGGGTTCCACCCAAGACGAATGGAGTGGCGACATGACGCAGAGTAGCGGAATCGTCGTTATTGTCGGGGAGCCAAACTGGGCGCCACTTGAAAGCATTCTTCCGCCTGAGGAGTGTCAGGAATACATGTACATGGGACGCGCAGGGGAGATCGAGTTGTACAAGCACCGCTGGACGCGCAGATACCTCAACATCGGCATGGACTGTCGTAGCTTCTATCTCTATTCCGATGGGGAATACGTCGAGATTTCGCAGGCCGCGGCGCTTGCACATGTGCGCAGTTGAGTACGGAAAGGAGCATCAACGTGGCAAAAGGTATCAACAAAGCAATGCTGCTCGGACACGTCGGCAAGGACCCGGAGATTCGTTCCACCTCTGGTGGAACGATGGTCGCCAGTTTCTCGCTCGCCACCAGTGAGCGGCAGAAGGACGGTCAGGGCAATTGGACTGACAAGGCCGAATGGCACAATCTCATTGCCTTCAACAGGACGGCTGAAATTGTCCGGGACTATGTGAAGAAGGGTACGCAACTCTTCATTGAGGGCAAGATCCAGACCCGATCCTGGGACGACAAGTCCAGCGGCGAAAAGAAGTACCGCACCGAGGTTCTGATCAATGAACTGACTCTGCTCGGCGGTCGCCAAGGCGGGGATGGGGGCGGATACAGCAATGGCGGTGCGTATTCGCGTACCACGCCCGCTGGTTTCGGACAGTCGCGTGCCGGAGGCAACGACGACTACGGCGACCAGGGGATCAGTGACGACGACATCCCCTTCTGAAAATCTTTGGTCAGAATCACGACCCGGGCGCTCTGCGGAGCGCCCATTTCTTTGAGGAGACAACGAGATGGCGACAACAGAACTGAATACAAATCCGGAGCTTGATGCTCTGTTCGTGCAGTTGGTGGAGCCTTTTGATCCTTCCGAGATCAAATGGCGCGTCACGCATACGACTCAGGATCGCCGGCGGGGTGCGGTTATCGCCTTCGCAGATCCAAGGGCATACACCGACAGGCTCAACCAGATATTCACACCCACCGGTTGGACACGGACCTACGACGTCTCGACAGTGACGGCCGTGAGTCGGATGAAGGGGGACAAACTCATCCAGACCGGAAAGGTGCTGGTCACCTGCTCCCTCACGATCCACCAACTTGGGTGCCACACCGGAAGCGGAGAGGAGTGGGCCGACGAACAGAACGCCATGACGAGCGCAGAGGCGCAGGCATTCAAGCGAGCCTGCACTTGTTTCGGGCTGGGCCGTTATCTCTACAACTTTGCAGAGATGTGGGTTCCGCTCAATGACTACCGTCAACCGGTCAATCTGCCGCCGTTACCGCAGTGGGCGCTCCCGAAAGGAAGCGGCCCCGAAGGGAAAATCAACCCCATCTGCGGTCCTCGGCCTCCCGTTGTGCAACGGGGGCCCATCGATCAGAAGACGACGGCGAGAATCGAAGGCTTCCGGCGCATTCTTGGAGATCCGATTTATGGAGAGATCCTGTGGCGCGTGGCGCGGGCGCGAAGGGCGAACGCGGTTCCGAATGCGCAGCTGCAGGCGGATGTCTCCGAGGCGATGGAGCGTGCGGCTCGTGGCATTCGCAAAGCACACTCGCTGGCCGAAGAGATCGGGGACACGCAGTTCGTTTCCGTGCTCGAGCGGTTGAGGATCAGGTCGATGACAACGATCCGTAACCTCGAAGCTCTCAAGCTCCTGGTCCTGGAACTGGAAAACTTGGCGGCTCAACACGCCGCCTGATCGTGGAGGCGCGGGGCGGCGCAAGTACCGCTCCGCTTCAGTCTGGAGGTATCATGCGCAACGTCAAAATGCTTCGCACGGAAGCCAATTTTGTTAGTGTCCCGGTTGAACAGGCGATTTACTGCGAGAACTGTGAGACAGTCTCGAACTCTACACGGAGGCGGTGTGGAGTGTGTGGTAGCGAAGCAATCTTCAGCCTGACCACCCTGATCGACGGACCTCCTCCGGGGCCAAGCGCCGGACCGGCGGCTGCGGGTCGCGTCGTTTCGTTCTTCCATAAAAAGTCTGCCAAAGCAGCATGAGGCCGAAGGTTCAAAAAGGAAGGTCAGGTAGGGGTGTGAAATAAAGCATATTTTGGCCGGGACTAAAGCATATCTTGGCCGCGTCGGGGAGACGCGCTGGTGGGAATCGGCCGACGAGCTACGGGAATGCCACCTTGGCTGAAATGGATCGACTCTCGCTGAGTACCTCGACCTGGAGTCGTCTAACGACGACGCCCTTTCACCTGTCGCGGACGAGGCCGATAGTAGTACTGCAAGAATTTCCTCGCCAACTTTCCATATGATGATTGATCGAGCGCAATCTACGCGACAGCATCGCGGAACGAAGAAAATTGTTCTGTGTGAACGGGAGATAAGCCAGTGTCACAACCTTGCATTTTTTGCGCCAATAGCGCTGGTAACCGCGAGCATCTTTGGCCGCAGTGGATACTTGATCGGAAAAGTTTCGGCTCTTTCCGCTTGAAACGGCCGGAAGCGCCAGAGGTCATCCTCAACAACACTGAGTTAACCGTGAAATCGGTGTGCGAGAAATGCAATAACGGCTGGATGAGCGCGCTGGAGGGAGATGCCAAGCCTCTCCTTGAGCAGATGTTCGACGATAAACCACTGGCGTTGGACCTTCACCAGCAGCGGATTATCGCCACTTGGATCACCAAGATGACATTCCTCTTCGATTCGACGAAGGGCCGCAATGCGACCAACGTATTCTACGAGAAGAGCGAGGGCACGGCATTCAAGGAGCATCTGCTGATACCGCAATTTACCCTGATTTGGATTGGGAGGCTTAGCGAGGAACATCGATCGGCAGACGGAGCAGATTTCACATTGCTGTCGGAAGAGAATCGCATTGGGGAAGGAACATCGCTGACCCTCGCAAACGAGCATTTCGTAGCCCAGATCGCCAGCGTCCGCCTGAAGGTGACACCAACGATTCTTACTGAACTCAACATTGAGCCGAAACCCGGCAATTGGAACAACCAGCTAATACAAATTTGGCCCCCTGAGAATACGGTTGTGCATTGGCCCCCTCCAATTCCATTCACGAACGGTGGGCCTGATGGCTATTTCTACTTGATGGATCGCTGGAGGCAGGGAGATGAAGTCACCAAGATTGCAAAAGATAGTATTCGGTGACTTAAAGAATCTTAAAAGGTTTCCGTTGACAGTAGCGCTCCGCCAAAGTTTTTGAATCCGCGGTGTGCTCAGGAACGAACCCGGTCATTTTGTTTGTTTGAAGCATGGAGACGAATGTCAGGATATCGACCACACTGATCGTCTTATAGAAATTGAGCGGACGCCCGTAATCCGAGTCCCGGTAAGCGCCGTGAAGAACCCCGTGCCGATTGGTTTTGTCCAGGAACGGATAGAGAGCCGAATTCTCGAAAAAGTATCTCGTCAGGAAATCAAGAGACCCTGTAAGCATGTCGTCGATCTCTTGTGTATTTCCAATCCTTCGGGCCCAAGCATCTTCTTTCGCGTTCGTTATTAATTCGGTAAAAACAGCCTTAACGGAACCTTCATTCTTTAGGCCCCTTGTACGTGCCAATTCACGTCCCGCCCCCTCAACCACCGGCATCAGTCCGGCCACAGCCACATGATGAAGGCCTGAAAAATGCGCAGCTATCGATTCCGCAATAGTTCTCTTGTATAGATCTACAATGGGTATCTGCGCATACATGTTGATAGCCATCGACGCCAGCCGGTCGGGAGTATAGAAGAACCCCAATACCCGCTCGACCTCGAATTCATCGAATTGACCGTTCGCATTGTTGATCTCGCGCGAAACAATATCCAACCGCCCTTGGTTGCCGTAAGGAGGCATAAACCAGCCGATGGAACTCATCGCCCTCACTATATCGTCGTAACGGCCTGGCCTTTTTTGCCCTGTGTATTCCAAGCGTAGAGTCTCCCTCGATTCACCGATCTGCATCGATACGTACATTATCGCCGAGTTGCTCGTCGAGGCTCACTCCATTTCATTCAGCGTGGAATTCGCGTAGCTCATGGGCTGATTGCCAGCGGCGCGTCATTCTGGCGCGGCCAATGTATGCTTTATCCCTGCCGAAATTATGCTTTGTTTCACAGCTTTTCCCACGAACGGAAGGTGAGTCCCCATGCGTAATGTTGCCCGCATCAAACTTGGCTACTATCCTCTCCCTCCAGCGGAAGGATCGCGCCTGCGACAGCTGCTTAGCTTCCCATCGGGACCGACATCGGTACTCGATCCGTGTGCCGGTACGGGAGCAGCGCTCATCCAGTTGACAGAAAATGCTAATGTCACGCGCTACGCCGTGGAACTCGACGCGGAGCGGGCGCGCCAGGCAATGGACGCCGGAATCCAAACAATTCACGCGAACCTATTTGACGTGCAAGCGAAAGTCGAGAGCTTCTCGTTGCTCTACCTGAACCCTCCTTACGACTCCGAAGTGGCCTCGTTTGGGAATAAACGCATGGAGTTCCTATTTCTACAGCGTACCGCTCGCTGGCTGGTGAACGGCGGCGTTCTGGTGATGGTGGTTCCTCACGGACGCCTGCAAGATTGCGTTCCGCTGCTGGCGGAGATGTTCAGCAGGTTTCAAGTCCTGCGGCTGACCGATCCTGAGTCAGATCGCTTCGACCAGGTGGTACTGCTGGCCGTTCGTTCGCGCATCAGCGCCGCGGCGTATGAGGCAAACCGTCAGAAACTGATTGAGGCCATCTGGAAAAAGCCGCTTCCATCGCTCGTGGGAGGTGAGGCTGGTTACGATGTCCCGCCTTCGCGCCCAGCCGAGATGGTCCATCGAGGGTTGCCTCTCGATGAGATCGAAGACCTTGTGATCGCATCTGCGGCGTGGAATAAGACCCGGTCCTTCCTTCTGCCGAAAGAGGAGTCAGCTGTTGGTCGCCCGATCACGCCTCTTCACGGTGGCCACGTCGGATTGCTCTGCACAGCCGGACTGTTGAATGGCGTTTTCGGATCAGATCAGGATCGCCATATCGCCCGGTGGAGAACGGTCAAATACACCACCACCTTCGAAGAGAAGGTAGACGGGTTCACTGAGGTCCACAAGAAAGAGCGTTTCTCGAATGAGCTTGCGCTGGTGTACGTGGACGGCCGCACGTTGGTGCTCACCGATGAGAAGAAGAAAGATAAGGAGACGAAGGATGCAGAACGCACACCTGCGCCTCGGGCGGCTTGAGTATCAACGCAGCTCGGGGAAAACGAACACGCACATCGCTGTCCACGTCTCCCATTATGTTGGCGAGAAGGAGCAGGCCCATCTTCTCAGCTATTTCGGGAACGACGCCGAGGTGGCGGCTGTAACCGCGGCGATCCAGGAGAACCATCGATTTGAGCTGCAGTTTCCTGACGGCTCAAAGCAACGCATTGGATTCGGAACCGAGGCTTCTTGCTACAAGGGAAACCTGAATCTTCCGGCTCTCGGTAAATCGCTGCGCCACGTCGTTGTCATATCTACCTGGCTCCACGGTAACGGGAGCGCTGGGCGGACCTTTGTGATGAACGACGAACCGCAATCCCAGGATCTGGTGTGGACCACTCTGGTGAGCCTGCTTGGCGTCCCTGCCGATCCGCGATGGGGCTCGCATCTCCTTCAGGAATTGCGGCGAGACAACAAGCTTGTTCCCCTCGCGGGGATTGGGTGTTCTCCCGCCGTGATTCAGGCTACACGCGAGGAGATGCTCGAGAGGATTGGCCGCTCCCGTTCTGCCGGAGACATTCCATTCCCGGAAAACAACGGTCCGGTCCTTTGGCCGGCCTTCGGTATTCGCCAGATGTTGTCTCAGTAAGACGCGAGCTTAACCCACATTTCTCAACAATCCACACCACCCACCTGAGGACTCCGGTCTGAGCCTGTTGCCTTGTCTCTTAGCAGGAACTTTTATGGAAAACAACGAAACTCAACCCAAGACCTTTGTTGAAATGGTCCTCGAACTCCTCGAAGACCGTTTCCCGTGGCTCGGTAAGAATGAGCCGGTCTCTGGCGCGGACACGGTGGACCAGCTCAACGATCTCCATGAGGTCTTACGGAAGGCTCGAACCGTAGCCCAACGCAAGAAATCGACTCGACCTTAGATTAAGAGCGCTCAATCATCCCAGGCCGGCGGAAGCCGGCCTTTTTCTATGGCCACTCTCACTGGAGGTTCCTGTGGATACATACCACGATTACCTTCGCGCTTATAGTTCGGAGCTGGGTGCTCGGATCGTCGAGATGTACCCGCCGCTCCAGGGCCCGAAGGACCCGATAGCGCCAGCACTCAAGACGCTGCTGCGCAAGCCACTGCCGACCCAGGCCATGACCATCACGGGCGCTGCGAAGTATCTCCAAACGGAAGACTCGCTGCGACTCATCGGTGAATGCGGCACGGGAAAGACGATCATGTCGATCGGGATCGCCCATGCCCACGCCAATGGGAAGCCTTATTCGACTCTTGTCATGTGCCCGCCACACCTGGTGCTGAAGTGGGCGCGTGAAGTCCTCATCACAGTGCCTCTGGCGCGGACCTTCGTCCTCTATGACCTGCGCAATGGAGGCGACCCCTCAAAGCCTCATGGGATCGTCGAAGTCAGGATGCGCAACGGCCATGCGGTGGCAAAAGGCCTCAAGACCACGGTTTCGGAGCTGCGCAGGATGGGACGCAAGGACTGGCGGAAGCTCTGTCCTGGACCGGCATATTTCATCGTCAGCAAGGAGACCGGAAAGCTCAGCTACTTCTGGAAGCATGCTTACAATACACCCAAATCCGGCAAAGCCAGGCAGTGCGTGACGAACCCGGATACCGGCGCCGTCGTTCCGAACCCTGATGGCGGCCATCTCATCAAGCTCGATTTCGACGACCTGAAACGGTCGGAGATCGTCCACCGCGCGAAGAAGGGGACGGAGCAATACTGTCCACTCTGGGAGGCGGACCGAAATAAGATTCAGCGGATGGCGCCGCTTGAATTCATTGGCCGCTATTTGAAGCGGTTCTTCGATTATTCCTTCGCCGATGAGTTGCACCAACTCGCCAACGACACTGCTCAAGGGAACAATCTTTGCGTGTTGCGCCGGTGCGCACGCAAGTTGATCGCCAACACTGGGACTCTAATGGGAGGTTATGCCAGCGACCTCTTCCACATCTTTTACCGGATGGAGCCATGGAAGATGGTTGAGGCCGGCTTTGAAGCCGGCAGCCAGGGGCAGACCGACTTCCAAGCTGCTTTTGGGGTGCTGGAATCGATCGAGAGAATACCGGACGAAGACAAAGCCTGCACCAGGGCCACGAAGAGCACTGTCCGCCTCCAAAAGAAGCCAGGCGCTTCACCGCTTCTGTTCGGCAAGTTCCTGATGAGCTCGACTGTCTTCGTCTCGCTCGAAGACATCGCCGATTATCTTCCGCCCTATGAGGAGAGCGTCTGCGAGATCGCGCTCGATCCGAAGCTGCGCGAAGCCTATATGAGCATCCAGGAGGACATCCAGAACGCGCTCAAAGCCAATCGCGGCAACCGCAGCCTGATGAGCTTGATGCTTCACCGGCTCATGCTCTACCCAGATCACCCCTTCGACATCGGTGAAATATGGGGTAAGCGTTTCGATCAGCAGGAAAAGCGCCTCGTGCCATTTTTGGTCACCACCGCCCCCGACCTCCCGAAGGACGAGCTGTACTCGAAGGAACGAAAACTCGTCGAGGACATTCGCGAAGAACTCCGGCAAGGACGGCGGTGCCAGGTTTTCGCGACCTTCACCGGGGAGCACGATGTACCCGAGCGGCTGGAGCAGGTCCTTCGTCAGGCCGGCATCCGAGTGGCTGTCCTACGCGCATCGGTTCCAACCCTGAAGCGAGAGCAGTGGTATGAGAAGCAAATCAGGGATGGAGTCGAGGTAGTGCTCGGCCATCCCAAATTGGTCGAGACTGGACTCGATCTCTTGTGGTTCCCAACGATCTACTTCTACCAGACCGGCTACTCGCTGCACACGCTGCGGCAGGCGAGCCGGAGGTCGTGGCGCATCGGCCAGAGATTCGATGTCCGCGTGAAGTTTCTGATCTACGACGAAACGACCCAACGCACCTGCCTTCGTCTCATGGGTCGCAAGATGCTCGTGGCTCTCATGATGGAAGGCAAGTTCTCGGGCGAAGGCATCCATTCGATGGATGCGGACGACGACCTGCTTGCCGCGATGGCACGCGAACTGGTGGAGCAGGGCGGTGTCGGCGAATCTGCCGATGCGGTCTGGGCCGAAATCAGACGGGAAAGGGCGGCGCAGGCCAGTACAGTCCCGCAAGTTGCGAAGCCGGATGATTGGCAGGAAGCGCCGATCATGAACGACATGTTTAGTGGAATCGAAACCCCTGTATCCGTTGCGACCCCCGGCCCGGTATTGGTCGAATCGAAGCCCAAGCCGAAGAAGGTGGAGTCGATCTGGCCTACGGGTTATGTGGTCGGAGAACAGATGCGGCTCTTCGGCTAGAAATGAAGGCTCAGCTCATTGATTCCATTGCACATAGTCTCTTTCGAGAAAGATTTTTCGCGAGAGAATGCCGACATCCAGTCTGGCGGGGGCCAGATCATCCGGTGCTCAGCTGGAAAGGATACCCGCAATGGCATATACTGATGTATATGCCATTGCTTCAGGAGGAAGGGCTATGCAACGTACAGCGAAGGTTTTCATGAACAATAGGAACCAGGCGGTCAGGCTACCGAAGGAGTTTCAGTTCTCTACCTCCGAGGTCTTCATTCGTAGGCAGGGGGATGAGGTCGTGCTTTCTCCACGGCCCGCTGACTGGTCCGGCTACCTCAATTCAGGCACCGTCGCGTCTCCGGAGTTCATGGAAGGCGTTGACGATCTTCCCGTGCAGGAACGAAACCTCTGATGCCGGTCTACATGCTCGATACCGATATTTCGTCCTACATCATGAAGCGTTCTCACGATGCCGTGCTCGAACGACTCAAGCAGACACCGATCCAAGACGTCTGTATTTCAGTCATCACAAAATCGGAACTGATGTTCGGAGTGGAACTCTCGCCCCGGCGTCAGCAGGATCAAACCGCGTTGGATGAATTCTTGCGTTATGTCGAGGTGCTCGACTTCCCAAATGAAGCGGCGCTTCACTATGCTCAGATTCGAGCCACCCTCAAACAGAGTGGAAACATGATCGGAGCCAACGACCTTTTCATCGCGGCCCACGCTCGCAGTCTTGGACTCACAGTCGTAACCAATAACACGCGAGAGTTTGGGCGTGTCCCCGATCTGAGGATCGAGAACTGGTCAGTCCCGATCAGCTGAAACCTTGGGACCGGACCCGGCCCTCCGTGAGCCGAAGACCCTCCTCCTGTTCTCCAACTGCCAGGAAGCATACCTCTTTCTTCTGAACGAAGCAGAGGTCTCGTGTCGAGAGGGAAGATCGTTCCAACTCCGCATCACAACCAGATGACAATTTGAAGAGAAGAGAGGGTCAGCTGCGGCTGACCTTTTTCCTTTTGCTGTTGACCAGCCTGCGACTTGGGAGGATATCGATGAGCCAGCGTAGATCATGGCAAGATTGGGAACTGGAGATTCTCTGCTCTCAGTACGCCGATACTTCCACCAAAGCACTCTCTGAATCCATTCAAAGATCAGTTGCAGCCATCTATGGACGTGCGACGATCCTGGGGCTGAGAAAGTCCGAAGCCTACCTTGCCGGGCCGGATGCGTGCCGTCTTCGCCGTGGAGACAACGTCGGGGCGGCATGCCGCTTTCTGCCGGGACACGTTCCAGCGAACAAGGGCCTTCGCCGGCCCGGTTGGTCAGCGGGAAGGATGGCAGAAACCCAGTTCAAACCGGGCGCAAGGCCTCACACATGGAAGCCGATCGGTTCCACCAGGTTCAGCAAGGAGGGATATCTCCAACGCAAGATCTTTGATACCGGTTACCCCCCAAAGGACTGGGTAGGCGTGCACGTCCTGATGTGGCAGGAGGTGCATGGACCTGTGCCCAAGGGTTTCGCCGTGTCCTTCAAGGACCGGGATAGAAACCACCTCTCGCTCGACAACTTCGAGCTCATCTCGCGCCGTGAACTGATGCGGCGCAATACGATCCACAACTACCCGGCAGATCTTGCCGAGGTCATCCGGCTCGGCGCTTCGCTCAAGCGTCAGATAAGGAAAATCGATGAAAAACAAAATCACCGACCTGCGCAATCATCTCTTTGAGACGATCGAGTCGCTCAAAGACGCCGATCATCCGATGGAAGTCCAGCGCGCCAAAGCCATCTACGAAACGGCACAGACGATCATCGAGACGGGCAAGCTGGAACTGCAGTTCATCGATCTTGTCGGCAAGGGCGAGAACTCTCAGTTCTTCGATCAGCCACAGCTCGCAAAGCCAGTCCAGGCGCGACGGGAAATTACCGCGAACGCCTCCAGCTAAGGCCGGCGTTCCTACAAAGCGTCGTGTCACCCTTCAACCTTTTGTCCCAAGAAAGGAGCGGCCGTCCTCGGCCGCTCTTGCTGTTTGAGGAGCCGCCATGCGGGCCAAACCATTCGATGCTTCCCAATTTGTTGCCACTGAGTGGAACTCCGCCGCCGATAAAGCAGCGTTCGGAAACACCTACCTGCATTTCATTGAGTCGGACTGGAAACAAAGCCTCTTTACCAAGAGCTTCTACCAGCGGCTCTCCACCTGCTTCGGGCATATTGCTCACTATAACCAAGGTCAGTTTTACGAGACGTGGTTCACCTGCGATAAGGACCGCCTTGAGTTCGTGAGGAACACACTGGCGTGGCCTTGCTGGGGCGACCCAAAGTTTACATACTGCGACGTAGAGCGCGCCATCAAGCAACAGGTTCGTGCGAGGAATTATCTCGCGCTCTATGAGCTGCGAGCGGCGGAGGAGTTGCGGGCCGCTGAGATGGCGGTCCTTGTTCGCCTTGAGGCGAAGTATCGGCCGTCGCCCCCTCAGGCCGACGCATCTACAGAGGCGCCTGCCATCGCGGTGGAGCGGCCAACTTCGGAACTACCCATCACGCCGATCACACCTATTCAGGGCAGCCTCTTCTAAGCCTCCAGAGAAAGGAAACTCCATGCCGTACTCCGTCTACTACCGCGGTGAAATCGCCATCAGCCCGCCACTCACCGAAGAGCATGCAGCCGTAGTCCTCGCGTTCTCCCGGAAGGAATACAACGATCTGACAAAACCGATCTTCGCAAAGATCGCTGCTAGCCCGGGAGAAGACCTCCCTGCCTACATGGACGTGTTCAATATCTCGGAAGACAGGACCACGATTCTTCCCGATGAAGATGAGAGCACTCATGGGTTGAGACTCTGCCTCATGTTGCTTGTCGAACATTTCCTCGCACCGCTTGGATATCTGCTGAACGGCGAAGTGTCGTGGGACGCAGACGACGTGAACGACCGCGGTTCGATCTTCGTGAAGGACAACCTCATCGAGGACGTAGACGACGAGATCGTTAACGCCGGCCCGAGCTGGTCCCCGGACCACTATTCGGATGCACGACTGAAGCAGGTCATCCAGGATCTCGTTGATTCAGCCGACAACGCTGGCTGCAGCGAAGACTTGACGGTAGTGTCTGCAAAGTACGTTGAGTACCTGCGAGAGGTTCTTCCGAAGCTCTGAGGAGGATCGGGCACACCGTCCGTCCTGCCAATCCTTCCCAAATCACCCATTCTTTGCGCGTTCCCGCGCATGAGGAGACCTATGCCCAGCCTGCGCCTCCGCCACCACAACGACTGCCCGCGATGCCCGGTGATCTGGGCCGAAGACATACCTGGCGAAGAGTATTACCAAATACTCTCGTTACGCTTCAATGTCACTCTCGCGAAAAAGCTCTCCGCAAGACATGACCTGACTCGGGTCGAGCCATCTGCCCTTTCGCGTTGGCTCGAACACGCCCGCATTCTCGAAAGTCATGTGTGGCACCTGCCCGCGAGCGCCGGACACGGGATCATGGTTACGCTTCCGGCAGATTGTGGAATGCCCCTGATCGACGGCAACCACCGTGCCGCGCGAGCATTGCGGCTCGGGGAAGATTTCTTTGCCGCGGTGCTTAGCGAAGACGAGACCCACGAACTTCTGAGAATGAGCATGAACCCTGCCATCGCAGATCAGTACTGGAAGCGGCTGCTCGCCTCAAAGCCTCACGCAGACGATCGTTAGCACCACATCCGTAACAACCGCTTGCGCTCTGGCGCCCACCTTCAACATGTGCTGAATCAAACCGTAAGGAGAAGTTTCAAGATGGCTACTGCACTCAAGACAGAAGTACTGTTGCGCGAGTTCTTTTTCAATGGAGTTCGCATCCCTGACCCTGCACCCGAGATGACCGTCGATGAGGTTCGCGACTTCCTGACACCGACTTACCCCGAGATTGCGACGGCGACGCTCACAGGACCCGACGCTACCGGCACGGCGCTGCGCTATACCTTCGACCGGGCAATCGGCTCGAAAGGCTGAAGTCATGGCCACGAAAGAGATCACGGAGGAGGAACTCCTGGCGTTGTTCCAAGACAAGGCCAATACTCCTCCCAGTGGCCCGAACGAACTCCTGGCGAGGCACTTGAAATGCAAACAATCCCGCGAGCTGTCCGAGGCCGTCGCGAGCGCGGCCCATCGCTACACCGATCCGGCCAATCCCCGCCTGCTCCCACCTTCGGAGATGCTCCCGCCCTTGGCGTAGAGACGCTCGCGCGATGCTCGGGCCAGGCGCTGCCGACGCTCGGGAGTGTGCCGACGTCGTACAACCACGAAGTCCATTCCGAGTTGCTCTACGATTTGTGCGCCGCACTGGTGCGATGCGGGGTAGCTCGTCCATCGCAATGGAAACAGGCGGGTGAAAGCGGGAACGTCTTCGCCCAAAACGCGATCCGCGAGGCGATTACAACGGACCGTCTGGACTTGTTTCAACGCAACCTCGAATACCATCTGCAGATCGCGGACGTGATCGAGAAATACGGATATGACCGCGCGCTCGAATCGAGCGAGCTCGCGGTCATGATTACCTCAGGCAACTGCGGGTACGTGGAAATCGGCGAGGCCCTCGAAGCTCTGGAGGCGGAAGAGACGGGACTGGGGGCGGCCTTCTACTGGCAGTTCACCTATTCGCTCTACCGTGTCATGCGCATCTATAACCACGATGACGCAAAGATGCGCGAGGAAATGCTGCACGAGTGGGCGGAACAGGAGGATGAAGAGAGCCGCGAGCAGTACGAATTCCCGGAAGTCGACAAAGGGTTGCCGGAGTGCATCCTGAAGACGCTCAAGGGCAACTCCCGGCACGAGTTCCGCGACCGCCAGCTCTTGCTCAAGCACAAGAGCGGCAAGTTCGGAAGCTGGATCACGCGGCTACGGCGCATCCAGCGGCTTGCGCGGCTCTACCCGAAGTCAGGTAGGGATCTGGGTGATGGTTACTACGACTCTGCGCCGCTTCCTACACTGCTGGTTGCCTTCAAGGAGCACGATGTCATCTGCGCGTGCTTCGATGAAGAGAGCCAGTCCATGCTCGAGGGCTCGCCGGAACCCGCTCTTTCAATCGTCTTTTCTCCGAACGACGAGGATGAGGTGCGGAGGGCGAAGAAGATCGTCGAGCGATTCGTCCTGATCAATTGCGAACTCTTCCAACTGGTCGAAGAGATTCAGAGCTGGGGGAACCATGAACGTCGAGACATCGATCGGGGAGAACTATCACTACGAGCTGCATGATGCGCTGCTCGTCTATCAGGGGCGTGGATCGAGCTTCGTGACGAGGCACGAGATCACGCAGTCCAAGAACGCGCCACCCGTGCTGGGGCCTGCCCAGCCGCTCACAGTGACTTTCATCGATTCGCTGGTGCGCTCGATTGGCGGCAACGTTAAGGCGGAGATCCTGCCTGAAAACGTGATCGCCAAAGGCGACCGCATGATCGCATGGTGGACGCCGCAGCGGCGCAAAGCGATGTTCTACAAGAACTCCGAAAACAAGGCAAAGCACCTTAACGGAAAGGTCTTTCCCCAACCGGCTCTGGTCTGGCAGGTATCGGAAGGCAACCTGAAGATCCGTGCGCTCGTAGAGAACAAACGCCCCATGGCCGCTACCAAACTCGCTGTGGCTCCCTTCTGGAACCTCTCTCATCATGGCTCGGTTTGTACGGGCTCCATGCGGCGGCCGGACAGCGCGTCGGTCGCCGCAATCCCATCCTGGGAGCAAGGCTTCTATGAGTCGAACTTCACACACTCGAACGTCGGGCGGCTAACACGCCACAAGGGCGGTTTCGACGGGTTATGGAGTGCACTCGCCGGGAAGCGCGTGCCGTTCCCGAAGGCATCCCTCATCGAGCTTCCCGAAACCCTATCCCAATTCATTCACGGAGGGAGGCAATAGCCATGCGGATCGAACATACCGTTCCGGCTGGCCTGCTCGAAAACCGCCGCGTCCGGGTATTGGTCGTCGGCGCGGGAGGAACGGGAAGCGCCATCGTGATGGGGTTGCCCTATCTCGATCAGGCGATGCGGGCCTGGGGACACAGTGGAGGGCTCGACGTCTGGATGATGGATGCGGATACAGTCTCCGAGACCAATTGCATCCGGCAGCCCTTCTCGTTCTCGGATCTTGGTCTCAATAAGGCGACGGTGCTTGTCAACCGGATCAACCTCTTTTGGGGAACCGAGTGGAAGGCCTTTCCGGTCCATCTCGATAAGCGCGCCCGCATCAACGATGTGCATCCGGACATTGTTATTGGCTGTGTCGACACGCGCGCCGCTCGCCGCGCCATTGAGGAGGCATTGAAGACCTCGCTCAACCGTACCAGCTATTGGCTCGACCTCGGAAACAACGCGGCGAGCGGACAGTATGTCCTCGGCCAGCCCCTGAATGCGCGCAACCACAGAAAGGCCGAGCGGCTGCGCACCGTGAGTGAACTCTATCCAGAGATCGTCGATGCGAAGGGGGGAGAGGACCCGCTGCCAAGCTGCTCGGCCATTGAAGCTCTGGATCGTCAGGAGCCCTTCATCAACCAGACACTCGCTACGAGCGCCCTCGCGATGCTTGCAAGGTTGTTTCGTCACGGCAAGCTGAAACATCACGGAGCCTTCTTCAACGCAGAGACGGGCCACATGTCCGCCATCCCCGTTGATCCAGATTTGTGGCGACGCACGCGCAGACGTTCGCTGAAGGATGCGCGGAATTCAAACAAGCATTGAGCGATTCGCGTTATGGTGGAGCGTACAAGAGGCTCCGCCATGAAATCTCCAATCGATCCTTCTCTTGCTATCGAGGCCAAAGCAATTACTGCGCTCGCCTTCCGCAACGGCCCTATCGAAGACCTGCACGCCGGAAAGGTTTGCAGCGTCTGCGATCAAAACCCCGAGTTCTCCCATATCTCGAACGATGAGATGAAGCGCATCATGAAGGCTGCGGTCAATGCGATGTATCGCCTGCTCTGGCAGCGCGATCACGATCCCGAAGCCTACCTTAAATCTCTCACTCTCGGAGAGCGGTACACGATGCGTTGGGACGATCCCGAGATTGTGGAGGCACGCCTGCCAAAACAACCAACCTGACAGAGGTGGTTCAACAAAGGAGTCTCTGAAATGTTCAAGGAACTTGCACCCGTACTGCGGCATCGAGCAGTCCTGATGACGATCACCTTCGCCGAGGATGATCAAATCCGCGTAAACGTCGTCCCAAAGAAGCTGAAAGATGACGAGAATAAGGCGCTCACGACGCCGCTAACCATCACCGGCACGGCCGAGGAGCTCGACGCCGAGCTCGGGCCAACCCTGGTCGACTTCGTCGCCGCTCATCTTCAATTGAAGAACACGCTCAAGCAGGCCAAAGAGGAGATGGACGCCGCGGCAAAGGCAGCCCAGGCCGAAGCCCGGTCGAAGTCAAAGACGCCGGTCAAGAAAGATGCAACGACTTCCACCGGCACTGCTGCGAAGCCGGCCCAGCCCGCAAAAGCGCTAACGGAACCCGCGCCGCCACCGCCTCCGAGGACCGCGAGCCTCTTTGACGTGCCTAGCCCAACGCCAGCACCGGCCCCGGTCGCGACAGCGCCCGCCGAAGCTGAACCCGGCGAAGAGGACGAGGAAGAGATCCTCACCGAGATCAAAGAGGACGAGACGGACGAGGACGAGACCATCGACGAGGCAGCCTGAGTCCGTCTTTCGATGTGTGTGGGCCTGATTGAGTAAAGCGGCGGAGTGAGAGGCATCGCCCTCACCCGCCCGAGCCTTACTTCGTAGAGGTAGCTTTCTTCTTCGCGGCCCATCGCGCCTTGGCGGCCTCGGAGATCGCCTTTCTTCCAGCTGCGGACAGCGTTCTCTTCTTTGGCAGGGAAGACGTCTTGACCGAGGCTGATTTCTTTACGCCTGCGGCTTTCTTGGCGGGCCCGGGTTTCCGGCCCGGCTTAGGGCTCGCGGCGTGAGTCATGCTTACACCCGGCGAGCCCTCTAACAGCGCGTCACGGAATTTCGTAAGCCGGTCGATCTCTTTATTCAACTCATTTACCGCTCCGGTTATGCTCATCCTTCCTCCTATAGAGCAAGCCTAACACCGTGAAGACGGTGAAACTTGCCATACCGCGTCGGGTGGCGTGACCGAGTCCAGTCTCTCTTACCTTCCCATCCATCCTGAAAGGAATGTGCCCGACATGGCAACTGCTACCGTTGCGCCCGCACCTCCCGCAGAAATACCCCTCGATGTTCCGCTCATGGAGTTCGTCGCCGACCGCAATCAACTGATCGCTGAAGTAGGTGCGGCAGCCCGCGTCACAGATACCAGAAGCACACAAGCCCTCCTCACGCACCTTCTTATCCGTGCTACCGGGGGTGGAATTCTTTCAATCACCGGCACTGATCTGAAG
>JADEYI010001249.1_pt1 | contig 20828 bp, 14 predicted proteins | sample 8542331 | NCBI WGS metagenome assembly JADEYI01 (sample SAMN16510988, study PRJNA670497) | mine drainage metagenome | isolation source: biofilm near Copperflume 1 | place: Germany: Marsberg coppermine Kilianstollen | collected 2018-02
CGCTTCCCCGACCCCCTGCCCCCTCGCACCCTGCCCGACGCCGCTCATGGCGACCTCATCGTCCGCTACGAGGCCCACCTGAGCCGCCAGCTCTACGCCGCGCTCAATCAATTGGAGGCCATCCAGGCCCGCCGCAATGGCCAGCCCGCGCCCATCGCCCGCCTCCAGGTCAGCGGCCTCCCCGGATCGTGAAAACTGCAGACCGAAATCGAAAACAGATTCAATCGCGCGGAGCGGTGTCAGGAGATGGCAGGAACGACGGTGTCACCCGCGCCTTTGCTCGAAGGAGCACCGCGGCCCGCGTACGACGGACTACCTGCCGCCAGCGACCCGGTTCCGCACCATCGGCACCGTGAGCTGGCCGAACGGCAGCACGCACACCGCCGGCTCGCGCCCCAGCGCCGCGCGCTTCTCGTCGATGATGCCCATGAGCGTGGCATCGACGTCCGGCGCGTAGCGCAGGTGCGCCGCCTCGACGGTCTCGCGCGGGAGCGCGGAGTGCAGCCATACGTCGCAGCGCGCCTGCACCATCGCCTGCACCTGCACCTGCCACTGGTCGACGACCGTCGCGCCGTGCTCGATGCGCTCCAGCAGCGCGCGCGGCGACTTCCCGGCGCGGAGCAGGCCGCCGTACTCGCCGGCGCCCAGCCCCTCGCGACATTCGGCGACGAGCAGGATCGCGCCGCCCGGCGCGCACGCCTGCGCGGCGACGGATATGCCCTTCACCGACTGGTACAGCACCAGGTCCGCCGGGTAGCCCATGTTCGTCGCGACGACCACGTCGTACAGGTGCGGGATCGGCCGCAGCGCCTGTCGCGACGCCTGCGCGATCGCGGCGTCGTGCGCGGCGACGAGCTCGCCGGCGAAGACGCCGGTGATCCGCTGGCGTTCGTCGAGCGTCACGTTCACGCAGAACGAGACGCCGCTCGCGAGCGCCACGTCGCGCATCTCCTCGAAGATCGGGTTGCCTTCGGTGACGCACCACGTTGCGTTCGGATGGCCGACCATCCGCGCGTCGTGGTTGGCCATGATCGCGGCCGCGCCGGCGATCGCGGGGAGCACCGCCTTGCCGCCGCCGGAGTAGCCGGCGAACAGGTGCGGCTCGACGAAGCCCGTAACGATGCGCAGGTCCGCGTCCATGTACGCGGCGTTCAGCGCGACCTCGACACCGCGGGCGGTCGTGAGCAGGTGCCGGTGCGTCGACGTGTCGCGCGCGTCGTGATCGACGACGCGGTAGCGCGACAGCACGTCGCGCCCCAGGATGCGCTCGCGCTCGTCGTCGCGCGATGGCCGGTGCAGCCCGGTGCCGATCAGGATCGTGATGTCCGCGCGCCGCACGCCGGACGCTCGAAGCGTCTCCAGCAATGGCGGCAGGATGACCGCGTTCGGCACCGGCCGCGTCACGTCGGAGACGACGATGCACGCCGTCTGCCCCGCGTGTGCGATGCGCGCGAGCGGCGGCGCGGCGAGCGGCTCGGCGATGGCCGCGCGCACCGCCGCATCGGCGTCGGCGAGCGGTGGCGTCGGCTCTGGCAGCAGCACGAGCGCGTCGTCGGGCACCTGCGCCTCGATGCCATGTTCGCCGTACGGGAGATGGATGTGCATCACGGGATTATAGGTCGTGGGGATCGGCTCAACTCGGGCCATGGCCACGCGGCGAGGACGCCGCGCACGCGTTAATCTTCGCCCTCTGCTCCGCCTGGGCCGCGGGTCGATACATAGTCACCGATCCAACGGACGCGTCGCGCGGAGCGGGGAAGCGAGCGGATCAGTGTCTCATCGGCTGTCCAGAGGTCGGCGTCAAGGCGTTCGGCGACGACGATGTACTGGCTGTCGTAGGTTGCGGCCAGCCGGTGCCGTCGGGCGTGGGCGAGCGCCTCCACGAACACGTCTGTCAGCGCGACGAGCTGCACAGGCAGCGCCAGGAACCGCCGCAGTGCTTCGTCCGCCTCGCGGGCGCTGATAAGCTTCCGCCGCTCCTGCTGATAGACCGCATTCGTGACTTCGCTCGGGAGCAGTGGCGGCGCGACGATGGGACGGCGCGCGAGCAGGGCGTCGCGGACGAGCGCGTGCGCGGTCTCCGAGAGTGCCTCGTCCAGCACCAACTTGACGGCCACGCTTGCGTCGAGCACCAGGGCGTCGCTCATGCGCCGCGTGGACGTGCGTCGCGGGCGGCCCTGATTAGCGCCGCGGAGTCGGGCAGCGGCCTGCCCTTGCGGCGCCTGCGTATGCGTTTCCGGAGGTCGCCCGCGGCGGCTAGCGCACCCAGCCCGCGATCCGCCTGTCGCTTCGTCAGTCGCCTCGGTGCGGAGTCGCGGCGGATGGCGGCCGCAGGCTTCATCGTGTCCTCCACGCGTCGAGCGACCGGATGTACCGCCCTTTCGACGTCGCTCCTTCTGATCCGTATCGCCTTTGGCCCGAGCCGAAATGCCGGGAGTCGGTCGGCATCGATCCAGCGCCAGATGGTCGAGGCGCTCACGCCGAGCATGTCGGCGGCTTCGGCGACGGTGCAAAAGCCGCGGAACTCATCCTGTAGCCTGGTGTGCGTGTCCGTCCGCGCAACGGTCTTCATCTCGTGCAAACGTTAGCGATTCTTGCATTCATTGTCAACGGGAGATTCGCACCGGCCGCGCCCTCGCCGCGCTCGTCCGTGTGCATCGAGGGGCGGCGCCGAAGCCGCTGGATCATCCTCGCGCCCGCCGCCTACCCTTCGTCCCGGACCGATGGCGGTGTGCCCTCGGGCGCGCGGTCGCCGTTCGGGACGATGACGGCCGGCGCCGCCGCCGCTTTCGCGCTGCCGGCCGTCGCGACGGACGCGCCGACCTGCTCGATGATCTCGAAGTCGCCCTCGGCCAGCGGCGCCAGCTCGCCGCGGCGGTGCGCGTCGAACAGCTCGAAGAGCTGCTTCTTGTGCGGACGCTTGCGCCCGATCGGGCACGCCTGCCAGTCCTCGATCGACTCGTCGCAGTAGCCCCAGCGCTGGTCGCCGCACTTCGGCTGGATGTGCTTCGCCAGCTCCGGGAAGCCGCGGTGGATCTCGGCGCGCATCTGCGACGCCACCTGCCGGAACTCCCACTGCGCGCGCGTGCACAGCCGCAGGTCACAGATGTGCAGCAGCTCCAGGAAGTTGACGACGACCTTGAAATTCGTGTTCGCGGCGTTCGGGATCAGGAAGCGCGCATCCTCCGCGGGGACGCCCGCGTCGATCATCTCCTGGTAGAGCTCGCCCAGGCGGCCGAACGCCTCTTCCATCTTGTCCGCCATGCCCGCGCGCTTCACGGTCTCCGGCACCGTATACGGGAACTCACCCTTCTTGAAGGCCACGTAGCGCTGGCTCTGCTGCTCGAAGCTGATGCCGATGTGGTGCCGCACGAACTGGTGGCTGAAGGCGCGGCTGACCCCGGAGATCGCGAACTCGAACCACACCTGCTCGAGCGGCGACGCGTGCCCCGTCTCGAGCCGCTTCTCGACGAACTCCAGCATCTGCTCGCGCGTGATCTTGTCGGCCTCGATGCGGTCGACGATCGTCTGCGGGCGCAGCGCGGAGTACGCCGTCCGGTACGCCACGTACAGCGAGCGGATCGGGTCGGTCGTGTGGTCGAGCAGGCGGACGTTGATCGGCATCTATCTCTCCGGCGCGCTGGGCACCCGCATTCTAGCGAATGTCCCGCGCACCGGGAGTGCCCGTATGTTGGGCGGCCCGCCGGCCGCCCGTACCGCGTCGGTCACCGGTCAGAGGCGGAGGAAGACGGTGCCCTGCGTCAGCAGCACCACGATCGCGCCGAGGGCGATGAACGGCGCGTAGAACATGTAGTTCACCCGCCGGAGGCCCGCGAGCTTCAGCAGCAGCAGCACAGCGGCGACGATGCCGCCCGAGATCGCCATCACGAGCATCGCCGGCACGACGAGGCCGAACCCCAGCGCGAAGCCGATAAAGATCGCCAGCTTGACGTCCCCCATGCCCATCGGCGCGCCGGGCAGCAGCGCGCAGGCGAAGAAGAGCCCGCCGGCGAGCAGCCCGCCGCCCACCACGCTCAGCCGGTCGGCGCCCGGCGCCACCATGCCGATGAGCAGCGCCGCGACGATCGCCGGGTAGCTGACCACATTCGGCACGCGGTAGGCGATGACATCGGTCGCGGCGCAGACCAGCAGCACCGAGACGTACGCCGCGGCGACCAGCATCGCCGGCACGTGGCCGGCGTACTGGCGGCCGACGAGCGCGAACAGCAGCGCCGTCATCACCACGATGAGGATGCGCCGGTACATCGAGCCGCCCGTCAGCGACCACGGCAGCGCGACAACCCCGGCCTCGCTGTGCAGGTCGAGAGGTGGGTGCCCGGCGGCCGGTGCATCGCCCTCACCCTCGGCGCCCGCGTCGCGCCGCTCGAAGGGCTCCCGCGCCAGGCGCGAGATCAGCTCATCGAGCGCGAACCCGACGCAGAAACCGGCCACGGTCATGATGATGACGGACAATCGGATACCTCTGCCGGAATGATCGGCCGCAGGATAGCAGGCGCGCAGGCGCTGACCGCTGAATCCTCCATCATAAAGGCACCTAAGGAGTCGCCCGCCCGTGGCCGATCTCCGGCGTTAGAACTTGACCGCCGTCACCGACAGGATGGGCGGCAGCGTGCCGGGCAGGCGCCGCCAGCGGTCGCCGCTGTCCGCGCTCGCGTAGACCTGCCCGTTGCTCGTGCCGGCGTACACGCCCTCGGGGTCGAGGCCGTCGGTGTCGAGACCCTCGCGGTAGACGCTCTGGTAATCATCCGGGCCGGGGAGGCCTTCGGTCAGCGCCTGCCACGACGCGCCGCCGTCGCGCGTCCGGTAGACGGTGAACTGCCCGGGACAGACGCGGAAGTTGTCGGCCTCGAACTCGAGGGGGACGACGTAGACCGCATCGGGCGCCCTGCGCGTGATGGCGATCGGGAAGCCGTGAAACGACGGCAGGCCCAGGGTGACGTCGTCCCACGTGCCGCCACGGTCGTCCGAGCGGAAGACGCCGACGTGGGTCTGTGCCCACATCCGGTCGGGGTCCTTCGGGTCCAGCCGCATCTTGTGCATCTCGTTGATCGCCATCGGGTCAACCCCGGGCGGGATCTCCTGAGGGAACTGCTCCGAGATCGCCTTGATGAACTCGCGCGCGGTCTGCGTCCTCGCGATCGCCGTGTGCGAGAACAGGTCCCACGTGTCGCCGCCGTCGCTCGTCACGTACGAGCCACCGGCGCTGATGGCCACGTACATCCTCCGTGCATCGCGCGGGTCCAACTCGATCGAGTGGATGGACGAATCGCCGCCGCCGGTGCCGGACCAGTCCGCGCGCAGCGCATGGCGGTTGATCGCGTCGACCGGCTGCCAGGCGTGGCCGCCGTCCTCACTGCGGAACAGCCCGGCCGGCTGCGTGCCGGCGTAGACGACGCCCGGCTCGCTTTCGTGTCCCGGGCACACGTGCCAGACGTTCTGGACGGTGACGCCCATGTCCTGCGGGAAGCCCAGCCCGCTGCTCCGCCAGTCCCAGCTCTTCCCGAGGTCCGCGCTCTTGGCGACCGACCTGCCCCACGCCCAGTGGTTCGCCGCCGCATACAGACGCGGCGCGCCGCCTCGCAGGTCGGCCGACATGTGGTAGACCGACCATCCGGGCAGGATCGGCTCGGACAGCGACCAGCGCTCGCGCCGCTCGTCCGAGGTGTAGATGAACGCGCCCTTGCGCGTGCCGACCAGCAGCTTCACCCCTGCGGCCATGCTCACCTCCCTGCGAGGGCCGTCCGCGGCCCGCGTATGAGGCTTCTAGTTTACGCTGGCCGCGCGGTCCATGCAGGGTGCGACGTGTCCAGCCACGTGTCCGCGAGCTTGTACCGCGAGCCGTACCAGATGGGCATGGAGGAGTTTCGGACGTACCCCCAGGTGAGCCGTCGCGAGACCGGAGCCATGTACTCGAGGCGCGCGTTGACCTGCGCGAGGAGGTAGTCCTGGATGGCGAGCCCCTGCTTGTGCCGCGCGCGCGCGTCGAACTCCTGTCGCTGCTTGTCGAGCATGGCGTCGAGCGTCGGGTCTTCGAGGCGGTAGCTGTTCATCGGCTGGCCGCTGCGGAACTGCGGATAGACCCATTCGTCGAGGTCGACGCCGCCATCCTCGAAGCCGAACGTGAACGGCACGACGCCATCGCTGGCGCCCTCGACATTGCGCGTGAGCGCGTAGGCGATCAGCGCGTACCCGCTGGGGTCCGTGGAGCGCGTGATGCGCACGCCGAGTGCCTCTTGCATCTGGCGCTGGAACACGTCTGCCGCGCGGTCGGGGATCAGCTTCGGCACGCCGGCGAAGGTTACGCCCAGGTCGCCTGCCGGCGTGGCGCCGAGCGCGGCCGACAGGAGCTGCCTCGCCGTCCGCAGGTCGTCGTCGCGCTCCGCGCCCGTGCGGTAGCCCGGACGCTTGAGCAGCTCCTCCTGCGGCAGCGCCCAGCTCGACACAGGTGCGACGGCGCCGCTGAGCCGTGCGGACGGCGCCCCGGCCATCGGCGGGTAGAGCGCCGCGGCGAGGGCGCGGCGGTCGACGCCCAGGTGCAGCGCGCGCCGCACACGATCGTCCTTGAACGGTGGCCGGTCGAGCAGCAGGCGGCTCGCCAGCATGCCGCCCGCATCGGTCTGCTCGAGCAGGATGTCGGCGAGGTTGGTCTTCTGCTCCTGGTCGAGCGCCTTGACATCGGAGAAGCCGGTGGTGTCGATGCGCTTGCGCTCGAACACGACTTGCTGCAAGACATCCTGTTGCGGCGAGAACTGCGCCTCGTACCCATCGAGGAACGGGCGCGGGGCGCCGTCGCCCGACGCGTGGTCGTCACGCGCAAACCACTGCGGGTTGCGGACGAGCGTCACGGCCGAGCCGGGCTTCCAGGTGTCGAGCATGAACGGGCCGCTCCCGACCATGTCGATGTCACGCTTTGCCTCGTCGCGGGCGTCGACCACCTCGCGCGGGATGATGAACGCGTGTCGGCCGGCGAGGAAGCCGACGAAGGGCGCGATCGGAGTCTTCATCTTGATGGTGAGCGTCAGCGGATCGGTGGCTTCGATCTTGTCGATGGCGCTCCATTCGTCGGCCCGGAAGAAGCGCCGCTTCTGCGGGCTGCTCGCGTTCGTCTGCCGCTCGATGCTGTACTTGACATCGGTGGCGTCGAGCGGGCGGCCGGCCGTCGTTGGGTGCGCGTAGCGAATGCGCAGCGTGTCGTGGAAGCGCACGCCTGGGCGCAGCCTGATCAGGTACGTCAGCCGGTCAGGCTGCTCCGGCATCCTCTCGCAGAGGTCGGGCACGATCGCGCCGGCGCGCTCATCGTCGTACTGCAGGAGCTTGCTGAAGACCGCCGAGTGCATGTTGACGACCGGCCCCATCTGCGTCAGGTGGGGGTCGAGAGTGTCCTCGATGGTCGCGTCGAAGTTGTAAGCGCGCAGCACGCCGCCGCGCGACCCGACGGACAGCAGGGTCGGCGCGCTCCTGGCGCTGGTCGCGCGGTGTCCGGTGCGGCCGCGCACGTAGCCGAAGAGAGCGGCCGCACCGCCGGCGGTCGCGGCGGCCATCGAGCCGGCCAGGAAGCTGCGCCGGGTGATGCGCTGCCGGTGACGATGGGCGTCGCTGCTCACGCGAAGAGCATACAGGGTGCGCTGCTGACACGAAGACGGCGGCCGCCCGCCGACAACTGGCGCATGTCGCGCTGTCCACGAGACGGGGATATCACGCCGATGCTTTTGCCAGCTCGCGCTCGCCCGCGGACTCCGGCTCGCCGCTCCAGTCGCAGGCGGTGCACTTCGCCTTGCCGCGCGTGGCGGCGACGATCAAGCCCCCGCAGGACGGACACGCCTGCTTCAGGGGACGCGACCAGGTCGTCACGTCGCAGTTCGGGTAGTTCGCGCAGCCGTAGAACGTCCGGCCGCGCTTGCTCTTCTTTTCGACCATCTCGCCGCCGTCCTTCGGACAAGGGACGCCCACCTTCTTGAGGATCGGCCGCGCGCCCTTGCACTCCGGGTAGCGCGAGCAGGCGAGGAACTGGCCGAAGCGGCCGCGCTTCACCACCATGGCGGCGCTGCAAAGGTCGCACGTCTCGCCGGTGGCCTCCGGCTGGGCGGCATCGTCGCCGTAGGGCCGCGTCGTCTTGCACTCGGGGTAGCCCGTGCAGGCGTAGAACTGCCCGAAGCGGCCCCAGCGCAGCACCATCGGCTTTCCGCACTTCTCGCACTTCTCCTCGGTCTGCTGCTCGATGCGCGGTGCGTCGGCCGCGGCCGCGAGCGCGGCCTCGAGCGGGTCGTACAGCTCGCGCACCACGGGCGGCCACGGCCGCTCGCCGTTTGCCACGTCGTCCAGCTCCCCTTCCATCCGCGCCGTGAACCCGATGTCGACGATGCCCGGAAAGCGCTCGGTCATCATGTCTGACACGACGAGACCCAGCTCCTCGGGCCTCAGCGCGCGGCCGTCCTTCTTCACGTAGCCGCGGTCGAGGATCGTCGAGATGGTGGGAGCGTATGTCGAAGGGCGGCCGATGCCGTTCTCTTCGAGCGCCTTGACCAGCGTCGCCTCGGTGTAACGCGGCGGCGGCTCGGTGAAATGCTGGTCGGGCTGGATGCCAAGCTGGCGGAGCGGGTCGTCGGCGGCGAGATCTGGCAGCGACTTCTCATCGTCGTCGTCGGTGCTGTCCCCGTCGCGGGCCTCCATGTAGAGCTGACGGAAGCCGGCGAAGCGCAGGTGGCTGGCCGACGCGCGCAGAAGGTAGGGCTTCGGCTGTCCGGCCGCCGTCGCCGCGATCTCGGCGGTCACCTGGTCGAAGATCGCATCGGCCATCTGGCTCGCGACCATGCGTTGCCAGATCAGCCCGTAGAGCTTCGCCTGGTCGTTGTTCAGCGACTTGCGGATGCTCGCCGGGTCGCGCAGGACCGAGGTTGGACGGATCGCCTCGTGCGCCTCCTGCGCCCCCTTCGACTTGGTCTTGTAGAAGCGCGGCTCCGGCGGCACGAAGTCCGCCCCGAACTTCTGCGCGATATAGCCGCGCGTCTCATCGCGTGCGATGTGGGCGACGTTCAGCGAGTCCGTGCGCATGTACGTGATCAGGCCGACCTGCCCCTGGGCGGGGATCTTGAGGCCCTCGTACAACTGCTGGGCGAGCGCCATGGTGCGCTTGGCGGAGAACCCGAAGCGGCGCGACGCCTCCTGCTGCAGCGTGCTCGTCGTGAACGGCGGCGCCGGGCGACGCGTCTGCTGCCGCTTCTTGACCTCGGCAACGCGGTACGACGCGGCGCGCAGGTCGGCCGCGACCTGTTGCGCCTGCTCGCCGCTGTGGATCTCCGCCTTCCTCGTGCCCGGCAGGCCGGCGAGGCGCGCAACGAACGCCGCCTCCTCGGGGTCGGCCTGCTTCGCGAGACGCGCGTCGATGGTCCAGTACTCTTGCGGGACGAACGCCTCGATCTCGCGCTCCCGGTCGACCACCATGCGCAGCGCGACGGACTGGACGCGGCCGGCGCTGAGCCCGCCGCGGATCTTCTGCCAGAGGATCGGGCTGATCTTGTAGCCGACGAGGCGGTCGAGCACGCGGCGCGCCTGCTGGGCGTCGACGAGCTTCATGTCGATCTCGCGCGGGTGCTCGAAGGCCGACTTTACCGCCTCGGACGTGATCTCGTGGAACTCGACCCGGTGGTACGGCTTGCCGTCCAGCTCCATCGCCTGCTGCAGGTGCCAGGAGATGGCCTCTCCTTCGCGGTCGGGGTCGGTCGCGAGATAGACGATGCCGGCCTTGCGTGCGGCTTCGACGAGCGCCTTGACGACCTCCTTCTTTTCCTTGGGGACGATGTAGCGTGGCTCGAAGTCGTGCTCGACGTCTACGCCGAGGCGCGACTTGGGGAGGTCGCGCACGTGGCCGACCGAGGCACGGACATCGTAGTCGCTGCCCAGGATGTTGGAGAGCGTGCGCGCCTTCGCGGGTGATTCGACAATGACGAGGCGCTTCTTGTTGGTCTTCTTGGCCATAGGTGTCAGTCGGGCCCCTTTCGCCGTCCCTGGTCGTTGTAACACGAGCCGCGAGCGGCATAACAGCTTACTCGTCCGATCATGGGCGATGCTGCATCCGGGGAGGCGCGCAGGTTTGTTGCCCTCGCTCGCCGCGCCGGCGCCTACCGCATACCCGAAGGACCGGGGCTGGTTCAGGGTAACAGCCTTGTCAAGCGCTCCGCCACCGGACGCTGCGGCTCCTCGCCAGACCGGGACGCGCGACCGCAGGTTCGCGCAGGTTCGCGGGCGCCTGCCCGCGGAGGCGCTCGCCCGGCGTCGGGCGGCTCGCTCAGGCGCCTGGCGAACGGCCGCCCGCTCTCGAAGCACATTGGTAACGATGTAGATCACGCCCTTCCGTCGAGCGGATCTTGCGCCTGAGATTCCATCGAGTAGGATCGTGCCGACAACGCCGCCAATCTGCATCGGCTCGCGACACGCCGGGCGGCAGCGGGATCCGGGGTGCGTGCGCCACGTGGCGGCCGGGAGGGCACCAGCGAGCAGGGGACGCGCGTGAAGCTGAAAGCAGCGGCGTTCGATTACGGTCGTCCGCACCTGCTGTGGCACGCGCGCCGCGGCGACATCGGCACGGTGGCAGGGCCTTCGAAGCAGTCGCCGGGCATGTCGAGTCTGTACACCATCGTCCACTTCGACCAGTGCGGCCACGATCACCGGCTGCAAGACGACGAGCTGGAGATCGTCGCCTAGCGGCGCGTCACGGGCGCGAGACGCCGGCCTCGCGTGTGCGGACGTAGTTCATGCGGCCGACCTGGCGGACGAGGCCCTTGAGCTCGAGCATCGCGAGCGTGCTCGTGACGGTGGCGATGGGCAGCCCGCTCTCGCGGCGCACGAGATCAATGTGCGTGGGCTCGGCGGTCAGGTAGCGGAGGAGCACGCTCTCGGTCTCGCCGGCCGGCACCAGCTCCGTCATCTCGAGCTGTTGCGCGGCCATGCTCAGGTTCAGCTCGGCGAGGATGTCCTGCACGTCAAGCGTCAGCTTCGCCTCCCCATCCTGGATCAGCTTGTTCGTACCGCGCGAGCTCGGCGAGTAGATGCTCCCGGGGACAGCAAAGACCTCGCGGTTCTGCTCCAGCGCCTGCCGCGCGGTGATCAGCGCACCACTCTTCGTGTCGCCCTCGACGACGAGCACGCCCAGCGAGATGCCGCTGAGGATGCGGTTGCGGCGGGGAAAGAATTCGCTGCGCGGCTGAGTGCCGAGCGCGTAGTCGCTGATCAGCGCGCCGCGCTCGACGATCTGCTCCGCGAGCCGCTTGTGCTCGGGCGGGTACACGAGGTCCAGCCCGCACGCCAGCACACCGATCGTGCGGCCTCCGCACTCGAGCGCGCTGCGGTGCGCGATCGCGTCGACCCCGCGCGCGAGGCCGCTGACGACCGTCACGCGGTTCGACGCGAGTCCGCGCGCCATCTCCTCCGCGACCTGGCGTCCGTACACCGTGACGCGCCGCGTGCCCACGACGGCGACTGCCCACGCATCCGCCGGCGTGATCGCGCCGCGCACATACAGCACCGGTGGCCGGTCGAAGATCTCCTGCAGCGGCCTCGGGTACGCGTCGTCGTGCCAGGTGACCGCCTGCACACCGTGACGCGCGAGCTTATCGAGCTCCTCCTCGGGCCGGACGGTCGCGCGCGCGGCGACGCACGACGTCACCGTCGCGGAATCGAGCCCCGCCGCCTTCAACTCGGACGCGGACGCCGACCACGCGTGCTCGAGCCGCCCGAACCGCTCTTCGAGTTGGGCGACCCGCACCCGGCCGATGCGCGGCACGCGGCTGAAGGCAATCCAGTACGAACGTTCTACCTCGTCCATGTGTTGGAAATACTACACGAGAGGCGAGGGCTGCGTCATCGCCATGCGCGCGCGGCCGCCCGCGGCGACTGCTCCACGGGCAGGTTTCCGCGCGCCGTCGAGAGCCGGTAAAGGCGCCAGTCTCCCTGCGCACGAATGAGCCCGTAGCGGTGCGCCACCCAGGCATCGAGCTCTTCGAATGGCGCATAGGCGCCATCCGAGAGCACGACGTACACCGGCGGGTCCGCCGCGAGGCGGCGCAGGATCTCCTCGCGCGCACCCGGGACGACGTCGCCGAGGAATGACGTGTAATACCGCGTCGGGTTCTCGAGCCCGGCCTCCGCGTACAGCCACGGGAGGTCCCCCCAGACGAACGCGGTGTGACCGGCGGCGTCCTCCCGCATGGCGGCCGTGATGTCCCGCGCGGTCACCACGCTCCCGTCGAAGCGATAGTCGTACTGCAGACGGGATGTGCCACCCCATTGGTGCGCGACGAAGGTGTGGTAGTAGTAAAAGGGCTGGAGCTGCTTGCGGTCGCGATACGCGGGCGAGAACTGCGCGTACGTGACCGCCGCGATGAGCACGGTGCCGACGGCGAGTGCGAGCCGCCCGACGCCGTCTCGCTCCACCGCGGATGGGCGCGAGACGACGGTGAGCGCGAGCGCCGGCACCGCCTGCTGGAGGTAGTGGGGGAACGCGAACGAGCTCGCCGTCACGCCCACGGCCGCGAACGCGAGCCAGAGCAGCGGGAAGCTCTGCACGGTGACGCGCTCACCGCGATCGCGGCGGCGGACGAGCACCGCGACCACGAGCAGCGCGGGCAGCCAGGCGGCGGCGCGCACGAAAGCGCCCTCGGGCGGGCCGAGGCGCGCGTACAGGCCCAGCGAGCCGACGACCGCGTACCAGTATCCGCCGAATGCGCCTGTCGCGAGGAACAGCACGGCGAGCGCAGCCTGTGGTACGGCCGCACCCGCCGCCATCCACAGCAGTTTGCGGTACGGGCGCTGGTGCATCAGCAGCATCATCACGGCGATCGCCAGTCCGTCGAAGACCGCGACCTGCTTGTACGCGGCCGCCACGCCGATCAGCGCACCGATGAGCGCGCACGCCCGCGCCGACGGCTCTCCGCGTCGCTCGGCGGACACGAAGACGAGCACGGCGAGCGACGTCGGCAGGATCATGAACGTCTCGGTCATCGCCAGGTTGCCCTCGACCACGGGCGTGCCGAGCAGGAGCGCGAAGACCGCGCCCGCGGCGGCGGCGCGCCAGCGCCCGAAGAGCAGCATCGCCGTGGCGACGACGACGGCCTGCGTCGCCAGCGCCACGGCCGTTGCGGTGAGGTGCAACGGGAACATGCCGACGCCGGCGACGGCCTGGATGGCGGCGTAGGTGAAGTAGATCAGCGGCGGCTTGTTGTCCCAGGCGCCCGAGTACAGCATGTGGCCGTCGCGGAGGTTCGCCGCGATCGCCGCGAAGATGCCCTCATCGCCGTACCAGTGCGGCTCAAACAGCGACGGGTAGCGCAGCGCGAAGGCGAGGACGAAGGTGGCCGCGATGAACAGCGCCGGCGCGATGCTCGGGCGGGTCGCACGGAGGGCACGGACGGACGCGGGAGGGCGGTCGGGCATACGGATGTATTGTACGGGCTCCGGCCGGCTGTGATGTTCGCGCTTCATCTGGCGCCCGTCGCCGTCAGCCTGTTGGCTGATGCCACTGGTCAATCGACCACGGCGGCGCAACGTTCCCGATCGGGGTCGTGGCGCGGCACGCAGGCGAAGCCCGAGGAGCTGTTTAGCGAGCCGTCGCCGCTTCGTCGTGCTCGGCGGCGCGGCGGGCGCGCACCTTCTTGATGCGGCGGCCGACGACGCTGAGCACGCGCAAGGTCAGCCCGTCGACGCGCACCTCGTCTCCAGCGATGGGCACTTTGCCCAGGTGGTGGTAGACGAAGCCGCCGACAGTGTCGTAATCCTGCTGGTCCTCCGCCTCGAAGCCGAACAACTCCGTCAGCGCGTCGATGCTGACGCGGGCGTCGAGGATCGCCTCGGACTCGTTGAGCCGCTCGATCGGCGCCTCCTCGCGGTCATACTCGTCCTGGATCTCGCCGACGATCTCCTCGATCAGGTCCTCGATCGTGACCAGCCCTGCCGTGCCGCCGTACTCATCGACGACGATCGCGATGTGTACCTTGCTGGCGCGCAGCTCGGCGAGCAGCTCATCGACCTTCTTCGACTCGGGGATGAAGTGGGCGGGCCGCGCGACATCGCTGAGCGCCGGGCGGCGATTCTCGGTGAGGCAGCGCAGCAGATCCTTGGCGTAGATGATGCCGGTGATATTATCGATCGTCTCGCGGTACAGCGGCACTCGGCTGAACCCGCTCTGCACGACGACGCGGAGCGCATCGTCCAGTGTCTCCTCTTCGTCGAGCGCCTTGATGTCGATGCGCGGCACCATGATCTCGCGCGCGGTGGTGTCCTCCATGTCGATGATGCCGCGGATCATCTGGCGCTCGTCCTCTTCGATCTCCTCGCCCTCCTCATCCTCGACGATGCGCAGGATGGCCTCGGCCTGATCCTCGGCGGGGGCTTCGCCGTTGTGGCGCACGACGGATCCGAGGCTATGGTCGATAGCCCACGACAGCGGGCCGAAGACCACCCGAAAGACGGCGACCACGGGCACCAGCCGCATGCCCCACGCCTCGGGCGAGCGTGCGACGACGAGCCGGGGCAGTGCATCGAGCAACACGAGCACGACGACGGCGCCGGCGGCGATGGCGATGAGCACCGGCCAGTTGTGTCCGGTGACGCGCGAGATGAGGAAGACGGCAAGCGCCGTCGCCACGACGGCGGCGGCGTTGCGCGCGACAGCGAGCGCGCCAAGCACCGAGGCGCGCTCGTCGACGTAGCGGTGGAGCGTCTCCGCGCGATCCACGCCCCGCGACGCGAGCGCCCGCAGACGCACGCGGCCAGCCGAGGCGATGCCGGCTTCGGCGGCGGCGACCACCACGAGCTGGACAAGCGCCAGCACGAGTACGACGATGCCCAGGGTTACATCAGTCAGGGTTGGACTCCTCCGGCGCGGCCGCCCGGCCGCCGCGCACGCGCTTCGAGCGGACGCGCGCCGGTGCGCCGATCGCCATCGCGCCGTCCGGCACGTCGCGGGTGACGACGGAGCCGGCGCTCGTGCCGGCGCCGCGGCCGATGCTGACCGGCGCGACGAGCATGGTGTCACTGCCGATGAACGCACCGTCGCCGATCGTCGTGGCGTGCTTGCGCTCACCGTCGTAGTTGGCGGTGATCGTGCCGGCGCCGATGTTCACGTCGTCGCCCACCTGCGCGTCTCCGATGTAGCTGAAGTGCCCCATCTTCGTGTTGCGGCCGAGCCGCGACGACTTCACCTCCGCGAAGTTGCCGATGTGTACACCCTGACAGATGTACGACCCCGGCCGCAGATGGCTGTAGGGGCCCATGTCCACGTCCGATTCCAGCGTCGACTCCTCGACGACGGAAAAGCGCACGACGCAGCGGTCTCCGACCGTGGAATCCCGCACCAACGAGCCGGGGCCGATCTCGCAGCCGCCGCCGATGCTCGTGCGGCCGAGGAGGTGCGTCTGCGGCAGGAGCGTGGTGTCGGAGGCGATGCGCACACCGGCATCGATGAAGGTCGATCCCGGGTCGGTGATCGTCACGCCGGCGAGCATGTGCGCGCGGCGGATGCGCTGCCGCATCACCGCCTCGGCCTCGGCGAGCTGCACGCGGTCGTTGATGCCGCGCACCTCCGCCGGCTCGGCTGCCCACACGGCGACGGCGGGGTGCCCGTCGTCGCGCGCCATCTCGGCGAGCGCGGTGAGATAGAGCTCACCGTTCGGCGCGGGGGCGATCGCCGGGAGACGCGCCCACAGCCAGTCCGCGCGCACGGCGTACTGGCCGGAGTTGATGGGCAGTTCCTGCGCGCGGTCGTGGCCCCGGTCGTCCTTCGTCTCGACGATGCGCGTCACGCGGTCGCCATCGAGCTCGATGAAGCCGTACGACTCGACCGGCACGCTCGCCGTGAGCAGCGCAAGGCGTGTGTCGTCCCCGTCGAGCGCCGCCATCAGGCGGCGTAGGGTCTCCGCGCTGACCAGCGGGACGTCGCCGTTCATGATCAGCACGCCGCCGGCATCGCCGGCGGCTTCCCGCGCCGCGCGGACGGCGTCGCCCGTGCCGAGTGGCCGCGCCTGCACAGCGAAGCGCACGCCGTCTCCCGCGGCGGCGCGCACGGCGTCGGCTTCGGCGCCCGGGCCGACCACGACCACGACATCCTTGACACCGGCCTCACGAGCGGCCTTGACGACGTGGCGCACGATGGGGCGCCCGGCGAGCGGATGCGCGACCTTCGGCAGGGCCGATCGCATGCGCGTGCCTTGGCCGGCGGCGAGCACCACGGCGACCCAGCGGCGGTGTGCGCTCACAGGCGTACAGACATGGCGGGCGCGCTCTCACGCGTCACGGGCGTGCGCCGGAGGATCAGGCGGATGGGGTTCTGGGGAGGTTCGTCTTCGTTCGTATGCAAGGTTGGTCGCCGGCCCGACGTGGAACGCCACATCTGGAACCTCGGCGGTCGGATCGTATCCGTGCGAATCACAGCCTGTCAAGCCGCGCGCGGCGGCGCATGCGGCGGCTGGTGGCACGTCGCGGCTCGATGGCTTCGGCGCGCCGCGCGTCTCTCGCGCGCAAGGGGGGCTGGGATACAATGCGCGCGATGGAATCGAATCAGATACGGGACAGATTCATTCGTTTCTACCAGGAGCGGGGGCATTTGCGCGTGCCGAGCGCGTCGCTGGTGCCGCACGGCGACCCGACGCTGCTCTTCACGAGCGCGGGGATGGTGCCGTTCAAGCCGTACTTCATGGGGCTGGCCGAGCCGCCGGCGCCGCGCCTCACGACCGTGCAGAAGTGCTTCCGCACGACGGACATCGAAGAGGTGGGCGACTACAGCCACCTGACGTTCTTCGAGATGCTGGGGAACTTCAGCATCGGCGACTACTTCAAGCGAGAGGCGATCGGCTGGGCGTGGGAGCTGCTGACGGACGCGGACGCCGGCTTCGGGCTGGCGGCGGACACGCTGTGGGTCTCGATCTTCGAGACGGACGAGGAGGCGCACGACGAGTGGCGCGCCGTCGGGGTGCCGGAGGAGCGCATCCACCGCTACGGGGAGGAGCACAACTACTGGTTCAGCGGCGACATCGGGCCTTGCGGGCCGAACAGCGAGATCTTCGTCGACCGGGGGGCGCGCGCGGGCTGCGCGTATTGCGCGCAGGGGGCCTGCAAGCCGAACCTGGAGCCGGACTGCGGGCGCTTCCTCGAGGTGTGGAACCTGGTGTTCATGACGCTGTACCAGGCCGAGGACGGCACGCGGACGGAGCTGCCGCGGAAGAACATCGACACGGGCTCGGGGCTGGAACGGGTGGCATGCATCCTGCAGGGCAACGAGACGGTCTACGAGACCGACCTCTTCCGGCCGATCATCGCGCGGATCGAGGAGCTGTCCGGGAAGCGGTACGGGGCGGACGCGGCGACGGACACGGCGATCCGGGTGGTCGCGGAGCACACGCGGGCAGCGACGTTCCTGATCGCGGACGGGGTGATGCCGTCGAACGAGGGGCGGGGGTACGTGCTGCGGCGGATCCTGCGGCGGGCGGTGTATTTCCTGACGCAGCTCGCGGACGGTGCCGCAGCCCAGGGCGCGGCGGGCGGCCAGACGCCGGGCGAGGCGAGCGGGAACACGGCCGGGGACGGCCCACACCAGGGCGCGGCAAGCAGCGCGCGTATGGCGCCGGGCGGGACGGGCGAGGATGCGGCAAGCAGCGCGTCGATGGCGTCAGGCGGGACGGGCGAGGGTGCGGCAAGCGGCGCGCCGACGGCGGCGGGCGCGACGGGCGCGGGCGCGACAAGCGGGAACACGGCCCCACCCCGGGGCGCGGCAAGCAGCGCGCGTACGGCAGCGGGCGGCGCGGGGGAAGGTACGCTGCTCGACAAGGCGGCGGCGTCGGTGATCGAGAAGATGGCGTACGCGTACCCGGACGTGGGCGAGCGCGGGCCATTCGTCATGCGCCTGCTCGCGGCGGAGGAGGCGAAGTTCCGGGAGACGCTGGAGCGGGGAACTGCCGTGCTCGAGGCAATGGTCGACACGCGAGCGTCAATCGCGACGAAGCTGATCGAGACTGTCAAGTTCGTATCCGCCGCAAGGCTGCGTGGGCAGCAACTTAGAGCGGCGTTCGACAGCGCCGGCATGGCGTCCCCCGCGAACCAAGGCGGGACGATGGCGACACAAATGCTGATGGACGTGATTGGCGAAGCGGTTGACGAGAACAGCGTGGACGTGGCGCTCCTAAATGCGCAGTCGTGGATGAAGAACATCACCGGTCCAGAAGCTTTCTTATTGAGCGATACGTTTGGGTTCCCGATCGATTTGACTGAGGAGATAGCGAAGGCGCACGGATTGAACGTGCACCGAAAAAGCTTCGGGCGGGAGCTGGAAGCCCAGCGCGAGCGCGGGCGTGCGGGCGCGAAGTTCGAGATCGACGCGGATCGCACGGAGGCGTACGCGCAGATCGCGCACGTCCGGCCGCGCTTCGTCGGGTACGCGGCGACGCGGCACGAGACGACGGTCGCGGCGATCATCCCCTGCGGGGCGTCCCAGACGGGCCGCACGGCCGGCGGCGCGGGCGGCGTCGCCGAGCGGGCGGCAGCGGGCGACGAGGTGGAGGTGGTGCTCGTCGAGACGCCGTTCTATGCGGAGGGCGGCGGGCAGGCGGGCGACACGGGCGAGATCGTTGGGCCTTCGGGGCGCGTCGCCGTCGAGGACACGCAGTCGCCGGCGGAGGGGCTGATCGTGCACCGCGGGCGCGTCGTCGAGGGCGCGATCGCGGTCAACGACGCGGTGACGGCGGCCGTCGACGAGGCGCGGCGGCGGGCTTCGGCCCGCAACCACACGGCGACGCATCTGCTGCACGCGGCGCTGCGGCAGGTGCTGGGGACGCACGTGCGGCAGGCGGGCTCGCTGGTGGCGCCGGACCGGCTGCGCTTCGACTTCACGCACATCGAGGCGACGAAGCCGGAGGAGCTGGCGGCGGTGCAGCGGCTCGTCAACGAGAAGATCCGCGAGGACATCGAGGTGCGCCCGCACGAGGAGGCGTACGACGAGGCGATCGCGGGCGGCGCGATGGCGCTCTTCGGTGAGAAGTACCGCGCGAAGGTGCGCGTGGTCGATATCTGCGAGGCAGCGGCGGCGGCTGCGCCGCAGAGCAAACAGCAAACAGCGGCGGCTGCGCCGCAGAGCAAAGAGCCAACAGCAAACAGCAAGGATCGGCCTGCTTCGCAGGACAGCAAACGGCCGGGAAGAACAGAGGACGAAGAACAAAGAACAGAGAACAAGGGACGGACGGAGATCAGAGAGCGCGCGGAGAGCAGAGGACAAACGGAGGACGAAGAACAAAGAACAGAGAACGGGGAACACCGAGAGAACATAGAGCAGAGAACAGAGAACGGGGAACAGCGAGAGAACAAGGAACAAAAGACACACGGATGTTTCTCGCGCGAGCTGTGCGGGGGCACGCACGTGCATCGCACCGGCGAGATCGGGGCGTTCGTGATCGAGAGCGAGGGGAGCGTCGGCTCGGGCGTGCGGCGCATCGAGGCGCGCACGGGGGCGCTGGCGGACGCGTACGTCCTCGAGCAGCAGGAGACGATCGGGCGGCTGGCGCGGCAGCTCGGCACGGCGCCGGCGGAGCTGGAGGCGCGCGTCGAGGCGATGCGGGCGGAGCTCGAGGCGGAGCGGCGGCGGGCGCAGCAGCTCGAGCGGCAGGCCGGGCGCGCGGAGGTGGACACGCTGTTGAGCGCGGCGGAGCAGGTCGACGGCGCGTCGCTGCTGGTGGCGCGCGTGCCGGCGGCGAGCGTCGAGGCGATGCGGGAGATGGGCGACCTGCTGCGTGAGCGGCTAGGTAGCGCGGTGGTCGTGCTGGGCGCGGTGGTGGGGGAGAAGCCGAGCTTCCTGGCGATGGTGACGAAGGACCTCACGGGGCGCGTCCACGCGGGCAAGCTGATCTCGCAGGTGGCCGCGGTGGCGGGCGGCGGCGGCGGCGGGCGCCCGGAGATGGCGCAGGCGGGCGGCAAGGACGCGGCGCTGCTCGACGAGGCGCTGGGCGTGGCGCGGGAGCTGGCGCGCGCGGGGCTGCTGGCGGGGAGGACGGAGAACCTAGAACCTAGAACCTAGAACCTGGGGCCGAGAACAGAGAACAAAGACGACAGACAACAGACGACAGACGACGGGAGAACCTAGAACCTGGAACCTAGAACCAAGAGCCGAGAACAGCGCACGAAGAACAAAGAACAAAGACGACAGACAACAGACGACAGACGACAGACGGCAGACGGTACAGAGGGCACCCAATGACGGCACGCGGCGGCGCGGCGCGCGCGCGATACACTCGACGGACGCTGATCGATATCGCGAGGCGCCGTCAGCGGCGCGGCGCGGGGAGCCTGCCCGCGACGGGGGAGAAGGTCGAGCGCATGCGGTGGCCGGATCTGAGCACGATCCTTGCCGGCATCCCGTACGCCGTCGCCGGCGCGGTTGCGACGCGCGCGTACATGCCGGAGCGCGCCACGAGTGTTCTCGACATCGTCGTGATGGCGGGAGATGTGCCGCGCGCGGCGGCGCGACTCCGCACCGCCGGCTACCGTGAACGCGGCGCGCTCACAATCGGTGGGATGGGGTGGCTCTCGCCTGACGGGGTGCCCGTCGACCTGATCGAAGGCAGAGATGGTTGGTGGCCGCAGGCGCTGGAGGAAGCGGCGCAGCACCCAGACCGGGGCGGCGCGCCCATCCTGCCGCTGCCGTGGCTCGTGCTGATGAAGCTCGGCGCCAGCCGGGTGCAGGACCTCGCCGATGTGACGCGCATGCTCGGCGCCGCCGCCGCCGATGACATCGAACGCGTGCGCGCCACCGTCCGGACGCACGCGCCCGACGT
>JADEYI010001250.1_pt1 | contig 20800 bp, 17 predicted proteins | sample 8542331 | NCBI WGS metagenome assembly JADEYI01 (sample SAMN16510988, study PRJNA670497) | mine drainage metagenome | isolation source: biofilm near Copperflume 1 | place: Germany: Marsberg coppermine Kilianstollen | collected 2018-02
GCCAGCGCGGGGTGAGCAGTGCCTGTGAACACCTGCAACCTGTTCGACATAGCCACCTCTCCTTGCGAGTTGCTCACTCCTTACTCCTCGGTGCTGAGCAACTTGTTTATAACGCGAGCAGGAACGCCTGCTACTGTGGTTTGCGGCGGCACATCCTTGAGGACCACGCTCCCCGCGCCCGTAGTCGCGCCTTCACCGATCTCGATAGGTGCCCTTAGCATCGTACCTACGCCTATGAAAGCGTCTTTGCCTATGGTGGTAGGGTTCTTTTTCTCTCCATCGTAGTTGGCTGTCACTGCGCCTGCGCCTATGTTGGCATTTTCTCCTACCTGCGCGTCACCAAGATAGGAGAAATGCCCGGCCTGTACCCCGCTTTCCAGCGTAGAGTTTTTCACCTCCACAAAGTTGCCGAGGTGGACGTCAGAGTTGACTTGAGTTCCGGGGCGTAGGTGGCTGTAGGGGCCAAGAGTTACGCGCTCTTCGAGAATACTTCCCTCTACCGTCGAGGAGATGATGCGGCAGCCCTCGCCCACGCGGGAGTCGATGATGTGGGCGTTGGGGCCAATCGTGCAGGCGGCGTCTATGTAGGTCTTGCCCTCCAGGACTACTCCCGGGTAGATTACGGTGTCCGCGCCAATCTGCACGTCAACGCCCATGTAGACGCTATCGGGCATAAGCATAGTCACGCCCGCACCCATCCACTGCCGCCTGAGTCGGCTCTGCACAATGCTCTCGGCCTGAGAAAGCTGAATCTTGGTGTTTATCCCCATCGCCTCGTCCAGGCCGTCAAGGGTGTAAGTGATAACAGGCGTCTGGACCCGCCGAGCAGCGGCGATTGTGGACGGCTGGGGCACATTGCCGCGTCCTTCACTAATAGCCATGCTGATAAGGTCGGTGAGGTAATATTCGCCTTGAGCATTCAACTGAACATCGTTTAAGTGGGACCACAACCATCCAGACTGGAAGACGTAAACGCCGCTATTTACTTCTGAGATGGCGCGCTGCACGAGAGTAGCGGCACGCTCTTCGACCACTGCCAGCAAGTTCTGGTTTGCGTCGCGCACTACGCGCCCGTAACCGGAGGGATCGGAGGCGATGCAGGTGAGCATGGTGAGTTGCGCCCGCGATTGCCTATGCCTGGTGATGAGGGCGCTCAGGGTAGCTGTACGTAGCAGGGGGCAATCGCCATAGAGGATGAGAAGAGGTCCATCGTGTGAGCGCAGAAGCGGCTCGGCCATGAGGGCAGCGTGGCCTGTGCCCAGTTGCTCCGGCTGCACGACGTATTCAAGAGGCAGAGAGTTGTCGTGGCCGTAGCCGTCGCCGAGGGTCTGGCGTACCTGGTCAGCGCCATGTCCGACCACCATTATTGTATGCGAAGGGTTGAGAGGAACAAGGGCACGCAAGACATGGGCCGCTAGAGGAAGCCCCGCGAGGCGATGCAGCACTTTGGGTTGCCGCGAGGCCATTCTCTTGCCAAGACCCGCTGCTAAAACCACCACTGCAAGCGGTTGGCTCTCCATAATCGTAATTCACAATTATGAATTATGAATTGACGAAACCGAATCGTAATTCATAATTGATAATTCATAATTCCGCGAAGCGGGAACAAATTGATAATTCATCAGGTAGCCGTATACTAACGTAAAGCCAACCCAATGTCAAGCAGATCATCTGATGCGACACTTGTATCCTTCCAGGGAGGCGTGCACGTTGCTACCTTTATATTGTCGTTCCACTCTTGAGTAGCCCCGGTCAACTTCCAGGCGGAGCCGTCGCGCACAAGATGGTACGAGTAGCCTTCCGCACTGCCTGCTTTTCGATAGATGCTGGCTCTTATGGAGAGCGCGTCAGGGTTTGTAGGGTCGGCGGCTATCGCGCCCAACGTGAGGAAAAGTCCACCGTTCTCCACCTCGCCGCCATCTTCCAGCGCTCCTACGGCCTGGCTGAAGCCGATAGCGCTGTACTTACGGCTGTCATCTGAGGATTGGAGGGTGGAGATGAGGCTCTGAGGGAGAGGTTGGCCTTCGTTCGGGTCATCGAGGCGATCTCCCTGAGCGATGTAGGGGCTTATATAGACGTACGTTGCCACCTCGCCTTTGAGCAGCGCTTTTGCTACCTGGGCGTAGAGCGCTGCCTGTTCTTCCATGCCTATTCCTGCGGGCGGGGGTATAGCTGTAGATTCGGGTTGTGGTGTTATCTCTGCGAGTGGATAGCCCCCAGCCGGCCCTGGGGCGCTACCGGGCTCTTCTGTGAGGGTTGGGCCTACCGTTGCTCGCGGCGTGATAGTGACGGCAGGAGAATGGGAGGTAAGGGTGGGGGCAGGAAGGGGAGCAGGCGAAGTGGCATCGCACGCAGCAAGCAAGAGCAGCCAGACCACCTGTATGGAAATGAGAAGCCCACTTGCAGATCTAGAGCGGTTGAGCATGCCCTGAGCTCCAACCCTATGGGGTGCAAAAGTAAAGGCAGCAATGCGACGCTCGCATCACTACCTTATTCTACAATAGCATAGCCTTCGGGTTCCATAGCGGAAGGACCACACCCCAATCCCTACCCACTGGTGGAGAGATGCTCTTATTCTCCTTTCACCATAGCGAGGTCCTACCCCAAGCTTCAGGCCTCTACCTGGGTGGGTGGGGGCATAGTGAGCAGACCCTCCATTGCGTGGAACTCGTACATGCGCATGAGCGCGCGGTTGCTCTGGTCCATATGCTGGTAGAGAGCCTCGGTGAGACCCTTTCGGATTTCAGGGGGGAAGAGCTTGGAGAATTTATTGTTCTCGATGGCTATGAAGAGCTTGTAGAAGTCGAGCAAGGCTGTCGGATCTATCGGTAAATCCTGGTCTGTCAGGCGGATTTTGCCGATGTGCATGCGTACCTTGAGCTTATTCTCGCGTGCGAAGCGATTAAGCTCGTATTCGAACTCCATAGCTTTGCGCGAGTAGCCGTACATGACGAGCTTGATATAGATAGCCTCGGCTGTGTACTTGAAAAGCTCCATAACACGAGGCTTATCGGGCGGTACCGGAGTGATCAGGCCAAGCTGAGTCAGACCGTGCAGCAGTTTGGCGGTATCAAACTGAGTGCGCGAACGTTTGCGAGCAATGGTCGCCACATCACTCACACCATCAACGAGCACAAGCACCTCGCGTGCTTCGTCGGAGAGTGGACCCGTAACGGGGCGCGGCAAACGGCGGAAAGCCATGAGCACGGAAGGAATGACGGGCGAGATACGTATCCACTCGTCTACGCGCCGGGTGCCTTCGATAATCAGCTTCTCGGCGCTCACCGACACAGGAATGCCGTCGGCTTTGACCAGCAAATCGCCCTGGAAGGTAAAGCGGCAGTTACGCCAGAGGAAAAGGGTGTAGATGGTGGACTCCATCATCTGCTCTTCGCACCAATCAAGCTCACCCTGGGTAACTAGCCTGTATCTAAGGAGAATGTGCGCCGGGTCGGGGCCGCTCTTGGTAACAGCCACATTGCTGTAATCTGGCGGCACAAAAGCCTCAAGATCATCGAAGTCTCCCATATCGGGGTCAGTCAAGCGCATATCTGCGGATGCGAGATCGCCGGAAGAAAGAGAGCGGCGCATAAGGCCGTTGCCGTTGCCGTTGCTGCTGGCTGCTCCGACAGCTACCTGGGCAGCATCGGGAGCCAGGTGCTCGGCCTCCGTCAGGCCTAGCGCCTTTTTCCAGCTGGAGCCAACTGTCCTCTCAAGCTGCTGCGGCGTGAGGCGCCCCGCGTTAATGAGCAAGTCCACCACGCTCGGAAGACGTGTAGCAGCAGCTATGTAAGTAATGCGTCCTTGCTCGTAGCAGATGGTACGGGTATTCCAACCCTGTATAAGGGTCAATGTGCCTGTTTTTTGGGTGAACGAGAGAGTTTGCAAGAGATCGGACAGGCTAAAGCAGCCTATACGGCCTTGTAAATCAAAATCGTCTTTTTCGTGAGTATCCATTAGTTCCCGCTTCGCGGAATTATCAATTATCAATTACGATTTCGTCCCCCAATTGATAATTCATAATTACTGATACGGAAAGTTTACCATGCTCCATATATTGGCGGAACGGGACAAAGGTCCTAAAGAGGTATAGCCTTATAGGGCGAAAGGGCCTGATTTTGGTACTACAGAATCGCAGGACCGATTGCTGCATGGATGTTCCGACGCTGACGCTTGTCGCACGCAGGATAGCTTGGGGGCAATCGTTTGCGGAATTATCAATTACGATTTCGTCCCCCAATTGATAATTCATAATTACTAATTTATAATTCCGCGAAGCGGGGGATAATTCCGCGAAGCGGGGACTACTTGATAATTCATAATTCCGCCGAAGTGGGTGCCGAGTGGCGTGAGTTTGCGCGTTGGCCGCTCTACGCTATTCTGGCCTTCGCGCTCCTCCTATTCGCTCTTGCCTACCAGACGCCTAATGGAAACGACCTGGTGGTTGACATAGGAGCGCAAGGCGATGAAGCGTTCCTCACCAACTTCTACTCCCCTGAGAACAACCCCGACAAAGCTCACCCCTATAACTATCGCTGGAGCCGGGACCTCTCCTTCTACACAGTGCCTGGGGTGGGCCGCAACGTAGCCCTCGACCTTAGCATAAGTATGGCGGGTCGCCCCGGTGATGCTCCGCCCGCAGTTATCACGGTTACCGTTAATGGACGTCAACTCGGAGTGCTACGCCCAACGGGTTATCCGCCCAACCCATCTCACTTGCAGATACCTGCGGCTTTCAACAACAAAGATAACCTGGTGGTAGGTCTGCAAAGCAATCCTTTCTCGCCCAGGGGGGATAATCGCAGCCTTGGGGTGGTTGTTGACTCGATCAATATAGGGTCAACAGGGAGTGGGCCTGGGTTTGTGCGCCCACCTACCTATATAATCGCATGGCTGCTCTTATCTCTGCTGCTGGCGTTTCTCAGCTTGAGCCATATAAGGCTAAGTCGGCGCAGCACGTACGCCACGACACTGCTGCTGGCTCTGCTTTCTGCTATTAGCCTGGCTCTGGGACGCTACACACTTACCCTCTTTGTGGTGCAGTTAGGCGTGGTGATGATATGCGTATATCTTCTCGCTCTGGTAATGCAGCCATTCGCTACCTGGACGTTGAGAAAGCTGAAGGCGTGGGGGCCGGAGAGCACGCCTGACATGCGCTGGCTGATGCTCATATACCTGCTGGCGTTCGCGATCAAGGCGGCGGGGATGATGCACCCGCAGTTCATACCCCTTGACCAGATATTTCGTGTACACGAGGTGCAGCAGCTGGTCAACAGCCCTCTGACTTTCTGGGATAAGTACCAGCACGTCACCACCGCTGATGAGCGTGGCACGGCGCACGGCGAGCTACAACACTCGATGCTGGGGCAGTGGAACCTGGTGGTGCCTTTTCCCTACTCGCCCGTCGGCTACTTCATTCTGGCTCCTTTCGCCTGGATATGGCCCAACGGCAATGAAGATAAGCTGGTGACTGCCAGCAACACGATGTTGGCTGCGCTGTCGAGCACAGTAGTCTTCGCCCTCTACGTAATCGCCAAACGGGGCCTGAACAGCGGTCGTGCGGGCGTAATTGCAGGAGCAATCGCCAGCTTCGCGCCTATTACTTATCTACACTTCTCAGACGGCGCATACCCTTACATATGGGCCGGTTGGATCACTGTTGTCTACTTGATGTTCGCAATTTGCCTGGCGAAGCAGGCCGCTAAACCGGGACCTTTCATCTGGCTGACGATGCTATCTGCCCTTACATTGTTGTCGCACACGGCCATCGTCTTCTTCGCGGTGATCTTTGTGGCGGCAGCTATGGCTGTTTACTGGCTGATGGGCAAAAGGGGCTTGTGGATAATGAGGGTAGGGTCCGGCGGGAAGATAACGCCTGCATTCTCACTGCGCCCACTGCTCCTCTCATTCCTGGCGGGGGGAGTGCTCTCGCTCGTCTACTACGGTGGCTACATCTGGCCTATATTGACTGTATCCCTGCCCGCCCTGGTGAAGAAAGCCGATACCACAGGGGTTGGGCTGGACCCAAGCCGACTGGGGCGGCCCCTCTTATCAGGCTTCTGGCCTCAAATTGAGCTGCACTTTACTACGTGGCCTGCCATTCTCGCGCTAGTTGGCCTGGCGCTGTTTACTATGACGATTGTCAGGTCAGAGAGAGAAATACAAGCGGCAGGAGCGGCATGGCGCAACTCCTCTGCTCAAAATGAGGCGGGCGCGGACCGCCCGGCCATGCTCGTAACTCTCGTCTTTGTCTGGGCGTGGGCGATAACGTTTCTTATATTCAGCCTCATAGACCTGCGGGTGAACCTGTTGCAGCGCCACATGCTCTTTGCGCTGCCACTGCTGGCTCTGCTTGCCGGGTATACGCTGGCGAGATTGGACCGGCAGCGGGCAAAACGCTTCAAATACGCCTACGCTCCGGTGCTCGCCTTGCTCCTGATAGCCTATTTGTTCCTCGTAGGCTGGCAGATGTGGGCAGGCAGGGTACTTCACTATCTCTTACCTCCAGGCTCAGGCTAAGGTTAGCAGGGGCTTGCAAGTAATGACATGGGACGAGTAGTGAGTTGCGTCAGGGCGGAAACCCGACCATAAAGATACGAATGTCGGGACCGAGCCTTGTGTTATACTAGGAACGATGTCCGCAGGATCACAGAAAAAAGAAGGTGCCAGGCTTCCCGAAGACCCGGCAGGTGAGACGCAGCAGATACCTCTTGTGAACGAGCATGCCCCTGCTGATGAGATCACCACCGTAGTTGGGAGCGCCGAGCCTGCTTCTACCACGAAACAACACGAACAGCTTCCTGCTGCGGGGGAGGAGGCCAGGCAGGTAGAGGGTGTCGTCCCCCAGGAAACCAACCCGATGCCCGTTGCTGTCTGGCCTCCACCCGCGCCTGAGCGGGCCCCAAGCAAACCGCCGCCGTTGCGCCCGCAGCATGGAGGGGGCATCAAGGTGGCCGACGTCACCAGGAACGTAGAGGTGATTCAACCCGCGCCCGGCCTTTTCACCAGCGAGTTGAGGCGCGCGCTTCCGCCCTGGGCGCTGCCCCTCCTGACTTTCCAGCCTGTGAGTGTGTGGTTGGGTGCCCGCATCGCGCTAACCTTACTGGCGCTGCTGGCGGGGTTAATGCTGCCCAGCATAGTGCCAAAGGGCACTGCTAACTGGTATGGCGCGCCGGGCGGGCCGGACCTCACTCCCTTCGTGGACAGAATAGCGGGGGTGTGGACGCGCTGGGACGGCCAGTGGTACCTCAAGATCGCTACCGAAGGCTACCAGAAAAACGACGGCTCGGCTGCTTTTTATCCCTTGTACCCCTGGTTAGTGAAACTGACAGGCTTGCTGGCGGGGGAGCGTTATATCTGGGCTGGCATTTTGCTGTCATCGCTCTTTTTCCTCGGCGCGCTTATATTGCTGCACCGCCTGGTGCGTCTTGATTTTCACCCGGAGGATGCGGGGCGCTCGGTCTTCTATCTGGCGGCCTTCCCGATGGCATTTTTCTTCTGGGCGGTTTATACCGAGTCGCTCTTTCTGCTACTTGCTGTGGCCTCTCTCCTCGCAATACGCACCCAGCGGTGGTGGTGGGCTGCGCTGCTCATCTCTTTTGCTATCTGGACGCGCACCACCGGATTGCTGCTACTATTGCCGCTCGCCTGGGAGCTTTGGCTAGCCTACCACCCGCCAATGCCGAGCAACCCACGAGCCATGCCCCCACCCAGGCCGTCTCGCTGGACCCTCCCTTCCGTGGCGCTGCCGGTGCTTTCTATCTTCGGCCTCTTTGCCTGGGTGTGGATTACCTTCGGGGACCCCCTTGCCTCGCTCAAGGCACAGGGCATATGGAACAGGTCCTTCTCCTGGCCCTGGGAGACCATAGGCAACGCTCTGCGCGTGGCAACGCAGATGCCCTTTCAGTATCAGGTGGAGAATCAGAGCTGGACCTATCTGGGCGCGCTCGCCTTCTCTCTTATCGTAGGGGCGCTTGCTCTCAGGTGGCTGCGCGGCAGCTACAATATCTATTTGTGGGCAGGTATAATCTTCTCGCTCTTTTCCGCCGCCCCGCGTAATCCGCTCTTATCCTACCCGCGCTTCCTGATCGTCCTTTTTCCGGCATTTATCGCCATGGCGCTTGTGGGGCGCAACCGCTACGCACACCAGATAATCACCTGGGCTAGCTTGCTCCTGCTGGCGCTCTATACAATAAGGTTTGCTAACTGGTATTGGGTTGCATAGCCAGTGGTCAGTAGTCAGTAGTCGGTAACTTAGCAGATAAGTGTAATGGCAAGGAGAAGAGGATGGAATACGATGTTCGCACAGTCGTTTTTGATCTAACTACGGAGGGCGCAGAGGGCCAATTCTGCATACCCCAGCCTGTCTATGATCTGCTGGGTTTGCACGACGGCGACAATTTAGCACTCTCTATAGAAACGCCCGCAGGCACATATACGGGCATAAGGAAGCTGGCGGCAGGCACCAAAATCCTGGACAGTGATTTGCAGGACTATATAAAAGCAGGCCAGCGGATCAAGATAACGCTCTCACGAGCATAAGGCTGGAAAGAGCCTTACTCAGCTTACAGGAGGAAAGTTATGTTCGGCCAGCGCCTCGGCACAGGCGACGAAGGGTACACGGACTTGCTCGGTCCTGAGCGAGTTGCCAAGTATGATCTGCGCCCTGAAACATATGGCACACTCGATGAAGCAAGCAGCGCGCTTGGCCTTGCCAGGGCGCTCTCGCAACAGGAGCGGACGCGTGAGGTACTCCGGCAGGTGCAGCACGACCTCTACCTAATGATGGCCGAGGTAGCCACGCCGTCAGCCCAACTTGCGAAGCTTCCGTACAGGATGACGGAGGATCAGGCCAACTGGCTTGACGCTACCATCGCTGAGCTGGAAAAAGAAGTGGAGCTTCCGAAGCAGTTTGTATTGCCGGGAGCCAGCGCTGGGTCGGCGGCAATAGACCTCAGCAGGGCAATCGTGCGCCGCGCCGAGCGCCACGCCGTGCGCTTGATCCACGAAGGCCGCATGCCGCAGGGCAACGTGCTCCGCTACCTCAACCGCCTTTCATCGCTTCTATTCATACTGGCGAGGTATGAGGAGCACGCCTCCGGGGTGCCGTATGATATTGCCAAACGTTAGGTAACTCACCGCAGAGGGCGCGCCGGAATTATGAATTGTGGGACGAAATCATAACTCATAACTCCGCTGTGGGTCCTCTGCGGTGAGTTACCAGGTGTGCTTACCTGGCTGCCGCAAAGTAGATCGGTATCATACCGTGAACCTGGCCCGCAGCCACAGCACGGCGCTGAGAGCTATCGCGCCGAATATGGCAGTGGCAGCAATGAGGCCGTTGAAGCCCAGGACTAATATAAAGAAACCGCCTGTCGCACCGCCGGTAAGCTGTCCTATCCCCAGGAAAACAGAGTAGAGTCCCATCACAACGCCTCGGTGCTCTACCCTTGTTTCGGATATGTCAGCCAGGTAGGCGAGGGCCACGGGCGTGAAACCGCTTTCCAGCAGCACACCCACAGCAAGAAAGGGCAGCAGAGGCCATTGCCCCCACGGGCCGGGCAGCACATTGTTGTTGATGCCAAGCAGCACAACGCAAACGATGAAAAGCCCCGCAATTGAGCCGAGCATCATGTTGGTTCGGCGCACCCTCCCGTAGAGTAGACTCCACAAGAAGATACCCAGCATAAAAGTTATACCAAAGCCGGCCTGCACAGTGCCGACCTCACTGGGGCGCAGGCGTCCGACAAGGAGTTGGTTGCTAAACTGCTCGGTTAGGGTCCCAGGGACTGTAGATTTCACCATCAAAGGAGCGAGTTGGGTAAACCAGAGGCCAACCACCGCGTTGATAGCGAGCCATGCCGGGGCGAAGCTGCGCAGCGCGGGTTCTCCGAGGAGGTTCTTATAGGAGCGCAAACGGCTAAAGACAAGCGCCCGCACAGGGTGGCGGCTGGCGGTTGCAGCCAGACGGTTAGTGAGATTGTGGCTGCGGGCTGCCGCCGGTAAGCTCTCCTTCACGAAGAAGAAGAGCAGCGCAGCCGCGAGCAGATAAACCAGCGACACCAACCGGAAGCCATTCTTGCCGAACCATTCCCAAAGCTGGCCGCCTAAAACGCCGCCGCCGACCAGCCCTATCAGGAAGCTGATCTCGTACATGCCCATTACACGCCCACGCAGGCTCGCACTCTCTTTGCTATCGCCCGATGTGGCGTCTGCAAGGTAGCCCAGTGTGCCAGGAGCATTGGCGGCGGTTGATAGCCCTTCGAGCAAACGACCAATAGCCAGGATCGCTACGAAGGTAGTCAGCGGGTGAATTTGCACTGCCACAGCGCCCGCCAGGGGGCCGAAGACGAGAAAAGGCTTACGCCCATGCAGATCGCTCAACGCGCCAAAGAGAGGCGCGAGAAAAAGCTCTGTAGCATAGAAGACAGCCGATAGCGCGCTTATGGTTACCGGGTTGGCTCCTACCACTTGCTTGAGGTAGGTGGCTAGCAAGAGGCCTGTAGAAGCACCAGCCAGACGCAGCACGAAACTTGAGCCGATAGCCACCTTCAGCGAGGTGCTGAGGCGGCCACCAACAATCCCATGCTGCTGCCCAGCAGGGTCTGTACCTTCATCTTCGGAACGGGCCGCGGTCTCCGAGGGCGTAAAGATAGCCATACTCTGATCAGAATAGCACACAGAGTATAGCCCTGGCAACCCTCTTTAGTCCTATTGCGGGTGGGATAATCTACTGCCTGAGAACGATGCGGAGCGTGCCGCCCCTACAGCGTCTGCAAGGCGGCTATCAAGGTAAAGCGTAACGAGGCAAACCGCAAAGAGACCGCGCGTCTGAAGCTACGTGCGGCCTCTATGCAGACAACTGTTTTCTTGTTGGTAGGATTCAGGCTTCGCCCGCCCTGCTATCGTGCCCCGCGGGGTTGTTCGTATCACCGCCTGTATTCGAGTCACTCTGAGCGATTATCTCACGCACTTCGTTCTCACATCGCTCAAGGGCCATTCGTACGCTGCGGATTGTTTCCTGATCTCCCCCGATGGCTGCGCCTCGCAAGCCGCTTTTGACTGTCCTGACCAGATCGCCGAGCGCGTCGCCGACAAATTTAAGCTCGTGCAGACTGGTCCTGGAAGGTGTGTGTTCACTGAAGCGGGACCAGAAGTTCTCGACGAAGCCGGCATGCGCTTGAAGCTCTGCGCTTCCCGCCTCTGTCAGACGGTACACGCGCCTGTCGGCCTCCTGATCGGAGCGAACAAGGCTCAGGTCTTCCATATACTGCAACGTCGGGTAGAGGGTGCCCGGACTGGGGGAGTACCTGCCGCTGGTGCGCTCTTCGAGCACTTTGATAATTTCATAGCCGTGCTTGGGGCCATCATTGAGCACGCTCAGGATTATGTAGCGCAGCATCCCGCGCTCCATCCGGTCTCTTCCCCTGGCGCGTCCACCGGGCCTGTCGCCCCAGAAGCCACTCTGCTCGCCAGCGAAAAAGTCACCCCAGGCGTTGCCCCCCTCATGGGAAAACCCGTGCCCGCGCCCATGCCCGTGCCCCCACATATGGTGGTGGGCGTGCCACTCAGGATGCAGGGGTACGCCGCGCCGGTTGCCCCCTGGATTATGATCGCCATGCCGGCCACGGAAGCCGGGTCCATCTTCTCTATGCATCATGTTGCCTCTCATCGTTTCCTCCTTCAGTAAAGCTATTATTGTATAAAGATATATCTTATAGCTTACTATACAGTAACGCCTTACTTTTGTCAAGAATCAATTTGCGTGTAAATGTGCAGATTATGGGTGTAGAAGATCTGTCGATGGAGCAAGATGGTGCCTTGCCCCGGCTGGAGACAAATGAACCCCAATCCTGAACGCTTATGCGCCATACGGCTTGACTATTCAGAACGTTTGTGCTATAATGATGGGGCGTTCCCCCACTGCTTCCTAGCCTCGGCCATTCAACACCAACACAAAAGGAGAAGCTCACATGGCTAATCACCCTATCGTTCACCTTGATATCCCGGCGCAAGACCCTGTGGCGGCGGCCAAGTTCTACGAACAAGCTCTCGGCTGGCAACTGACCCATGATTCCAACTTCGACTACTGGATGTTCAGTGCCGAAGGTGGGCCGGGCGGCGGCTTCGTTGGCACAGGGCATATGGGTGGCAAGGACACTCATCCTCAGTACGAAATAGGCAAGGTGCTGGTCTACCTGGGCAGCGATGACATTGACGCTGACCTGGCGCGGGTCGAAGCCGGGGGCGGGCGCGTCTTAATGCCTCGCGCCAGCCTCGGAGACTTTGGGGCGTGGGCCGTATTCGCCGACCCCAGCGGCAATCAGATCGGCTTCTTCCAGAGCCTGACCCCCGCCGAGTAACAATACTGTCGAGAAACAAGCACTGAGGACTGAGTGAGTAGCGAACTCACTCAGTCCTCAGTGCTTGCCTATTCGACTACTGCCCTTCATCTTCGCCCACAATTGTACCGTAGATCCTGTCGAGCTCTTCGTCAGAGTAGAAGTAGATTACCAGTTTGCCGCCGCGACTGCTGCGCGATAACTGCACTTTCGTGCCGAGGGCATTGCGGAAACGGTCTTCCAGATCGCGCACAGGATCGTACAGGGAGGGCTGCTCTGCCTCACTATCTTCAGGCTTCTGAGGTTGTCCGGCACCTTCGGCAAGACGTCGAGCCAGCGCTTCCACCTGCCGCACGCTCAGGTCGCTTGCAACAGTGTGCTCTAACAGGCGCAACTGCCCTTCCTCAGCAGGCACCTGCAAGATGGCGCGGGCGTGGCCTTCAGTTATGATGCCCAGGGCAAGCGCTTCCTGCACAGGCAGCGGCAGCCTCAGCAATCGAAGAGAGTTCGCGACAGCGCCCCGGCTCTTGCCCACTCTGGCAGCCACCTCGTCGTGCTTCAGTCCAAACTCTTCGACAAGCGAGCGATAGGCTGTCGCTTCTTCCAGAGGGTTCAGGTCGGCACGCTGTAGATTCTCTACCAGCGCAAGCTCAAGCATCTCCTGACTTGAGGCCTCCTTCACGACGGCAGGCACCCGCTCAAGCCCTGCCAGGATAGCGGCTCGCCAGCGGCGCTCACCCGCTATAAGCAGATAGCCGCCACCCCCCGCACGCGTGACCACAAGCGGCTGCAACAACCCATGCTCGCGTATCGAGGCAGCCAGTTCGTCCAGCTCCTCTGATTTCATCTCCTGGCGGGGCTGGCGGGGGTTAGGCCCTATATCCCCCGTAGCCACTTCAACTATCCCGGCCTCAAGGGTGGAGGGCGAGATATCTACCTCTCCGGGCAACCGTCCGGGCTGCTCGGTAGGTTGGGTTGCTTGTTCAGGAGGCGTTTGAGGGATGAGAGCGCCAAGCCCACGACCAAGACCGCCTTTTCTCTTTGCCATATCTAGCCACCTCCTTCCTGCCGGCTGCGCGCTGCTACCTCACCAGCTAAGGCCGCGTAAGCCACCGCGCCACGCGAATTGGGGTCATACTCAAGTATGGTAAGGCCATAGCTTGGGGCCTCACTCAGGCGCACGCTGCGCGGTATGAGGGTGCTGAATACCTCATTGGGAAAGTGACTCTTCACCTCTTGCACCACCTGGGCCGAGAGGTTGGTGCGACTATCATACATTGTCATCGCTATGCCCAGGATACGCAGATTTTTGTTGAGCACCCCCAGCACAAGGCCGATGGTATTCGTCAGCTGCATCAGCCCTTCAAGCGCCAGATACTCACATTGCAGGGGGATTATCACCGCATCGGCGGCGCTCAGAGAATTGAGGGTGAGAAAGCCCAGAGATGGAGGGCAGTCCACCAGTATGTAGTTATATTCCTCCCGCAGAGGATCGAGCGCCTTTTTGAGGCGGTACTCGCGCTCGCCTTGCAGCGCAGATGCAAGCTCCACCTCTGCCCCGGCTAGCTCCACCGACGATGGGAGAAGGTCCAGCCGTCCGCCGAAATCGGGGCGAGCTACAGGCGCTATAACGCTGGCCGCCGCTGCATCGCCTGCCAGCACGTCGTAAAGCGAAGGCTCGTCGCGCTCTTTGTCAATGCCAAGACTGGAGGTGGCGTTAGCCTGAGAATCGGCGTCAACAAGCAGTACGCGATAGCCGCCTGCGGCGAGGTATGCCGCCAGGTTAACTGCCGTGGTAGTCTTACCAACACCACCTTTCTGGTTGGCGAAAGAATAGATGCGGCCCGGAGAGGGGCCATCAGGGGCGTCCACTGACGCTTATTCTACCCTATTCGGGGCTGCGGGACAATCACAGTAGCCAGAGTAACTGCTCAGAGTAAGCCATGACCCGGCGGGCCACCACTACCGATGAAAATACGAGTGATTTAGCACCCTCTATACTACTACCCTTCTCATCTTCAGAGTAGGGGTAGAGCAATCTTCTTGGGGTATCCGTGCGGGTGTTGCGCCATCTGCCCTCACCCCATGCCCCTCTCCCTTCATGGGAGAGGGGGCTATGTCTCTGCACCCCAACTCTGAACACTTACTCCCGCACCAATTACAAGACGATTACACCTGGGCGTCTCGCCTGTTCATGGCTCATTAACGACAAACCCGCCTGACTCACCCATCGTTACGTAGTACAACTCGTCGAAGCCTTCGGAGAGGGTAGGAAGCTGAAGTCGCTTCGCGGTGCCGCCGATGGCTTGAGGAGGTATGCGCTCCCTTCCGCTCCTGAGATTGTTCCTTCGTATCGCCTCCTGAACACTCGACTGGAAATAGTAGCCAATGATGCGGAACCGAGCGGCCCTTGCCGGCTCAATGTATCGGGCCCGTTCCTGGATGGTGGGGTTGGTGTTATCTACTACGAACGACTGCTGCATCTCGATGTACGCCTTCAAGAGTAGCTCTTCGCGGTGCCGGGTCTTCAGCATGTCCAGGTTGATGCGCAGGTGCGTGTTGAAAAATCTCTCTTTGTAAAAGGAAGATTTACCGCTCCCCTGTATTCCAACGAAGATCACAGCTTGCATGCGGGCACCGGCTGCTAATCCCTGATCCTCAACAGCCCTTATACCCTTATACACGCGGCCCAGTGGCCGGGTGATTTCTCTTGCAGAGGCGGGTCTATCTCTTTACAGGCATCTATGGCTATGGGACAGCGAGTATGGAAGTGGCAACCCTTCGGGGGGTTGATTGGCGAGGGCACATCGCCCTTCAGGATGATACGCTCGCGTCGGGCCTCTATCCCAGGGTCGGGGAGAGGCACTGCCGACAGGAGAGCCTTTGTGTAGGGCATCATGGGGTTTTCGTATAGCTCCTTGCGATCGGCGATCTCCACAATCTTACCCAGGTACATAACCGCCACGCGATCCGATATGTGGCGCACCACGCTCAAGTCATGGGCTATGAAAAGGTAGGTCAGGTCGAACTCGGCCTGCAAGTCCTCCATTAAGTTGATAATCTGCGCCCTGATTGATACGTCAAGGGCCGAGATAGGCTCGTCGGCCACTATGAACTCAGGGTTGACCGCGAGGGCGCGAGCTATCCCGATGCGCTGGCGCTGCCCGCCTGAGAACTCGTGTGGGTAGCGGTTGGCAAAGTAGGGGTTCAATCCCACCACCTGCAACAACTCTTGCACGCGCTCGTCACGAGCCTTGCCCGAAGCCAGCTTATGCACACCGAGAGGCTCGCCAATTATATCGCCAACGGTCATACGAGGGTTCAGCGAGGCGTAAGGGTCCTGAAAGATCATCTGCATCTGGCGGCGGAGCCTGCGCATGTCGTCTTTGCGTGCCTGCGTTATGTCTTCGCCTTTGAATATCACCTTGCCCGCCGTAGGCTTGTACAACTGCAAAATGGCGCGCCCCGCGGTGCTCTTGCCGCAGCCCGACTCGCCGACCAATCCGAGAGTTTCGCCTTTCTTGATAAAGAAATCCAGGCCATCTACTGCCTGCACTGCGCCCACCTGCCGCTGCACGAAGAGCCCGCGAGTGATGGGGAAATACATCCTTAGCCCTTCTATTTTGAGCAAGACGTCGCTATCCACAGGAGCTTTGCCATCGCCGGAAGGTATGGGCTGACTGCCGGAGGCGACCGCCCGTGAGTCTACGCCGGCATTTGCCTTGTTGATCGTTTCCATCGCTACTTCGCTCCTACTTCGCTCCTACTCCGGCCTGTTCTTCCGTCTCGTTCTTGGTGACGCCAAACTCCACCTGCTCATCGTGTTCTGATTCTGTTACAACCGCAGTTTCGTCAGCGATTGCGTGCTGCGGCGCGGTTCGCACATCAATAAAGCAGGCGATTTCATGCCCCGGCGTTACGCTTCGAAGCTCCGGCATTTCGATTTTGTGATAAGGCTCTCGGAAGGTGCAGCGTGGGTAGAAAGGGCAGCCCGGCAGGGGGTGCATCAGGTCGGGCGGCATGCCGGGGATCGGTTCAAGCCGCTCTTGCCTCTCCAAATCCATGCGCGGCACGGACTTGAGCAGGCCCAGGGTATACGGGTGGCGCGGGTCTTTGTAGAGATCGTGTGTCGCGGCGTGCTCCATGATGCGGCCCCCGTACATGACGATCACCCGGTCGCAGAGGCCCGCCACCACGCCCAAATCGTGCGTGATGAAGATCACTGCCATGTTGAATTCGCTCTTGAGGCGCTTGAGAATATCAAGGATCTGCGCCTGGATTGTCACATCGAGGGCGGTAGTAGGCTCATCGGCTATCAGCAACTTGGGGTTGCACGACAGCGCCATTGCGATCATCACCCGCTGGCGCATACCCCCGGAGAACTGGTGTGGGTAGTGATCCACGCGCTCTTTGGCAGATGGTATACCTACCAACTGCAAAAGCTCGATAGTGCGATTGCGCGCCTCTCTGGTATTCATCCCCAGGTGCAACTGGAGCGCCTCGCCTATCTGTTTGCTGATCGTCAGCACAGGGTTGAGCGACGTCATCGGGTCCTGGAAGATCATGGCAATCTCTTTGCCCCGTATGTGGCGCATCTCGTCCTGGCTGTAGCTGAGGAGGTCGTCTCCTTTATAGATGATCTGGCCGCCTACAATTTTGCCGGGCGGGAAAGGAATAAGGCGCATAATCGAGAGGGCGGTCACGCTCTTCCCCGAACCCGACTCGCCCACAATCCCTAGCGTCTCACCCTCATCCAGCTTGAACGACACCCCATTGACGGCATTCACCACCCCATCCTGGGTGAAAAAGCGTGTCTCAAGGTCCTTTACCTTTAGTAATTCTGCCATATGCACTCCCGGAGAAGAGGGGTTACGGGTTAGTAGCTGATCCCTGGTCCCTAATCCCTAATCCCTGGTTCCTACTTTCTACTTCGTGGATCGAGCGCGTCACGCAGGCCATCGCCGAAGAAGTTGAAGGCGAACAACGTGATTGCCAGAGCTACACTGGGGAAAATGACCAGATAGGGTTCAGTGCGGATTTGCGCTCGGGTTTGGGCTATCATAGCGCCCCAGCTTGGTAAAGGAATCGGTACGCCGATCCCTATAAAGCTCAAGAACGCCTCAGTCAGTATAGCGAAAGGCACGCCAAAGGTTGCGGCAACGATTATAGGTCCCAGGGCATTGGGCAAGATGTGAACGAACATGATGCGCCACGACGACACGCCGAGGGAGCGCGCCGCCTCTACAAACTCTTTCTCACGCAGCGACAGCACCTGACTGCGCACTAACCGCGCCATTGGAGGCCAGAAAGTGAAGCCTATAGCCAGGTAAATATTCATCAGGCTTGGGCCAAGAGCCACCACTACCACGATGGCGAAAAGTATTGTGGGGAACGCATACATGATGTCGGTGAAGCGCATCAGCACCTGGTCTATCCACCTGCCAAAGTAACCCGCGATAAGCCCCAGAGGCACCCCTACAAAGAGGATAATTAATTCGCTAATCACACCAACTGAAAGGGATATGCGCGTACCATACATCACACGGCTGAAGACGTCGCGGGCCTGGGCGTCTGTGCCGAACCAGTGGTCAGCCGACGGAGGGCGATTAGGTATAGCTGTCCTGATCAATTTGCCTGCGGCATTCGTGTCGTAGCCATATACCGTCTGGCGATAGCCTTCAGGGTCAATAAAAGGGTATATTATCGCGATCAGCGCCAGGATCAGCAATACGGCCGCGCTGCCGACCGCCAGCTTGTTGCGTCGCAGCCGCAGCCAGGCGTCGTACCATAAGCTGCGGGTTTTTACCGGTGCTGCTTTGGCGACAGTGGTCTTGGCCCCTTTTGCCTGCGTTATTGCCATCGCTAACTCCTCGCGCCTGCGCCAAGTTTAATGCGTGGATCTATAAAGCCATACATCACGTCCACCACCAGGTTTATCAGCAATACCAGTGTGGCGTAGAAGAGTGTGGTGCCCATTATCATGCCGTAGTCTCTTGATTGTACACTGTTGACGAACCACTGGCCTATGCCAGGCACGTTGAAGAGCGTCTCAACTACGATGCTGCCTGTGATGAGGTCGCCAAGGTGGTCACCCATAACTGTGACCACCGGCAGTAAGGCGTTGCGCAGCGCGTGCCGTATCAGCACTATCCGCGAGCTTAGCCCTTTAGCCCAGGCAGTACGAACATAATCTTGATTTAGCACCTCGATCATGCTGGCGCGGGTGAGGCGAGTGAGTACGGCTAAGGGCCGGATCGCAAGCACAATAGCAGGCAAAACGAGGTCTCTGGGGAATGTGGCCCATTCAGCTACAGGTATCACTTTCACCCACACGCCGGTGAGAAGGATGAAAATTATACCAAGCACAAAGTTAGGTATAGAGTAGCCAACGAGGGAAAACGCGGTGGCGGAATAATCAAGCCAGGTGTTCTGTTTTACCGCAGCAAGCATACCCAACGGCACAGCAGTGACCACCAGAAGCAGAAAGGCTGATACTCCCAGCAGGAGCGAAGCCTTTGCAGCCGAGCCGATTATGTCATTCACCGACTGTGATGGGAAGCTGAATGAGGTCCCCAGGTTGCCATGAATGAGATTATTCAAGTAGTTCAGGTACTGCCCCGGCACGAAGCCCACAGAGCTAACTACGCCAGGAGCCTGGGTTGACATGAGCACGTACCAGACCACCATCAACACGCCGAGGCTGATCAAAGCCCCCGGCAAAACGGTACGCTGGGCTACATGCCTCAACACCATAAATATTCCGGCAGCAAAGGCGAGAATACCTATCACCAGCACGACAAGCTGTATTGTTCGCCCATTTGGGCCTATGAAGGTTGGCCAGATCGGCTGGTCCAGGCGATATGCGTGCATCATAGCCGCCTGAATCGCGGGGCTGGAGTGCTCAGAGGCAAAAGGGCCTCCCTGCGTCAGATGCATCAGCACAAAAGTGATCAGGGATATACCGAGTAAAGCCGGAATCATTGCCAGGAGGCGGCGGATGATATACGTAGCCATCTTATCTGCCTTTAATAGCAGGAGCCTGAAGAAGTAACAGCTTCAGCATCCTGAGAATTGTTGGAAACTCTTATATGCAACAATCATGCCTGGCATCTTTTGCGATTTTGCCGTACCCACATTGCTCCCTATATAGCGGTAGAAAGTATAAGAGGCAGGGTTGATGGATTCCATACCAGCTCCACGCTCCTGCCTCTAATCAAGAAAAGCATATGGCCGGGGCATCCCGGCCATACAGTGGCCTGACAGTTACTTCGCAGGCTTTACAAAGCGTAGCGGATAGATAAACTCTGCATTGGTGTTGTAGCCCGTGAACTTGGAGCTGGCTTCCCAATAGCGCGTCGCCTGGTAGAGAGGTACTATTGGCGCGTCTTTGAGGAGTATCTGCTCTGCCTGCTGGTACATCTTCATGCGGTCAGTCTGCTTGGATGGGTCGGCCAGCACATTGGCGTCGCGGATGAGCTTGTCGAAGGCAGGGTTGCTGTAGCCGGGGTCGTTGCCTGAGCCGGGGCCAACACCCTGGATCTGGCTCGAATCAAAGAGGGCGTAAAGCCAGTCCTGCGGGTCGGGATAATCCTGCCCCCAGGAGCCATAGAACATGGTGTACTTATGGGCCTGGCGAGCCGTGAGCATATCCTTCCAGGGGATAACGTCAACCTTGACATCGCAGCCGAGGTTGGTCTTGAGCTGGGCCTGTAGCTGGGTAGCCACGGCCTGCTCAACATCGCGATCACGGGTGGTGTAGGTCAGGCTGAGACCCTGGCAATTTGCATAGCCCGCATCTGCCAGCTTCTGCTTGGCAGCAGCCGCATCGAACTTGTACGCCTGGAAGTCCTGGTAGCCAGGTACACCCTTGGGCAATAGCGTGGTCATTGGCACTCCGGCGACGCCTGAGAGGGCGAGGTCAACAAGCTGCTGGCGGTCAATGCTCATGGCGATTGCCTGGCGCAACGCATCGGCTTTGGGATCACCGACCGGGCCGAAAGGCGCCTGCATTACGTTCAAGCCAATCCATACAGCACGCGCCTGGCCTACGCTGTAAAGCTGAGGCCCCAGCTTGGGGTCACTCTGGATTCGCTTGATCGACTGCGGGTCCGGGCCGTCAAGAGCGTCGAGCTGCCCATTCTCGAACTGAACCTGCGCGGTACCTGTATCCTTGACGATAGGCACTTCGACATCTACAGTGGCTTTGTCCTGCCAGTAGTTGGGGTTGACTGTCATGTGGAGCCGCTGGTTGTGCTCCCATGTATCAAGGACATAGGCGCCTGTGCCCGCGCCCATTTGCTTGCCCGTTTCCATAAAGCAGGAGGGCTTATCCTTGGGGCACTGGCTGACTACCTTCTGGTTAACTACATAGTAGGTCCAGAGTGAGGTCTGTGCCAGGAAGTAGGCACTTGGGCCGTTCAGTGTTACCTTCAGTGTATAAGGGTCTACAACTTCGATGC
>JADEYI010001251.1_pt1 | contig 20797 bp, 21 predicted proteins | sample 8542331 | NCBI WGS metagenome assembly JADEYI01 (sample SAMN16510988, study PRJNA670497) | mine drainage metagenome | isolation source: biofilm near Copperflume 1 | place: Germany: Marsberg coppermine Kilianstollen | collected 2018-02
GCACTCAAGGGCTTGCTTTCGGCGCTCATCAACGCCGTCGCGGTCGTGTATTTTGTGCTCTTTGGGCCCGTGCGCTGGCTCCCGATGGCCGTCATGGCGGTCGCGGCGCTCGCCGGCGGCTACCTCGGCGTAGGCGTGGCGCGGAAGTTGGGCAAACGCTGGCTGCGCGCCGTCATCATCGCCTACGGCGTGTTTGTCGCGGGGTTTCTCCTCATCAAGTGATGCGGCGGGGCGCGGACCGATGGCGCCCCGCCGCAGCGTTCGTCTCACCCGTCACCGGCCGCTATACTGCGTCTCGACGCTGCAGGACGTGCCCGACGCACACACGTCGGCGCGAGCAGCGCGACGCCGGCCATGCCGGCCAGGAGAGTGACTGCATGCTATTTTCCGCCAGGCTCATTTCACGTCAGCCTCACGAAGTCTCCTCCGATGCCTGGCAAAGCATCGTCGCCGACCAGCTCCGGGCCACAAAGGCGCAATACGACCAGGGAAAAATCCGCGCGATTTACCGCGAGACGGGTGTGGGAGTGCTGGCGATTTATGACGCAACCGACGCCCGCGAAATGGACCAGCTCGTGGCCGCCCTGCCGATGGCGCGCTACTTCGCGGAAGTGACCATCCATCCGCTGTGGGACATGGTGCCCGCACTGCAGAGCGTCTAGCCGTGGAAAGCGTTCATCCCGACGATTTCAAGGGCGCGCTCGGCTCCTGGGCAGCCGGGGTGACGGTCGTAACGACGCGCCACGCCGGGCTTGTATACGGCATCACGGTCTCGAGCTTCTCGTCGCTTTCGATGGACCCGACCCTCGTCATCGTCTGCCTCCAAAACAGCAATCACCTGGCACGCCTCGTGCAGGATTCCCAGAAGTTCGCTGTGAGCATCCTTGCTGACAACCAGCAAGCCGTCTCCGACTACTTTTCGAAGTCAGGGCGGGATCCTGTCCCGGCATTTGATCCGGAGATAAAGACCATCGATTGGCACACCGGTGCGCCAATCATCTCCGGGGCGATTGCGCATCTCGACTGCGAGCTGCAGGAGGCCCTTTCAGGAGGCGACCACACGATCGCCGTCGGGCGCGTCCTGGGCGCAGCGTCGGATCCGGAGGCGCGGCCCCTCCTGTACTTCCGGCGCGCCTACCGTTCACTCGCTCCGGCGACATAGCGCGTCTCCGGTAGGGAGCGACTTTGCGCATTTCCGCACAAGCGGGGTAGTATCGCGCACGGAGGGTATGAGCCTGTGTCACCTGCGCTTGCATTCCTTGGGATCTCGATACTCGGCACCTGGGGCCTCGCCTCGCTTGCGCTTATCGTCGGCGGCATTTTCATGCTCTTTTTCCCGGGCTACCCGACAACGGCATCTCCGAGCACGCTCGGCGGCATCGTGCTCCTGGTCACCGGCCTGATCTCCGGCGGGCTCATGCAGATCGTGGTCGGGCCGCTGTTGGGGCTCGACGCCCCCGTGCCGCTTCGCTCCAGGGACAACATCCCCGCGACGAAGCTCACCCGTTGGGCCAAGGCAGGGGCGCTCCGAGACTTTCCCGACGGCCTCCCCAAGGAGGTTCGCCTGCGGGCGCAGCGCGTGACGATTGTGCGCACGGGAGACGAAGCCTACGCCCTCAACGGCCTCTGTTCGCATGCTCGCCTGCCACTCGCCGGGTTACCGGGCTCGCCTATCAAAGCTGCCCCGGTGCAGGACGGCTGCGTGATGTGCCCATTCCACGGCGCGCGTTTCGAACTGGCCACCGGCAAAGTGGTGCGCCAGCCGTTCGATAGTGAATTCAACCAGGCGCACCCGCTGCTCGGCGGACTGCAGTCGAAGCTGTGGAAAGTGATCCGCTTCGTGCCGATGCCGACACAGGCGTTCCCGGTGCCGAAGTTCGGGCGTCCGTCTTCCTCCGCAGAAGACATGCAAACCTACCCGGTGAAGGTAGAAGGTGGCGAAGTGATGGTCGGGTTGCCCCGGTAGGGCGATCCTCTCGCCTCGGCACGCAGCCGTCATCCTCGGCAACGAACTGGTTTTCCCTAGAGACACCGATCGGGCATGCTTTCACGCATGCCCGACCTGCTTTCCTGGCGCCCGAAGTTCCCAATCCTCAACAACAAGACGTACCTCATCAACAATTCGTTGGGAGCCATGCCGGCGTCCGTGTGCGATGCCTTCACCGAGTACACCAACCTGTGGGCGAGCGAGGGTGTGGTTGCCTGGGACACGTGGCTGCCCCTGGTCGCTGATGTCGCCGGCATCCTCGAAGACATCATCCACGCTCCCCGTGGCTCGATGACGATGTGCCAGAACGTGACAAATGCGATGGCCGCAATCCTCTCCTGCCTTGACTTCGAAGCTCCCCGTAACCGCATAGTCCATTGCGCCGGAGAGTTCCCAACCGTCGAGTACGTGCTCGACGCCCAGCGGCGGGCGGGCGCGGACGTCGTCCGCGTGGGGAACGACCCGCTCGTCTACCCTGAGCGGGATTTGCTGGCCGCTATCGACGACCGCACAGCGCTCGTGGTCATTTCACACGTGTTCTTTCGCACCGCGCAGCTTATCGACGTGCGACCACTCGTCGAAAAGGCCCACCGTCACGGTGCGCTCATCGTCCTCGATGCCTACCAGTCGATGGGGACAGTACCCTTCGACGTCACTCAACTGGGGGTCGATTTCCTCGTGGGCGGGTCGGTGAAGTGGCTGTGCGGCGGACCCGGCGCGGGCTATCTTTATGTCGCGCCTGAGATCGTGGATCGCCTTGAACCGCGAGACGCTGGCTGGTTCTCGCATGCTCGGCCGTTTGGCTTCGAGGGTCCTCCGATTGAGTTCGCGGCAGGCGTCGCACGGTTCATCGGAGGTACACCGAACATCCCGGCCTATTACCAGGCGCGCGAAGGCTACCGCATCATCCGTGAAGTGGGGATCGAGGCGATTCGCGAGAAGTCCGGGCACCAGACTGAGATCGTGCGCACGGGCGCATTGGAGCGTGGCTTCGTGGTGAACAGCCCTGAAACGTTGAACCAACGCGGCGGCCACGTGACCGTCGACCTGCCGCATGCTGCGCTGGTGAAGGATGAATTGGTCCGGAGAGGATTCGTGGTGGACCACCGGCCCGGCGCGGGCATTCGCATCGCACCACACTTCTACAACACGGATGACGAGTGTCGCGCAGTCCTCGACGAGATGGTGGCGATCAGCCGGTCAATCGCGGTCTAGCCGTACCTGAAGAACCCTCGGCCCGTCTTACGCCCGAGATGACCGAGCGAGACGAGCCGGCGCAGCAGAGTCGGTGCTTTGAAGCGTGGCTCACCGTACTCCTCGAACATGCTTTCCGCGATCAACTGGAGGGTGTCGAGGCCGATGAGGTCGGCCGTGGCGAGCGGGCCCATTGTATGGTTCAGCCCGACCTTGCAGGCGTTGTCGATGTCCTCCGCCGTCGCAACACCGCTGTCGAGCAGGTGGATGGCATCGAAGATGAAGGGCACGAGCAGCCGGTTGGCGATAAACCCCGGCGTGTCCTTCACCTGGACCGGGACTCGGCCAAGCTTTTCACACAGCGCCATCGCGTCGGCCAGAGTTTCTTCTGAAGTGCTCGCCGTCGAGACAATCTCCACGAGCTTCAGTGCCCAGGGCGGGTTGAAAAAGTGCAGGCCAATAACGCGCTCGGGGCGGCCGCTGGCCGCGGCAAGGTCACTGAGGGGCAACGAACTCGTGTTGCTCGCGAGCAGCGCCTCCGGCCGGCACACTTCGCCTAATCGCCGAAAGAGGCGCGACTTGACCGCGATGTCTTCGACAACCGCTTCGATGACCGCGTCCACGGTTTCGAAGGCGCTCAAGCGCTCGATGTCCCCCACTCCAAAGAGACGGGCGCAGGAGGCTTCGCATTCGTCCTGGGCGATGCGGCCGCGTTCGGCCTCGCGCTTGAGGCGTTGCCGAATGCTGGCAATGCCGGCATCCACGCGCGCCTGGTCGACGTCGACCAGCGTCACGTAGCAACCGCTGAATGCCGCGACCTGGGCGATGCCGCTGCCCATGAGGCCTGAGCCCACAATGCCGATCTTCTCGATGCGCACGAAACCTCTCCTCACCCAGGGCTATGGATCGATAGCCTGACGACATCCTACCGCGAACGCACCCAACAGGCGCGGCGCGCAGGCCCCGTGCTATGCTTCAGCTTCGGGAGAAACCAGTGACAGAGCCAGAAAAGAGTCTCATAACGGATGAACATCGCGCGCAGATCGGCGTGAAGAGCGAGCCCACCCTTGTGACGGTGCGCGAAGAAGACGCTCGGCGGATGCGCGACGTGCTCGGTGACACAGACCCTCGGTATGCCGATGGTACGGGCATCGCGCCCCCCTACATCATCGCCATGATGAGCGGCGGGCCAAGGCGCGATATGCCCAGAATCCTGCCAGGCGGCCTGCTCACGCAGCAGGAGTGGAAGTTCACCCGGCCCATCAAGATTGGCGAACAGTTGAGCGCCGTCTCGCAGATCTTTGACATCCGCGACCGGCTCGGCGGCCGCTACGGCTACAGCGTCCTGATGACGACCGGCACGGACTTCTATGACAGCCAGGGCAACCACGTTGCGGCAGCAATGATCACGATCACGCAGTTCGACCCGAAGTCGGCGAGGAACAACGAATGAGCCAGCGTTATTTCGAGGATATCCAGGTGGGCGATGAACTCGATCCGATCGAAAAGCTACCGACCACCGACATGGCAATCGATTTCTTCGGCCGCGACAACCCAACAAACCCCGCATTCTCGGATATCGAAGCAGGTAAGCGCATGGGTGTAGGCGGCGCGCTCGTCCCGGGCATGCTGAAGATCGCCTGGATGACGCAATACGTAAGCGACTGGGCAGGTCCCGACTCGCTCGTTGCGAACCTGCGCGTCGCCTTCCGCCGCCCGGATGTCGCAGACCGGCCGCTCACGCTGTCGGGCCGCGTGGTGGACAAGCGCGAGGAGGGTGGCACTAAGGTCGTCGAGCTCGAGGTCGTGACGATCGCAGACGGCCAGCCCAGCGTGCGTGGGAACGTCCAGGTGCAGATGCCCGGCCGGTCGTAAGGCGGTCGCGTCCTCGCTCGAGCGCCCGTAGAATCGGGTTGGTGCAACCACTGGCCGGCCTGCGCGTGCTTGAGTTGGGGACATTCGTCTCCGCGCCCTATTGCGGGAAACTGTTCGCCGGATATGGCGCCGAGGTGATCAAGGTGGAGCCGCCGGGTGGCGACATAGCCCGCGCCCACGGTCCGTTCAAAGACGGAGTCCCAGACCCCGAGACGAGCGCCCTGTTTATGTATCTGAACACGGCCAAGAAGTCCATCGAACTGGACCTCCGGACGGCGTCCGGACGCGATTCGTTCATGCGGCTGGCCGAACGCTGCGACGTTATTGTCGAAAACTTCCGGCCGGCCGACCTCCGTGGCCTGGGGATCACCTACGAGGCCCTGAAAGCGGTGAATCCGAGCATCGTGCTCGTCTCCGTGACGCCCTTCGGTCAGGACGGACCATACGCAGACTACCGGGCGAACAACCTCATAGCCTTCGCGATGGGCGGGCAGATGTTTATCACGGGGACGCAGGAAGGCGGTCCCCTCAAGAACGGGGGCTACCAGGCCGACTACCAGGGAGGCCTGAACGCCTTCTCGGCGGGGATGCTCGCGCTGCTCGCTGCTGAACGAGATGGGGCCGGCCAGCACGTCGATGTGAGTATCCAGCAGTGCATGGCGCCACTCCTGGAAGCGGGCATCCCCAACTACACCTACCTTGGCCGCTGGGCAGGCGTGCGGCGCGGCAATCACATGGCGAGTTTCATCGGGATCTATCCCTGTAGCGATGGACACCTCGGAATCCACATCATGCCCCGCAACTGGAAGCCTTTCACCGACGCTATCGAGCGCCCGGACCTCTTCGACGACCCTCGCTTCAACACGCAGGCCGACCGCGTGCTGCACAACGACGAACTCATGGCCGAGTTCTACGCGTGGGCTGCCACCGAATCGAAGCGCGAAATCTACGTTCGCGCCGGCGCGATGCGCGCCCCGATCGCCTTTGTACACACCATGGCCGACCTGCTGGAGAGCCCGCAACTACGCTCCCGCGGGTTTCTCCAGCGCATCACCCATCCCGTGGCCGGCGAGGCAACCTACCCAGGCCCTCCCTGGTGGATGGGTCCCGATGCGTGGACCGGTGGACGGGCACCGCTGCTCGGAGAACACACTGCCGACGTGCTGCGCGACCTCTCAGTCACCGTGGCGAGCGGCGCCTCAGTCCTCACGCAAGAGACGGCCGCTTCATGAATGACCGGGAGGATGTGGCCCGCGCCGTCGCCTTCTTTGAACAATCGGACGACCTCGACCTCCTCCACCGTTTGCTCGGGGACATCGCCACGAAGGCGAAACGCATGGTCGGGCAGTTCCTTGCGGCCGGCACCGAGGAATCGATCCCGCCGCCGGCCGGCATCCGCGCCGCACGTGAGCCCGCCACGCGCGAGCAGGCTTTGACTACACTCAAGACCACCACTGACTTCGCTCTGCTGCAAGTGCTTGCGCGGTGCATCGGCCAGCGTATCGAGGCGGCGGAGATCGCTGCCAGCGCTGAGTTCCCGGAGTGCGCGCGTGTGGCCGTGCCAACCACCGCCACATATCCGCCCACCGGGCCGACCGTCGAGGGTGTCGTCGAGCAGACAGGGACAATGCTCAGCGTCCGCCTCGACAATGGCGAGACCTGGCATGGGCCCCCGAGCCTCGCCCGGCTGGTGGCGCCGAAATGACGATGCCGCTGGATGGCGTGCGGGTCGTCGACTTGACGATGGTTTGGGCCGGCCCGTTCGGCACGCGGATGCTTGGTGACTATGGTGCGGAGGTCATCAAGGTCGAATCGCCAGGCCAATGGGACTTGCTCCGCAGCCTCGGCGGGATCCCGCGGAGCGAGGCGAAGTGGTTCGACAAGTCCGCCTATTTCAACCACAACAACCGCGACAAATACGCCCTCGCGCTGGACCTGGCCAGCGATGCCGGCAGAGACGTGTTGCTGCGCCTCTGCGCGGTCAGCGATGTGATCGTCGAAAACTACCGCGCCGACGTGATGGAGCGGCTCGGACTCACCTACGAGACGGTGCGCGCGGCCAACCCGAAGATCATTTATGTCTCGATGCCCGGCCACGGCAAGACCGGGCCGGAGAGCGACTTTGTCGCCTATGGCTCCAACGTGGAGCAATTGGCCGGGTTGGTATCGTTGACGGGCTACGAGGGCGGCGAACCCATGAAGACTGGATTTAGCTACGGCGACCCGATCGCGGGCACCGCGCTCGTGGCTGCGGTCGCCCTCGCCCTCCGGCGGCGCCGCCTCACCGGCGACGGTGGATATATCGAACTGGCGCAACGCGAAAACCTTACGATGTTCGTCGGGGAACACCTCGTTGATTACAGCCTGAATGGCGTCGAGCGGCCCCGCATCGGTAACCACCACCCGTTCCTGGCCCCCCACAACCGCTACCCCAGTGCGGGCGAAGATCGCTGGATCACCATCGCCTGCGAAGATGACGCGCAGTTCGCAGCGCTGGCGTCCGCGATCGGCCAACCGGATCTTGCAACCGCGGAGCGCTTTGCCACCAATGCCGCGCGCAAGGCGAACGAGGAGGCGCTCGACGCAATCATCGGCGCATGGACGGTGCAACGAGGGCCGCACGAGGCGATGCACCACCTGCAACGCCTGGGCGTCCCCGCAGGCGTGGTGCTGACCATCCCAGAACTGCTCGCCGACCCACAGCTCCGTCAGCGCGGCGCATGGACGTTGCAGACGCACCCCTCAGCCGGGACGTGGGAGATGGAGGCCCCACCGTGGCGCCTGTCACGGACGCCCGGTCACATTCGCATGCCCGCTCCCGGCTTCGGCCAGCACAACAGTTATGTACTGCGCGATCTGCTCAACCTCAGCGAGGATGTCATCGCCGAGCTCTACGCTGCCAGCGTCACGGCGGACGTGCCCGACGAATCGCTCCACCGTTAGCCCCCGCCGGTCGAAGGCCTAAATGGCCCAGCTTTCGGCCGCACCGGCACGCTCGTCGGCAGGCCGTGCCAGCACCTCCGTTACCACCTCGCGCACCATGCCCGCGGCCACCGTGTGACGGGTCGCCGGGTCGATCAGGATGAAACTCCCGGTGTCCCGGCTGATCGCGTATGGATCCGCGAAGATCGGTTCGAGCGTGCGGAGCGTGATCCTCCCAATGTCGTTCAGACGGAACGACTCCGGAGAAGGCTGGCGTTGGAGTGTGGACACGTCGAGGCGGTCATCGAGGTATTCGACGAAACACTTCACCCGGCGTGACGTGTGCTTTATCCAGAACTGCTGGCGGGCGCGGAGCGGCGTGATCTCGTCCATCCAGCAAAGGTCGGCCGTGAAGCGGGTGCCGACGGGGGCCGGCTGCAAGGCATCGACGATCATGTGCCCACGCCCAACATCGAACTCATCGGCGAGGCGGATGACGACGGCATCACCACTGCGCGCATCTATCCCACCGCCGGCGTAGCGGTCGATGCCGGTGATCTGCGTCCGTGATCCCAGTGGCAAGACCATCACTTCGGTGCCCACCTCCGCGCAGCCTGCTGCGACCGTGCCGGCGTATCCGCGGTAGTCGCGAAATTCAGCGGTTTGGGGACGGACGACATACTGCACCGGGAAGCGGAGGGCAGCGTGGCGCGCCGGGTCCGGTACGTCGACTGATTCCAGAAATTCGAGGAGCGGCGGGCCATGGTACCAGGGCATACTGGCGGCACGTCCGACCACATTTTCACCCGACACCGCCGCGACCGGGATGACGGTGACGCGGTGCACGCCGAGCTCGTCGGTGAGCTCCCGAAACTCGGCCTGAATTTCGTTGAAGCGCGCCTGCGACCAGTCCACGAGGTCCATCTTGTTCACACAGAGGACGAGGTGCCGGATACCCAGGAGCGCCGTCAGCGCGGAGTGGCGGCGAGTCTGTTCTATGACGCCTTTGCGGGCATCGACGAGGATGAGCGCGAGCTCGGCGTTTGAGGCGCCGGTCACCATATTGCGGGTGTACTGAACATGGCCGGGCGAGTCGGCGATGATGAATTTACGTTTCGGCGTGGCAAAGTAACGGTAGGCGACATCGATGGTGATGCCCTGCTCGCGCTCGGCGCGCAGGCCGTCGGTCAGGAGGGCGAGGTTGACCTCGCCGAGCCCCTGCGCGGCGCTGGCGCGCTCGATGCTGACCATCGTGTCTTCGAACACCTGCTTGGAGTCGTAGAGAAGCCTCCCGATGAGCGTGCTCTTGCCGTCGTCTACGGAACCGGCCGTGACGAAACGCAGGAGGTCCATCAGAAGTACCCCTCGCGCTTGCGGTCTTCCATCGCTGCCTCCGAGAACTGGTCGTCGGTCCTGCTCGCACCGCGCTCGGTCACGCGAGCGACCGCGATCTCATTGATTACCGACGAGATATCGACAGCGAAGGACTGGACCGCAGCCGTGCAGGTCATGTCGCCCACCGTGCGGTAGCGCACGCTGGCGGTAAACGGACGCTCGTTGGGGAGCAGCGGGATGAATGGGCTCAAGCCCATCAGCATGCCGTCGCGATGGAAGACTTCCCTCTCATGGGCGAAGTAAATCGACGGCACATCCAGCCTTTCGCGTTCGACATAGCGCCAAACGTCGAGCTCCGTCCAGTTCGAGATGGGGAAGACGCGCATATGCTCGCCGCGGACGTGCATCCCGTTGAAGAGGTGCCAGAGTTCCGGGCGCTGGTTGCGCGGGTCCCATTGCCCGAATTCGTCGCGGAAGGAAAAGATGCGCTCCTTGGCTCGGGCCTTCTCCTCGTCGCGTCGCGCCCCACCCATGGCGGCGTCGATCTGGTGTTCGGCGATGGCTGCGAGAAGCACCGGCGTTTGCAGCCGGTTGCGAGACGCGCGCGCGCCACGTTCCTCGGTCAACTGCCCGGCGTCGATAGCGTCCTGGACTGAGGCGACGACCAACCGTGCGCCGAGCTCGGCTACACGGCGATCGCGAAACTCCACGACCTCAGGGAAGTTGTGGCCGGTGTCCACGTGGACCACGGGAAAAGGGAACTTCGCCGGCCAGAACGCCTTCTCGGCGATCCTGAGGAGGACGATTGAGTCCTTGCCACCGGAAAAAAGCAGCGCGGGCCGCTCAAACTCCGCGGCGACTTCACGCATGATGAAAATCGCTTCAGCTTCGAGCGCATCGACGCCAGCGTCATGGACCGGCACGGCGGCCAGGCGTTCTGTCAACATCTCTTCCCCTCTATTCACGCCCGGCCGCGACCGGTCCGGCAGCCCGGATGATCTGTTGCGCTTCCAGGTAGCTGAGCACGCGGGCACGCGAGGCCTCAATAGACTCCCGGCCGGTGGGCAGGATCAGTTCGGGTGCCAGCGGAGGCTCATAGGGGTCGTCGATGCCCGTGAAGCCGGGCCGCTGGCCAGCGCGCGCTTCGGCATAGAGGCCTTTCACATCGCGAGACTCGCACTCTTGGAGGGTGGCTGCGACGTGCGCCTCCACAAAAGCAACGCCCTCAGCCTCGATCAGCTTGCGGACCGCATCGCGCGACTCCCGGTAGGGAGAGATGGCCGCCGTGACCACGCCAACGCCGTTGCGCGCCAGCAGGTTGGCGACGAAGCCGATGCGCAGGACGTTCGCGTTGCGGTCCTCCCTGCTGAAACCCAGGCCCTGCGAGAGATTGAGCCGGACGGCATCTCCATCGAGTACTTCCACCTTCCGGCCGGCTGCGCGGAGACCTGGCGCAACCGCGCTTGCAAGCGTCGACTTGCCGGCACCGGAGAGGCCGGTGAACCAGATGACGAATCCTCTCGAATCAGCCATAGCCATAGATGGGAGGGGTTCCTTTCGCGTGTGCCTGTGCAGTCACCGGCTCCCGATGGGGAGCGCAAGAATCAGGTGTGGAGCCCACATTCATCCTTTTCGAACCCCTGCCAGCGGCCCGCACGGCCCTGGACTCCAGGGATCGTGCAGTTGTAGCAGCCGATGCTCGCGTAGCCCCGATCCAGCAACGGGTTATAGGGGATCTTGTTCGCCACGACGTAGTCCCACGTCTGCTTCTCCGACCAGTTCGCCAGGGGGTTCAGCTTCACAACGGAAAACCTGGCGTTCCAGGAGACGATGGGTGTGTCTGCACGGCCTTCGGACTGATCGCGGCGGAGGCCGCTGATCCAGGCAGCCTTGCCTTCGAGGGCACGGCGATTGGGAGCGATTTTCCGGATCTCGCAGCACGCATCGGGGTCCCGCATCCAGAGCGCGGAGCCGAACTGCCGGGCTTGTTCCTCGTGGGAGAGGGCGGGCGTATAGACCTCCACGTGTTCCAGGCCCAGCACCGGTACTACGCGCCGCATCGTCTCGTGGGTCTCTTCGAAGAGATAGCCCGTATCGAGGACGAACACATGCACGCCTGGGTTGAGCGCCGCAACCATATGGAGGATAGCCATGCCGCTGGCACCGCCGAAACTCGCCCCCACCGAAAGCCCATGACCGAAACGGTCAACCGCCCACGCGACGATCTCCTGCGGGGAGAGGTCTTCGAAGCGTGCACCGAGCGTCGTCAGCTCAGCGTCGGAGAGGGTAGGGGGCGAGGTGGCCAAAGCGTCGTCTCGATGTAAAGATGAGTGAGTCACTCGACTTTATCAAGTCTGGTCGTTGCCGGCAACCAGAATTGTTGATAAAGTTGGTCGAGTTTACCGACACTGCCCCGCTCCCGCTGGAGGATCTCATGCCCGACGTCGAAACCATTGTCTACTCGAACGACCCCGCGCGCGTCCTGCCCGTGCTTGAACGCGAGCTCGACGACTTCCAGACCGAGGCCACCCGCTTCCTCAACGGGGGCCTGCCCGAAAATCAGTTCATCGGCTTCCGACTCAAGCAGGGCGTCTACGGGCAGCGCCAGCCGGGTGTGCAGATGATCCGCGTGAAATTGCCGTTCGGTGGCGTCACGCCCGGGCAGATGGGAGCCCTTGGCGAGATCGCCGAGCGCTTCGCACCGCTGCGCAAAGGCCACGTCACCACGCGCCAGAACTTCCAGTTCCATCACATCCCGCTCACCCACGCCTTCGAAGCGCTTTCCATCCTCGGGAAGGCGGGCCTCTCCACGCGGGAGGCCTGCGGAAACACCGTCCGCAACGTCACGGGCGACCCTTGGGCCGGCGTCAACGCCGGTGAGCTCTTCGACCCAACCCCCTACGCGGGCGCCTTCGCCCGCTACTGGCTCCGCAATCCGCTCTCCCAGCTCCTCCCGCGCAAGTTCAAGGTGGCATTCAGTTCAAACGACGTCGATACCGCCATCACCGGGCTCCACGACCTTGGCTTCATCCCGCGCCTCCAGGACGGGGTGAAAGGCTTCAAGGTCGTGACGGGCGGCGGCCTCAGCATCATGCCCCGGAACGCATACGTCCTCCGCGAGTTTTGCCCGGTGGATGAATACCTGAAGCTTTCGGAAGCGGTTGTCCGCATCTTCGAAAAGGCCGATGAGCTGCGCAAGAACCGTGCCAAGGCGCGCATCAAATTCCTAATCGACCGCGTCGGCATCGAAGAATTCAAGCGCATGGTCGAGGTGGAGCTCACCGGCGACTGGGTCAACAAGGACTTCCGCCCCGACCGGCTGCTGTTTCTCGACGACGAAGCAGCGACCGCTCCGCAGCGCCGGCCACACTACCTGCAGCCCAACGGCGACGGGCGTGAGTTCACCTATTTCGTGACGGCGAATGTGAAGGCGCAGAAGCAGCAAGGCTACAGCACCGTGGAGGTGAAAGTGAGCCGGGGGGACCTGAAACCGGAACAGTTCCGGGGTCTGGCAGCGATCATGCGTGACTATTGCGGCGGGCGCGCCCGCACCACCATCCAGCAAAACATCGTCCTCCGCTGGGTGCGGGACGAGAGCCTCTTCGAAGTCTGGAAGCGGCTCAAGGACCTCGACCTGGCAAGCCCCGGAGCGCACACGATCACCGACGTCGTCTCGTGCCCCGGCACCGACTCCTGCAAACTCGGCATCACGAGCTCGATGGGGCTCAATGCCGCCATCCAGGCAAAGGTCGAGTCGCTTAAGATTGATGACCCGCTGACGAAGCAGATCCATATCAAGATGAGCGGCTGCCCGAACAGCTGCGGCCAGCACCACATCGCCAACATCGGCTTCCATGGCGCAGCGATGAAAGTCGGGACGCAGCAGCTCCCCGCCTACCACGTGTTTGTCGGTGGTGCCTACGACGGCGGGACAATGCGGCTGGCGACGCAGCTCAAGGTACGGATGCCAGCGAAGCGCGCGCCGGAAGCGGTCGAGCGCTTCGTCTCGCTCTACGAGCGCGACCGCCTCGCGGGCGAGGCGTTCAACGACTTCTTCGATCGGGTCGGTACGCAGCCGTTCGAGTCCGCGGTCCAGGACCTGACCATCCCGGGCGAGTTCATTGACGACAACCGGAACATGTTCATCGATTGGGCGCGTATCGAGCTCTACCAGTTGCAGCGCGGCGAAGGCGAGTGCGCGATATAGCCTATTCGGCTGCATTGGCCGCCGAATAGGTGTTCTTGGGCGCGCGGAGCCGGCAGCAGTCCGGCGGAATAGACATGCAGCAGCAGAACCTCAGCGGTTGCTGAGCAGCTTCCACGACTCGTGAAACGGGAGGCCGCCGCCCTCCTCGGCATCCCGCAGCGCCGCTCGCTTTTGAGCATCGCTCAGTTCGGACAGCAGCCACGACGGGTTCGCGCTCACCCGTTGGGCGAGCGACCGCTGCCGGGTGAGGATGCCGCAGAAAGCCTCGAACACTGGTGCGCGGTCCAGGTAGTTCTCGAACACGAAGAGCGAAACGTCCGCCTGCGCTTCCTCATCACTCGTTTCCACGAGGCGGTCATACATCCCGCCGAGCCAATCGCTGATCAGCTCCCATGCCCCGGCCGCCTCGGGACAGCCCCGCGCTTCCAACGCTTCGAGCGAAGAGAACAACATGACAAGGAACGTCGGGAGGCGTCGCCGTTCATAGCCGATGCGCGCGACATCCACCCAGCGCACGTCCTCCCTGCAGCTTGCATGGGGGCGTTGCACGGGGATGGCGCCGGCCAGCTCATTGGCTTCGGCATCCGGGAGTGCGCGGATCCAATGCTCGACGGTTTCGTAGTCCACCTCTGCGAGGTCGATGACGGAGAGCGCCGCCAGCCGCCTGTCCGGCGCACCGTCCTGCACTTCGCTCACCAGTTCCGGGGTCGTCATCCGGCGGAAGGCAGGCTCGTGGGCCTGCCAACCAACGTATTCGGGCGGCAATCGACGTTCCATCGCCAGCAGGATACATCGCAAAGCGCATCGCGGCGCCCGGGGATGGTAGACTCGACGTCATGGAACTCCCCCCCTTCAAACGCCACCGCAGGCTCCGATCCTCGCCGGCCCTTCGCGGGCTGATCCGGCAAACGGAGTTGCAAACGTCGCACCTCGTGTATCCCCTCTTTGTCGAGGCGGGCTTGCACGGACGGCAGCCCATCTCCTCGATGCCCGGCCAGGACCGGGTGGGCCTGGATGCGCTCGAAGCTGAGGGCAAGGCACTCGGGGAACTCAGCATCCCGGCGGTACTGCTCTTCGGCCTTCCCGCCACCAAGGACGAGCGCGGAAGCGGCGCATGGGCGCCAGATGGCATCGTCCAGCAGGCGGTCCGCCGTCTGAAGGATGCGAACCCCGACCTTCTCGTGGTCGGCGACGTCTGCCTGTGCGAATACACCAGCCACGGACACTGCGGGATGCTCCGCCCCGACGGATCGGTCGACAACGATTCCAGCCTCCCACTGCTTGCCGAGACTGCGGTGAGCCTGGCTGAGGCAGGCTGCGATATCATCGCCCCGAGCGACATGATGGATGGCCGCGTGGGGGTGATCCGAGCCGCCCTCGATGCGGCGGGCCTTGGCGAGACCCCGATCCTCTCCTACGCCGCCAAGTTCGCGAGCGCATTCTATGGCCCCTTCCGTGAGGCAGCAGACAGCGCCCCCGCCTTTGGCGACCGGCGCGGCTACCAGATGGACCCCGCCAACGGCCGGATGGCGCTGGACGAAGTATTCACCGACCTTGCGGAGGGTGCGGACATGGTGATGGTCAAGCCCGCGCTGCCCTACCTCGACGTCTTACGCCAGGTGCGCGACGCCGTCGATGTGCCCGTCGCCGCCTATAACGTGAGCGGCGAATACAGCATGCTCATGGCAGCGGTGCAGAACGGCTGGCTCGATGAGGATCGGGCTGTGGACGAGGCCCTGACCAGCATCCGGCGGGCGGGCGCGGACATCGTCATCACCTACCACGCGAAGCAGTGGGCGGCCCGGCAGTAGCGTCGTCTCCGCCCAACCCCAGGCCCTCCATGCGCCTCTTCGCGCGCCTCTTCTCAACCCGCACTGCGCAGACCTTGTATTCGGGTATACGCGAATCCGGGTCGTAGACATTGTTCGTGAGGAAGTTCGCGGCGCTCTCTTCGAGCTTGACGAAGGGCACAAAGAGGTTTCCCGGCTGGACCGCATCGGTGACGAGGGCCTCTCCACCCAGGCGCCCGCGGCGGGACAAAACCACAACGGGGTCGCCCGGCCCAATCCCCGAAGCGAGCGCATCGTCGGGGTGGATGGCAACTGGGATCACTCCCACGCGCTCCACCAGGCCTTCGACTCGACGCGTGATGGTTCCACCGTGCCAGTGATAGAGCACACGCCCGGTGTTGAGGACCAGCGGATACTCGCTATCGGGCTGTTCCTCGGAGAATTCGCGCTGTTGAACCGGTATAAACCGCCCCGGCCCTCGCGGGAACGACTCCGCATACATGTAGCGAGTGCCAGGATGGCTCTCAGAAGGGCAGGGCCACTGGATGCCGCCATCACGGTCGAGCCGCGCATGGCTGAGGCCGGCGAGCGAAGGCCAGAGCGCGGCCATCTCGTCGAACACCCGGGCAGCGCCGTCGTAACTGAACTGTGCCGGGTCGATGCCAACCGCTGGCGCCATGCGCCGCCCGAGTTCGGCCACAATCTCCCAATCCGGGCGGCTCTCGCCGACGGGTACGATCGCCGGGCGCACCCGCTGGACGCGCCGCTCGCTGTTTGTGAAGGTGCCATCCTTTTCGGCGAATGAGCACGCGGGCAAGACGACATCGGCGAGCTGTGCCGTTTCGTGCAGGAAGAGGTCCTGCACGACGAGGAAGTCCAGCGCCCGGAAGGCAGCCTCGGCATGGTGCAGGTTGGGCTCGCTGAGCAGCGGGTTCTCGCCCACGATGTACATCGCGCGGATCGCGCCAGAGGCAATCTGTTCGACCATGTCGGTGGCCTTCAGGCCCGGCACCCGCGAGAGCGGCGAACCCCAGCGCTTCTCGAATGGAGCAATCCCCGCTTCGTCGTAGGTCTGGTAGCCCGGGAGCGAATCGGGGATGCAGCCAGCGTCGCCACACCCCTGCACGTTGTTCTGTCCCCGCAATGGCGAGACGCCGCAGCCGGGGCGGCCGACCTGTCCGGTCAGGAGTGCCAGGTTCAGCAGGGCGCGCGCATTGTCGGTGCCATTCGTGTGTTGCGTGACACCCATTCCCCAGAGCAGGCAACTTCCCGGCACGTGGTCTGCCGGCTGCCAATCGAGCCGCGGCGGACGGGCGTACAGCAGCGCAGCCTCGCGAAGGGCATCGACGTCCACTCCCGCAATCTCCGCGTATTCGTCAACGGTCTTTTCGCGCACTGCGGCGAGCCAGGCCTCATACCCCTCCGTACGCCTGCGGATGAAATCGAACTCCTCGCACTCCGCATCCAGGATGGCCCGCGCCATGCCGTTGAAGACAGCAACATCCGCGCCGGGGCGAGTCTGAAGAAAGATTGCTGCCCGGTCGCAGAGGTCGATCCGCTTGGGATTGACGACGATCAGACGCGCGCCCCGCGAGTCGATCGCCCGGCGCATGCGCGATGCGATCACCGGATGGTTCGAACCCGGGTCACAACCGACGACAAGCAGACAGGATGCCTCTTCGTAGTCGATATATGAATTGCTGGTGGCACCGCTCCCGAGCTGTTGCAGCATCGCCTCCACGCTGGGCGAATGGCAGAGTCGGGTGCAGTGGTCGATGTTGTTGGTACCAAGCACCAGCCGAAGCAGTTTCTGCTGGAGAAAGGCGTCCTCGTTCGTCGCCTTTGCGCTGGCAAAGCTGCCGACGAAGCCGAGGCTGGCAAGGAGCCGTTCGGCGACGACGCTGAGCGCTTCGTCCCAGCTTGCGGGCTGCAAAAGGCCGTCGCGGCGGATGAGCGGGACGCGCAGGCGGTCGGGATGATTGACGTAGGTCGTGCCGAAGCGACCTTTGACGCAAAGCATTCCCACGCTGGAGAGATTCGCGGGGTCGTCATCAACCCAGCGGATGCGGTCGGCGTCGTCCACGGTCAGGACGATACCGCACCCCACACCACAATAAGGACAGGTCGAGCGGATGCTGCGATTCACGGCGAAAGCTCCATCTTTGGGCGCAGCGCGGTCGTGGGACAGGCAGCGACACAGGAGCCGCAGGACGTGCATATCGAGTCCCGGAAGGTCGCACCGGCGCCCGGTGTTACGCGCGTCTCCCGAGCGCGGCCAGACATCCCGATGGCACTGATGTGCTGAAGCGCCTGGCAGGCCGTCACACAGCGCGCGCAGAGGATGCACTCCTCTTCGTGGAAGGAGAAGAACGGGTTCGTCGTATCCACGCTTTCGCCAGTGCTCCGCGCGAACACCGCGCCCGCGACGGGGTGCGCCCCAATCGTGGCGCTGGCCGTGCCTCCGAGGGGGCCACCTCCACCGGGTCCTGGTGCGATCATGGCGGCGGTGAGGGCAAGCACCGCCCCGCGCAGGCGGATAGCACGCTCGCTGGAGGTGTTCACTTCTTTCACTGATGCAGCAGGGACCGAGCAGGAGGCGACGATCCGTCCATCGGCCTCCACGAGGCAGGTACGGCAGGCACCGATAGGGGGCAGGTTGTCGTCCTTACAAAGGTGTGGGAGGTCGATGCCGGCGGCAAGGACAGCATCGAGGAGCGAACCACTCGCCACGACGCCCGCGCCATCGATGAGGACCGCCGGAAGGGTCATGCGAATAGCTCCGGCCAGAAGTGGAGAGCAGAGCGGACTGGGCCCGGCGCCATCTGCCCGAGGCCGCACAGAGAGGCAACACCAACCACTTCCAGAAGCTCATCCAGCGATTCGACGTCCCGCGCCGCGAGCGATTCGTGCACACGCGGGCTGCCTTCACGGCAGGGGGTGCACTTCCCGCACGACTCATCGGCATTAAACGCGGCCATGGCGAGTGCCGCAGCGCGGATGTCGGATGTCGAATCCAGGACGACGATGCCGCCCGAGCCCGCCACAGCACCGGTCGGGTGCATGGGGCCAGGAAGCAGCGGGCGATGAAACTCCGATGGCGGCAAGAATCCCCCCGAGGGCCCGCCAACAAGGGCAGCGACGATCTCACCTTCACGCGCGCCACCGGCATCTGCGAACACCGCGCCGACCGGTGTGCCCATAGGCAGCTCATACAGGCCCGGGTGACGGATCCGGCCACTGAGGCTCACAAGCTTGGTTCCCGGTGCGTCCGCGGTGCCCGTCTCACGAAATAGCTCGGGACCGCCCCGGAACACCAGCGAGAGATTCGTGATCGTCTCGACGTTGTTCACTACGGTCGGCATCCCGAAGAGCCCTGACTCGACGGGATAGGGCGGGCGTAGCCTCGGCACCGGCTTACGGCCCTCGATGGCGTTGATGAGCGTGGTCTCTTCGCCGAGGACATAGCCGCCGCCGCCGCTCATCACGAGCGGGGGGTATGGAAGCATCCCCTCGTTCGCGGCAAGGCAGGCTTCCAGCGATGCGCGCGCGGCAGCCGCTTCGCCATTGAGAAACACGACGGTGACGGCCGGGGCGAGGACGTGCATCGCGATGGCCAGGCCTTCGAGGAAGCGCTTCGGGCGGCGGCAAAGGATGGCCCTATCCTTGAACACGCCCGGCTCACCCTCCTCGCCATTCACGATGAGTGCGACGGGGCGCTCCTGGGCGAGAGCGCCTTCCCACTTCCGCGCGACCGGGAAATAGGCGCCGCCTCGGCCCCGCAGGCCCGAGTCTGCAACCACTCGGAGCGCCTCGGCGCCGGCCAGCGAGCGGGCATGTTCGAGGCCGGCCCAATCGACCGGGTCGGGGGCCAGGAGCGGCCCGGAGCGGCGGATGTGTAACTCAGGGAACGCCGCGTCCTCGCCCGGCGACGGCGCATCGGCGCATCGGAACTGGCAACTGGTCCCGACCTCGCCCGGCCCTGGCTGCGCGCCATTGAGCACGCAGCTAAGGCCGGTGCAGACGCGCGTTTCCGGCAAAGGTGGGGAGAGGGGAAAGTCGGGGTAGGAAGTCGCCGCTTCCCACGCCTCGGCAATGGGGATGCGGCAGTCGGCCGCGATAGCCACGATCGCGTCACGGGAAAGCCAACCGCTCCGCTCCCGTTCCGCGTGAAGCAACGGCAGCAACCTCGCCCGAGGTGGCAGGGAGATCGCTTCCCGGACGGCCATCAGGCCATTCTACGCGGCTATAGCCGTCCGGCCTACGCTCGCTGAGCTGCCACGTTCCGGGCAGGTGCACTCTCGGCCGTGGCGCACGGTAGGACTGTGCGGCGGGCGGGCTGTGGCTCCTGGCACGCTTTTAGGAAGGCTCGATCAACCGTGTCTATCAGGCCCCTCGCGCGAGCGTCAGCGCGCACGGCCGCGACCGTCGCCGAAATCGTCGCATCAAATCCGCTCCATTCTGCACAGCGCAGGACACGGAGATGGCGTGACGATTCGTTCCACTCCACCACGAGGCGGGGATGTGAGCCGGGGCCGGCGGAGTAGCGTGTATATCCGCCGAGGAACTGCTGTGTGAGGTGCAGACCCCGGCAAGTGGGGTCTATCTGCGCTCGCTCGAGGCCCTCCCAGAGCTCACCCAGCGCCAGCAGGAGCCGAAACGCCACGTCCGAAGTGTCAGCACGCAAGAAACTCCCTCCATCCCGGTGCCGTCCCTGCCGGCCCGGAGGCGGGGAGGGCGGCGAACGGCCACAGGCCTCATACTACGCCGCCGCGTGCTCGGAGCGCCAATGACATCTATAGCATCTATAGCACCTGTCCATGCACCGATTGAAAAACCCGGCCCGTGGCGCACGAGCGCCGGGCGGCCGTCCGTCTCAAATCACACATATTCTTGACTCATGCACGAACATTATCGAATCCCCCGATGGTAGGCTGGGCCGGTGCCAGAGACGAAGGGGAGACGAACGGGATGAGGGAGTGCGCCATCTGTGCATACCTGGGTTTGGAGCCTCGGCTCACCTCCAGCACCGTGGGGCTAAATACGGCGATCGAGCCCTTGATCGCGGCTGCGCTGGAGCGCGAAAGGGCGGCTGGCAGCGGCGAGTTCCACGTGCTGGTCGCTGTCTGTCCGGAGCATGTCGTCGATATCTACCGTGAGCGGATACCCGGGATGTCGATGGCGTGGAAGCTCGCAATCCCGAACCGCTGAGGCGAAGGCCGGATCAGCGCTCATCCAGCCCGCGCAGCAACGTTTGCATGCCCGGCTTGAAGACGACCTTTCCGTTGATCACAACGACTTCGTTGTTCAGATAGAGTTGGACAGCCCGGCTGAGCACGCGCCCTTCGAGCAAGCGGCCCTTCCGGCGGACGTCATCGAACGTATCCACGCCGACCTCGATCTGAAAGACGTCCTGGAGAATGATCGGTCCGGCATCGAGCTCTTCCGTCACGAAGTGCGCGGTACAGCCGGTCACGCGCACACCATCCT
>JADEYI010001252.1_pt1 | contig 20774 bp, 18 predicted proteins | sample 8542331 | NCBI WGS metagenome assembly JADEYI01 (sample SAMN16510988, study PRJNA670497) | mine drainage metagenome | isolation source: biofilm near Copperflume 1 | place: Germany: Marsberg coppermine Kilianstollen | collected 2018-02
GCTTAATCTCGATGTACGCGTGCTGGCGGCCTCGAACCGGGACATCGAAGGGGCCCTGCGCGACAATGCTCTGCGCGAGGATCTGTATTATCGTCTAAACGTCTTTACTATCGATTTGCCACCATTGCGCGACCGCCCCGATGACATCCCGGACCTGGTGGAGCACTTCATGCGCGAATTCTCGGACACCGAAGCCAAGAGCGTCAAAGCGGTGGATAACGAGGCGCTGGAGATTTTGCGCAACTACCGATGGCCGGGCAACGTCCGCCAGCTTCGTAATGTTATTCAGCGGGCGCAGATCGTGAGCCACGGACCACTCATCATGAGCGACGATCTGCCGCCGGAAATCCGCCGTCAAAGCGGCAGCGCCGACGCCTTCGAACTGCCGCTGGGATCTTCGCTCGAAGATCTCGAACGCGAGTTCATCCGCCGCACGTTGGACTTTACCAGCGGAAATAAAGCCCGCGCCGCGGAACTGCTAGGGATTAGCCTCAAAACCCTCTACAATCGCCTCGAACGTTATCAGGCCAAGGACTGGTAGCCTGGCTTCAGGCATCAGCGGTCTGAGCGGGGGTGGTCAATTCGGATGGGTCTGCGGGTAAAGTTCGCGGCCATCTTCCTGATCCTGCTGATCGTGCCGGTCACGGTGGTGAGCGGAATAGAGATCGATCGCAGGATGGCGGTGATGGTGGACGATTTGGCAGATTCCGGCAGCCTGATAATCAATCAGGCGTTCGAGCAAATTCGCTCGACCTTGGCCACGCGACCGGCTGATCCCGCGGCCGCGCTGGCGCAAAGCCCCGAACTGCGGGCTTTTCTGTTCTCCTCCCAGGCCTTCGGCGAGGGTGTGGTTTACGCGCGCATCGACACGCCCGCGGGCGCGACTATCGCCGGCGGCACCGGCGGCGCGCTGACCCTTTCCAATACCAATCCCCCCACCGCCGTGGAGCCGTTCCCAAAACTGCGGCAAAGCATCCTGACCTGGTGGCCGATGGGGCGTACCGAGGCGCTGTGGCGGACGCAGACCTACGAGATGAGCCGCGATGTGCAGCTCAATGGAAAACCATTCGCGATCATTAAGGTCGGACTCTCGACCGCACTGATCGCGGCTGAGGTTCGGCGTTCGGTCGACAATATCCTCGCGATTTCAGTGCTGGTGATTGTGCTGTCGCTAATCGGAGGTATGATCTTCGGGGGTTGGATGCTGCGGCCGCTGATCGAGATTACCCGCGGAGTCGAACGCCTGGCGATTGGCGGTAACGGCTTCGGCTCCGAGCCGGCAGTCGCGGTCGACGTGGCGGGCCGCGACGAACTCGGATCACTGGCCGAGAAATTCAATCTGCTGTCCCAGCGGATTCGAAACAACCGGAATCAGTGGGAAAACGAGCGCGGCAAGTTCTTCAATATTTTTCGATCCATCACCGATGCGGTAGTGCTGCTCGACTCCTCCGGGTTGATTCTGTTCTGTAATGGCGAGGCGCAGGCGAGACTGGGTCTGCCGGCCGGCGGACTGGCCGATGGCAAACAGATTCGCGCCCTGCTCGGCAGCGGCCATCCGCTGGTCCGGATGCTCGAAAGCGCCTACTCCACCGGCACCGAGGTCCACGATATCGCGCTGGAGCTGGCCGATGGTTCAGCGCCAACGCGGCTGCTGATATCGATCTTTTCGCTTGGGCAGGGCCCCGAACCGCCGGGCGTGCTTTTGATCGCGCGGGACCTGCGGCCGGTCCAGGAACTTGAGCATGTCTTCGACTACTCGGGCAGACTGGCGCGGCTCGGCGGCTTGATTTCAGGTGTGGCCCATCAGATTCGCAATCCGCTGAACGCAATGAGTCTCGAACTGGAGTTACTTAACCTCGACGCGCAGAAGGGAAAGCCGGTTGAGGAGCGGATTCGATCGGTACGCGACGAGATTATGCGGCTTGACCAGGTGGTTGATGCTTTGATGCGCTTTATGCGTCCCGAGCAGCTCCAACTGGTCAATATAGATGCGAATGAACTGATCCATGAAATTGTGAATCAGCTTACGATTCCCGCTTCAGTCCAGGTGCAATATGAATTGGATACGCATCTGATGGCTGTAAAGGCCGACCGCGCGCTGCTTAGTGAGGCCGTGCGCAATATAATAACCAATGCGGTTGAGGCGATGCCGCAGGGCGGCACGGTTACGATCTCAACCGCGCCGGTTGGCGATGGAATGCTGGAAATATCGGTGCGTGACGAAGGAATGGGTATAACCGCTGAGCATCTCGAACGTATATTCCAATTGTACTTCACCACCAAGGAGACCGGCACCGGTTTGGGGCTTTCCCTGGCGCTGCGCGCGGTCGACCTGCACGGCGGAACTATCGACGTGCGAAGCGAGCCAGATTCCGGCACGGCGGTGCAGGTCCGGCTTCCGACCGAGAAAGGTGATGTGATCGGGCTCACAATGGAGCGAGTGGAAGACTGAAATCAATGAAGAGGGGGAGTCAGTTGATGGCGGCGGGAGTGCTTGCCGCAAGTTTGGTCTCGATGCTCGGTTGCTCGGGATTTCAGGATCAGTCGCGAACCAGCGCTATGAGCAGTCCGGTTCCAACTGCATCGCCTACCCCGCTACCGGTCGGCAGGGACACTACTCCGATGGTCGAGGCGCCCGTCCATCATCGCCGGGCGCGACGCCATGCGGCATTGCATCCGAGTGACCAGGGACCCGCTCCCAGCGCCACCCCAAGCCCAACCGCTGCCGCCCCAAGCATCACGCTGGGTAACGACGAGGCTTCAAAAACTCGCGCCGAGGGGCTGTTAGATGCAGCCAATGAGAAGCTAAACAAGATTGAACCGGCCAGGCTGAGCCGAGATGATTCCGCCACCTACATGCAGGCCAAAAACTTTGTTCAGGTAGCACGCCAGGCGATCGATGAACACGATTATACGGCCGCCAGTGGGCTGGCTGAAAAAGCTGCTTTATTGGCGAACAAGCTCACGGCAGGTTCAGCCGCGACACCTTCACCGGCTGCTTTCTAAATCTGCTGTTGCGATCGTCTGAGTTCGGACAAAAGAAAAATTTTCGGGCAAAAAAAAGATTCGCCAGCGAATCTGCCGATCATCCACGAGGGAGGGGGACGCCCGTGATATGATTCTCAGCGTTCGCCGGCGAACCTGATACTAACCAAGCTTTCTTTCTTCTTAAAAATCGGTTCGCCGACGAGTCTATTAACTGCCCAACGAGGAGGGGGACGCCCGTGAACGATTAAATCGATGCTCGTCGGCAAACCAAATATCTTCTATTATCAGTCTCTCTTTTTCTCGCGCATCAGCGCTGTGTTGAGAGTTAGTTCGTCGACGAACCTAATTTCCATCCACGAGGGAGGGGGGCTCCCGTGGACAGGCGGTTAGCGTTCGCCGACGAACCGGATACTAACCTTTTTTCGAAGCGTTGTTTGCGTCAACGCATCTGGGATTAGTTAAATGCAACCTGGGTGCCATCAAGTATCACCCACTAAAACCCATCGTTTAGCGTATTTTTGGGTTCCCTTCTTCACCAAGCGTGTAATTTTTTTAATAATTTGATGTAATTGTTACAACTTGCAAAAAAGGCAAAGAAGAATGGCCGCCTCCTGCTACTGCGAGAAATGGACGCAGCGGCCGGCGGTGTACAGTTTGTCGTTCAACATCTCAAAGCGCGATGGCGAGGGATAATGATTCGCCTTCAGCCGATTGGCCGCATCCTGCCGGAACGCCCGGCAATCAGCCTCGGTCTGGAAGTGCTTCTCGCGGCTCCACTTGGACAAAGGTGCTTGCGGATCAAAATTGAACGCACCCTTCCATGGCGGAATCATCAGATACCACACGGCAACCACGAGCACGGCGGAGAAACGGGATATTGATCTCAAGGTAAGCGTCCTTCGGTTTGAGTTGCCCGCCCGGTCTTCGGCTTAATGGTTAAGTTTAACCCGGTAAACAAAAATGTACCAGTTTCGCCTCGGCCTGCTTGGCAACGGCGATTCAGGTCATATACCGGCTTCAGACTCCCCCGCACTCTTACAGAATACGGCGCGAGGAATTGGAAAGTTTCAATGGCGTCATTCATCCGAATCTGCTAATTCAGACCTACGATGCACTCCATTCTCGCGGAATTCCTTGACCAATGGGTATGGCCCTCGGCGCCGGGCGCTGGCGGCGCTAAATTTCGCCTGCGACTGACCGAGCAGAAATGCATTCCCGGATGGGAGGCGCTGGTGAGCAGCACCATCAGCGAGCTGGAGAGCGGGCAGGGCAAGGGCGATGACTGGAAGCGGCGGCTGGCGCTTGAAGGCTATGCCGCGGAAGGGGTGCAGTTTTCGATCAAGCAGATGTCCGCGCAACTGATGTCGATTCATCTGAACGATCAGCCGCGATGGATCGATATCCAGCGGATGCGCGCGCGCCAGGTCTGGGACGAGTGCAAGCATAGCAAGCTGCACGTGGATTCTTTGCACGGACATGGCTGGATCGGCGGCGAACGGGACTTGATGAAGGACGTCGACGCGAATTTCCAGCCGCTGGCTTCGTATTTTGGACAGGGCATGATGTTCGCGCACATTCATCCGCTGGCCCGCAATGCGCAGCATTATTTCATCGAGGCGGGCGCTTATCTGACGATTCGCATTTACGAGGAGATGGTCGATGACATGCTGGTGCGCCATCAGCATCTCAGTCAGAAAGCCGAAGAGCTGATGCATTTCATGGAAGGCAAATATCAGATCGATACCTATTGCACGACGCCGGAAACCCAGCAGCCCATCGAGGACACTCTCGATTGGATTTTTGGTTTGTTGCAGGGCCGGGTATGAGTTCTGCGCCGAATCTACCCACGCTTGCGAAGTCCGTCACGACTGCGATGACCGTCACGATCAATCACGCGATTTGCAATGCTTGTGGCATCTGCCGCGAAGTATGCCCGGAGTTCGCGATCCATCCGAAATATCTCGAAATCCGGCATCTTTACGAAGTGGATCCACGGCGCTGCACCGGCTGTGGCGAATGCCTCGCATACTGCCCTGCCCCAGGCGCTCTAATTCAATCGGCATAGTTGCCATTTACAAGGTAAAGTTGCGCTCTTAGCTTGACCTAAGTACGCGCTGGGATATAAGAAAATTCCATGGGTACATTGTCTTGTTTTAACCAGGCTTATGTTCGCGCGATTCGGACCGGGCTTGTGGCCGGGATTCTGTTGGCGCTTGGCGCGGTGCCGTTAACGATCGCGTCCGCCAGCGCCGCCACGGTCGAAGTCAAAATGACCGATACGCCTCCGGTCTACCTCCCTGCTAAACTCACCGTGAAATCCGGTGATACCGTGAAATGGACCAACAACGCTCAGACTTTGCATACGGTAACTGCCGATCCGGCCAAAGCAGTGGACAAATCCGATGTCCAGCTACCCAAAGGGGTTGCGCCTTTTGATTCCGGTTTTATGATGCCGGGAAACGATTTCAGCTATACCTTCAAGACGCCGGGCCAGTACAAATACTTCTGTATCCCGCACGAAAAAGACGGCATGATCGGTTACGTCACGGTTACCAAATAGATCGAAAACAGGTTGAATGGATCGGCCAACGCAGGTAAGAGTGGTGCGGCAATTAAAATGTGATCCGGATCAATCCGGGGGTTTGGGATGGAGCGGGCAGTGAAGCTTTTCGCAAATTTGAGCGGCTACCTCAATCCGGGCGGTGATCTCAAAGTCGCCGACATGCTAACCGCGCGCCGCATCCGCTGGTCGAGCCGGCATATGCTGCTAGCGGCCGCTGGCGCGTTTTGCCTGATGCTAGCGGAAGCCGTTCCAGTCCACGCGTTCCCCTGGAGCACCGATATGTTCAAGGGCGCCTCGGTCCAGCCGCTCGCGGTGGCGCCGCGCGTGATGCCGCAGGGCACCCTGCCCGTCAATGGCATCCAGAAGATGGACCTTGAGCAGATGACGGTCGGGATGCACAACCCGCTCAAGGAAACGCCCGAGAATCTGGCCCACGGCAAAGAATTGTTCCTCAATACCTGTCAGCCCTGCCACGGCGAAAATGCCGAAGGTAATGGACCGGTTGCCCATCTTTTGCAGCATAAGCCAACCAACCTGGTCAGCGGGATCACCAAAAACCTGCCTGACGGCTATGTTTATGGATATATTCGCAATGGTGGCATCTGGATGCCTTCATATGGCGATGCGATGTCGTCCAACGAGCGTTGGGACGTGATCATGTATGTGCGCTCGCTCGAAGCCAAGGCTGCGCAAGCGCAAAAGCAAAAGGTTTCTCAGCCCTAGCGCTAAATTTGTGCTGTTTATCAGGGCCATCGTTAGTCGCGGTGGCCTTTTTTTTGCGCTCCGGCCACGGTCCGGTAAACTCCCTGAGATAGCAAGCCGGCGCAGCGGCAACGATGGAATAATCTTCCAGGCCTCGTGCTGGACTGATGGGAGTGGGCAATGAAGCGGAGCAGCCTCGCAGTACTCGTGATCATCGCGCTCGGCGCCTGCGCGTCAATGGTGCGCGACGCGCGCGCCGACAGCGGTCTGACCGCCGCTCAATTGGTCGATGCCGCCATCGAGGCGAATCCGCAAGTGCGGGCCGCCCGCGCCCGCTGGCAGTCGGCGATCCATCAGATCAAGCAGAACTATGCGCCCAGCGATCCGATTTTCAGCTATTTCAATACCGATAGCTCAACCAACGGCTTCAGCAATGCCGCTTTGCACACGATCACGGTAAATCAGTCGCTTCAATTTCCCGGCAAAGCCATCCTGCAAGCCGACACTGCCAAGCGTACCGCCGCCATCGCGGGGCTGACCTATGACGCCACGGTGCGCGACATCCGCGCGCAGGTCGAGAGCGGCTTTTACCAGGAACTGCTCGATTCCGCGCTCGAGCGCGTGGCCGCCGAGACCCTCGTCAATCTGAACCATGTACTCAAAGTGACCCAGGTGGCTTACTCAGCCAACCAGGTGACGCAGACCGATTTTATCAGTGCCGAGTTAGACCTCTCGTCCGAGCAACTCGAACAGCAGCGGCTCAGGGTGGCCGTCGCCAACGACATGACCAATCTGAATCAACTGCTGAATCGATCGCCCGACGCGCCCTTGATGCTCGATCACACGCTCAAGCTGCCGCGAATCGTGCCCCGGCTCGACGATCTGATCGACCGCGCCTATCTGATCCGGCAGGAAATCCTCGAAACCGCGCTGGCCGAGCATAACTCGAAAACCGCCTTAACCCTGGCGAAGATGGAATATCTTCCGGATTACACGCTCGGTTACGTATATGACAACTATCTGATTCCCAGCTTCGCCCCCAGACCCACTGCACTGCAGGACAATGGATGGAATATCGGATTCAATGTCCCGGTGTTCTTCTGGTTAAAGCAGCGCGAAGACGTAACCCGCGCCAACTACGATTTGCAGGCCGCGCACGACGATTTGGCCTCGATTCGGAGCCAGACCGCGGCCGGCGTCACTTCGCTCTATCGCAGCGCGCAGTACGCATACCAGACTTCGGCGACCTATCAGGAAACTTTGATTCCGCTGGCTAAACAAAACTTTCAAGTGGCGCTTATTGCCTATACTTCAGGCAAAATAGATTTCGTGACGCTCGCGACGGCTTTGCGCAACTCCTACGCGGCGCGAATAAATTACCTGCAGGCGGCCAATCAATATCTGGCCGGCAGAGTGGCATTGGAGCAGGCGATCGGAGGCCCGTTGACCAAATGATCGGTATCGGTCCAAAGCGGGCATCCCCGCACTTGACGACTGGTGCGCTGGGATTCGCGATTATGTGCCTGTTCTGTCTGCTGGCCGGATGCGAAAGTCCGTCGCCTGGTCGCGCCGCGACGCAGAACCCGGTCTATAGCCCGAGCATGGTTCATCAAGCCGATGGCCCCGCGCTATTGCGGCTGGGGGTCACGCAGATTCCCGGCATGACGATCACGCAGGTGGAGCAGGCCGACCTGTCGGGCGCGCTCGAAGCCAATGGGCAGATTGCATATGACGAGCAAAACGTGGCGCAAATCGTCTCGCGCGTGGCCGGACGAATCGAGGCCACTCGTGCGTTGCAGTGGGATCGCGTGCGGCGCGGCGAGCCGATTGTGCTGCTTTACAGTCCGGATTTCATGACCGCCGAAGCCGAATATCTCGAAGGACTCAGCACCCGCAAGATCACGCCGAGCGCTTCCGGCACGATGGCCGATGCGATGGTCTCGGCGGCGCGGCGCAAATTGGAATTGCTCGGCATGTCGGGCGATGACATTGCGGCGCTCAAAACTCCCAGCCCGACTATATGGATGCGCGCGCCGATTAGCGGGACGGTGGTGAAAAATACCGCCAGCATCGGGGGGGCGGTTAACCCTGGCGATGTGCTTTACCTGCTCGGCACCACCAATGTGGTCTGGATCACGGCTGATATTTATGAGGACGACCTGCCTCGAATTCACGTCGGGCAGGAACTCGAAGCGGTGACGACCGCCTACGCGGGAGAAGTATTTCACGGCTCGATCGCGCGGATTAGCCCCGACATAGATCCGTCGACGCACACGGCCAAGGTACGCTGCGCGGTGCGCAATCCTGATGGCCGGCTTAAGCCCGAGATGCTGGCGCGCGTCAGAATCGTAACGCAGCCGGCGCACGCGCTGGTTATACCGCAGGAATCGCTGGTCTTCGAGACCGACTCCTATTACGTGTTCGTCGATCGCGGCAGCGGGATGTTCGAACGGCGCAAGGTCGAAATTGCCTCATGGCACGAGAGCGGAATGACGCGGGTGACCGCCGGACTGCACGCGGGCGAGAAGGTGGTGGCCGGCGAGTCGCTTCAGGTTAACGAGCTGTGGCATCAGGCTAACGGCATCGTGAGCGGCACCTAGGGCGCGATCATGATTCGCAAATTGATGGAGCTGGCGCTCAGTCAGCGCGTGGTGGTGATCGGTATCGCGATCGTGCTGCTGCTGTCGGGCATCTATTCGTTCCATGAACTCGACATCGAGGCCTATCCCGACCCGGTGCAGCCGCTGGTGGAGGTGCTGACGCTGCCCAGCGGCCTGTCCGCCGAGGAGGTCGAGAAACTGGTTACGGTGCCGCTCGAATACCAGCTCGCATCGACTCGCAACCTGGTTCGGATGGACTCGATTTCGCTGTTTGGACTGTCGGATGTCCGCATGTATTTCGACTGGTCGAGCGACTACTACTGGGATCGCATCGAGACCATCAATCAGCTTCAATTCGTCACCCTTCCGTCGGGAATCACGGCCGGAATCTCGCCGGAAAATCCCATTGGCGAAATTTATCGCTACCTGGTTGAAAGCCCGAATCACGATCTGATGGAGGAAAAGGAGGTCGATGACTGGATTGCGGCGCTGCAGCTTACCACGGTTCCGGGAGTGGTCGGCGTCAGCACCTTCGGCGGCACCACCAAGCAATATCACGTCGATGTCGACCCGCAGAAACTGACCTATTACCAGGTGCCGCTGGCCACCCTGATTCAATCGCTTCAGAACGCCAACACCAACGCCGGCGGCAACTATATGAGCGTCGGCGAGCAGGCCTACGACGTACGCGGAATCGGCTTCATCAAATCGCTCAGCGATATTCGCAACACTGTGCTGTCGGCGAACAAGTCGACGCCAATCACGGTTGGCAACGTGGCCGATGTGAATATCGGCTACGCGCCGCGGCTCGGCGCGGTGGGCATGAATCATCAGGACGAAGTGGTCACCGGAATCGTTCTGATGCGCAAGTACGAGGACACGCTCAAGACCCTCAAGGGCGTCGAGCGTAAGGTTGACTGGCTTAACACCTCGGGGATTCTGCCGAGGGGTTTCCGGATTGTGCCCTACTACGATCGGACCGGATTGGTTCACACCACCCTGCGAACGGTGATCGAGAACCTCACGATCGGGATGGGGCTGGTGTTTATCGTCCTGGTGCTGTTTCTGGGCGATCTGCGCAGTGCGCTGATTGCGGCGATCAACATCCCGCTGGCGCTGTGCCTTGCCTTCACCCTGATGCACGCGACCAACACCCCCGCCAACCTTATCTCACTGGGCGCAATCGACTTCGGCATCATCATCGACTCCACCGTAATCGTGATGGAGAACATCCATCGTCATCTGTCGGCGGCCGAAAAGCCAAACGAGGCGGTGCGCGTGCGAATTCTGCGCGCGGCGGCCGAGGTCGGCGGACCAATCTTTTTTTCAACCCTGATCTTCGTGATCGCGTTTCTGCCGCTGTTCACCATGCGCGGCGTGGAAGGCGCGATCTTTTCCCCCATGTCGCACACCTACGCCTACGCCCTCGGCGGCGCGATTTTACTGGCGATAACGCTTACGCCGGTGCTGAGTTCGCTCGCCTTCTCGCGCGGGTTGTTTCATAAGGTAGGATTTTTCTGGCGCGCCATCAGCGGCTTTTACCATTGGCTGTTCGTGACCGTGCTGCAGTGGCCGCGTCTGACGCTCGCCCTGATCGCGATCCTGATCATCGCGGTACTATCGCAATTTCCACGGCTCGGCGGCGAATTTCTGCCTAAGCTCGAGGAGGGGAACATCTGGGCCCGCGCCACCATGCCGACCACGATTTCCCTCGAACACGGCGCGGAACTGGCCAACCGTATGCGGGAGACGTTCCTGTCCTTCCCCGAAGTAACCAATGTCGTTTCGCAAACCGGACGCCCCGATGACGGCACCGAATATACCGGGTTCTTCAACGTCGAACTGTCGGTCGATCTCAAACCGCAGCCGCAATGGCCGCGCGGACTGGACAAAGCTGAGTTGGTCGAGCAAATGGATCGCAAACTGACGCATGACTTTCCGGGCGTCAGCTTCGGCTATTCGCAGAATATCGAGGACAACGTCAACGAAGCCATGTCCGGCGTCAAAGGCACCAACTCGATCAAGGTCTTCGGGCGCGATCTCGCCACCGATGAGCGGGTCGCCAATGAAGTGCTCGAGGTGATGAACCGGGTGCCGGGCATCGTCGATGCGGCGGTGTATCGATCGCTCGGGCAGCCGAATCTGGTGATCACGCCCAATCGCATGAAATGCGCCCGCTACGGTCTTAATGTCGGCGATGTAAACGCGGTGATCCAGGCCGCGATCGGCGGACAGGCGGTGACCCAGGTGCTTAAAGGCGATCGGCGCTTCGACCTGGTGGTGCGATGGAAGAAGCAGTATCGCAACAGCCTCGAAACTATCCGCGCCATTCGCGTTCCGACGCCCGCCGCGGGTTCGATTCCACTCGGTGAAATCGCCGACGTGAAAGTGACGGAGGGCGCTTCTTTCATCTACCGGGAAGGACTGGAACGTTTTGTCCCGGTGCGGTTCGCGACCCGCGGACGCAGTCTCAAGCACGCGGTGGTCGACGCTCAGCGCGAGATCGCTCGCAACGTCAAATTGCCCGAGGGCGTCCATCTGGAATGGGCGGGCGAATTCGGCGAATTGCAGGCCGCGAATCGCCGGCTCGAGATCGTGGTGCCGTTCGCCCTGCTGCTGATCGCCGGCGTGCTGTTCAGCGCCACCACTTCATTTATCGATACCATGATCATCATGGCCCAGATTCCAGTGGCTTGTTTGGGCGGTGTGCTCGCGTTGATCCTGACCGGTACGCCCTTCAGTGTCTCGGCCGCGGTCGGCTTCATTTCGATTTTCGGCATCGCGGTGATGGACGGCATCCTGCTGAGCTTCTATATCCGCCAGCTCTGGCAGGAGGGCCATCCGTTCGTCGAATCGATCATCATGGGTTCGGATCGGCGGCTGCGGGCCACCATGATGACCGATCTGGTGGACGCGTTAGGACTGCTGCCGGCCGCAATTTCGACCCGTATCGGAGCGCAGACCCAGCGTCCACTGGCGATCGTGGTGATCGGCGGCGCGCTCGCAATCCTGCTGCTCACGCGATTGCTGCAGCCGGTGCTGATCTACCTGTGCCATCGGCGCTTGCGCTTGCGCGAGCAGGCCCAAGCCTGAGCCTTGCGCGATCGAAAGTGACTGAGAGAATCGCTGCAGCAGCCGGATGGATGTTATTGCGCGCAGGGAAGAATTCCGGATTCTTCGCTGCCACTCGGAAGGACAGGCTGGACCGCCCGGTGGATTAGCTCCGTTTCGATTCGACGTTCGCGGGGATGGTACGCAGCGGCTCGCCGGGATCGTGACTATGTTGTTGCGGCGCAGGCGCATTCGCGCGCAGTTCGGCAATTTCACGATCGATTTCTTCGGCGATCAACGTACCTTTGTCGTCGAGCAGGCCTTCCAGCGCCCGCAGCCAGTTCTGATAGTAGTCTTCGCTCGCGTTGGGGCCGTTGCATTCGGCGATCAAGCGCTGGCGGAAGTCCTCCCAGGTGAACAATCCGCGGCGGCTGAGATGCACCGCAATGGAAAAGACGCGCGCTTCCCACGGCGATCGAAAGACCGGCTCATCCTCGGGCCCGATCGCCAAATTTTTCGTGTCAGGCTTTTCGGAACTCATACTCAGATTAAGCGTATTGTGATCAGACGCGCGATGCCACGCGGCTCCTGCGCTTGCGCGATTTTGCGGTGCCTTGCGGTGGATTCACTTTGGCTACACCGATCATCGCGTCGCGCGTGACCAGCTCGGCGAGTTCCTCCTCGCTTAGCGCTTCGCTGCCGGCTGGACGCTCGGGCAATACCAGGTAGCGTACTTCGGCGCTGCTGTCCCATACCCGGATTTCCACGTCATCGTCGATTTCGGCGCCAAACTCGCGCATCACGCCCCTTGGATCGCTAACCGCACGCGCCCGATAGGCGGGGCTTTTGTACCACACCGGCGGCAGTCCCAGGACCGACCACGGGTAACATGAGCACAGCGTGCACACGACCAGGTTGTGAACTTTGGACGTGTTTTCCAGCACGATTAGATTAAAACCCTCGGGACCGGGCGGAAATCCAAGCTCGTTAACCGCTGCGGTCGCATCGCTGAGCAGCCGCTTTTTGAAAGCAAAATCGACCCAGGCGCGGGCGACCACGCGCGCGCCGTTGCGGGGTCCCACGCGGTTCTCATAGGTATCGACCAGCATATCGAGCGCGGCCGTATCCATCAGACCCTTGGAGGTAAGGATCGATTCGAGCGCCTTGACCCGTATGGCGGCATCGGACTCAGGCTCATCGTGTCGATGATGATCGTGTTCGTGATGATTGGCAGCCATCGTTTAGCTCCTGCCGCTCCCATTGCGGCTGCGGCCGTTGACGCGCAGGCCTTTGGCGGGTTCAAGATAAGCTTCCCACAAATCGATCGTTACCGACTCGCGCGGCGAGGCCTCGCCGCCCCACAATTCGCGCGCGGCAAAGCGCACCGCATAGACATGCTGCGCAATGACGCCGCCACCGTGTGCGACTGCATCGGGCAGCGCAAACACGCCTTCATCGAGCACGATCACGCCGCGCTTGCCGCGCGCATACCGAGGCAGCCGCGTATGTCCCGCCGGGTTAACGTTTTTCGCGATCACCTTGCCGCCCGGCTTGAAACGGGGCCTAATGCCGGCCGCGCCGTGCCCCAGGGCCGAAATCGGTTCGTTCGGCCGGCCACCGACCGTGAAAGTCGGATTGAGCTTGATCGGGGCGAGGCCCTTGAGCTCGGCGGGCTTGATGATCCCCTTTTCGATCAGCAGCCCGGTGGCCGCGATCACCCATTTTTCGTAGTACCGCAAACCCAGGTACATCGAAGGCGGAATGCGCTCAATGGCATGGCGGAATTCGTCGAGCGAAAAGATCCTGGCGCTGAGCAATTGCCGCCCGAGCGCATACATGCGGCGCTCCCAGTCGGCATGGAATACCGGCTCGTTTTCTTCGCGCGGAATCGGCCCGAGGCCATGCATCCCGCCCAAGTCGTGAATCCCGTTCACCTTTTCATCTCACCAGCGCCGATTGAGTGCAGCGAGCGTATCGCCCATCGGCAATGATCGTCAAATGGATCGGCGGGTGAACGCTGGTGGCGGCGGTAGGAATCGAACCTACAACTCCGCGGATATGAGCCGCGTGCTCTAACCGTTGAGCTACGCCGCCACGCCGAATCGAACAGGTTAGCCGGTAAATCGCGCGCGCGGAAGAGATCAGCCGAGCTTGATCGCCCGCGATTTCGCCTGATGGGCGCCGCGCGCCACCTGGTACAGCGCACCCTCCGTGAACTCGATGCAGCTCAGTTTGCCGCCATACACCAGCCCGGTGTCGATACCGAGCTTGTACGGCAAATCCGTCATCACTTCGCGCATCGGGGTGTGCCCAAACACCACCGTCGCATCGATACTGTGGGGATTAAAAATGAAATCCTGACGAATCCACAGCATATCCTCGACCGACTGCTCCTCGAGCTGGCGCGACGGCATAATGCCCGCGTGTACGAACAGATATGGCGGCCGCAGATAGCTGGTCGACAGACGATTAAAAAAATTCAAGTGATGCTCGGGGATGCGCTCGAGCGCCGTCCGCATCTTGGTATCTTTGACGCCGTAGCTCTCCAGCGTGGCGGAGCCGCCGTTGAACAGAAATGAGTCGCCATAGCGGCCGGGCAAACCCAGGAACGAAAGCATCATGTCCTCGTGATTGCCCTTGAGCAGCACCACCTCTGCCGGTCCGTTGCACAGGTCTATCAGCCGATCGATCACATCACGCGCGGACGGACCGCGATCGACATAATCGCCGACGAACACCACGGTGTCCTCCGGCCCCGGCGCAATTGCGCTGAGCATGGCGGTTAATTCGTCCGGACAACCGTGAATGTCGCCAATCGCAAACAGCCGTCCGGCCGCATTTTTTGGCTTTTCTTTTTGCCCCCGCGATGCCATCCGCCCGCCTCTCATCGGCTTTCCTGCCGTAGTGCAAGGATTTTGTCGAGCGCCGTTCGATCGTCCATGATCCGGCGCGCCGCGCTGTACGGATTTACTTCACCCTCCCGCACCGCGTCGAGCAGCCCCGGCGCTCCGCCATTTGAGATACCGCGCCGCGCACGTTCGTCCAACTCGGAGGTCAGCACCTCGATAAACTCGTGGGCGCGCCGATCGCGAACCCGGTCCGGATCGCGATGCGCCGCCTGGTATTCACGATGCCGCGCAATCTCCGCCAGCAGTTCTTCGACCCCGCGATCCGCATTGGCCTGCACCAGCATCACCGGCGCCCGCCATCCGGAGCCATCGCGCAGATGCACGCTCAGCTCAAGTTCGGCTTTGAGCCGATCGGCACCGTCGCGGTCGGCCTTGTTGACCACGAACAGATCGGCGATCTCATTGAGCCCGGCTTTCATCACCTGCACGCTATCGCCACCTTCGGGCACCGTCACCACCACTACTGTATCCGCCAGATCCATCACATCCAGCTCAGTCTGACCAACGCCGACGGTTTCGATGATGATCGTGCCGTGCCCGAACGCATCGAGGAGCCGTACGATCTCACGCGCGGCGCGGCTCAGGCCGCCGCGGCTGCCGCGAGTCGAGATGCTGCGGATGTAAACGCCGGTATCGCGGTAATGATCGGTCATCCGCACCCGGTCGCCCAACACCGCGCCGCCCGAAAATGGGCTTGAGGGATCGATCGCAAGGACTGCCACCAATTGATCGGCGCTACGCAGCTTGCGGATGATCAAATTTATCAAGGTGGATTTTCCGGCGCCGGGCGGTCCGGTGATACCGATCACGTGCGCTCTGCCGCTCAGCGAATAAAGCTTATCCATCACCGCGACCGCCGCCGGAGCGCGATTTTCCACCAGCGTGATAAGCCGCGCCAAGGCCAGCCGGTCGCGTTGGGCGAAGCGGGTCAGCAAAGAGTCTAGTCGTGAGTCTTTAGACATCTGGAGTAGGTTCTTTTTATCGTATTCTGTGGGACGGCGACGCAAAAGAGGGGCCGCGTTGTCTTCCTTGCCGAGTGGAAATATCCTTGAGCCCTACCATGAAGCTGCCCGATATTTACGGCGATTGGCGGATAATGGCCGGAATAGTCCTGCTGCTGCTGGGATCGGTCAACTGGATTATCGGACTGGAACGCACTCGCGAATACAGCCGCATCATCGCGGACGCCGCCGCAGCGCCGATCCCCAACAATGCCTATCGCAGCTTCGACGAACTTGAACCCGACAACGCCGTGCTCGAACCCTTCACCGCCGAGCAGCGCCGGGTATCCTATGCCACCGCGCGCATGGATTATTATCATGCCACCTTCCTGACCGGCGAGGCTCTGATGAGCATCGGGCTGCTGTCGATGCTGGCCGGTTTCATCACGATTATTCAGCGCGACGCGCGGCGCGCGATCCGGCGCGTACGCATACAATCCGCGAGCCGCGGATCTTAGCGTCAATCACCTTATGGTAAAAATTGTCAGCGAGCTGGCGCCCGCCAAGGTAAATCTATACCTGCGGGTGACCGGACGGCGTATCGATGGCTATCACGAGCTTGACTCGCTTATGGTTCCCCTCGCGCTCTATGATCAACTGGCGCTCGAGGTACGGTCATCGAAATCGCCGACCGTGACGATTCGCTGCGATCATCCCGAAATTCCCGCCGACGATCGCAATCTGGCGATGCGCGCGGCGCGTGCCTTCGTCGAGGAGTTCGCGCTTGCATTCGACGTCTCGATCGATCTGCGCAAACGAGTACCGGCGGGCGCCGGACTGGGCGGCGGTTCGAGCGACGCGGCGGCGGTACTGCGTGCGATGGCCTCGCTGTTTCGGATCGATAGTCGCGAACGGCTGAGCGCGATGGCGTTGCAAATCGGCGCGGACGTTCCGTTTTTCATCGATCCGCGGCCGGCGCGGATAACCGGAATCGGCGAGCGCGTCGCGCCGATCGGCAATCTGCCGCGAATACACCTGGTGATCGCCGTGCCGCCGACCGAGGTGGCCACCGCAAAAATTTTTCATGCGCTCAGACCGGAAAATTGGAGCGGTCCGGTATCGGAAGCCGAATTTCAGGCTATCGCGATCGCAGGGATGGCTCCGGGCACGCTGGTCAACGACCTGGAGTCAGCCGCGATCGCCTATTGTCCCGAGATCGCGCGGCTGAAATCCTTGCTGATCGAGGCTGGCGCGCGGGCGTCTGCGATGAGCGGCAGCGGCGGCGCGGTATTCGGGATTTTTCCCGATCCGGCCGGGGCTAGCGCGGCGGCGCAATACGTTCGTCAACAGGCGCAATCGGCTGCGGTATTCGCGGTATCTACGATCGATAAGCTGGCTGCCGACCGGCGGCTGTAAGATTTTATTCGATAGCTGCCGCGCCGACATTGACAGTTAAAATAGCGGCCAATAACATCGCCCCGCAGGGTATATAAGAAACGCCTGGAGCTTGGTTGGTTTCGCGAGGCTTTCTGGCGTCCCTGCGTATCGGGCCGCCAACGATGCTCCTGTGGCGCCCGATCGCATTGGGGAGCATACCGGTTCCTGAGCGCCACCTGACCGGAGATACTTCCGTTAATTTCGAGATTAAGTCGGTTCCGGATGCGAAGATCGGTGGTTTTGAGATAGCCTTGGGATTGCAGGCTTGCGGGAGAAGACCTGGCCAACGGCTCCGTGCTGGGCGGTCGCCAAGCTGGTAAGGCACCAGGCTTTGGACCTGGCATTCGAAGGTTCGAATCCTTCCCGCCCAGCCAATTCGTCCTCCAGCGCATCCCGACCTCAGCGCGAGACGAAACAGTTAAACTCTTGAAGGAGGCGGTAGCTTGCGCCGCGAAAAAAAGACGGATGTCTGACCGGGCAAAAGACGAACTGGAGATTTTCACCGGCAATTCCAACCCCGCGCTCGCGCGTGAGGTGTGCGAGAACCTCCAGGTGCCGCTGGCGCAGGCGGAAGTCGGGCGTTTTCCCGACGGCGAAGTGATGGTCGAGGTGCGCCAGAATGTGCGTGGCGGCGATTGCTTCGTGCTCCAATCGATCTGTACCCCGCCCAATGAAAATCTGATGGAGTTGCTGCTCCTGATGGACGCGCTGCGCCGCGCCTCGGCCGCCCGGATTACTGCCGTCATCCCCTACTTCGGCTACGGCCGGCAGGATCGCAAGGTCGCGCCTCGCGTGCCGATAAGCGCGAAACTGGTGGCTGATCTGATCACCACCGCCGGCGCCTCGCGCGTGCTTACGGTCGATTTGCATGCCGGCCAGATTCAGGGCTTTTTCAACATCCCGGTCGATAACCTTTATGCGATGCCGGTGCTGACCCAGTACCTGCGCAAGCGGGTTGACAGCGAAAAGGTCTCGGTGGTTTCGCCCGATGCGGGCGGGGTGGAACGGGCCCGCGCCTTCGCGCGCCGCCTCAATGCCAATTTGGCGATCATCGACAAGCGGCGCCGACGGGCCAGCGAAGTTGCCGAAATGCAACTGGTGGGCGAGGTGCGCGGATCGATCGCGCTGCTGGTGGACGATATGATCGATACCGCCGGCACTATCACCGAGGCCACGCGGGTGGTGCTCGAGGCGGGCGCGATCGAAGTTATAGCCTGCGCGACCCATCCGATACTCTCCGACCCGGCCTGCGAACGGCTCAATCGCGCCAATCTCAAGGAACTGATCACCACCAATACCATCCCGCTGCGAGCCAAGGCGCAGGCCGAGCTGCCAAACCTGACCGTGCTTTCGGTCGGCAGCCTTATAGCGGAAGCCGTCCGCCGCATTCATAATGAAGAGTCGGTCAGTTCACTTTTCAATTGATCGTCGCGAATTTGTAAATAGTTGAGGCAACCATGGAAACTCCTGAGCTGACTTGTGAAACGAGATCGCCCGGCCGAAAGAGCCAGGTTCGCGCCTTGCGCCGGCAAGGCCATGTGCCCGGCGTGCTTTATGGCCCCAAAGGCAATTCGGTACCGCTAACGGTAGACGCCGGCGAACTGAAAACCGACATGGCCGGGACCTCGCGGCAGCGCCTGATCAGGCTCAAATCGAACTCACCGGAGTTGAACGCGCGCCATATCATTTTCAAGGACATACAGCGCAAACCGGTCTCGGGTAAAATCCTGCATGTCGACTTCTATGAAGTTGACATGAGCAAGCCGCTGCGCCTCTCGGTCCCGCTGCGCTTTATCGGGCGCGCAGCCGGTATCATCGAGGGCGGCATTTTGCAGCCGCTGGTGCGCGAAGTCGAGGTCGAATGTCCGCCGCTTGAGATTCCGGAGTTCGTCGACATCGACGTGACCCCGCTCGGCATCCACGATGTCATTCACGTTTCCAATGTGAAATTTCCCGGCAACGTCAAGCCGATCTTCGACAGCGATTATGCAGTGGTCTCAGTGCTGCCGCCGACGATTGAGGTGGTTGCGCCGGTGGCGGCTGAAGCGGCCGTCGAAGGTGCACCGGCCGAAGGCGCGGCTGCGCCTGCGGGCGGCGCCGCGGCGCCTGCCGCGGCCGGTACGCCAGCCAAGGGTGGTACGCCGGCCAAACAGTAAGCTATCACGCGGGATGAGCGCCGCGGCCGGCGTTCATCCCGTTCGGCCGTTGCGGTGGGGGAGTAGGTGCCGGCCATGAGTTTCGTTCATCTTCACGTCCATACTCAGTTCAGCCTGCTCGACGGCGCCAACAAGGTCGATCGGCTGCTGGATCACGTCAAAACTTCCGGCATGGAAGCGATCGCGATGACCGATCATGGCAACATGTTCGGCGCGGTCGAATTCTTCAGCAAGGCGACCAAGCTCGGAATTAAGCCGATCATCGGATGCGAGGCCTATCTCGCGCCGGGCAAGCGCACCGATCGTACGCAGACTCCGCGCACCGACGATTTCGATGGCGGCGGCAATTACCATCTGATCCTGCTGGCGCAGAATCAGATCGGCTATCGCAACTTATGCAAGCTGCTGACCGCCGCTTACAAAGAAGGGCTGTATTACAAGCCGCGTATCGACAAGGAAATTCTGACCGAGTTGTCCGACGGTATTATTGCGCTGTCGGGCTGCCTGTCGGGTGAAATCGCTCGCGCGCTGCGCGCCGACCGTTACGACAAGGCGAAGGATCTGGCGCAGAGTTACGACAAAATCTTTCCCGGCCGCTTCTATCTTGAGCTGCAGGATAATCGGCTCCACGGCCCGCTCAACGATTCGCTTATCCGTCTCGGCCAGGAACTCAGCCTGCCGGTGGTCGCCACCAACGATTGCCATTATCTCCATCGCGATGACGCCCGCGCTCATGAGGTGCTGTTGTGCATCCAGACCGGCAAAACCCTCGCCGACGAGACCCGCTGGCGCTTCGATACCGATGAGCTGTACGTCAAGACGCCCGATGAAATGACCGCCGCGTTCGGCGCCGAATCCGAGGCGATTCGCAACAGCGTCGATATCGCCCGGCGGGTCGATTTCCAGTTCGAGTTCGGCAAATTCCATTTCCCGCGCTATCAGGCGGAACCGGAACAGAATCTCGACGATTTGCTGGAGCAGCGCGTGCGCGAGGGGCTCGCCAGCCGGCTCGCAGAACTGCATACCCGGCGCGGCGATTTCGACGAAACCCCCTACCAGGAACGGCTCGATCGCGAGTTGCCGGTAATTCGCGAGATGGGGTTTTCGGGCTACATGCTGATCGTCGCGGACTTCATCGGCTTTGCCCGCACCCGCGGAATCCCGGTCGGACCGGGCCGCGGATCGGTGGTCGGCAGTCTGGTTTCCTATGCGATGCGGATCACCGAGCTTGATCCGATCGAGCACAAGCTGCTGTTCGAGCGCTGGCTCAATCCGGGGCGCAAATCGATGCCCGATATCGACACCGATTTCTGCTTCGAGCGGCGCGACGAAGTGCTGGCCTACGTGCGCGAAAAATACGGCGACGATCGGGTCGCGCAGATCATCACCTTCGGCACCATCAAGGGCAAACAAGCCATCCGCGACGT
>JADEYI010001253.1_pt1 | contig 20739 bp, 17 predicted proteins | sample 8542331 | NCBI WGS metagenome assembly JADEYI01 (sample SAMN16510988, study PRJNA670497) | mine drainage metagenome | isolation source: biofilm near Copperflume 1 | place: Germany: Marsberg coppermine Kilianstollen | collected 2018-02
TCTGCAGGACGCACCTTGCCTCTTGGCAGGAAAAGCGTGTAATAATAATAATAATTATATGGAAAACAAGTGATATCTTATGCGCAGGGAAGTACAACGCATTCGTGCACCTGGAGCACGACATGGAGCTTCCGTGGGCTGCACTGAGCATTTGGGCAGTAGAAAACGCGGTGTTAGAGCGGCTGGGATTCCAGCGCGGATTTCTGCGGACCGAGATCGCTCCCTGGAACGGCCGCGCCGTCGCCGTTGATTCCGACGCCCCGGTGAGTGATTCTTTTACTAATGTGTAAGTGCCTCGCCTCATCAGGCACCCACCCATCTCTGCCAACCAGGCGAATCTGGCAGCTTGCCTGTGCCTGATGAGGAGACTTGTCAGACCCGCACTGAAAAGAAGTTCTTGAAGGATCATCTTGTCCTTGTGGGTTCTGGCCACTAAAGAATATCAAGTGGCAGCTTATGGTCACTTGAGATATCTGTGCTGCTGCCTAGGCGGTGCTCTTATAACCTGTCTGTGCGTATTTTTGCATTGAGTGCAAACTGCAGAATTTGGGTAAGCACAGCAGAGGATCCCAAACGTGCTACAAACAGGTACCTTCATATATGGGGAAGCATGACCGCGCCAAACGCAACATGCGCAGGTGAATCTCACGACGTATGACAAATGGCTGAGCGTCACGGACGCGACTAATGCCACTTACAGCTTCCTGCAGCTGCCTCAACCGGTGTCAGGAGTCTGGGCTGCCACGCCGCGCCAGCTGGATCGCTTCATTGCCTGGCAGCTGTCCCCTGGCAGGTGCATCTCTACACTTTGAGCTTGTGACCCTTGCCATATTGCTGGTGTGACTTATCAGGGGTAAGTTATATATCAATACTAGTAGTACATGCTTTTCCTGCCAAAAGACAAGGTGCGCCCCACAGACAAGCTGCATGCAAAGGCTGCCACAAATCTACCCCTTTTTGGACTCGCCAGATCCAAGCAAGACCCAATCAGCCGAGGGCACGGCATTTGCACAGCATTTGTACAACAGCTATATTGCTGGTGGAATTTATCAATGTGGTTATCTTTCTACATGAATCACAGTCCTTTGGGGATGCTTTCAGAACATCCTGTTTCTTGAGGAGGCTATATACATAAGTCGTGCATGACTCACACCGGTCTCATAAAGAGTTCTACGCCGCGCAGCAGCGCCGGCAGCAGGAACCTGTCAGAGGCACGCAACTCCTCTTCACTCCAGGACGCGGCCAGGGCCGAGGCGGCGGCTGCCGAGGCAATACTTTTCACGCGGCCGCTGCCGCACGGCTTCAACAGCAGCGCACTAGTGCCGTTCGACCGCGGCAGTGCTCGGGTGGCGGCCAGCGCGCATGTGCTGCGGCTGACTAACAGCGAGTGCGCGAAATGGGAGCAATTGCAAGATGAAGGGGCGGCATACCTGAACACGCAGCCGCCGCCCGGCTTGGCGGGAAGCAAGTGCACTATCGGCGTTGATGAGCTTCTTGTCTTCTGAGGCGCATGCCTGAGCGGTGGAAATTCTGAGATGAGCTAAGGGACGCCCACAAGAAGGGAAAGGCCATGCCGGTGTACATGGGCTTCTTGTCGCTCGAGTCATGTCAGCAATTGGCAGCACGCTAGAGAAAACGGATGAGCTGTAGGCTTCTCAGAAGAAAGAAGGCCTTGCAGAAAGAGGCTCTAGAGACTGCGGAAGGATATTTTTTGATATTTATCTGGACACAATTACTCACACACAACATTTCACGTGAGAGGTGTTACAGTGAGTTTTTTTTTTGCAATTCCATTTAAAGACCGATTGAAAGGCTATTATGTCTCAGGCCTTGCCTTCTATTGGATTTGCATGGAGAGGCCAACAGATTGTGCTGTGGGACCTAGTATCCTTGCTCGCAAATACACATTCACTCGTAAGCTTTGCTGGTACTTGAAGGCAACGAGTGACATTTGCATCGACAGACTGCCCAACCTATACCCATAACCTCACAGCCATTTGATCCGAGCACCCTTTCACACCAAGAAGCTCTCCACGCTGATTCTGCAATGCCTCGCTGTGGGATTGTCGACCTTATTGACGTCCAGGGTCATCCCATCGCGAGTGTGGGCGCCGCAGTACTTGTTCGACAGGTGTTCGACTGCTGAGTCAGCGTCTAGCTGACCGGACTCGGGATCGTAGGGGACCACCGCAGAGCTGACAAATCCGTCGGGGGTCCCTATGAATTGTAAGCCGCACGCCGCCATCTCCCTTGTCTGCACAAACCCATACAGGTTTTTAGTTTTCTGTCTTGAAGATGGTAAATCCCAACACAAGTATAGCTTGAAGCTGCACTCTTTCCAATGTCAGGGAATAATTCTTCCATGGAGCAGTTAGCATAGATCATTGCATTGTCTGTTCTCGCTTGACTGTGTGTTGTGGCTCAACATTCGAGTCCTCTTTGCAGAGATAACACGCATTCTGAACCACCTGCTGGCACTTACGCGATAGGCGGGGGGTGTAGACACAGCAATGTGGAAGCTTACCCGTACTAATGGGCTCAATCTCCCTTGTTGGATTCCCATTCCTTACTGGGGCAGGGCCTTGAGATTTGGCTCAAGTAAAAAAACTAAGGAGAGCATGGTCCAGGCAAACTCCTTGCTTCTGTGGACGTGAGAATCTGCCTTCCACTACGGTGGAAGAAGCCATAGAAGGTGACTGCAGGATTCAAGAAAAGAATGCAGCGGTGCAGTAAAATACTCACGTCCCAAGGGTCGATCTCCTTGGTCCATTGCAGCGAGGTGGTGAAGTTGACCAGCCTGTCTCTGTCAGCAATCCACATGCCCATGTAGGGGTTGGGCAACTGCAGAAAATACTTCTCCTGCACCCAGACAACCTTCTTATCGACAAAGAGCCCTGACACACGCCAGCACTTCTGCCGACAATGGCCCAACTTGATGCTCAGCTCAGCTTATCAGTGTATTAACGTGACCGGCTTCCTTGATCTTATTGGGCCTTCTGATCTAAGAAAGCCCTGACACACGCCAGCACTTCTGCCGACGATGGCTCAACTTGATGCTTGGCTCAGCTTATCAATGTAACAATGTGAATAGGTTTCTTGAATTGCATGACAAGCATGCCAGGATCTCACTGCACAGTGTGCTGAGCATACCAGAAGAGAGTGCAAAGATGCATACACAATTGCAGTGTCTGTTCAGCATGACTAGCCGGGACAGCCCGAAGTCAAATGCCTGGCTTGAGCAATTCCTTTATGACTTCTCTTGCTAAAGAGGATTTCTCGGATGATTCACCTGCACAATCTCCTCTCCAAGCATGGCGCGAGTGCGCACAGTCCTTGGATAAGTAGCCAGCTGTACGCGCTCCATCTGATCCGTAAGGCCCAGCAGCCCATTCTGCTCTATAGGCTCCACTCGGTAGAATGCCCTCTGGAATCCCAGCCGAGACAGCACCGGCTCATCCGCTGCCCAGCCCAGCAGCGCTCGCCAGGGCAGCCGGATGTCGCTCTCCAGGTAAATGAACGCCGTGTACTCTGTGTATGACACATTTTAGTAATATTTAGTCATCTTGGTAGTGTTCGGTGAGCTTAGGAAATTTAACATTAGTGATATTAGTTATTTTTTCATCAAGGCACTTAAATTTCGCTCTCCAGGTACATGGACGCGGTGTACTCTGCGCATGACACACGTTAGTGATCATTAGTGATCTTAGTGATCTTTGTGCCAGGGCACCCGGATGTAACTCCAAAGGTATATGAACGCCGTGTACTTCGCGCAGGGTACGCAGTAGCAATCCTTAGTCAGATCACAACTCCACTTAATATCATGCTAATCGACAGAAATGGCTGTGCTCTGAGCCCCCAGGTGTGGCACAGTCAGCCATTTGTTGGAGTCTTCCGCTATATCAACGATGGGGCTCATTGTCTTTGCGGTGTCGTACAAATATCGCACCTTGTCCAGATATTCTCAAGCAGTTTCACACGGTGGTGGGATTGCAGACCTCGGCGCAGCTGCATCGTGTAAATGACCAAATACAGGAGCAGAAGAGAGTGCATACACGGACAGCCAAGAGTGGACGTACCAGGGTCAGTGCTCTTGAGAGCTTCTTCCATGTAGGTGCGGTGCGCAAAGGCGAGCTGGTATCGATGACTCAGCGCTGCTTCAGGGCTGCAGACTAATGCCTGACTGGACCAGGATTGCATGGCTAGCCTCAGGCGCTGTGGCTGATTAGTCAGCACCCGGATGGCCACCTTTGTTGGGTAGCGCTCCAGAGGAGCGAGTGCCTGCATAGAGGCCATGCAATTTAGCACATTCTGATATGTTGCACTAGTACAAACACTGAGCACCGTGCCCGCCTTTGATTGGGTCTTGCTGGATCTGGCGAGCCCAACAAGGGGTAGGATTTTGGCAGCCTTTACAAGCAGATTGCCTGCACACGCACCTTGCCTCTGGCAGGAAATGCGTGTAATAATGAGATCATAACAATGTGCTGAATACACTCTCCTCTCTCAACTTATTCCACTTTCCCTAAATCAAATTGATTTTGGCAAGATGATACCACAAATCACATAAAGGGATGCAGTCGTTGGAAGTGGTCATGTAATGACAGCAGAGAGAGCTGAGACAGACTCACCTGGCGCAGGAAATTAAGGGAGCCGACTTCCCAATGAAAAGTGATGCAGACGAATATGTGCTGCAAGCTGGCTGGCAAGTCCCCTTGATCCTGGCTGCTACTTTTTCTAAGCTGCATGACGTCGAAATCTGCCACAGCTGCACCAGTGTATAGCAGCCAGGTGAATTCAGGAATGACAGAAAACATGATCACAGGTGTGTCTACAATTCATCGTCGGGCATAGTTGACACTTTAGAAGAGTGTTTCGCACCCGTCGTGTTCCATCCTCTCACTTCTCTTGAGAGACAGCAGAGGACGAGGATGAGCCAAACAGCTATGAATATCGAACGCATCGCTGCCGCCCTCAATATTCACTTCTCGATGGTGGTGGAAAGCACAACTGAAGTAAAGAAAGCTGGAGCGCACGAACGAAGAAAGACCCGGGAGGAGGTCACTGACCAATTGATCAAGGAAACAATTGATTCATCAAAAGCCCTGTTTGCCCTCATCTTCGAAGAATCCTCATCAATTAACTTTTGCATCTGATCCATTCCACAGAGCAAGGAGTTGATGTCAACACTGCAGAGGTGCGGGGCTGTAGCTGGGGTCTAGAACCCTAACGGGGATATGATCAGGGTTTCATTTGTGTGTCAGACTGCCATACAATGTCTTCAGGGTGATTTTTGCCAATAATACAAAGGAAGTGTTTTGAGCCCAGTGAAGTCCCAAATTTCTGGTGTTTGTAAGAAACAGAATATTTTTCAGGCGCTAGACCAGCTGGCTTGGCTGCAGTGGCTTGGCCCCGGCTGGCGGGGGGCAGAACAAATTTTGAGCACCGTGCCAACGGTAGATTGGGTCTTGCTTGGACCTGGCGAGTCCATCAAGGGTAAGATCCTGGCAGCCTTTCCTGCAGCTTGTCTGCAGACGCACCTTGCCTTTGGCAGCAAAAGCGTGTGATGATGAGAAGAGTGGCTTGCTGGGGTTGACAGCTCTCTCACTAAGACAGATTACACATCCTGCCTGTCTCTGGCCCTAGCATGTCTCATCCATTGCATCAGTGCCTCTCAGGCTTGAGACAGGTGCTCGATATCGAGCAGACCCCAATGACACTCGAGCAAACTGCAATGACACTCGACAATGCATGACCCTGTACACTAACTGAAACAAGCGTGCCCAAACTTCGTTCATGTACTTGCATTTTTGCAGCCCCGGGCCCATTCCGGACTTACTTCGTTGCTTTGCCCATACTTCAACGCATGCTGCTCCCTGTCTCTAATACACAATTCCTGACCCTTCAAGAAGCTTCTTTGCCCCTTTGCATGCAACGCCGGCCCCTCAAATCCGCGCCTATCGTGATACTTTCAGTGCGCAGCACTGCCGACATCACCCATGCATCCTGGTGATCAATACCCACACAGGAACCTCCCTCCCCCAAATGCCCCTGAACCTCTGAAGCCTACAGCCCGCCGGGGGTCTTCACGCACATGAAAAGTCTTGCTGGCCGCCGAATTTTGTTTAATTGGCGTCCGGGTGCGTGGCTGCAGCGGCGTGACAGATGCTCCTCTATTTACCCCTGAGCCCCTAAACCCTGCAAGGGCCTTCAAGCAAACAAAATTCTTGCGCTGCGACGGTGCACTGCAGCTGGCCGCCGTGGGCGTGCCTTGCTGGCGTTTGGGGTGCATGGCTAGAGTGGCGTGCGAGACCCTCCGCTCGGCAACCCCTGAACCTTTGCAGCCCTTCCAGGGGTCCTCACGCAAATAGAAACTCTTGCGCTGCCACGGTGCAGTGCAGTTGGCCGCCGGTGATTGCGCTGCAGTACTTGTTTGACATGTGCTCGATGGCCGCGTGCGCGTTCATCCGGGGGGGTTGCCTCTGCTGGGGAACCCCCGGATTGTAGGGGACCACCGCCGCGCTGAAAAAGCCCTTGGGGACGTCCACGAACTGCAACCCGCATGCAGCCATCGCCCGTACCTGCAGACGTGCAATAGATTCATGAATTCAGAATGAAGAAAATATCCGTTGGTGTTGGAGTTTGGTTGCGCTTGTTCAAGCACAATAGTGCAACGCACAGCTGCTTTTCAAGCGCACTGCATGGCATGGGTTGGGTCCAGTAATGATGGCATGCACAACACCAGAATGCTAGGCATGATCTTCATGCATAGGAAAATTCTTGATGCTTTGATGAGGGGAAGAGGCTCAGGTGTACCAGTCTTGTGTCACATGCAATGGGTCGGGGGCACTAAATACAACCTTCAGTAGAATAGTGCAGATAACCATATGGCCTTTGTACCATCACGGCCTTCAGTAGGACAGTGAAGTTTCAAAGTTTGATTTCCCTCCAATATGGGCTAGATAGGGGTGAGCTCACCGCCCAGGGCTTGTAGCGCTCATCCCACTGCTCTGAGCGCAGAAAGTTGGCCAGCTGAGTGCGAGTGGCCACCCAGACTGCAAAGTAGGGGTTGGGCAGCTGCACGAAATGCTTCTCCTGCACCGCACCACATATATGGTGATGCACATGCAAGTGAGCCAGCAGCAAGCATCAGAAGTGATCGCACTCTGAACAACATCAGGCAAAGCAAGCTATCTTCTGCCAATTCATGGCTGTCCACTGGACCACAAGTCACTGAGAAATCTGCTTCGCTCCAATACCAACCACGCAGCAAGTGGAGAAAATTTCTGAAAATCACACGCCCAGCTATTTCTTGTTCCAACAGGGCCATCCAATGGGCTTTCTTCTGCTTGACTGGTGGAGGGCCCCAGCCTGGCAGAGGCGGTGTAAATATCGACCACCGCCCTCACAATTGATTGGTCTTGCTTGGATCTGGCAAGTCCGTCAAGGGTAGGATACATATGGCAGCTTGTCTGCAGACACACTTTGCCTCTGGCAGGAAAGCCATGCAATGATAATGATATTGATACTGAGTCACACCTTGACTAGGTCAACCTCGTCGCGGAAGCTGACGCGCAGCTTCTTCTCGTAGGCCGTAATGTTGATGCGGTGGATCTGGTCCGTAAGTGTGGGCAGACCGGTCTGCTGGCTGGGCTCCACTCGGTAGAATCCCCTCTGGAACCCCAGGGGCTCTAAAAGGGGCGTATCTGCCGCCCATCCCAACAGCGCCGGCCAGGGCACGTTCATGTCGTGCTCCAGGTACATGAAGGTGGTGTAATCTGCAGCAGCAAAGAACACCCACATAGATCTGCATTAATACCAAATTGCAGGGGCATTTGAGTGCTCTGTAGCTTGTCTTCAGACGCACCTTGCCTTTGGCAGGAAAAACGTGTCATTAGAACGATTGTTTGGGTGACATCTAAACAGGCCTACTGCTTCTGCTTTTCACCATGCCAAAATCTCGCTGCCAGCTGCAGGAGCTGTACACATACTGAGCACCGTGCCCATACTAAATTGGGTCTTGCTTTGATCTGGCGAGTCCATCAAGGGGTTTGGACATCTGGCAGCCATTACCTGCAGCTTGTCTGCAGGCGCACCTTGGCTCTGGCAGGAACAGCCTGTTATTTTATCTGATAGAAAATCAGCAGCCAAAGGCATCTCTCTGCAGTTTTGCTATCTTGCCATGAGACAACTCCTACCTGATGCAGCAGAGCTAAACAGCTCTGCATGGCCAGAGCACCTGTCCGAGTACCAACACGAAAACCAACTTCGAGGACCATAGACATTTGAGTAGTTTGAGGACTCTGCAATGGGGCGGCAGCAGGGCATACCTTTGTTTTTGAAGGCCTGCTCCATGTAGGTGCGGTGCACAAAGGCGAGGTGCAGCGGATCGAGCAGGGTCTGATTAGTGCCGCACACCCAGTGATCCGCCCCAGAGCCCCATTCTCTTATCGCCTGCCGCAGGAGCTCCGGCCGATTGCTGATGATGCACATTGTCACCGTTGTTGGGTAGTGCGATATTGTCATCACAGCCTGCGCAGCAGAACAGACATAACAAGGTCACCTGATGGCAATGTTGAGCTGTTATCATGAGTATTAATCACGCAGATTTTGCCAGGGGCAAGGTGCGTCCGCAGACAAGCTGCAGGTCAAGGCTGTCACATCTCTGGCCCCTTGATGGACTCGCCAGATCCAAGCAAGACCCAACCAACCGGGTGGAACGGTGCGCAGTACTCACACCGCCCACCACAGAACTGGAATATGGTGTGTCCCGGTGACAGGAAAGGGCTTCTCACAAGCTGCAAACCTGTACCAGGTCTCGGTGCTCTACAGCAACCTGAATTCCGCTCTTCCTTAGCTTCTTGATGCTCATTCAGGCGATGCGGTCTTGACAGGAATGTGCAAAGAATGTGCTGTGGCAGTAGGGCTCCACCTGGCGCAGAAGAGTGAGGCCCGAGACATCCCAATGGAAGGTGACGCAGACGAACATGTGCTCCAAAAGTGGCCCACCATTGGAGCCTCTGACAGGATCCACTGCACTGGTGCGTGCTTTTGAGGCCAATGGCCTGAGCCCCTTGGTTTCCAATGCAGCGATCTCTGCATGATCACTGAGACCTGTGGTCGCCAAGATGACAAGGTCAGGTGCTTTGACGATGCTTGGTATCAGATCAACTCCTCGACACAGCTGAGTGGACCATGACTAGGCTCTTGACAATGGAAGTGATGAAGAGAGGCCAGTACCTGAAAGCTGTAGTCTGACTTTGGATGTTGGTGTCGGAGAGATGGTGAGAGCGCAATAAAGAGAGACAGCAACGAGAGCTCCAATAGCCAGTGCCCAAGGTGGAATGTTTGTGCCAGACTGCTGAAGGCCACAACCACCCTTCACCCTGTCTCTGATGTCTTTGATCATCAATACTCATAGAAATCTTATTGGATCCGCTGTCGTTTCACTGCGTTTCAGATAAGCACCCTTCCGTCATCTGTCCTTGAGATCAACATCGGCACGCCGCGTTGTGCACTGTGTCGACACAGATCCATGTTTCATGCACAGTTTGGAGCAATCACACCTCGTTTTCCTTTCTTCCTTTCTAAAATCTTCTTTAAAACAATAGTGAGACTGTTTTTGCTGACATGCAAGCACATCATAATCTCGATGCATTATGTGCTCCGTTGGGGTTTTATAGAACTAGGGTCCAACAAAGCCCTCAGCTCTTCAACCTTGGCACTTGCAATCTCGACCCACAACAGATTTGTCATTACACGACGCAAGTCGACTACGAGACACTCCGGATGTTTGTCCAGAGTGCATGACGCACCGCATTTGTCCATGGGAACAGTTGTAGCTGCCCCTTCTCATCAACTCGATCAGGATTATTCCACTCCGTATCACCAGAAACACGATTGAGAATGAAATTGTGTTTGTCTGGGTTGGAAATGATTACAATGATGAGCCAAGGTGCTTATGATGCTGCAAAGTCGGCCAGTCCAGAGAAAAATCTGGATACTTGATGGGCACGTGGGCTTGAAGAGGACTGTACTTGCAGCAGTCAGGAAGGGACCAGTGCCCAAGATCGACAATGCTGACAAATTCATCTGAAGTTATGTTGCATCCATGATCCGCGTTCTCCAGCTGTCAGAAAGAAGCTGCAGCTCTTGAGATAGATCATTCAATGGAGGACCCTCACGCCAAAGACGTCAATGAGGTAAGGAGGACCAACCCTCATCACCACGTTATCTGTATTGTGAATTCCCATGCATCCCAATTCTCAGGCACGTAGGTGAAAGTCATTTGCTTGACCCAGAACATCTTTCTGCAGGTGCTCTCGTTCTTCTCTGTAGATGCAGCCTCAGGCCTCTCCAGCGCCCAAGTCCTGCAGGTGAGCGGTTTGGGGTATGCCAATCAATGACCCTGGCATCCAAGATGTGCCTGTCCTCTTTTTAACTGAAGCTGCCGTGACAATCTGTGCAGGCACGCAGTATCTATGGCAGGAACGAGCTGGCTCCAGACAAGGGTGAGGTCCCCCGTGAGCCCGATCTGCTGCTTGATCTAGTGGCATTGCATCGTCTTTTGTCAGCCGTGATCCTGCTCTCAGGGCTGAGTCAAAGGCTGATGCGCAGGCACACCCTTCTGGAAGCTGGTTCTCAAGCAGTTCGACGATCTCCTGGTCAAGGTGGGACTTTACACCATGCATAGACCCAGATGACATCAATCACTTGATTCCATTTGCACTAATAGCCCTGGCACCAGACTTAGAGGCCTGCGGAGTTGCCTGATTGCACTGCTGCACTTGATGCAGATCCTCATAGTTGCGGCGATCGTGGACTTCCTGATTGCTCTCGCGAGTGGTGAGAGTGGGCTCAGGTGAGTGCATGCTCTGCCCCGCTGTCAGTGCATGCACACAATGGTCACAGAAGGCACAAGAGTAAGATCATCAGCTTTAGGTGTCTGACATCCATGAAATGAAGAAGGTTGATATTTTTGCATGGTAAAAATGTGACGAATGTTTGTTTGCTGCAGTGCCTTCATTGAGCCCCTGGTCATCATCGCCATCCTTGTTGCCAACGGTAATCCCAAGAGCCTTCTGCTTTTGTGACCATGTGCAAGCAAGGTGGTTGACCATACAAGAACACCCTGCCATTCATGAGCTTCGTCCCGCGCTGTGCTGTGACTGACGACTGATGACACTGCAGCGACCGTTGGAGTCATCACGGAGACCAATGCAGAGAAGGCAATAGAGGAGTTGAAGGCCTATGAGGTGATGCTCTGCCCATCCTCCCTCTCACTGTGTCAGACACTTTCAGGGCATTCTCCATTGACAACCTTTCCCAGTTCCCTCTTCCAGCGTATATTTACCAGGAAGGACAGGGTTTTGGAGTAATAGCAAGGGGTCATTGATGCGCAGGCGGATGTTGCAACGGCGCTGAGAGATGGCAGGCTGACTGTGATTCCTGCAGTGGAGCTCGTGCCAGGAGATGTGGTGGAGATTGCCGGTGGGTGGCCACCCCACACATTGCAATTCTCATCCTCCTGCACCCTGTCATGTAATTGTGAGCCCTTTGAGGGCAGTCGTTGCAGGGGATCATGAATGCAGGATTATGCCATCTGCGGTGATCGGTCCAAGGTTAATTGGACGGTGGGCAGAGTCCACACAGTCCAAATGTGGACTCTGCTACCATTCAGTCCATGTTGGCTTGTTGTCGTCAACCGACTCAATGCTGATCTTCATGGACACCTGCAGAAAGTGATATGTGCATCTACAGCCTCACCTGTGATCTTGCAGAGCTCTAGATCCTGCCTTAAATTGTATCAAGAATTTGGACTGCCAAATGCATCCCGATGTGCTGCTGCAGTTGGGGCGAAGGTGCCAGCTGATCTGCGGCTCATACAGAGGTTCAGCAGCACCTTCAGAGTGGACCAGGTATGTCTCTAAAACACCCACACCACTCCCGGCATCCCCTAATGTCATCAAGTATTCCTCAAACATGTTAAATTTCAGTTCCAGCAGACTGATGATGTTGAGAGGCTTGTCTTGATGGTTGAGACACTGCATATTTGGTTGCTGTGTCCATGACCTTGTGGAGTGAGAAGCATGCAGATCGAATTTCTTTTCGAGCATGTCGGAGTCGATATAGCTTGCGTAGAAGGACCCTGATCTGTGCATGAGAAGCTGCATGCTACTTGCTGTGTCCAGCAAAGTTGTGAAGCATCAGTCACGCAGATGTGGTCTCTGTTTAAGCAGAGCAAAGATGAATCAGCTTGCCTAGAAGAGTCTTCGTCTGTGCATTTCACAGCCAGCATGTGGGTTGCTGTGCAGTCGATACTGACGGGTGAGAGCGGCAGCGTGGAGAAGTACCTGGAGGCCGTGAGGGACAGGAAGGCCGTCTACCAGGACAAGACCAACCTGCTGTTCTCTGTGGGCACCCCTCTCTTGCGCATGTGTGTGTGTTCTGTGCTCTTCTGTGTGAGCAGCCCTTTTGTACACTTCTGCTTCTTTTGTGCTCTTCTCTGGGAGCACCCCTTTCTTGCCCACAAGCGCCTTTTTGTGCTGCCATGCTTTCTCACATGAGCATGCACGAGTGTCACTGAAACATATCCTAACTCTGAAGCTGTACTTCTGATGCAGGGGACGGTGGTGACTGCTGGGAGGGCGAGGGCTGTGGTGGTGGGCTCGGGGCAAAATACAGCCATCGGCAAGATTAGGCGCGCGCCTCTCTTTACTCATCCTACTCTCCTGAGCCATGCTTCCCAGAGTGTTCTCACTGATATGTACGCAGCAGGCTTGCATTGACGTTACACATGCTATAATGTGCAGCTTGTGCCCTGGCTGGCGGGGGCCGGTGCAAAATTGAGCACCGTGCTCACGTTTGATTGGGTTCTGCTTGGATCTGGCGAGCCCATTAAGGGGCAGGATATGTGGCAGTCTTAACCAGCAGCATGTCTACAGACGCACGTTACCTCTGGCAGGAACAGCGTGTGATAATAATGAGCAGCTACTTGGCACATGTTACTTGCAGGGATGCTATGGCAGAGTCTGTGGATGAGATGACTCCGCTAAAAAAGAAGCTGGACGAATTTGGCTCCTTCCTCTCAAAGGTGCTGCCCCGACACCCCCTCATTTGAAATCCTCGCCCTGCCTTGTCCAGTGATTGCAGTGAGTGTCTTTAATATGCAGGCTTCCATGTGAATGATGACCTAAAGAGAGCGGAGTTTGAATGCGCAGGTGATAGCGGTGATCTGCGTCCTAGTGTGGGTCATCAACATTCCTCGTTTTGGAGACCCTGTGCACGGCAACCTGGTGAGCCGCTCACTGCTTTCATTTACCTCTTATAAACCCAATTCTTGGAAAACCTTACAGGCATAATCTCTCGTGTCTTTCTATTTGCCTGGCTCTTGCGCGGCGACAAACTGCACACCTGAGGCACCCATGCTTTACTGCCTGGGCACAGCTCTTTGTACACTCTTCCAAGAAAGGTTCATGTCACAGCAGTGCGGCTTGCTTGGAAGGCATACGGAGAGCCTTTGCCCAGGCTGCAATGAATTCTGGCCCTGCTCATCAGGCAGTTATCTCAACAAACTCATGTTTAAGATCCTGATGGGCCCACAAATACATCTCACAATCGTCAGCTACACTTAGGGATTAGGGACGATGCCTTTCTCTGGTGCTATCTTTCACTAGGAATGCATGTGGGTCTAGGGTGCAGGGTCGATGGAGGGTAAAATATTCAACTATAAAACAATGTTGTAACATATTATCTGTGCTGATGGGCATTACTACAAGTTTTCCAGTCCTTGAGGAGTAGGTACGTCAAGCAACACCTTATTTATTGCCCATTATGGCTACAGATTTTTGGCCCCGGCTGGCGGGGGGCGGTACAAATACCGAGCACCGTGCCCACGGTTGATTGAATCTTGCTTGGATCTGGCGAGTCCAACAAGGGGTAGGATTGTGCCGGCCTTCACCTGCAGCTTGTCTGCAGGACGCACCTTGCCTCTTGGCAGGAAAAGCGTGTGATAATAATAATAATAATAATAATGGGTGCAGATGGAGGGGGCGATATACTACTTCAAGATCGCGGTTGCGCTGGCCGTGGCGGCAATCCCCGAGGGCTTGCCAGCTGTCGTCACCACCTGCCTCGCCCTGGGGACGCGCAAAATGGCCAAGCGAAACGCCATCGTGCGCAGGTGGGTTTTCCTCTACTTCTCATCCTTGCAGGCAACTGGCATTCTCTTTGATTGGTATTACCTTGCATATACCTGCTAAGGATGCTGTGATAGGTAGCCTACATGTCATCTGTTTACTATAGGACGGAGAATCACATTGGTTAGGAGGCGGAGATTTGCCTCTTGCAACATGGAGGCAGGAGACTCTAAATCAATAATTTAGAGTCCCCTGATGGAGGGTTGGATGGAGGTATTTAGCTGCTTGCTCTGATGAGGTCAGCTGGTGTTGGCAATGGAGGACTCCCATGCAGTTGAACACTTGGTTGGGGAGGCTGTTCGGCAGTCCCTGGATGACAGGAGGTGCATGCCGTCACCTTGTTTGGGGCGTAAGGATCTGTGGGTTTCTAGATAGATGTTGTCGTCAGTGCCTTAGAAGATTGGAGGAATTCTGAGCTGCTCTTGGCTGTGGAGGACATAGCTCCGTTCAAATTAGGGTGGTTTGCACTTGCTTGAACAATTCCTAATATCTAATTTTTTATACATCTGTGAGTTTGCTGTTGTTCGAGGTCCCAAGCCCCTCTTTTTACAGGTCAATCTACATTTGAGCAGGCCGTAACAGGGGCCCGTTTTCTCAGGTGCTCCTCTAGATTGGGCAGACTACACAGGGGTTTATGGGAGGCTGTTAATTGAATCCACCCTTTGCATGCTTTTTGCAGCCTGCCCTCGGTGGAGACGCTGGGGTGCACGACGGTCATCTGCAGTGACAAGACTGGCACGCTCACCACCAACCAGATGAGCGTCGCCCGCCTGGCAGTCGTCCAGTCACCCGACGGCCACCTCACCGAGTTCCGGGTTACAGGTGCGCGCAGAGTTGGTATACTTGAGATTTAGCTGATGTCCTGTCTGTTGGAAGCTGCTTGCCTACTCTGTACTGCTTTCCTGGGATGCTCGAGAGGCTGCCATGGGAAATGGCACATCACAAAGCTTTCAGCTGCTTGATTGCCCAATATCTTGTGCAAAAGGATCATGAAAAGAGCTCGGACGGTATCAGGCTGGAACCATGGCGGGGTCTGCAGACATTCAGCAGGAGGCATGCACAGGTCTGTGGCCTGCAGTTGATGGACGATGAAGCGCTTGAATGTCAGGCTGAAGGGGATCGAATAAATTGGGCTGCAGGGGGCACGTATGCGCCAGAGGGGAGCGTGTTGGATGCACAGGGGGGACCCGTTGAGACACCAGCTGACGAGGCGAGCGTGCTGGAGACCGCCGCATGCTGCGCGCTCTGCAATGACTCAGCGCTCACCTACGACACAGGTGCGCTCTTCTTCTGCTGCTGTGCTAAGATCCACAAAGCCATGTGCTTATCGGAGTCCAGTACTCAGGCCGCAACATTCAGCCCTTCCTAGTACGGAGTATATCCAGAATAACTTTTCCTTTGGATATGCTTGAATGCCTTGCATGACCATCAGGCTTGGCATATGTGTCCTTCACCGACTGCATCCTCATACAGCAATGCAGAAGCTGAAGAGCTCTTCCATCAAGCCTGATGATGGTGCAGACGCTTTTTTGCTGTGCACAGTGTGGCGTTTCAACTTCAATTCGACGTAATTCAGTCCTAATTGCTGAGGCACCAGGTGCTGCATTTAGGCTGACCTGGGCGCCACATGTGCATGTGCCCTTAGTGCAATCATGAGTAAACATCCAGAACGAAAGGGTGCACTCACGGCGATTGACTGGGTCTTGGATTGGATCTACCGATTGCAACCCGGCAGTGCGGAGACAATGGGGGCCTTACCTGCAGCTTGTTTGCAGTCCCGCCATGGCGGGAGGCACAATGAGCACATCATCAAGATACATCAAGTAGTAATTTTTCTTGCTTGTGCAGACGCGGGGGTGTGTGCAAGCGTGGCCTTTTCTGCAGCTTGTCTCTAAAGCCCGCCTTGGCAGGAGGCAGGATTATCACATGAGCGAATGAATAAATAGCATTCCCCTTGCATGTGCAGACGCAGGGGTGTATGCAAGGTGTGGGCGAGCCAAAGGAGGCAATGATAATTGACGCGCAATATGATAGTTATTCCCCTTGCATGCGCAGATGCGGGGGTGTATGCGAGGGTGGGCGAGGCGACAGAGGTGGCGCTGCGAGTGCTGGCTGAGAAGGTGGGCCTGGCCGGCTACGCCAACATGCCGGGGGCTCTAGCGCACCTGTCCCGACGCGAGCGCGCCACCTTCTGCAACGACTACTGGCAGCACGAATACCACCGGGTGAGCTATTAAGCCTTCAGTGGCTCCTCCTTTTGTAAATAAGAAAGCAAACCTTTGTAGCCAAGCAACATTCTTGTCGAGGATTGAACCGTGACGAAATACTTTCAAATGGACAATATTCTTTCAACTGGCAGCATGAGTACCACCGGGTGAGCCTCAAACAAAAGCCCTGCTGAGCCTCTTAGATTGACAGAAATCAGGTTACTCTAGTTCATTTGGACGGACGAGCGGGTCTTTCCATCCAGTCCATGTGTGATGCCAATCCACCCGAAGGCTCAGGCAGGAAGGCATGGAGGCGTTCCTTTGTCAGACACTGCAAGGTGCAGCCTTGACAGGTGGAACTGGGGCTATTTGCAGTTCAAAGGAGACGCTACTGTTGTGGCCAGTCTCTTTTGGGAAGCAAATGTCCCTTCCCCACCTGTCAGGCCTGTGAGTGCCCTGCGAGAGACGCCGGTGTGGTGCAAGAGTACCGCCTGGTAAGCCAGCCAGCCTGCTCTTTCAAATAGGAAACATTGAGCCATTCGCCTTGGGAGCTTCTAAGAGGACAGACATAACAGGTTGCAATGGAGCCTTCTGGCTCTTGCAGAAGAGACAATGTGTTGCGACTCGCTCTGCTGGCAAGCCGGCGGCTACTCTGCAACCTGTCTGGCCTGTGACGGCCCCTTCGGCTCCACAATACCCAAAACGATCAGACACAAGAAGGAATGGAGCTGTCCAATGTACAGGATCTGGTAGGGGCACACTTGGCAGGTGGTATTGGATGTGTGTCTCACAAAACAGACGCTTTTGTTGTGGCTAATATCTGCTGTGAAGCCAATGGTCTTTTTTGGCCCCCTTCAGGCCTGCCGGTGCCCTCCGGAGCACGCCAGACCGCTCTGGCAACTTAGCACATAGATGCCAGATGAGATTTAATAGGCTGTGTGACGTTAGGCACAGAAAAGTGTTGACATGTATGCATGCTGTTCGCAGATAAGCGCGCTGGAGTTCAGCCGGGATCGCAAGATGATGAGCGTGCGCTGCAGGCGAGCCGGCAAAGATACCCTTTTTGTGAAGGGCGCCCCTGAGGCTATCTTTGCGCGCTGCACCCACGTGCGCACCTGCCTCCCTGCTTCTCAAGTTCCCTTCTTGTCGGTCTTCCATGGCATCTGTGCGCTGTGTCCCTTTGTTGTGGCTGGCATGGCGACCTTTTGCTGATGTGGCAGAAGCCGTCCAGATGACAATTCTTTTCTTACCTCTTGACGAGCATGTGTCTTCATTGGCCTGTGTTTAGACTCTCTTGATGGCTTCCCGTTGCATGGGATTCAGGGACTGCCATATAGTGGGATGGCTTGCGTTGGAGAACACCCGCTGACAATGGTGGACCATTTTCATGGCTTACCATTGCATGGGAGTTCAAGACTGCCATATATTGCGTTGGAGGAAGTTTATTGAAGATATTGCCAAAACTGGTGCAGGTGCTCTTGAATGATGGCAGCGGGACCGTGCAGATGACGTCAGCAATGAGGCGGGCGCTGACAGAGCGGGTGACTGCATACGGCTCGCACCACACTCTTCGCTGCCTCGCCCTGGCACGAAGATCCATCGCGCCCAGCAATGAGCAGGTGCCATTTCCGGTCCAAGCCCATATTTAAGAGATCTTGTATCCTGCTGGGACGTGTTATGGAGGACACAAGTGCAATATTCTGTTGAGAAATTTGCAGTGCGACTGCCTTTGTGGTGGGTCACTGGGCATGCAGAGGGTTTGTCTTGGCATTCTTGACCTCAGGTTTTGAGAAGAAGAAGAGCTTTGCCTTTATGCTGCAAAACTGTTGCAAAGCTTTGCGCAAGAAGCCGACTGCACAGAGCTATTCTCGCTTCATTTGAAGCCTCTCAAACCATGATTAAGTAAATAATTACAGTATCACCATGTTGGGGCATGTCAGGTAAACTATTTGCTAGAAATGGAAAAACCCAAAAAAGAACAGTCTTTTTAAGAAATGCTCTGGACGTGTGCAGGTGACGGAGGATGATGAGGTGGGGCTGATGCTGCTGGGGCTGGTGGGAATGCACGACCCGCCGCGGCCTGAGGCGGCCGCCGCGGTGGCGACTTGCCGAGCGGCCGGCATCCGCGTCATAATAGTCACCGGCGACAACAAGGCAACCGCCGAAGCCGTCTGCCGACACGTGCGCAGGCCCTCTCTTCCTTCTGCTGTCGATTTTATGGGCATGGCTTTCAATTTATCACCTCAGTCCTCTGCAGTGGTCTTTCACCCCCCTGACTGCTTTTCACAGATAAAATGATGCAATGTACACTCCAAACCTGCTCTGGACTACATGTTCATATCAGGATTTGAGAGGCATGCCCTGCAGTAGTCTTTACGCTGAGTGTTGTCAACTCCAAGGTTGCCCAGTCCATTGCTGCGCATTCAACATTGAGATTGCTTCCTTCAAGCAATACTTGTCGTCAGCCTTTTTGGCTTGTGCATGCTGCGTGGGTGACCTTATCTACTCATTGGGTATAACACCCAAAACTGCCTGACAGAACGAGGAAGGGCAGCTCTACGCAAGCCATATTTCATACACTCTCTTTCTGGGGTTCAATGAAGGAAGCACAAGCTGATGCAAAATCTATGCTGTGCGCAGGTGACGGCATTAGACGAGGGTGCAGCGGGGATATCTGGCGTGCTGAGCCTGACGGGCGCGGAGTTCAGCGAGATGTCCCCGGCCGCGCAGGCGGACGCAGTTGCGCGCCTCAACGTCTTCTCCCGTGTCGAGCCATCCCACAAGAGCCTCCTCGTCGACCGCCTCAGGCAGCAGGTGCCAACGTTGCTCCCCAACCTTATCTACCAACCTTGCCAGCCAGTCGTCGTTATTAACATGCATGCCTGCAGCATTAGATAGCCTGTGCTGCAGTATAGAAGACAGAAGTGTGCCCCCCTCCTGAGCTATCACAATAACAATCACTTTCATGTGCTTTGACCAGCTGGTGGCATGCAACAGCCGGGCTGCAGAGCTTCACAATGGCTTGCATTTCACAAACACCAGTTTCTCATTTGACTGCCACCCTACGCGCCCTATACGCGGCATGAATAATCCAAACTTGAACGGCACCGCGCCAGGGGCATGTGGTGCCGCAGCACGAGTAATTTTGAATTTGAACGATGCCGCGGCATGACTAATCTTGAGTTTGACTTCATTCATACCGCGGCAGGGGCACGTGGTGGCGATGACGGGGGACGGGGTGAATGATGCGCCGGCGTTGAAGCGCGCTGACATCGGCATCGCCATGGGCTCAGGCACCGCCGTGGCCAAGCACGCCGCCGACATGGTCCTTGCAGACGACAACTTTGCCACCATCGTGAGTTTTTTACTTTTGATTGCTTCAGTTCTATATCGCACATACAGTATACACTTGCCAACCTTCATGCCAGATTCGCCAACTTATAACTAGGTGCTCTGCTTATAGCACAGGGCATGCTTCTGCCTTGCGCATCCTTCTGCGTGCTTCAGATACAGCAGACCGTGGCACAAAAGCTCCTAGATTATAATTTGGAACAAGAGCAAATTGTCAAGCATGCCGTAGTTTCATAATAGCCGCCGATATGAACCTCAATGACGACAACTTTGCCACCATCGTGAGAAACCTACTTAAATTAATTGTGTTCTATATCTCACTATATAGGATTAGTACCCTCCCACGCCAGTGCTTGCAACTTATTACCTTTGTGCTGTACAGACAGCGCGGGCAGAGGCCCAGTTGTACTGATTTTTGAATTTTTGCTGCTTTGGAGACAGCGGATCATTCCCTGGAAGTTTCTGGACATGATCTTAGTTGTCGCCCGCAGCTGAGATACACTTGCTCTTCATAATCCGCCAGATTGCACAAATTTCACTGTTCCGAGTTCACACGATCCAATCGGGGTGACCATGAGGAGCGTCTGTGTAGACTTCCAGTGTTAATGACAGCCTTTTCATATTACAGAGGCACACTCGAGGCAGGTATAAGTGTAATCTGCATTGTCAGTCTCGATGATGACGTAATGGTGACAGGTGGTGGCCGTGAGCGAGGGGCGCGCGATATACGCCAACACAAAGCAGTTCATCCGCTACATGGTCTCCTCCAACATCGGCGAAGTGGTTGCCATTTTCTCTGCCGCCCTCATCGGTGACACATTTTCCCCCCTGTAATATCCACATTGGCCCCGGCTGGCGGGGGGCGGTATAAATACTGAGCACCGTGCCTACGGTTGATTGGGTCTTGCTTGGATCTGGCGAGTCCATCAATGGTAGGATTTGGCAGCCTTTACTGCAGCTTGTCTGCAGACGCACCTTGCTTCTGG
>JADEYI010001254.1_pt1 | contig 20714 bp, 20 predicted proteins | sample 8542331 | NCBI WGS metagenome assembly JADEYI01 (sample SAMN16510988, study PRJNA670497) | mine drainage metagenome | isolation source: biofilm near Copperflume 1 | place: Germany: Marsberg coppermine Kilianstollen | collected 2018-02
CCTCTACGTCCCGCTCTCCCACGACGTAAGGTACTTCACCTGCTCGTCGGTGAGTGTGTCGATGGCGACGCCCATCGCGGCGAGCTTGAGACGCGCGATCTCCTCGTCGATCTCCTTCGGCACGGGGTAGACGGCGACATCGAGCTGCTTCTCCTGGAGCACCAGGTGTTCGAGGCAGAGCGCCTGGTTCGCGAAGCTCATGTCCATGACGCTGGCGGGGTGGCCCTCGGCCGCCGCGAGATTGATCAGGCGGCCCTCGCCCAGCAGGAAGAGCTTGCGGCCATCGCCGAGCGTGTACTCCTGGACGAACGGGCGGACGTACCGGCTGCCCTCGGCCATCGATTCAAGCGCCTTGATGTTGATCTCGTCGTTGAAGTGGCCGGAGTTGGCGATGATCGCGCCATCCTTCATCGCTTCGAGGTGATGGCGGTCGATGACGTTGATGTCGCCCGTGAGCGTGACGAAGATGTCGCCGACGGGCGCGGCCTGGGCCATTGGCAGCACGCGGAAGCCGTCCATGACGGCTTCGAGCGCGGGCAGCGGGTCGACCTCGGTGACAACGACGTGGGCGCCCATGCCGCGGGCGCGCGATGCGAGTCCGCGGCCGCACCAGCCGTAGCCGACGACAACGACGGTCTTGCCCGCCCAGAGCACGTTGGTGGCGCGCGTGATGCCATCGAGCGTGCTCTGGCCGGTGCCGTAGCGGTTGTCGAACATGTGCTTGGTGTTCGCCTCGTTGACGGCGATGATCGGGTACCTGAGCTTCCCCTCTTCGGCGAGCGCGCGGAGGCGGACGACGCCCGTGGTCGTTTCCTCGGTGCCGCCGATGACGCCGGCGAGCAGGTCGGTGCGGTCGCGGTGCAGCCGCGCGACCACGTCGGCACCGTCGTCCATTGTGAGTTGGGGCGCGTGCTGGAGGGCGGCGTCGATGTGCCGGTAGTAGGTCTGGTTGTCCTCGCCCTTGATCGCGAAGGTGGAGACGCCGTACTCGGCGACGAGCGCGGCCGCGACATCGTCCTGCGTGCTCAGCGGGTTCGAGGCGCAGAGGGCGATGTCGGCGCCGCCCTGTTTGAGCGCGATCATCAGGTTCGCGGTCTCGGTCGTGACGTGCAGGCAGGCGGAGATGCGCACGCCGTTGAGCGGCCGCTCCCTGGCGAAGCGATCGCGGATCTGCGCGATCACGGGCATCTCACGGGCCGCCCACTCGATGCGGCGGACGCCTTCCTGAGCGAGCCGCAAGTCCTTCACGTCGTGGGCGATGAGGTCCGTCGTCATGGTGCCGTGTCCCTTTCGTGCCGTGCCGCGCCGTCCGGAGGCGCGCGCCTCGTGCTTGCTTGCCTGGTGTATCAGTCTGCCGGTCCGCGGACGACCTCCGCGCGCGCGGGGCGGCCGCGCATCCGCGCGAGCATGCGCCGCGCGGCGCTCACGATGCCGGTGGCGTCGCGGCGCAGGGCGGCGCCCTCGATCAGGCGGGCGACCTCGATGTAGCCGAGGCGCTCGTACGCGCGCACGGCGGGCGCATTGGTCGGGTCGACGCTGAGCACGACCTCGCGACAGGAGCGCAGCAGGAGGCCGGTGACAGCGCTCGTCGTCGCCTGGGCGAGGTGGGCGCCGCGGAAGCGCGGGTGGGTGTAGACATTGCCGACGACGGCGATGCCGCTGAGCGCCGAGATGACGTGGGTGCCGGCGATCGACACCAGCTCGCCGTCACGGACGGCGCCGAAGTACACGGAGTCGTCGATCTGGCGCGAGCTGTAGAACGACGGCACACCGTCGGTGTGGTAGAGGCGGTTGACGGCGCGCACGTCGCGGCCGCCGAGGCGCTCGACGGGCTCGTCCCGAAACGGACGGAACGTCTGGGGCGTCACCTGCATGCGGATCATCGTCTGGCGTTGTTCGAGCTCGAAGTAGCGCAGCACGGTTTCGAGGTGGTGCACCTCGCAGGTCAGGAACGCGTGCCGCGGGCCGGGGTGCAGGCGGAGCACGGCGTCCAGCGCGCCCGCCTCGCCCATGACGAAGGTGGCGTTGCCGAGCCCCCCGCGCGAGTGCAGGACGATGGCCCGCGCGGCGCCAGCGCCGCGGGCGAGCCACCACTCGCTGACGCGGAAGAGCACAGGGTCGAGCTGGCCCAGCGCGTACGCGGCATAGGGCCGGCGCGACTCGAGGATACGGCGGATCTCGTCGCGGTCATGGAGCGACCGCACGGTGTATTCGGCTGTGCGGCTCAGCGCGTGCGTCCTGCGTTCAACGACGGTCATCGCGACGCCGCCTCCGTGTAGCGCGCCAGGATCGGCTCCAACTCGCGCTTCCGCTCTTCCGGAACGAGGTGCATCGGCGTGATGATCGCGTCTCTGAGCGCGTCGCGACACGCGCAGGCCGCCGGATCGGGCAGCGCGCGGGCGACCGCCGCGACGATCGTCTTCGCGCGCTCGACGTTCGCGTGCAGGTTGGCGACGATCATGTCGACCGAGACACGCTCGTGCACCTCATGCCAGGTGTCGTAGTCGGTCACGCAGGCGAGCGTCGCGTAGCACATGCCGGCTTCGCGCACGAGCCTGGCCTCGGGCAACGCCGTCATGCCGATGACGTCGGCGCCCCAGCTCCGGTACATCTCGGACTCAGCGCGCGTCGAGAAGGCGGGGCCTTCGATCACGACCATCGTGCCGCCGCGATGCGGCGTGACGCCAGCAACGCCTGCCGCGTCGTGCAGGACGCCGGAAAGCGCGCCACAGAATGGGGCGTCGAAGGAGATGTGGGCGACGATGCCGCGCCCGAAGAACGTGGGCGGCCGGCCGGAGGTGCGGTCGATGAGCTGATCCGGCACAACCATGTGCAGCGGCGCGATCGCCTCCTTCAGGCTGCCGACGGCGCTCACGGACAGCACGCAGCGCACACCGAGCGAGGCGAGCGCCCAGACGTTGGCGCGCGCGGGGATCTCGGACGGCATGATGCGATGGCCGGCGCCATGGCGCGGCAGGAAGGCGATGCGCACGCCGTGCAGCGTGCCCAGGACGATGCTTCCCGACGGTGCGCCGAACGGCGTGTCGACGTCGATGCGCTCGATCTCCCCGAGCCTGTCGATCTCGTAGAAGCCGGAGCCGCCGATGACGGCGAGGGTGGCCCGCGTCATCGTGGCACCGCGATGCCGGCGTCCGCCTCGCGAAGCACGGCTTCGAATGGCGGGCGCAGCACGCCGCACTCGGTGATGATCGCGGTGACGTAGCGCGCGGGGGTGATGTCGAACGCGGGGTTGAACGCGGTGGTGGCGGCGGGCGTGTCGCGCATCCAGCCGAACGCGAGCACTTCGTCAGGATCGCGCTGCTCGACGATGATGCCGGAGCCGTCAGGTGTGCGCAGATCGATGGTACTGCGCGGAGCGACGACGTACAGCGGCACGCCGTGCGCCTGCGCGGCCAGCGCCAGGCCGTAGGTGCCGACCTTGTTGGCGATATCACCGTTGGCGGCGATGCGATCGGCTCCGACGACGACGGCCTGCACCTCGCCGGCGGCGATGAGGCCAGCAGCGGCCGCATCGACGATGAGGCGATACGGCACGCCCTCCCGCTCCAACTCCCACGCGGTCAGGCGAGCGCCCTGAAGTAGCGGGCGCGTCTCGTCGACGAGGACACGGATGTCCTTTGCCTGCCGGTGCGCGGTCTTGATGACGCCGAGGGCGCTGCCGATGCCGCCGGTCGCCAGCGCGCCGGTGTTGCAGTGGGTGAGCACGGTGGCGCCCGGCTCGATGAACGCGGCGCCGAGCGCGCCCATGCGGAGATCGTCTTCGACCTGCTGCTGGTGGATGCGGCGAGCTTCCGCCTCGACCGCCGGCCCGCGGCTTGCCGGCGCACGGTCTGCTGCGCCGAGCGTCCGTTCGACGACCCAGCGGAGGTTCACAGCGGTCGGGCGTGTGGCGGCGATCTCGGCGGCGGCGTCGTGCAGATCAGTGCGCGCGTCCCGCGCGGCGAGCGCAACGCCGTACGCGGCGGCGATGCCGATCAGCGGAGCGCCGCGCACGGCCAGGCGGCGGATGGCATCGGCGACGTCGCGATAGTCGCCGGTCTCGACGTAGCAGACCTCGCCGGGCAAACGCGTCTGGTCGATGAAGCGCAGCACGCCGCCGCGCCACTCGATCGGTTGGAAGCCGGGGTCAGGATGGAGGTGCACGAAAAAAACTTCTCCGCCGGTGGTGGTGGAGAAGCCGCGCGATTCTCTCATCTCTCTCGCCGCAGCGAGTCGGATTTGGCACCCGCCTTGCGACTGCGGGTTGCCGGGTTTCGTCGGGCCGATCCCTCCACCACTCTCGATAAGAGCCTGTATTCAATTGTTGAGCGCATTGTACGGGCGGGCGCGGGAACGCGTCAAGGACGGCAGCGCCGGGGATTCAGGCAGCGCCTGACTCCGGGGACGGTCACACCTCCACGTACTCAAGCTTCGCCGCCGGCACCGGCACCGGTAGCCCGTCGAGCCGCAGGCCTTCGATGTGGAAGCGAATCGCCCTCCGCATCTCGCGCTCGACCTCCTCGCTGGTCGCACCCGTCGCCACACACCCCGGGAGGTCCGGGACGTACCCCGAGAAGTTGTGATCCCCTCGCTCGATGACGATCCCGTATTTCACGCCTGGTCACCATCCTTCAATTGCGCCTGCTTGAACACGCTGTGGAGCGTGCCGGGAGCAAGATCCTCCGACAGCTGCCTCGCGTCCGCACGAGCCGCCAGCCGTCTCGTTCAAGCATCCGGATGACGTCCCGAATCTTCACGCTCTTCGCGTGGGGAGGCGGCCGACCGTGAGCATGAACGTGCGCTCGGACTCCTCCTCGCGGTCGAGGCCGCCATAGAGGGCGTCGAGCTGCGGCGTCACGCGCGTGATGATCGCGGGGAGCGCCTCCCTGGGGATCTTCCACGAGCTGGAGTAATCCTGGCGCTCGAGGCGTTCGATCATGCGCCGGCCGGTGCCGCGCCGGGTCCAGCGCGCGAGCATCACCCTGCGGACGTCGACGCATGCCCCGGCGAGGAAGCGCCCAACGAGCGCGGCCGTGCGCGCGTGCCCTTCCCAGTCGGCCAGCGAGACACCGGCGAGATCGAACGCGGCCTCGCGGATGATCGCCTCAGCCTCGGCCCGCTTGCCGAGCTGGCCGTCGTCGCCGCCGTAGAGGACCACGCCGCCGGGGCGCAGCAGCGGCAGCGCGGCGCGCAGCGTCCCGTCCGGATCCGGCACCAGGTGGAGGATGTGGACGAAGAGCAGCGCATCGAACGTGGCGGCGCGGAGCGGCGGGCGCGCCGCTTCGGCCAGCATGACGTCGATGTCGCGGCGCTTCTCGCGGAGACGCGCGAGCATCTTCGAAGAGATGTCGATGCCGGTGACGCGCACGCCCTCGGCCGCGAGCGGCGCGGCGATGTGGCCGGTGCCGATGCCGACCTCGAGCAGGCGCGGCTCCTGCGCCACCTCGAACACGATGCGCGCGATGCCGCCGCCGACGGCGCGCTCGACGCCGGGCGGCAGGCCGCGCGTCTCGTCGTAGACGTCCGCCACGCGGTCGAAGGATGTGAGGTCAGGCATCGTCGTCACTCATCACTCGCCGGAGTCGATCAGCGAGGCGCTGGTGAGGCCGGTAGCGCGCTCCGGTTTCGGCTTCAGCTCGAGGCATCCGCTCCCGTCCGCCCGGTCCTGTTCCGCGCGGTGCGCCCTCCACCCGCCAGTGCCCGGCACGGGCACTACACGTTGAACAGGATATTCAGGCAGTCACCATCCTGCACGACGTAGGTCTTGCCCTCCTGCCGGAGCCGGGCGCGCTTTCGGGCCTCGCCCATCGACCCGGCGGCGAGCAGGTCGTCCCAGCGCACCACCTCGGCGCGGATGAAGCCGCGCTCGAGGTCGGTGTGGATCTTGGCGGCAGCCATGGGCGCCGTCGAGCCGGCAGCCACGTTCCAGGCGCGGCACTCGTCCGGGCCGACGGTGAAGAACGAGATCAGCCCGGTGAGCGCGTAGGAGAGCCGGATCATGCGGTCCAGCCCCGGCTCGTCGATGCCGAGGTCGGCGCGGAACTCCACCGCCTCGCCCTCGGACATCTGCGCCAGCTCCTGCTCGATCTTGCCGCTGATCGCCGCGACCTCCGTGTGGGGCTGAACGGACTTCGGACGGAACCGGGCTTCGATCTCGCTGCTGCGGGACGCGTCGCCGTCGTCGATGTTGATGACGAGCAGCAGCGGTTTGTCCGTGAGGAACTGGTAGTTCAAGAGCGACTGCTTCTCCTCGTCGCTCATCTCCTGCGCGCGCAACGGCTGCTCGGCCTCGAGGCCTTGCTTGAGGCGCTGGAGTAGCGCGACCTCGCGCTCGGCGGCATCGCGCTCGCCGGCCTTCACGGAGCGCATCGACGCGTCGATGCGCTCGAGGCGCTTCTCGATGAACGCGGCGTCGGCGAAGGTGAGCTCGAGGTCCATCGCGGTGGCGTCTCGCGCGGCGTCGACGGAGCCGGCCGGGTGCGGCACGGTCTCGTCGGCGAACGACCGCACGACGTGGATCAGCACGTCGCAGCGGGCGAGTTGCGCGAGGAACTGCGGGGAAGGTCCCTGTCCCTCGCTGAACGCGGCACCGGGGAAGTCGATGTAGCGGATGTCGGCGTGCGTCAGCTTCTTCGGGGCGAAGAGGGTCGCCAGGTCGTCGAGGCGCTTGTCGGGCACCTTTACGACGCCGATGTTCGGCTGCACGCCTGCGCCGTAGGAGCCCGTCTGCGCGTGGCCCCTGGTGACGGCGTTGAAGATCGTGGTCTTGCCCGAGCGCTGGAATCCGATGATGCCGAGATCCATCGGCGTCAGGGTATCGAGGCGCGCGGGGAGCGGGAAGCGGCGGCGGCCGAGAGGCGAGCGATCAGTTGCTGGCGGATGGACGGGGATCGCGGAGGGCGTCGATCTCGCTGAGGCCGATGCCGATCTCGGGCCACCATTTCGCCGCCTCGGCGATGATGCGGACAGCCTCGCGCTGGGACGGCCAGACGAAACGCTGCAGCATCTCGTCGAGCGAGCACCACTCGTACGCGGTGTGCTCCTCCGACAGCGTGACGGCGGCCTCGCCGGTGACATGCGCGGCGAAGGCAGGCACCAGGTGCACCGCATCCGTGGTCTCGCTGTAGAACGTCTCGACGTAGTCGGTCTTGAAGAAGCGGTCGGCGACGAGGCCGGTCTCCTCGCGCATCTCGCGCCAGGCTGCTTCGTACGCCTTCTCGCCGTCATCGATCATGCCGTGGACGGCCTGCCACGTGCCTGCGTGCGGCAGGTGCGGCGCGCGGAACAGCGCCAGGAAGGCAGGGCGGCCATGGAGCATCGTGAAGACGTACGTGGAGATCGAGCCGGTGAGGACGTTCACGCGACCTCCGGCATGCTGCGCACGATCGTGTCGGCGGTGCGCGGAAGCGGGAGGGGGCTCCCGCCGGCCCGGGCGGCCACGCGGAATGGGTGCACGGCAAGGGAGAGGGAAGTGACGGCGGCGCGCCGGCCGGCAAGGCCAGCACCCGCCGGCTGGCGGAGGCCGGCGCAGGGCCCGTAGCGGAGGACAACCAGGGCGAATGCGTCCGGCATGTGAGCGTCCCTTCCCGTTGCGATGCTCTCATCATATGCGTTCGGCCCGCCCGCGGCTATACAACGCGACTCCCCGGCCGCCGATACATGCACAAGAGTGCGGACCGCAGGAAGGCGCGCGTGGAACAGGAACAGGCGCTTGAGAATCTGACGAGGGACGACAGGGCGATGCGCATCGGCTTCATCGCGCTGCGCTGGTTCGTCGCTGCCGCGTACATCGTGCTTGCCCGCACCGGTGTGTTCGATATGAGCGACCGGGCGCTGATCCTGAGCGGGGGCGCCCTGTGCACCTATCAGGGGGCGGTCACGTGGGATCAGCTCTCGCCGGATCCACACCGGTGGTTCCAGACGCTGAGCCGCCACCTCGACATCGTTATGACAAGTATCGCGCTGGTCGCGATGCACGACGCCGAGAGCCCGATCTGGGCGGTGTACTTCATCAGCATCGTCGGCGTCGCGCAAGCGGCAACACCGCGCGGCATGCTCTGGCACGTCGTCTGGGCGATGGCGAACTACCTGGCGGCCGCAGGCGTGATCGCCGCACTTGGCGGCAGCGTCTCAGGCGGGTACATCGCCGTGGTTTCGGTGCTCATCCTGTTTATGGGGCTGAACGCGATGATCGTCGCGGGCGGCGAGCAACGCCTGCGGGACGTGATCGCGAACGTGGCGGTGACAGATTCGCTGACGGGACTGCCCAACCGGCGCCGATTTCAGGCGGTGTACGCGCACCGGCTCGATGACGCGATCGAGCGCCGGTCGCCCCTCGCGCTGATGCTCGTGGACGTGGACCACTTCAAGGAGATCAACGACCGCTACGGCCACCCGGCAGGCGACGACAAGCTGCGACAACTGGCGCGGGCCTTCACGGGTGTGGTGCGGAAGAGCGACACCGTCGCCCGCTACGGAGGCGACGAGTTCATCATCATCGCGCCGGAGACGACGCGGGGCGACGCGCTGATGCTCGCCGAGCGCATGCGCGCGGCCGCCGGCACGTGCGAGATGCGCATCAGCATCGGCCTGGCGCTGTTCCCGGAGGATGCGCAGCACCCCGACGCGATCATCGAGGCGGCCGACCAGGCGCTGTACTCCGCAAAGGAGGCCGGTCGCAACTGCGTGCGCATGGCCGCCGCGGCGTGAGTGTCCCCGGGGCCCACTGAGGGGAACCGGAGGCGCCTGCGGCGTGGCGCGCCCTGCCACGCTCGCTCGGATCGTCTCGCCAGACACAGGGGCCGGGGCACTCAACCCGGCCCCTTCGCCGGCCGATACCTCTGAAACATCCGCGCGAGGGCGACCATCGAAGACGCGACCAGGATCCAGAGTGACATCGCCGACTGGAAGCTCCGCTGGGGGTTCATCCTCCTGCGCTGGGTCCTCGCGTGCGCGTACGTCGTGTTTGTCCGGGCGGGCGCACTGCAGGTCGGCGAGACGGCGCTGTACATCAGCGTGGGCATCCTCGCGGGTTACTTCCTGTCGCTGATGATCGTCGAGGTCACGGGCCACACGCTCGACCCGTGGATGTCCATCGTCCGGTACCTGGACATCATGGCCACGACGGTAGTGCTGATCGCCATGCACGACGTGACGCGGCCGGTATGGGCGGTGTACTTCCTGACGATCGGCGGCAGCGCGCACATTGTCGGCCGGCGCGAGATGGCGGTGTTCGTCGCGTGGGGCGGCGTCAATTTCCTGGCGGCGGCGGCGGCGCAGGCAGCAATGGGCTACCCGGTGCCGTGGGCGTACGTCCTCGTCGTGTTCCTGATCATCGGTGTGATGGGCGTGAACGCGACGGTGCTGGCGGGCGGCCAGCTCCGCATGCGGGATCTGCTGCGGCGGGCGGCGACGACGGACTCGCTGACCGGGATCGCCAACCGCCATCACTTCCGCAGCGCCTTCCCGAGCTCGCTTGAGGAGGCGATCGCGAGCGGCAGCCCGTTGGCCTTCATGCTGGTCGACGTGGACCACTTCAAGGAGATCAACGACCGCTACGGCCACCCGGCGGGCGACGACAAGCTGCGCGAAATCGCGGCCGCGATGAGCGACGCGATGCGCGCCAGCGACCTGCTGGCGCGCTACGGTGGCGACGAGTTCTCGGTCGTCGCGCCGCGCGCCATGCGTGCCGACGCGCTCGCGCTCGCCGAGCGGCTGCGCCAGGCAGCGGCGGGCTGCGGCGCCAGCGTCAGCATCGGCGTCGCCATCTTCCCCGACGACGCGCAGCGCGAGGACGCGCTGATCGCGGCGGCGGACCGTGCGCTGTACCTGGCGAAGGAAGCCGGGCGCGACTGCGTGCGGGACGCGCTGGCGGCGTAGCCCGGCCGCCGTGCGCGTATCGGCGTCACAGGAACACAACATCCCGGTAACACCGCCGCAACCCACGCGCGCCAGGCGGCGCGTATCGTATCCACATCAGCCAGGCCCCGCCAGTCCCCCAAGGAGAATGCGATGCAGCGACCAGCCCGAGCCAGCCGTTCACCAACCGGAACGCCGCGTTCCCACTTCGAGGTGCGGATCCGTCCCGGGTTCATCCGGATCGCGCGCACGGAGCAACTTGCTCGCACCGCGCAGACGGGCGGGATTCGGGGCTGAACAGCCTGGGCTGCCCGCAGCAAGGGAAAAAGCCACCACCGGGAAGCGGGAGAGGATGCCCGCCTTCCGGCGATCTCCGCCCCATCGAGGCAGCCTGACGCTTACGCCTCCGCGATGACGCGCGCGCCCGACGACGACGGCTCGGCGAACAACACGCGGCCGGGGTAGCCGTGAGCGATGGCCTGTTGCGCCATGGCGCGCGCGATGCGCTCCTCGTCCCCGGTCGCGAAGGCGGCGATCGTCGAGCCGGCGCCGCTCAGGTAGGCGCAGAGAGCGCCCGCGTCGCGCGCGGCGGCGAAGATGCCGGCCATCGCCGGGAAGATCCGGGCGCGGGCGGGCTGGTGCAGGCGGTCCTGGGTCGCCGCGTCGAGCGCGTCCCATTGCCCCGTCGCAAGCGCGCCGACGAGCATCGCGGCGCGGCCGATGTTGTGGACAGCGTCCTCCTTCGAAAGCGCCGTCGGGAGCAGCTTGCGGCTCTCGCCGGTCGGCATCTCGAAGTCCGGCACGAAGAGGATGACCTTCAGCCCGGGGGCGACGGGCACGGCGATGTGGCGCCAGCCGTCGTCGAGGCGCACGACGACACGGAGGCCGCCGAAGAGGGCAGGGGCCATGTTGTCGGCGTGGCCCTCGAGCCCGGCGCCGAGGGCGAGCATCTGCGCCTCGCTCAGACGCCCGCCCAGGAGGGCGTCGGCGCCGACGATGCCCGCGGCCCGCGCGGCGGCACTGGCGCCGAGACCGCGGCCGATGGGGATCGCCGGTTCGCCGGTGACCGCGATCTCCGCCGGCGCCGGGACGCGCGCGAGGCGGTAGGCGGACCGGGCCGCATCGAGCACGAGACGCGCGAGCCCGCTATTGACCTCCGCGGGGTAGCCGAGCGAGAGCGTGACATCCTGCGTCAGCGTGAGCGCGAGCCCGAGGCTGTCGAAGCCGGGGCCAAGGTTCGCGGAGGTCGCGGGCACGCGGACGGTGACGGACTGGGGCATGGCGCGAGTGTACCGGGCGCGCGCGCCCAGGGCACCCGCTGCGGCCGGCGTGCGTGGTCGAAGGATCGCGCTCCACCAATGACCATCCGGCGCCCGAGCGGCAGAGGCTCAGTGGGCGAGCAGCGCCTCGAGGCGGCGCCTTACCTCCGGCCAGTCGTCGTCGACGATCGCCGCGCGTCCCAGTGGTTCGAGCCGGACGCGCGTGCCTTCGAGGGTGACGGGCGCGAGCCGCAGCTCGCTACTTTTCGCCGCCGTCATCGGCGATGCCAAGCTGCTCACGGTAGTCGGGCTCGATCGCCTGCAGGATGCCTGCCTCGATGTAACGGTCGTAGGGCAGCTTGAGCGCCATGGCGATGAGCTGGGGTGGCGCCGGCAGGTTCGGCGTGTCGGCGATCACACCCTCGTCCTTGAGGCGGGCGATCTCGCTGTCAGGGTATCCGAGCTCGCGCAGCACCTCCTCGTTGTGCTCGCCAAGGAGCGGAGCGTGCGCCCGCGCCCTGGGCTGGAAGCGGCGGAACTTCGCGGCGAGGTGTCGTTGCACCGGGCGCTTGCCGAGCAGCGGCTGGTCGATGACGTCGAAGTGGCCGCGCGCGCGCAGGTGCGGGTCGAAGAGCACCTCCTTGCCGTCAAGCACGGGGGCCGCCTTCACGCCGGCCCGCTGCAGGGTGTGCATCACGTCGTAGTGGTCGCGCGCCGCCGTCCACTCGGTGAGCGCCGCATCGAGCGCGTCGTGGTGTTCGAAGCGATCCAGCACCGTCGCGAAGCGCGGGTCGCCGAGCCATTCCGGATGCCCCGTGGCCTGCGCCAGACGGGCGAACTCCTGGTCGCCCGAGCAACTGATCACGCACCAGCGGTCCGGGCCGGCGCAGCGGTAGCAGCCCTGCGGCGCCGCCCACTCGCTGCGGTTGCCATTGCGCTCCTTGAGCCGGCCGTTCATCTGATACTCGATGAGCGCCGCGCCCATGATCGGGATCGCGGCCTCCTGCTCGGACAGGTCGATGTACTGCCCCTTGCCGGTGCGGCGCCGGTAGTGGAGGGCCGTCAGGACGGCGCCGGCGCCGATGAAGCCCGAGTACGGGTCGGTGAACGAGAGCCCCGAACGCATCGGCGGCCCGCCGGAGTAGCCGGTGATCGACGAGATGCCCGATGCCGGCTCCAGGCCCATGCCGTAGCCGGCAAAGTCCCGCATGGGCCCGGACTGTCCGAACCCCGAGAGCGAGATCATGATGAGGTCGGGCTTGATCTTCGCCAGTGCGTCGTACCCCAGCCCGAAGTTCTCCATGACGCGCGGCGTGAAGCTCTCGGCGACGACGTCGGCGCCGGCGACGAGCTTGCGGAAGATCGCGCGCGCCTCCTCCCTGGCCAGATCGAGCACCATCTCCCGCTTGCTGGCGTTGCGGACCGTGAAGTACGCCGAGCGCGCCCAGTAGTGGTCTTTGCCGTCGTTGTCGGCGGTGATCAGGCTGCGCGTGACGTCGAGCCGGTTCGGCGACTCGAAGCGGATGACGTCCGCGCCAAGGTCGGCGAGGATGCGCGTGCAGGTCGGCCCGGCGAACACCTGGGTCAGGTCGACCACGCGCAGGCCCGTGAGCGGGAGATCCCGGTCGCTCATAGCACCCCCCGGTCGCTCAAGATGGTGAGGTCGCCCGGCTCGTAGCCCAGCTCGCCGACGAGCACGTCGACGTTCGCTTCGCCGCGCGCGGGCGGCGGCGACACGCGCAGCGGCGTCGCCGCCATCCGGAACGGCGCGCCGGGGACGCGGAACGCGCCGGCGGCGGTCTGTACGGTCGCGAAGAAGCCGCGCTCGGCGAGGTGCTCGTCCTGCAGCAGGTCCGGGGCCGAAGGGACGGGGGCGAACGGCATGCGCAGCGCCTGCGCCGTCATGATGATCTCGGAGGCGCGGTGCGTCGAGAGGTAGGGCTCGATGAGGGTATCGAACTGCCGCCAGTTGATCATGCGCTCGCCCATCTGTTTGAAGAGGGCCGACTGGTCGAGGTCCGGGTCCTCCATGAGCAGCGCCATCGGCGAGACGCTGTCGCCGGCCAGGGGCGACGGGAAGCCGCCGGCGCCCGGGATCATCACCAGGTAGCCGTCGGCGGCTTTTACGATGTCGTTCGGGTATCCGAAGATGTGACGCGAATAGTAGCGGCGGCGGATGGCGCCCTGGAACGCGTACATCGCCGCGTTGTACTCGTCGGCGGCCGCAACGGCCTCGGCCATCGACACGTCGACGTGGTCGCCGCCGTCATGGGCCGCCCGGTTTGCGAGTGCGGCCATGATGCCGACCCAGAGCTGGACGCCGGCGATGTACTCGCCCGGCTCGCCGCCCGTCGAGAGCGGCTCCCGGTCCGGCTCGCCCGTGTTGTACATCAGCGAGCTCATCGCCATCGCGGTCAGGCCGTTGCCGTCGTACTCGGCGTACGGCCCATCGGCGCCGAAGGGTGACAACTGCGCCACGACGAGGTCGGGGAAGTCCGCCCGGAGGTCATCGTAGGCGAGGCCCCACGCGCGGAGCGTCGACGTCTTCTCGGCGCTCACGAAGACGTCGGCCCTCGCGAGCAGCTTCTTCAGCACGACCTGACCGGACGGCACCGAGACGTCGAGCGTGACGCTGCGCTTGCTGGTGTTGAGGTGCAGGTAGAGGCCCGACTGCTCGGGATCGGGGAGGTCGCCCGGGAAGGGCCCCAGGCGTCTGGTGTAGTCTCCGCCAGGCGGTTCGACCTTCGTGACGTCCGCGCCGGCATCGGCCAGCAGGCGCGTGGCGTAGGGGCCAGCGATGCCCTGGGAGATATCGACGACGCGCAAGTCGTCGAGCGCGCGATCAGCCATGGGATACTCCGTTCCAGACGCGGCACAGGATACGACGGGGAGAACCGAGAACCAAGAACCCGGGCCGGTGGCCTCCGGTCTCACGCCTCCAGGAGGCGGCGGGTGGCGGCGGGGCCGTTGCCATCGACGCCGGCGGGGGCACCGGCGTCCTTCGCGGCCTCCAGCTCGTCGGCGAGCTGCGCGAAGGCGACGAGCATGTTGGTCTTGGCGCGCAGCGTCTTGCTGAGGCCGTTGAGCAGCCCGAAGACGCGGCCGACGAGCAGCAGCTCCGGCGGCACGGAGGTGAGCTGGTTCTTGCGCAGGATCTTCGTGACGTCCTCGTAGGACTGCTCGAAGTCCTCACCCTCGGCCCAGCCAGCGCCTGTCTGGTGCATCTGCTTGGCGACGCGGCCGACGTAGGCGTCGCCGAGCTGCTCGTACCCCCGGGCGTCGTCCTGTTTCGTGCGGAAGCCGAGGTCACGGAAGGCGACGCCCATGGCGGCGTTGTCGTCGGACAGAATGGTGCGGGTGAAGCGCACGAGCACCGCCTGGAAGGCCGGGCCGAGCTCCTTCGCCTGGCCGAAGTCGATCAACACCAGCCTGGGCCCCGGGAGCACCATGAGGTTGCCGGGGTGCGGGTCGGCGTGAAAGAAGCCGAACTTGACGATCATCTCGGCGAACGCGAAGACGAGGATCTTCGCGACATCGGTGGTGTCGACGCCGATGCGGCGCATGCCCTCGTAGTCGGTGATCTTGACGCCGTCGATGTACTCCATGGTGAGCACCCGCCGGCTCGAGTACTCCCAGTAGATCTTTGGGACGACGATGTCTTCGACGTCCGCGAAGTCGGCGGCGATGCGCTCGGCGTTATGGCCTTCGTTGATGAAGTCCAGCTCGAGCGGGATGTGGCGGCGCATCTCCTCGGCGACGAAGCGGTAGTCCATCGAGCGGTCGAGCCTGTTGAGCACGCGGATGAAGAAGCTCATGTTCGCGAGGTCGATGTCGACGATGCGGTCGATGCCGGGGTACTGCACCTTGACGGCGGCGACGCGCCCGTCCTTGAGGACGGCGCGGTGCACCTGCGCGAGGGAGGCCGAGGCCACGGGCTGCTCATCGAACTCGGCGAAGATCTCGGCCAGCGGGTGGCCGAGCTCGTGCTCGACGACGCGCCGGATGTTGTCGAAGGACTCGGGCGGCACTTCGTCCTGAAGGCGCGAGAGCACCTCGACGTAGGCATCCGGCACCACGTCCGGGCGGGTGCCGAGGAACTGGCCCGTCTTGATCAGGAGGCCCTGGTTGCACACGGCCGTCTCGTACAACTTGCGGGCGCTCCACCAGTGGTGCCGCTCGCGACGCGGCTCGGCCCACGCCTTGCCTTTGCGCTTTTCGCGCAGGCTGATCGCCTTGTAGCCAATGAAGACGCGCGCCAGCATCTGGCCCACGTTCACGAAGCGGCGCACGCGGTTGTGGGGCGCGAGCGAGCGGCGGCGGGAGCCGTAGACCGGAGGTCGATGAGCCATGTTCATTCCTTATGTTCGCACATGCGGGCGCCTGTGTCAGCGAGTCTCGTGGCTTCCCTGAGTCAGCGGCCAGAGATCGGACCTGGAACCACGTCGCGGCGAGCGAGCAGGGGCGCGGGATCCGCTTCGCCGGCCAGCGGCGGGGGGTCATCACTTGACGCCGCGCCGGGTGGGCGAGTCCGAAGCGCCTCCGCGGTCGCCATCGCCGGGCGCAGGCGGCAGGGCGCGCCAATGATACGGCTTTGCCGGGCGCGCGTTGATCTCTGTGAGCCCCGCCATCTCACGTGGGGGCTTCATGTCTCTCGCAGCCCGGCTGCTACGCGTTCGCCACGACGAGGGGATCACCGGCATCGAGCTGGCTGCCATCGCCGGCGCGCTCGTGCTCGTGTCTTCTCTGCTCGCCGGCGTCGTGCTCAGCGCGGGGACCGCCGGCTCGCTGCAACTGGACCAGGCCGCCCAGAGGGCGCTGACGCTGGTAACGACCGGGATCCAGGTCGACGGGCCGGTCCTCGCACAGACCGATGGAGCGCGCGCCACGCGCATCATGGTCGACGTCACGACGACGGCCGGCGGCGGCGCGGTCAGCCTCGACCCGCACGCGACGTCGGGCCGCCTCGTGGTGAGCTACGTCTCGACCACGGTGGCCGTTCGCGACCTGCCGTACGCGGTCGTCTGGATCACCGGCAACGGGGACACGCTCCTGCAGCCCGGCGAGCTGGCGGAGATCGTCGTGGACGTGAGCGGCGTGACGCCGCCCATCGCCGCGGACCAGCGCTTTACGCTCGAGCTACGCGCGGGCGACGCGCCGCCAATCACGCTCCAACGCACGATGCCCGCGGGCAGCCCGCTCGATGCGGTCGTGAATCTCTGGTAGTCGCCAGCGGTTGAGGACCGGCGAGCGGCGGGCGCCTCGGGACCACCCGCCGCGTGAGACACCACGATGGGGACTGGCAAGCGTCAGGGACGCGCGAGTTCGACACGGTACGGGGCCGTCTGGTCCGTGCCCTCGGTCGAGCCGGCGACGGCCAGGGTCGCGTGTTCGACGCCTGCGGCGCTCAGGCGCAGCGCGCCCTGCTCAGAGGCATCGAGCGGGACATCCTTGACGGCCGTGCCGCCGCCAGCGAGCTGCTCGATGACGCGCACGATGTAGGTCTGGCTCAGGGGTGCGCTGAGGCGCACCCAGCCCTCGCTCCGCCAGCCGGCCGAGGCGTCGCCGGCCGCCGGGGCGCCGGTGATCGCGAGGTCGTCGATCGCCCAGCCCTCGCCGTGCGTCGCGCCGTCGGTGACGTATTCGAAGCGGAGCAGGATCTTGCGGCCTGCGTACTTCGCAAGACTCACGCGCTCATCGACCCAGGCAGGGGCCTGGCCGCCGCCGCTCTCGCCCGTGTAGCCGGGGCCGTACGCGACGCGCACCGGGTCGTTGGCTGTGGTGTGGTCGCCGGGGAGCGCCTGCCACGACTGGCCGCCGTCAGTCGAGACCGACACGTAGCCCCAGTCGAACCAGCGCTCGATGTCGTACCAGGTCTTGAACGTGAGGACGGGATCCGTCGCGCCGGTGAGATCGACCTCGCGCGTGAGGCGGGTGTCGATGTTGTCCTGGGCGTTACCCCAGAGCATCGGCTTGCCGTCGGGCGACTGCGTGGGCAGGACGGAGGCGCCGGGCTGGCCGCTGAACTTGAGCACGTAGTCGCCGCTCGCAAGCGGGAGGCGATAGTAGTCGGTGCCGAACTGGCTCGCGGCGCCGCTGGCGGGGGAGCCGGGGACGAGGGTCCGGTCGACCGACACGGTGAGCGGACGCTTCGGGTTGCCGTAGGGGCCGGAAGGGAGGTTGAGGATGTTGGCGGCGATCCAGTCGGCGAAGACGTCGCGAAAGCGCAGCGGCTGGCCCAGCGACTGGAGGAACTGGTCGACGCCGACGGGGCCGTCGCCGGGCTCGCGGGCGATCGCGCCGTACGATTGGTCGCCGCCGAAGCGGCTCGCGAGATAGCGGAAGAACGCTGCGCTCGCGCCGTAGTGCGGGGCGCTGCCCACGTTGTCCCAGGCGTTGAGCTGCGTCTGTGGCGCGCTGGCGAAGGCGTCGATGCTGGACGCCGCGCCGCCAGCGAGCATCAGCGCATCTTCCGACAGACCTTCGTTGACCCAGGCTTCCTCATAGGGGTCGTTCTTCGCGTGGATGAGGTGCTGGAGCTCGTGGGCGAGCACCACCTCATATGTGGCGCCGCCGGGGATCAGCGTACGGTTCAGGTACACCATCTCTGCTTCGTTGCTGAACGGCTCGACCGCCTTCAGGTACTCGTCATCCTGCGCGAAGTAGCCGCCGACCGCGCTCCCGAGGTCGGCCTGGAGGATGATGATGCGCGGGTCGCCATCGACGCCGGGGATCGCGGGTTCGCCGAAGGCGGCGGTGACAACGGGCCAGACACTGGACTCGAACTGGTCGGCCGCAGCCTGGAGGGCGGCAGTGCTCACCGTGAGCACGTTGTCCTCGTAGAAGTAGGCGTGCGCGCTCTTCACGCGCAAGGTCGCCGTGATGGTGGTGACGACCGGGGGCGCCTGCTGGGCGAGGGTGCTGCCGTCGATCTGCATCACCGTGAACGTGCGCCGATCGCCGACGTTCGCCTCGCCGGCGAACGGTTTGGCGGCGGGCGCGCGCCCCTGCGTCCGGCCGTAGCGCGCCGCGAGGTCTATCGGGTTGTCCTTCGGGAGGTCGCCGCGCGGGCCGATCTGGCTTGCGAGCGAAGGGGGCGGCGGCGACGGTGACGGCGCCGTGACCGCGGGTGAGACGGCGGGAGCGGGCGACCCGCCGGACTTCGCGCCGCTGCACGCGGGCGCGAGGGTGAGGGCGAAGAGCGCGATCAACAGGAGGGCCGTCCCGCGAGGGGGACGGCCGGGCAGGGGGCGGTTCAGGGGGCGCTCAGCGGGCGCGGGGGTGGGCCTTTTCGTAGACCTGGCGGACTTGCTCGCTGGCAATCTGGGTATACACCTGCGTGGTGGAGATATTCGCATGCCCCAGCAGCTCTTGCACGTTGCGGAGCGGCGCTCCGCCTCGCAGCATATGGGTGGCGAAGGAGTGCCGCAAGGTGTGCGGCGTGACGACCGTGGCGATGTTGGCTTCCCTGGCGTACTGCTTGAGGATGAGCCAGAAGCCCTGCCGGGTGAGGCGCTCGCCCCGGCGGTTGACGAAGAGTGCGGACTCCTTGCGGTGCTTCACGAGAGCGGCCCGGCTATCGTCGAGGTAGGCGACGACGGCGGACGCAGCCTGCTCGTGGATCGGGATCGTGCGTTCCTTCGAGCCCTTGCCCATGCAGCGGACGTAGGGCGGGGCGATGTTCACATCGTCGACGTCAAGTGATACGAGCTCCGTGACCCGCATGCCGGTGGCGTACAGCAGCTCGAGCATCGCGCGGTCGCGCCTCGCCTCGGGCGTGTTGCGCTTCAGCGGCTGTTCGAGGAGCTCATCGATTTCGGTGACGCTGAGCGGCTTTGGCAGGGAGCGGCCGACGCGCGGCGACTCCACGCTCTCGGCGGGGTTGCGCCGGATCATGCCCTCGGCCTGGAGGTACTGGAAGAACGACTTGATCGCGGCGACCTTGCGGGCGATGGTCGCTTCGGCGTAGCTCTTGCGCTTGAGGGTCAGCAGGTAGTCGGTGATGATCGCGCGCTCGAGGCCCTCCCAGTCTCGCGCACGGCCATTGCCGGCGACGCCGGTGAGGTAGCTGTCGAACTGCCGGAGGTCGTTGCGGTACGCGGAGACCGTATTCCCGGAGGCGCCTTTTTCCACCGACATGAAGCTGAGGAAGTGGCCAATGCGATCGTCCATTGCGCCCTCGATGTGGACCTCGGCGACGCCGGAGGGGAAGAGGAAATGCAGGGCGATTGTAGCACGACTTCCGTCAGTGTCTAGTGAGGGTGCGCCCGAATTTCCCACGATCTCGATACGAGTAGCGGAAGGCAGGAGGCGGCGGTCATTCGCGGCGGCTATCGTACGCTGGTCCTTCTCGAAGCCGGAGCGCCATCCGCATCGTCGTGCCAAGCGTCCGGCGAAATGAGTGGCACGAAGGCGCACGCGCCGAGGCGATCGAGCGCGACGCCATGCGGCGTCTTGCGCACGCGCACGAGCTGCTGCTCGCGCCGCGTGCCGACCGGCAGCACGAGGCGGCCGCCGGGCGCGAGCTGATCCACGAGCGCGCGCGGCACGTGCGGCGCCGCCGCGGCGACGACGATCGCGTCGTACGGGGCGCTCTCGGGCCAGCCGAGCACATCGCCCGCAACGTGGGCCCGCACGTTGCCGCAGCGGAGGCGCGTCAGCACCTCGCGCGCGCGGTCGAGCAGCGCCTCGACGCGCTCGACGGTTACCACGTCGCGGGCGAGGAGCGACAGCAGCGCGGCCTGGTAGCCGGAGCCGGTACCGACCTCGAGCACGCGGTCACCGGAGCGCAGCTCGAGGGCCTGGAGCATCAGCGCGACGATGAGCGGTTGAGAGATCGTCTGGCCATCGCCGATGGGGAGCGCGCGGTCGTCGTAGGCGCAGGTGCGCAGGTGTGGCGGGACGAACTCCTCGCGCCCCACCGCGGCCATGGCGGCGAGCACACGCTCGTCGCGGACGACGCGCCGCAGGAGGCGCAGCATGGCGTCCCGGCCGGCTGCGTGTGGGTCGGCGGCGTGCATCGGTCAACTACGCTCTCGCGCCGGCGGGTCGCCGCGGGAACGTGGCGGATCGACCGGGCCGTGGCGGGATGTGCGCGAGTATGCGGGCCACATGCAGGGCCTCCTTGGGGCGCTAGATCTGCGCCTTCAGCTTCTCGGCGAGCGTGGCGGTGAAGCCGACCGTGGCGGCGATCTCCTCGAGTGAGGCCTCGCGGATGGCGCGCACGGAGCCGAACTTGCGGAGGAGCGCCTTCTTCCGCTTCGGGCCCACTCCCGGGATGGCGTCGAGCGCCGACTGGAAGCCCGCCTTCTTGCGCAGGCGGCGATGGTAGGTGATGGCGAAGCGGTGGGCCTCATCGCGGATCCGCTGCACGAGGTAGAGCGCCTCGGACGTGCGGGGGAGCACGACGGGCTCGGACACGTCCTGGACGTAGATCTCCTCATGCTGCTTGGCGAGGCCGACGGTCGGGATGGCCTTCACGCCCATCTCGCGCATGACGTCGCTCACGGCCGAGAGCTGTCCTTTGCCGCCATCGATGATGACGAGGTCGGGCAGCGCGGCGAAGGAGGCGTCGTGCCCGCGGTTGTTGCGGCGGCGCCC
>JADEYI010001255.1_pt1 | contig 20695 bp, 16 predicted proteins | sample 8542331 | NCBI WGS metagenome assembly JADEYI01 (sample SAMN16510988, study PRJNA670497) | mine drainage metagenome | isolation source: biofilm near Copperflume 1 | place: Germany: Marsberg coppermine Kilianstollen | collected 2018-02
CACAAGTTAGGTTGTCATTCTGAGCGCAGCGAAGAATCCCGGATCCGGGACCCAGGCGCTGCGCTCAGGGTGACCGCAGAGCCTGGTGCAGAGGTTTTCTAGTTGCTGCTGTCGTCGGGCTGTTGGCTGCCGTCGTTCTGCTGATTGCCGTTGGCGTCGGAATTATCCTGATCGCCATTGTCGCCGTTGGGGTCGGGCTGAGCCTGCTGGTCGCTATTGTCGCCGTTATCCTGATTGGCGTTTTGATTATCGCCGTCCGAATTCTGGTCGTCGCCACTGGCGGAGTTATCCGAATTCTGGCTGTCCGAATTCTGGTTGTCGCTATTGGCGGAATTGTCCGAATTGTCGGGCTCGGTGTACGGCGGAGGCATCCCGTCGTTCATCTGGGCGAGCGTGATCGGCGGCGCGCTCGCGGCGCGGCGCGCAAGTCGCGCGAGGCCGCCGGGCGCATGCGCCGACAGCGCGAGCGCGAACGCCGTCACGATGGCGGCGGCGAGCGGTGGGTAGGGGCGTTTCATAAGCGGGCCATCTTTAGCTGCGGGCAAATCTCATTATTTTAACTGGCGGGCAAAAGCCGTTACCTGCGAACAAACACCTTCCTGTAAATCCCGGCAAATAGATCGGCCGGCCAGGTGCGGGAAGCGCGATCCCTTGTCGATCGAGTTCCTTGCTCCACGTTCCATCGCGATCGTCGTCGAGTCAATCCCCCCAGCATCGCGCGAGGTAGCCGCAGCGCAGCGCACGGCATTGCGCGGGCGCGGTCGGCCGGGCCGGCCATGCGCGGGTGCGATAGGCGCTGACGATCGCGCCGGTGAGTTCGGCCAGATGTGCGCGGATCGCGTCGGCGGCGGGCAATTCGATCGCGGCGGTCGCCGGGCCGTCGCGCAGGTAGACGATCTCGGCGCTGACGATGCGCGCCGGATGGGCGGTCGCGGCGGCCAGCGCATAGCATTCCATCGGCACCTGGTAGGTGGCGGTCGCGGCGGCGGCGCGGGCGTACTTGTAGTCGCGTACGAGCATCCGCGCGCCGTCGTCGATCAGCAGGTCGATCTGCCCGCGGACGAAGAGTTCGGCGCCGCCCGCGCGCCCGGCGGCGAGAAAGAACGGCAGCTCGCGAGCGATCGTCGCGCTGGCCGGCAATCGCGCCGACGGGCTGGCCGCATAGCGCGCGAGGTCGCGGACGATCGCGGCACGCGCGCCGTCGTCGAGGCCGTGGGCCGTGCCGATCGCGGCGGCCAGCTCGCCCAGCCGTCGTACCAGCGCCGGGCGAGGCAGCGTCAAGTCGAGCCGCTCGAGGATCGCATGGGCGGCAAGTCCGCGGGCGATCGGATCGGCGCCGCCCGCCGCGTCCGCGAGGGCCGCGCCTTCGGGCAGGTTGAGCTCGTGGCGGAAATAGTATTGCCGCGGGCAGCGCGCGAAGTCGGCAAGCGCGGTCGGGCTCATCACCAGATCGCCGCCGTCGGGCGCGGCGAAACCCAGGCGGCTGCGCGCGAGCTCGGCAAAGCGGGCGCGATCGGCCGCAGCGGGCGGCGCGGGCTCGAGCGGCGGCGCGTCGGCGGGCGAGGCGAGCGGCGGCTGGCGCAATTCGATTTGCACGTCGTCGAAGCCGCATTTGAGAAGCGGAGCACCGGCGGCGGCGAAGCCCGCCACGTCGATCTCCCGCGCGGCGAGCATTGTACGCACCTCGGACGCCCATCCGAGGACCGCACCGCGCGAGCTGGCGGCGCCTTCGCTCAAGATCAGCCGATCGCGCGCGCGGGTAATCGCGACGTAGAGCAGGCGGGCGGCCTCGGCCTCCTCCTGGTCGTGGAGTTCATCGCGATAGGCGGTGAGCGCGGCGTTGGGCAACTCTTCGCTGCCGCTACCGGTGGTGTCGCACAGCAACAGGCCGTCGGCGGGCGAGAGCACGATCGAATCGTACTCGCGGCGCGGGCGGCGACCGAGGTCGGCGACGAAGACGATCGGAAATTCGAGTCCCTTAGCCTGATGGATGGTCATCAGACGCACGACGTTATCGCCCTCGCCGAGGATTTGCGCCTGCGCCTCGTGCGGCTCGCTCTCGGTCAGGCCGCGCAGGTAGCCGATAAAATCGTGGAAGGTGAAGAAGTGGCGCGACTCGAAGGCGCGCGCGAATTCGAGCAGCTTGCGCAGGTTGGCGACGCGCTGGCGCCCCTGGTCGAGGCCGAGCAGCACCGCCTCGAACGCGGTAAGCTCGAGCGCGCGCTCGAGCAGCGTGACCAGCGGGGCGCGCGCGGCCAGCAGGCGCAGTTCGCGGAGCACGCGCCAGGCGGCGACGGGTGCCGCGCGCGCCGCGCCCAGGCAGGCGAAGCCGGGCTCGTCGGCGGCGGCGAAGAGCTGCGTGAGCGAGGCCGGACCGGCGCCGGCCGGGCGCGCGCGCAGATCGGTCGCGAGCGCCAGCAGGCAATCGTCGGAAAGCGCGAACAGCGGCGAGCGCAGCGTGGCGGCGAGCGCGATCGAATCGGCCGGGTCGTTGACCACGGTGAGCAGCTCGATCAGGTCGACAATCTCCTGGCAGCCGAAAAAGCCCCGCCCCTTGACTGTGTAGCAGGCGATTGCGGCGCGGCGCAGCGCGCGCTCGTAGATGGCGACGTCGGAGAAGGCGCGCAGCAGGATGGCGACGTCGCCAGGGCGCGCGGGGCGCTCGCCGTGCGTATCGGGATCTATGACCAGCGCGTCCGCGGCGATCAGCTCGCCGATACGCGTGGCGATCGCGGCGGCCTCGGCCGTGCGGCCTGCGGCCGTGTTGGCGCCGGCTACGGCCGCGATCAATTCGACGGGCGGGTTGAAGCCCGGCGGACGGACGGCGCTCAGATGATGGTCGGCGCTCCATGCGACCCACCAGCCGGGCGCGGGTTCGCGCGGCGCCATCAGATGGCCCCCCAGCGCGTTGACGAAGCCGAGAATGTTGGGCGCCGAGCGGCGATTCTCGCTGAGCGGGAGAACCTGCGGCGCGGCGCCGCGCGCGCGCTTGAAGACCGTCACGTCGGCGCCGCGGAAGCGGTAAATCGATTGCTTCTCGTCGCCCACGATAAACAGCTCGGGCGCCGGCGCGCCGCCGGCCGGGTCGGTCAGCCGATCGACGATCTCGTCCTGGATCGGATCGACGTCCTGGTATTCGTCGACCATCAGCGCGCCCAATGCCTCGCGGTAGCCTTGTGCTACATCGGGATTGTCGCGGAGCAGGTCGCGGGTGAGGGCGAGCAGATCGCCGAAGGTGACGACGCGATCGCGCCGGCGCGCGGCGTCGAGATCGGCGGCGGCGCGGGCCACGAAGCGCGCGATCTCGAGCGTCGGTGCGATCGCGCGGCAGGCCCCCCACGCGTCGATCAGCTTGCCGGATAGGCCGAGCTTGCCGTCGCCCGCCAGCAGATCGCGCAACTGCAAGACGATCTCCTTCGCGCCCTTGGCGCGGGCGTCGGGCCGCGCCGCGACAATTCGCCGCAGGGCGGCCAGTGCGGACGGCGGAGAATCGGCGTCGAAGGCGGCAAGCGCGGCGCTGAGTTGCGGCCAGAGGACGCGCAACTCCGCAATCTTCTCGGCGGCGGCGCCGCCCACCGCTTTGAGCGCGAGGAGCGCTTCGGTCAGTTCGCGCACGCGCGCCGCGTGATCCGCGGCCGCCGCGCGCAGCGCCGGGGCGTCCGCCGCGCGCGATTCGGCGCGCTCAATCAGCCATTGCGGCGGCCGGCCGAGTTGTTGCAATGCACCGATCAGCCGGATCGTGATCTCGATCGCGCCCTCGCGAAACGATCCGCCGCGCAGCCCGCGCGCACCGACTATCCGGCGGGCGCCAAAATCGCCGCGGCGCACGGCGTCGATCAGCGCGTGCTCGCCCTCGCGGTCGAGAAAGGCGGCGCTCTCGTATTCGTCGATCACCTCGAAGCCCGGATCGAGTCCCGCGGCGAGGGGATTTTCGCGCAGGATGCGCGCGCAGAACGCATGGATGGTCGAGATGCGCGCGAGAGGTAAGCGGCGCAGGGCGCGCTCCAAATGTTCGCGGACGGCGCCGGGCGGCGCGGCGTCGCGGCGCGCCTCGAGCACGCGGGCGAGACGCTCGCGCAGGTCATGCGCGGCCCGCTCGCCAAAGGTGATCGCGGCCAGGCGCTCAGGGTCGAGCGGATCGCGGCCGGGCAGATCGCCGGCGACGAGCGCGGCGAAGCGGCGGGCGAGCACCTCGGTCTTGCCCGAGCCGGCGCCGGCGCGGACCAGCAGATGGCCCGGCTCGCCGATCGCGCGGGCCTGCTCGGCGCTCGCGATAAATTCGCCGGTGGCCATTTCAGACCGCGGCCTTGCGATAGCGGCAGACCGGCCGAAACGCACAAAAATCATCGCATTTGAGCGGATCGACGTCGAAGCGGCCGGCGACCGCGTCGGCCGCCAGCGCGACGATGCGATCGGCGATCGGGGGCGGCGCGGGCGTACCGTCGGGCCGGGCGGAGGCAGCCGCCAAGGCCTCACGCGCGGCGGAATCGATCGTGAAGTCGGCCGCGGCGAGGTCGACGGCGATCTCTTTGTCGCGCTCGCGCAGCACCAGGTAGGCGCCCTCGAGGGTTACACCGGGGGCGAGGTCGGGGCGAAATTCCTCGATCGCGCCCATTGCGTAGACCGCAATCTGAAAATCGATCGTGGCGAATTTCTCGGGCTTGAGCAGTTCACGGTAGCGGTCGGCGCGCCGCGCATTTTTGTAATCGACCACCCGGATGTGCGTAATCCGCCGATCCGGGCCGCGGTATATTTCGAGCCGATCGACGATGCCGAAGAGCGGCAGATCGATGCGCTCGGGCGCGGCGACCGATCGTCGATCGGGCACCGCCAGGTGAATCTCGTGTTCGGCGAAAATCTCGCTGGCGCGCACGCTACCGCGAGCCAGGCGGTCCGCCTCATAGTCGACGAACTCTTCGACGATGCGTTCGGCGGTTTCCCATTCGATGGCGAAAAAGGCTTGGTCGCGCGCGGCGGGACGCTCGCGCGAACAGACCGCATGAAGCAGAGTGCGGGCCGCCGCATGCGCCGCCGCGCGGTCGGCGAAGTCGGGCTTGAGCGTGGTCAGATCGTGCATGATGCGATGCATCAGTGAGCCGCGCTCGAGCGCGCTCGATTCGTAGCCGGGCGCATCGGCTTCGCCGAGGTCGAGGATGCGGCCGGCGAAGTAGCGAAAGCCGCATTGGGCGAGATCGTTGAGGCGCGAGGGGCTGAAGGCGCGCGGCGTGCCGTCGGCGCTCTCGAGCACGAGGCGGCGCAGCGCGGGGCTGGCGGTGACCCGTCCGTCGAAGGGCCCGGCGAGTGCGAATTTCGCCGGATCGGCGGTCCCGTCGGGGCGATCCTCACGCGCCGGCATCGCCAGGTAGCGTTCGCGGGCGCGTTCGACCGCGATGCGCCGGGTGATTGCGCCGAGATCGCGCGTACCGGCGGCGGCCTGCGCGGCGCCGTCATCGAGGATCGCGGCGGCCGCGGCCCAGTTGAGGAATTCGTCGCGCGTGAAGCATTGGTCGAGCGGCGGCAGGAAATTCTGCGCCGGCACGCGGCGGATCAATTCGCGGTCGTCGCCGCCGAGCAGCTTCAGCACCTCGTCGACGAAGGGCGAACGCCGCAGCGGTGCGCCGCCTTCGTCGGCGATCGCGTAGGAGAGAATCACCCGCCGCGCGGGCATCGAGAGCGCCAGGAAAAACAGCAACCAGTCCTCGGCGTTGCGGTTGGCGCGGGTGCGCAGGATCGGTCCGGGCGCGGCGGCCGCCTGGGCGCCCAGCCGATCGCGCATCGCGCGCGCCAGCGGACGGTTGATCGCGCGGCGCGCGCTGTCGGGCACGATCGGATCGTCGGCGCGATAGGCGGGAAAGGTTTCGTCGTTGAGGCCCAAAATATAGACCTCGTCGAAATCGAGGCCGCGCGCCTCGAGCACCGGCAGGGCGGCGAGGCCGGCCCCCGCGCCGCGCGCCCCGGGCCGTTCGTAGACCGCCTCGGCAAAGGCCGACGCGGCGAGCGCGGCGAAGGCGTCCGCGTCGAGAATTGCGCCGGGGTCGACGGCCGCGCACGAAGCCGCGATCGCGTCGAGCGTGTCGTCGATCGCGCCGGCGACGGCAGCGTTGTCGGCGCCCGCGGGGTCGCGCGCGTGGGCCGCCGGATCGAAGCCGAGCGCCGCGAGCACCCGGCGCAGCCGCGCGACGTGGCGGGCGGCGGTGCCGGCCTGCTCGAGCGGCTCGAGGGCCGCGAGCAGGCGGGCGAAATTCGCGGCGGCGCGATCGTGGCGGGCGAGGGTCGCCCGCCGGCGGGCGTCGGCGGGCTCATCGCCGCTCGCGGCGACGATCGCGGCGCGGTGCGCGGCGAAGCGATCGCCGAGCGGGCTGGTCGCGCGATCGAGGTAACCGATTTCGGCGAGCAGGCCCACGTCGCGCGCGGCGGCGACGCGAAAGCAGACGGCATTGCACAGACCGGCCAAAGCCTCGCGCCGATAGCCATCGCCCGCAACGCGCAGCAGGTTGAGCACCGCGCGGGCGGGCGGCGCGGCCAGAATTGGCTGCGTGCCGCCGAGCCGGATCGGCAGCCCAAAGCGGCCCATCACGGTTTCGAGATGACCCGCGTAGGGCGTCAGGTCGCGCGCGACGATCGCGATCCGATCGAGCGCGATCGTGCCGGGCGCCGCCGCCTCGAATTTGCGCCGAATCGCGCGGGCGGTCTCCTCGACCTCGCCAAGGCGGGTCGGCGCCTCGCAAATCCTGACCGTATCGTCGGCCGGCGGCGGCTCGGGATAGTCGCCGACGAAGAGCTGTTCGAGCACGAAACCCAGGCGGCCGTCGCGTCCGCCGCGGCGGATAAAATGGGGCAGAACCTGGTCGGCGATCGATTCTTCACCGACGAAGCGGTTCCAGGTCAGTTCGGCAAAGCGCGTCGCGCTGGTCACGCGATGCTGTTCGGCCTGGATCGCGAGGTCGGCGCTGCCGATAATCCGGATCAGTGCGGCGGCGATCATGAACTGGAGCAGGCTCAGATCGTAAATTTCGGCGATCAGCAGATGGTCGACGCCGGCCAGCAGGCGCGGACGATCGCCGCGCGCCGCGGCGCTCAGCAGCGCGTCGAGCACCTGGCGCTCGCGGTCGTGACGGTCGGCGAGCCCGCGCGATCGGAGCAGTTCTTCGTAGGCCGCAAACATTGCGGTTATTTCGGCGAGATGGTTAGGCGCGGGTAGCGCGGCCGCCCGGATCGCCGTGCGCAGGTCGCCCGGGACGATCGCGGCGCCCTTGAGCTGGCGGATCAGGTTGAGCAGATGTTCGACCAGGCCAGGGCCGGGTGCGAGACCCGCAGCCAGCGGAGGGGAGCACTTGAGGGCGGCTTCGAGCGCGAGTCGTTCTCCGATCGGATCGAGCACCACGCCGCGCGGGTCGGCTTCGCGCCAGAGCGCGTCGACCAGTTGCGGGAAGGTCATGATCCGATGGCCCATCAGGCAGCTCTGGTCACGCGCCATCCGCTTGAGTTGATCGGTGGCCTTGAGCGCGGTTGGGTAGATAGCGAGCCGGGTAACCATTGGTGGAACGGGATTATAACGCGCGGGCGCGAGGAATCGCGATGTTGCAAGGGCGCAAAACGGGCGGTGGGCGATTTGGAACATGGCGGCAAATCCGTGACATACGGCTGTAATAAATTCTCGATCGCCGGTCTAAAAAGACCGCTAAATGACAATTAAGATTAAATAACAGATGGCCCGTTAGTTGCTTGAATATCCCTCAGCGTGTGCAATGCGCGACTTCGGTAGCAGGGAGCTTTGCGATAATGGCGATTCGAGTGTTGATGGTCGATGATTCGATATTTGTCCGCGATGTCCTACGACATCATCTGGAATGTCTCGGCTGTGAAGTGGTGGCGGAAGCGGAAAATACGCTGCAAGCACTCGACCTCTATCGCACGATCGCGCCGGACCTGGTAACGCTCGACGTGGCGGTGCCACGCACCGGCGGGATCGGCGCGCTGGGCCTGTTCCGCATCATGCGCAATGAGAATCCCGGCGTCTCGATCCTGGTGGTCAGCGCGATCGCGTTTCCGGAAATCCGCAAGGCCTTCCTGCGCGAGGGTGCGCTCGATTACATAATCAAGCCGTTCGAGTCTTCGAGCTTCGAGCAGGTCTGCAAACGGCTATCGACGATGTTTCCCGAATTGAACTACATGATGAAAGCCGGCACGGCGCTGCCGGACGCCGCCCGGCACGGCTAACCGCCGGGGGCGGTAGGACTGGTCGAATTCGACCGAGGATCGGGCCAGTCCATTCCGCCCACAGCTTCTCAAAGAAAGGGCAATTCACCGCCAGGTGAGTTGATTATTTACCCCGGCCACACCGGGTTCGCGCGCGGCCAATTTAGCGGCGTGCTGTGCGTCCTGGGCCGAATTGACTATCCCGCTCAGCAGGATTTTCCCGTGGTCACAATCGACCACCACCGGATGATCGGTAAACATTCCGTCGTTAGCCAGTGCTACCTTGACCTCGGTGATGAGCAGTGCGTCGTTGGCCCGACCGGCGGGAGATTGGTAATGGTGGTCGGCCGCCAGATGCGCACTTTCCTTGCTGGTGGTGATCGAGCTGGTCGTAGTCGGGTTTCCAGATTGATCCTGAGCATGCCCGGCGGGCACCTGGATTAGCATCAGGATACCCGCCGTCGCGACGGCCTGAATTAGTAGTGAGTACTTCGGTGAACTCTGATTTGGCATTGCGAGGCGCGCTCGATTCCTAGTTGCTGGGGTTAACCGTCGTCGACTCGCTATGATGACTACTGCTGCTATCGATAGTGCCCGAAGCCGGATCGGACGAGTTGGAAGTGGACGAATTGCTCGAGCGGTCGGCCGAAGTGCTGGTCGTCGTTGTCATCGGCGGTGGCGGAGGAACCGGAGCCGGTAAAGTCTGTACGGCGACCTGCGGCTGCGGTACCGGAACGTAGTTGGTGCTCGTTTCCCTGGTCGTGGAGGTGGTGCCGCAGGCACTGACGAGAATCGCGAGCGCGATGCCTAGTGTAGTGATTTTGACGGTGTGCATGGATTTCATATAGTCAATTCCTCTAGTCATACGCAGAGTCTAACACGGAGCAGAGTCGGCCAGACGCTTTAAGACCGCCGCGTTTGGTTACACCGGGAACGGGAAGATCGTATAGCCGCGGACCCGATCCGCTCAGGCCGGCAATTTCGCGATGCGCGCGAATCGCCAGGCCGAGATTGCAGTCCGGCAGCGCAGGCGACGCGTGGGATGCCCGATCGCGCGATAAATTACAGTTGGTGAGCGATGACTAAGGCTGGTGATCGACGACGACGCGCTCGATCCGGATCGGCTCGCCGGGCACGCAACTGACGCATGCGACCCATCCGGCGTCCGTACTCGCATAGAGCGGCGCCGGCGTGCCGCAATAGGCCGCCGTGGTCGTGCCGCGCGACACGTCACCAAAGACGTGGACGTGGCCGAGCGCGATATAGTTGTAGGCGCTCGCCTCGATTTCTGCCGCCGTGATCGGTGACGAACGGCCGTTGGCGCTGTCTTCGGTGAACAGCCCGTGGGCCAGCGCGATATTCCATTTGCCGGGCGCCGGCTCGGCCATCCCGCCGAGCGGCCGGTAATCCGGCGAATGCTCGACCAGCGCCTTGCCCCAGATTTGCACGGCGAGCTCGGGAAATTCGATCGTGCGCCCTTCGGGTTCGAGGATCAGGTGGAGATTGCGCGGCAGGTCGGCGGCGGCGAGGCCGGCGTAGATCGATCGCTCGTCGTGGGCGTCATGGTTGCCGGGGATCATCACGACCGGCATGCGCGCGCGTCCGATCTCGTCCATCGCAAAGCGCAGCGCGGTGTCCGGCACGCGGCTCGAATCGAACAGGTCGCCGACGATCAGCAGCAGGTCGCTCGCGCGATCGTTGGCCAGCGTGATCACGCCGCTGAAGGCCCGGCGCACGCGATCGCGAAAGGCGTCGCCCCGATCGCCGCTGCCGAAGGTGTCGCTCTCGAGGTGAACGTCCGAAGTGTGAATAAAGTTCAGGGGTCTTGCCGGCGTGAGTGCCACAGTCGTCTCCGTTGCCGCCACGGTCACCTCCGAGACGGCCACCGGGATCGTCGTTTGAACACGCCGGCGCCGCCGCATCGGGTTGATGCCGCGGGGTGGGCGCCGCGTCCGTACGCATTCGCCGCGCGGCCCCACGGCCCATACTAGGGCGCGCGCGCGCACGGTTCAATCTTGTTGCGCCGATGCGCCGGGGCTAACCTGAACCGATCTGGGGGTTACCCGCGTGATTGTTGTAATGAAAGCGCACGCCAGCGATGACGATATCGCCAACGTGGTGCGGATGGTCGAGGCGCTCGCCTACCGCGCCCATATTATCGCCGGCGTCGAGCGCACCGTGGTCGCCTGCGTGGGCGAGGAGCGCGGCGAGGCCCATTCGCTGCAGCATCTCGAGTCGGTCTCGGGCGTCGAGCGGGTGATGCCGGTGCTCCGATCGTTCAAGCTGGCCAGCCGCGAGGTGCGCCCTGAGGGCTCGCGGATTATCGTCGGCGGGGTCGAGATTGGCGGCCCGCGCCTCACGGTGATTGCTGGACCCTGCGCGGTCGAGAGCGCCGATCAGGTCAACGGCGCGGCCGACGGCGTCAAACTTGGCGGTGCCCATCTGCTGCGCGGCGGCGCCTACAAGCCGCGCACCTCGCCCTATTCGTTCCAGGGCATGGAAGACGAGGGTCTGATTCTGCTCGAAGAGGCGGGCCGGCGGGTCGGCCTGCCGGTGGTCACCGAGATCATGGACGCGCACGATATCGACGAGGTCGCCGAGCATGCCGATATGCTCCAGGTCGGCGCGCGCAATTCGCAGAACTTCTCGCTGCTGCGCCGGCTGGGCAAGTGCCGCAAGCCGATCCTGCTCAAGCGCGGGATGTCGACGCGGCTCGAGGAATTCCTGATGGCCGCCGAGTACATCCTGTCGGCCGGCAATCCCAACGTGGTGCTGTGCGAGCGTGGGATTCGCACCTTCGAGACCGCCACGCGCAACACGCTCGACTTGAACGCCGTGCCGCTGCTCAAGGAATGGACCCATCTGCCGGTGATCGTCGATCCGAGCCATGGCACCGGGATTTGGTCGCTGGTCGCGCCGATGGCGCTGGCGTCGATCGCGGCGGGCGCCGATGGTCTGCTGATCGAGGTGCATCCCGACCCCCGCGCGGCACTCTCCGACGGTCCGCAGCAGCTCAAGCCGGCGCGCTTCGCCCAACTGATGAAGTCGCTCGAGCCGCTCGCCGCAGCCGTCGGCCGCACGCTCTAGACCGGCGGTCGAGCGCGATTACCGCGCAGGCGATGCGGGCGGAGGCGTCGGCATCATCGCCTCCCAGTAGGCCGCCGGTTGACTCGCGACGTATTGTTCGAGCGAAGCAATCGCCGTCTGCATTCCGGAGCGGAACATTTCCGGATAGCCGAAATCCTGCCCGAAATTGTGATAAAGGCTTTCGGTCTTCTCGTAGTTCCCGCTGATAGTATAAGTCCACAGTGCCGCGCCATCGGATTGCCGCACCAGTTGCAGGTCAAGGTTCAGAGTGTCGTTAACGGAGCCAACTGGCAGGCCAAACACCCATAGTAAAGGCCCATAGGGCCCCAGTAGATAGCCATAGCGGGTTCCTTGCCACCTGGTATCCGTAATGGTTCCGTGGAGGATCAGTTGGGCGCCCGGATCCAAGCTGCGATCCGTCCCAAACACTTCATGGAAGATCGCGCTTTGCCGTAGCTCGGTTACCGCCGCGCTGGCCAGATCGGTGCTCGGGCGGAAGTTGTAGGCTCCGGCGGAGAGGAAGCCGTTGGCGGTATCGGGCCGATCATAATCGGCCGTGCAGTACGGGACGAGCGGAAGTATGCAGAGCCAGAAGTAAGTCGAATTTCGGTCTGAGCGCCGATCCTGAAAATTCTGGACCGCCAGCGTGAGCGGAAGATGCGTAGGCTGCGGATTCGCCTCACTTGGCTGGTAGCGCCATCCAGCGTTGCTGACGCATCCGGAGAGCGCCATCGCGAAAGCCAGTGCGGGAATCAGCGGTCTAGAGCGCCTGATCGAAAGCATTGCTGCTCCTCTCGAAATCCAGCGAATCCAGTGTCTTGGACTCGGCGATTACAATCCTTCGGATGCTGTAATCGCCAACAATGAGCTTTCGCGGGTGGCTGAGTCAAGACGAAATGGCTTGCACAATCGTCGGCGTGAAAATAATCCGAGGGCTGCGCCTGCTGGTCGCGAATCGGTCAGACCGAATCCTGGGTCGCGCAGGCGTTGGCCGGCAATCCGTCCAGAGGGCGACGACCACCGGTCGCACGAGCCGCTGTCGGTAGCATGGCGGCGCGGATTTGCGGTCGCAATCGCGATTCAACGCATCGATCGTGTTAAGCTGCGCGCTACGATTCCGTGAGCATCAATTTGAAAAAACCTCCGGCCCTGCGGCCAGGCGATATGATCGGCGTGGTCGCGCCGTCGTCGATCGTCGAACGCGACTACCTCGAGCGCGGCGTGCGCGTGCTCAACGCGATGGGCTATCGGGTGCGGATTTCGATCCATGCGCTCGATCGCGACGGTATCCTGGCGGGCGACGACGCCGTCCGCGCGAGCGAATTGCGCACGTTTTTTGCCGACGACGGGATTCGCGCAATCTTCGGCGCGCGCGGCGGCTACGGCTGCGGACGGCTGCTGCCGCTGATCGATTTTGCCGCGATAGCGCGCGCGCCGAAGATCTTTCTGGGCTTTTCGGACGCCACCTTTATGCTCAACGCGCTGGTCGAGCGCGCCGGGATCGTCGCCTTTCACGGTCCGATGGTCGCGATGGATTTCGCCAACGGCCTCTCGCGCCGATCGCTCGACCATCTGGCGCGCGTCCTGTCCGACGGCGCGCGCGGCTTTGAGCTCGAGGCGCGCGAGCTGCTGCGTCCGGGCGACGCCGAGGGCGAGCTGGTCGGCGGATGCCTGTCGGTGGTGGCTGCGGCGCTTGGCACGCCCTACGCCCCGCGCTTCGCCGGGCGCGTGCTGTTTCTCGAAGACACCGGCGAGAAGGCCTACCGCATCGACCGGATGCTTGTGCAGTTGCGCCAGGCGGGCGTCTTCGACCAGGTCGCCGGGATGGTCTTTGGCGCGATTCGGCCGGTCGACGGCAGCGAGCAGGAGCGCGCGCTGATCGCGACGTTTGTCGCCGCGCAGACCGCCGATCTGAAATGTCCGGTGCTGTTCGGCGTCGAAGCCGGCCACGGCACGGAAAATCTGACCTTGCCGTTTGGCGTGCGCGTGCGGCTCGACGGCGCGCGCCGGCGCATGGTCTTTACCGAGCCTGCGGTCAGTTAGCCGCGGGCGCGCCGGCCGGCGGGATTATTTTGGCGGGATTATCTCCTGCTGATTATCGGATGAAGCGGGCCGCGCGGATGAATCTCAACTAATTGCTGACGCGAGTGATAGCGCGCGGCACAGGGGCATAGCGGCGTGGGTTGGAGTGAAGTCGAACAGGCCTTTGCGGAGGCTGCCGAAAAGGGCGCGATTCCCGGCGCGACGGTGGTCGTGCGGGTCGGCGAGCAGATCGCCTACGAGGGCGCGTTCGGCGCGCGCTCGCTACTGCCGGATCGATCGCCGATGCGCCTCGATACGGTCTTCGACCTGTCGTCGCTGACCAAACCGCTGGCGACCACGGTCGCCGCGATGATGCTAGTGCGGGACGGCAAGCTGCGCCTCGATGATCGGCTGACGCGCTTTTTCCATAATTTCGGTGTGCACGGCAAGGGCTACGTGACCTTCCGCCATCTGCTGGCGCATTGTTCGGGGCTCGCCGCATGGCGCCCGTTCTATCAGCAGATTGCCGAAGTCGAACGGCGCGGCAAGGTCAATTTCATGGCCAGCCGCGGGGCCAAGGAGCTGGTCTACGAGGAGATCCATCGGGAGAAGGCGGAGGCGCCGCCGGGCACCCGCACGGTCTACTCGGACCTGAACTTCATGCTGCTCGGCGAGGCGATCGAACAGATCGGCGGAGCCGCGCTCAACCGCTTTTGCCGCGACAAGATATTCCGCCCGCTCGAGCTGCGCGCCACCGACTTCATCGATATCTCGCTGGTGCGCACGCGCCGCCTCGAGCCGGTGCCCGAGATGTTCGCGCCGACCTCGGTATGCGCGGTGCGCAAGCGCCTGCTGGTCGGCGAAGTCGACGACGAGAACGCCTTCGCGATGGGCGGGGTGGCGGGCCACGCCGGACTGTTCGCCCCGGTGCGCGAGGTCGATCGGATCGTGCTGGAATTGATCCGCGCGCATGCGGGGCGCTCGGAATTCCTGCCGCAAAAGACCGTCGCGCAATTCTGGACCCGCGATCCCGCCGTGCGCGGCTCGACCTGGGCGCTCGGATGGGATTCGCCGTCGCCCGAGTATTCGAGCTCGGGGCACTATTTTTCCGCTGCCGCCGTGGGCCATCTGGGCTTCACCGGCACCTCGATCTGGATCGAGCCCGCGCGCGAAATCGCCATCTCGCTGCTGACCAACCGGGTTCATCCGCGGCGCGACAACCAGGCGATCCGCGAGTTTCGCCCGAAAATCCACGATTTGATCATGCAGGCGCTCGGCGCCGCGGCCTGATCGCGCCGGCGCGAACTTCGCGCATCCGGAGCGCCGCTTGCCCCGAGTCTCGCCGGTGATTATACTCCCATATAGTATCAGCGATACTTCCCCGGAGTATTCTGGACCGGGGCTCGCGGAACCGGAGGATCCGGATCCGCATATCCGAAACGGAGCGTTTATCTTGGCCAAATCGATTGACGTAGCGGCTAACGGCGCCGGCCCCCCGCGCCATAAGGCGCGCCCGCGCGCAGCGGCGCTCGAACGTGACCTGGCCAACCGCCTGAGCCGCGCCGAAGGGCAGTTGCGCGGCCTCGGTCGGATGATCGGCGACGGCGCCTACTGTATCGACGTGCTGCAGCAGATTTCGGCGGCGCGCCGCGCCCTCGATAAAATCGCGCTCATCCTGGTGCGTGACCATCTCGAAACCTGCGTCGCCGACGCGATCGCCGAACGTGGTGGCCGAGCCAAAATCACCGAGCTGATCGGCGCACTCGATCGCTTTCTCAATTGAGCACCATGGAACATAAATGCGGCGCGCATCACGCGCATGATCAAGGGCACGACGGCCACGCTATGGAAGAGGCAGCCACGCCGGCGCAATCCGTGCGCGTGAAAGATCCGGTATGCGGGATGACGGTCGATCCGGCCACCGCGCGCTGGACCCATCGCCATGACGGCCGCGACTTCTACTTCTGCGGCCAGGGATGCATGAAGCGATTCGTGGCCGAGCCGGCCAAATATCTTGCGCCGAACGTGCCCGCGCCGAACGCGAGCACGCTCGCGAAGCCCGCGCCGGGCGGCGTTATCTACACCTGCCCGATGCATCTGGAGGTGCGTAGCGCGACGCCGGGGCCGTGTGCGATCTGCGGGATGGCGCTCGAGGCTCGCACGGTTGGGTTTGGCGGGTTTGGCGACGCGGCGATGGCGCCGGCCGACGCGCCGAATCCCGAACTGGCGGATTTCACCCGGCGCTTCTGGCTGAGCGCGGCACTCTCGCTCCCGCTGCTGATGCTCTCGATGTCGGAGCTGATTCCCGGCATGCCGGTGCAGCGCGCGCTCAGGATCCGGCTGATCGACTGGATCGAAATGTTGCTCGCGACGCCGGTGGTGATCTGGGGCGCGTGGCCGTTCTTTGTGCGCGGCGCGCGCTCGCTCATAACGCGCCACCTCAACATGTTCACGCTGATCGCGCTGGGCGTCGGTATCGCCTACCTCTACAGCCTCGCCGCGGTAATTTTTCCGGCGAGCTTTCCGCCCGCCGCCGACGCGCGCGGTGTGCCGCCGGTCTATTTCGAGGCCGCCGCCGTGATCACGACGCTGGTCCTGCTCGGCCAGTTGATCGAGTTGCGCGCACGCGGCCGCACCGCCGGCGCAATCCGGGAGTTGCTCGGGATGGCGCCGCGCAGTGCGCGGATCGTGCGCGCCGGCGGGGTTGAGGAAGACGTCGCGCTCGAGCGCGTGATGGCCGGCGATATCCTGCGCGTGCGGCCGGGCGAGAAGGTTCCGGCTGACGGCGTGATCGTTGAGGGCGCGAGCGCGATCGATGAATCGATGATCACGGGCGAGCCGCTGCCCGCCGCGCGGGGCACCGGCGATCGCGTGGTCGGCGCGACCGTCAACGGCACCGGATCGTTCCTGATGCGCGCCGATCGGGTCGGCGCCGACAGCGTGCTCGCGCAAATCGTCCAGATGGTCGGCGAGGCGCAGAGTAGCCGCGCGCCAATCCAGCGCCTGGCCGACAGCGTCGCCGGCTACTTCGTGCCGATGGTGATGGTTGCCGCGGCGATCACTTTTGTCGCGTGGTACTTGGTCGGGCCGGCGCCCGCGCTCGCCCATGCGATCCTCGCCGCGGTTGCCGTGCTGATCATCGCCTGCCCCTGCGCGCTCGGCCTGGCCACGCCGATGGCCGTGATGGTTGGGAGCGGGCGCGGCGCGCGTTCCGGTGTGCTGATTCGCAATGCCGAGGCGCTGGAACTGATGGAGCGCGTCGATACCATCGTGGTCGACAAGACCGGCACGCTGACCGAGGGCAAGCCCAAGCTGACGACCGTCGAGACGATGCCCGGCCGCGATGCCGCCGAAATGATCCGGCTGGCCGCGAGCCTCGAGCGCGCCAGCGAGCATCCGCTGGCCGCCGCGATCGCCGCGGGTGCGGCCGAGCGATCGATTGCGCTGGCGAGCGTGACGGAGTTCGTCTCGACCACCGGCGTCGGGGTGAGCGGCACCGTCGAGGGACATCGCGTGGGGGTGGGCAGCGCGCGCATTTTCGCCGGCGACGGCGTGGCCGCGCCGGCGATGGAGCAACTCGCGGCGCGCGCCGAGGTGCTGCGCGGCGAGGGGCAGACCGTGATGTTCGTCGCGATCGACGGCGCGGCGGCGGGTCTGATCGGCGTTGCCGATCCGATCAAGGAATCGACGCCCGAGGCGCTGCGCAAGCTGCGTGCGGCAGGCCTGCGGGTGATCATGCTGACCGGCGACAGCCGCGCCACCGCGACCGCGATCGCGCGGCGCCTCGGTCTCGACGAGGTCGAAGCCGAGGTGATGCCGCAGGACAAGGCCGCCGTGATCAAGCGTTTGCAGGCCGCGGGCCGCATCGTCGCGATGGCCGGCGACGGGATCAACGACGCGCCCGCGCTGGCCCAGGCGACGGTCGGGATCGCGATGGGCACCGGCACCGACGCCGCGATGCAAAGCGCGGGCATCACGCTGGTCAAGGGCGATCTGATGGGTATCGTGCGGGCGCGCAACTTGAGCCGTGCGGCGATGCGCACGATTCGGCAGAATCTCTTTTTCGCCTTCGTCTACAACGTGATCGGCGTGCCGATCGCGGCCGGCGTGCTCTATCCGTTCATCGGCCTGCTGCTCAATCCGATGATCGCGAGCGCCGCGATGAGCGCGAGTTCGATCTCGGTGGTGCTTAATTCGCTGCGCCTGCGCACGATTGAATTGTGATCGGCGACGCGGCGCAGCATCGGCAGCGCCACTTGATGCGCGCGGCGCATCGGGGGAAAAATTGATCGCCATGCCGTCCGCTGCCGCCGTATTAGCCACCGCTCAAAACGCCAGCGCAGCCGCCGCCGCGTCGGCCGCGCGGATCGCGCGGATTCCCGCCCAGGTTCGCCGCGTTCATCTGATCGGCGTGGCCGGCTCCGCGATGGCGGCGCTGGCCGGGATGCTGGTGGCGCGCGGCTTCAGCGTCAGCGGATCGGATAATCAGATCTACGAGCCGACCGCCTCGATCCTGAAAAACCTGCGCATCGATTTGCGCACGGCCTATAGCGCCGACCACCTCACGCCGCCGCCCGACCTGGTGATCGTCGGCAACGTCGTGACGCGCGCCAATCCCGAAGCCGCGGCGTTACTCGCCGGCCCCGTTCCCTATCTCTCGATGCCCGAAGCGCTGAGGCATTTTTTTCTCGCCGGGCGGCGCGTGCTGATGGTTGCCGGGACGCACGGCAAGACCACTTCGACCGCAATGATGGCGCAGGTGCTGGCGGTGGCCGGGCGCGATCCGTCGATGCTGGTGGGGGGAGTGACGCGCGATTTCGCCACCAACTATCGGCTCGGCGCCGGGCCCGACTTCGTGATCGAGGGCGACGAATACGACACCGCGTTCTTCGACAAAGGGCCAAAGTTTCTCCATTACCGCGCGGACGGCGCAATTCTGACGGCGGTCGAGTTCGACCATGCCGATATCTATCGCGACCTCGATCACGTCAAGGCCTCGTTCCGCGCGCTGGCCGCGCAGCTGGACGCGGCGCGGGTGCTCGCGGTCTGCGCGGATTTTCCGCACGCGCTCGAGGTCAGCGCGGTGACGCGCGCGCGGCGGCTCACCTTTGGCCTGCGCGACGGCGAGTTCCGCGCGGTCGATATCCGGATCGGCCCGGCGGGCGCGCGCTTTTCGATCGAGCGCGCCGGTCGGCGCGTCATCGGCGATCTCGACCTGCCGGTCGGCGGCCGGATGAACGTGGCCAACGCACTCGGGGTCTTCGTCTTGCTGAGCGAGTTCGGCGTGAGCGGCGACGAACTCCGCGCTGGGTTGAAAGCGTTCGGCGGGGTCAAGCGGCGCCAGGAGATCGTCGGCGAGGCGCGCGAGATCGTGGTGATCGACGACTTCGCGCATCATCCCACGGCGATCGCCGCGACGCTCGAGGCGTTAGCCGAGCGCTACGCCGGCCGGCGGATCTTAGCGGCCTTCGAGCCGCGCTCGAACACCGCGCGCCGCCGCGTCTTTCAGGCCGGGTTCGCCGCCGCCTTCGATCGCGCCGCGCGGGTCTACCTGGGCGCGGTCTACTTCAAGGAAAACGATCCGATCGCGCCCGACGCGCGGCTCGACACCGACCTGCTGGCCGCGGCGATCGGTGCGCGTGGCCCGCAGGCCCAGGCCTGTGCGAGCACCGACGCGATGCTCACCGCGATCGCCGGCGACGCGCGGGCGGGCGATGTGATCGTCTGCATGTCCAACGGGCCGTTCGACGGCTTGCCCGGCCGCATTCTGGCCGCGCTGAAATAGCGCGCGCCGCGCCGCCGACACTCCACAATCGCAAGTGTGAAATAGCGCGTCAGGCCGAAGGGCCGGCCGCGAGGCGGCGCAGCACGTCGTCGAGATCGGTCGCGGCGATCGACGGGCGGATCAGGTCGGCGGCGGCCAGCACGGCGGCCGGCGCCGTATGGGACAGCGCCAGCACACGCATCCCGGCGCGCCGCGCGGCCGCGACGCCGGCGGCGGTGTCCTCGATCGCCAGGCATTCGGCGGCGACGATCGACGGGCGCGGCCGCAGGATAAAGCCGAGCCGCCCAAGGCCGGCGAGGAAGCCGTCGGGCGCGGGCTTGCCGTGAGCTACGTCTTCGGCGGCGATTATATCGACGAACCGATCGCGGAGTTGCGCGCGGCCGAGAATCGTCTCGGCCTCGCGGCGCAGCGTGCCGGTCACGACAATCAGCGGAAAGCGCTCGGCGCAGTGGCGGACGAACGCGGACGCGCCCGGATAGATCACGTCGCGATCCGCGATCATCGCGCCGTAAATCGTGGCCTTGCGCGCGGTCAGCGCCGCGATCGCCTCGGGCGTCGCCGGACGGCCATGCTCGGCGAGCAGCAGGGCGAAGCAATCGTGGTCGGTGTAGCCGATCAAGCGCGCAAAATAGTCCGCGCGATCCACCGTGATCCCTGCCGGGCGCAGAACCTCGGCGAAGGCCTCGAAATGGAGCGTCTCGGTGTCGGCGAGGGTGCCGTCGAGATCAAACAGGAGCGCGCGAATCGGCATCGTGATGGCTAATCTTTACGCGCCGCGCTCCACAGAGGGAATAGCGCGCGGCGGGGTGCTACGGCTTCGGACCGGGAACCAGCACAGCTTATCGTTTTATCGTCCCACCCTCAGCCGAAGTGAGGCGGCTACTATGCCTATGAACCTTCCGGAGGAATCGGAATCCGCGGAATCATAACTGATCGTTCTGTTCTTCACAGGCGTTTGTCGATAAAATAGCTTTTGACTTGCGATCGATTCGAGGCAATGACTTTCCATCTGCTTATTCAGCAGATGGAACTATGGTGTCGGTTTCCGTTCGATCGATGGTCGGTGTGTTTTAGCAGACGAACCCGCGAGGGTAATAGCTCAGGAGGCTAATTTAACGACTCCGAGGAGATGGGAATTATGAGCATTAGGAAGAAGATTCTGGCCGTGGCGCCTGCGGTGATTCTTGGAATCTGGTTGGCGCCACCAGCTTTCACACAGGACACGGGTGGCAGTTCCGCCAGCAGTTCGATGCATCGGGCGGGCGAAGACACCGAAGGCGCGGTGACGAATGCATATCACGGGACGGTCACGGCGGTGGACGATACGACAATCACTACCGCGGTGAAAACCAACCTGGCTGCCGCCAAGAATCTGCGGTCCGGCCAGATCCACGTCACCACCACCGCTGGCGTGGTCACGCTGAGGGGCACGGTGCACGATTCGGAAGTAGTATCACGTGCCGAGGCGATTGCGAGAGATACGAGCGGCGTACGGCGCGTGAGGAACCATCTGCGAGTGTCTGCTTCAGTTCCGCAGGGCTAGGGAACTCCGCACAAGTTAGGTTGTCATTCTGAGCGCAGCGAAGAATCCCGGATCCGGGA
>JADEYI010001256.1_pt1 | contig 20693 bp, 15 predicted proteins | sample 8542331 | NCBI WGS metagenome assembly JADEYI01 (sample SAMN16510988, study PRJNA670497) | mine drainage metagenome | isolation source: biofilm near Copperflume 1 | place: Germany: Marsberg coppermine Kilianstollen | collected 2018-02
GGATACCCCTGGAAAAGACAGAAGTCGATAAATGTGTCGGTCGTGAGGCTCCTTGCAGAACATTTGAGAGACTTTGCATCAACATGCCCGTAAGCTTTTTCTTGAGTTCGTTCACGTTTTGCGCGCTTATCCGCAATTGGTTGACCGCTGTGTGCTTTTCGAGCGGTTCCCATAGGATGACGGTGGAGAAAGGCTCACCAGGATCAGAGAAATGGCTGGTATCAAAAACGAGCTTCTTTGTTGAGGTAGGAAGATACCAGCTCTGGTGCGATAAGATAATACTAAGGTTCCCGAAGATGGTATCGGGGTCGACATACAGGTCTTTGCGTTCTTCTTCAACAACAGAAGACCAGACGACCAGGGAGCCTGCCAGGTCGATTGGCCGACCTCCGGTAGAATTTTGAAGGAATGAAGATTTCCATGCCTCGTCCTGGGGCCCAAATATGACGCCCATTATTACCGCATCGGCCTTTTTGCCACGCCCGAGCGCCGCTTCTTGCCACATTGAAAGGATGAGAGCCACTAAACGCGAAACGAGTATATCATAACCCGAAGATGTTTGTTCATGCTCCACTACCTGTTTCAATGTGATTCGTCCCAGCTCGTTCAGTATTTCCTCTTGATGCTGACCCAGGTAATCCGCAATCTCGGAGGGTCGTAAATCTCCTAACTTTTGAGCAATCCACCAGAGCAACTTCACATCCTGCTTCGTATAGACCCTGTTACGTTCTTTCGGTCCTCTTTTCCCTACATTAGCTCCGGGAAGACTCTCGAGGTATCGTATCTGGCTCTCAGAAAATCCTGACAACTCTGCTGCTTTTGTAATACTTACACAGAATTCATTCTCGTCGAATTCGGGCAAATCTTCTGCTCTTATTGACTTGATAAGATTTTTTTCCTGTACCACTGAATTTCTGCCTTCCTTGGTCGAATTGTCGCGAAAAGAGCATAACTTTTTAAGAGATCATATCATAAGAAGCTTGAGAACACAAGTGATTTTTCAGTCTATACAATGGAGAAGAGAGGATTGTTCTCTATTTTCTATTTCAACTACAAATCACGACGCTTGTGGAAAGGACAAGGAGTCTTAGTAGCCGAATCAGCCTCAGTGCAGTTGTTGCCTGCGATGATCAGTTTCGTTGTATCTACTTTATTAGCCTTTCACGCATATATCCGCTTTCTGTATGTGGTTTCCCGAATGAATAGGAATCATATCGTCTACATGCTTATGTATATTATCTAAGAAAATAAGAGAAGAAGATTTGTATGATTCATTATTTTAACTATAATTTTGAACAAGCATACACTTAATTTCAAAATTAAACGATTGACTTTGTGCTAATTGATGATTAAAATTGAGATACATGAAAAAAACTTAGACTCAGCACAAAATTACACATTTTATTTGAAAATCGTCTCCTGGATTTGTGGATGTCGTTAATTGACCGATTAGCTGTTTGACACCCTCGCTGGAAACATCTGGTTTTGACGGCGAGGAAAAGTAATGTAGACCGCTCATCAGCATGTCAGGAGAAACGTGTTGCTTTGATTAGCAACGGGGCGGTATACAGCAACGCTGAATCCTGTGATCAGTTACGCGTTATTGCTCGCGGTCTGCAAGCGGTTGCGGTACCTACTCAGGTCATGACGGTGGATTCTGATTTTGAATACTCTCAGAGTCGCTTTGTCATGGTAAATCCACTCAACCATGATCGTTTCGTGCATTTAGCAGAAGAATTGATAGCGTACTCAATTTCATTGCGCCAATTGCGCTTAAAGAGGTCTTAACCTCGCTGGATAGAACACATTGTAGTGAGTTAGATGTAAAACGGTTCGAGCACATGAAGGAGCAAATGATGACCATTTCGACCCTGCCTGGCACTTCTCCCTTTAATAGCGATTATGACGCACATGAGATCGATGAGATCCTGAGGCAAAATGAGGACTATATCGTCACCCTGGCGCGAGACAAAGTACCCCGCCACATTGCATCTCCAGAACTCTTAGACTTAGAAATCCAGGAACTCGCTCAGAGGTCTCGCATAAAGCTCTGGAAAACGCTTCAAAAAAACCACATTACCTACATTAAGGCTTATATCAGGTGCATCGTTCATTCTGTGTCAATGGACATGATACGCGGATTCAAGCCAGATCTCCCGCTCCCTTTAGATGAAGAGGGCGAACTCTTTCAAGGAAATGTGCTTGTGGCTCTCGGCGAGGGAATGCAGGATCCATTGTACGAACTCGAACAAAAAGAGCGGGTTGCAGAATATATCGCGCAGGTCGTTGATGTGCTGCGTTTACTTCCACCCTGCCAGCGACGGGTCATGATTTGTTCGCTCAAAGATCAACTTGACGATGTTTTGACACTTGCTCAGGCTTTTAAGAATTTTGAGATAAATATTGAGGCTGTGAGGTGGCCTTCGAAGAAAAAAGAAGCGCAAAATCTTCGAGCCTCGCTTTCAGTGACACGGAAGAAGCTGCGCGCCAGAATGACGGAATTTGAGACTGTAGAGTAAGGTACCTATTCGTCGGCAAGCTGTCCCTTATCAAGTGCCAAATCCCCCTGGATGGACTTGCGCGAATGTGAAGAGCGATCCGCCGCGTTACGCGCGAAACCGGCCAGTTTGCGAGCCGCGGGCAGACCGCGCTTGCGTTGCCGGACATCCTCGAACTCTGTGATAAGACGCTGGTACAGCGTTTCCCATTGATCGAGAATGATGGTGCTGTCGTGTTCGGCTACAATTTCCAGGCTGCGCGCACCCATGCTTTTGCGAATCTGGGAGTTTCTCAGCAGGATATCGAGATACTGGGCCATTTCATCACTACTGCCCGGCGAGAAGAGAAAGCCGTTCTCCTCGTGATGCACCAGTTCGGGCAGGGCGTAAGCGTTGGCAGCCACAACGGGCAAGCCAACCGCCATAGCTTCCATAGTAGCCAGGCTCTGTAGATCTGCCTCAGATGGAATGGCGAAGATGTCGGCCAGGCGATAGAGCGAGATCAGGTCGTCATCACTGACGAAGCCCGAAAAAGTGACTCTATCCTGCAAATTGAGCGCGTCCACCTGCGTTCGCAGCCCGGTTTCCGCCGGGCCAGTACTGGTAATCACGATGTGCGCCTGTTCGTGAAGCTTCGCCACCGCGTCGATCAGCACATCGATACGCTTTTCATGACTCAAGCGGTTGACAGACAGGATAATCGGGCGATCCGCCGGCAGTTGGAAACGCTGGCGGGCCTCCTCATTCTGCTGGCCGGGCTGGTAGCGCGCGAGGTCAATACCATTGGAAATGGCTCTTGCCGGAGCGCGCAGTCCATGCTCGTAGAGCAAATTGAGCGCCGTAACGGTGGGGGCCGTCACGTACTCGCAGCGGTTGCAGAAATGCACCAGGTAGCTATACCAGACGTTCTGGAACGACTTCCCCAGAATAGGATCGAAGCCGATTGAGCGTCCAATATTGGCAGGCATATAGTGGTTGGTGGCGATGACCGGCTTGCGCTGACCGCCTCCCAGAATTTGCGCGATATTGCCCATTACCACCGGCGAATGGATGTGGATGATCTCCGGATCATACTGCTTCAAAAGGCGGCGGAATGGCAGGAATGGCAAGAATGGTATGCGCAGTTCCACGTAGGTCGGCCATTCAAACGAAGAGTAGCGGTAAATATGCACCTTATCCTCGATGCGATGGACATCGCGCGTTCCATAACTCGGCGCGACTACCACTACATCGTGTCCGCGCCGGGCAAAATTCGTCGCAAGGTCTCGCGTCACCTTTGGAACACCTCCAACCATCGGGGGGTATTGATCGGTGACGATCATGATACGCATCGCTATCGCTCGCTTCCCAGGCTTCCAGAAGCCAGACCGGGGCTTGTCTTTGACATGCGAACTCAATGAGTCATCGCCAGGGCGTGGGCTTGTCTCCATCGGCGTGATCGTAGTGAGCTTTTGCCAGGGCGGGGGCAAGCTCCGCCCGTACCCTACTGCGAAACGGGAGGCTTGCTTCGCAAGCCAAACGGACAGGGTACGGGCGGGGCTTGCCCCCGCCCTGGTTGTTTCACCCCTCAAGTTCGCGTCTCTGGGGCTTCGCCCCCGGGTTGTGTTATTCCTCGGCGCTCGCCTCTGCCGGAGCCGCGGCAGCAGGAGCAGCAGCTACTTCCGCTTCTTCGACCTTTTCAGCGCGTGTGGCGGCAATCTTCACGATACCTTCTTCAGGATCGGTAATCAGCTTGAAGCCTTCCGGCAACTTGACATCGCTGGCGTGCAATGTATCATCGATATGCTCCAGAGATGTCACATCGACTTCAAAGGCATTGACGATATCTTGCGCCGCGCATTCCACTTCAAGCGTATCTAAGAGGTGGAGCAACACGCCATTCTCATTTTTCACAGCGGGCGCTTCGCCTACCACATGCAGTGGAACCTTCATCAAGATACGTTCAGTCAGGCTCACACGGAAAAAATCAATGTGCAGGATTTTGCCATTAATTGGATTGCGTTGGACATGGCGCACCAGCGCTGTTTGCGCGGCGGCCCCGTCACCCAGTTTTAGCGAAATGATGCCAGTGGTTTTGCGCGCCTTACGCAAAGCCTCAAAATCGACCGCGTTAACCTGCACGGCCTCTGATGCTTCTTTATGCCCGTAGATATTAGCCGGGATCAGGCCCGCCTTGCGTAAATGCTTCGCGGCTTTTCCTATGACTTCCCGGCGAGTTACTGCTAACTCTGTTTGTTGTGCCATACTATTGCTTCCTTTTCTTCTCTTAGCAAGGCCGCGATTCATAGCGTCCTTACTACTATTACTCACTTACTACGAAATTAACCCCGGCTTCGTTACATGATAGTACTGGAAATCAGATTGACAGGTCTGCAAACAGACCTGTCAATCTGATTTTTTGCGTCGCGCGCGGAAATAGGCCTGGATTGCTTCTGCTGACAGGGTATTCAGCACATCGGCGGGACGCAACCAGCCTTTACGGGCCATATTAATACCATACCGTACCACATCTAATCCATCGATACTATGCGCATCGGGATCAACCGGTATTTTCATACCCTTATCACGCGCCCGGCGCAGGTAGCGCCAGTCTAAATCCAGCCGTGAAGGGTGGGCATTGATTTCGATACACACTCCGTGTTCTGCCGCCGCGTCGATGACGGCATCTATATCGAGCATATATCCTTCGCGACCGAGCAGAATGCGCCCGGTAGGATGCCCGATAATATCAACGTATGGATTGGTGATTGCGCGTATCATGCGTTGAGTCTGCTCTTCCGGTGGCAGATTGAACAGGCTGTGGATAGATGCTACCACGAAATCCAGGCTTGCCAGCGTCTCATCAGAGAAATCGAGTGAGCCATCGCGCAAGATATCACATTCGGAACCCTTGAGAATACAAATGCGACCCGCGAACTCTTCGTTCAGGCGGTCGATCTCTTCACCCTGGCGGCGCAGCGCATCCTCATTCAGGCCACCGGCATACGCTGCTACCTTGCTATGGTCGGTCATGCCCAGGTAATGATAGCCGCGCGCGATACAGGCTTCGGCCATTTCGCGAATCGTATTCTGTCCATCGCTCCAGGTCGAATGCACATGCAGGATGCCCTGTAAATCATCCATGCGCACCAGTGCCGGCAGCGTGCCTTCTATGGCAGCTTCGATCTCGCCGCTATCCTCGCGCAACTCCGGCTCGATGTAGGCCATGCCGAGCGCGGCGTAGATATCGGCCTCGTCTTTACACGGTACCAGTTCCAGGTGCGGCTCTTTGCCGCGAAATAGCCCGTAATCGTTGATGGTCATGTTCATGCTGAGGGCGCGCCGCCGCAGCGGGATATGGTGTTCTTTGGAGCCGCTGAAGTGATGCAGCGTATAAGGGAACTGGTTATCATTGACCACGCGCAGGTCCATGTTGATGCCACTTTTCAAAACCACGCTCGATTTTGTCTCGCCCTTGCCAGTAATCACCTGTACAGACGGCTGGCTGGTGAACACGCTCATAATCTTGCGGCGCGTTTCATCGCTGGCGTCACCGGCCACGCTCACTACCATGTCGATATCGCCAATTGTTTCGCGGCGGCGACGCAGGCTGCCCGCCACCTGCATACGCACGATCTCCGGGATGGTTGCTAACGCCGAGCGCATACGCTCCGCCTCGTCTTCGGCCACCGGGTAGAGGAAACGCCCGGCGTGCTGCGCCAGTAAGGCGATGCCCTGCAAGATTTTATCCTGCGTCTTCTTTCCAAAGCCGGGCAGTACCGCTACTTTGTTCTCGTTACAGGCCTGTTCCAGTTCAGCAATGCTCTGCACATGCAACTGGTTATAAATAACGTTGATCTTTTTCGGCCCTACGCCCTGTATGCGGCGCATATCCAGCTTCACCTGCGGCGTTTCTGCCACCAGTTCATCGTGCAAGGCCATATGCCCGGTGTTGACCAGTTCTTCGATGCGCTTGATGATGGTGGAGCCGAGACCCGGCACCCCTTTGAGCTTGCCTTCGCGGGTCAACTGCTCGATATCGCCATCCAGTGCGCTGACCGCCCGCGCCGCGTTCTCGTAGGCGCGTACCTCAAAGGGATTGCTGCCCTCTTTCAATTCGAGCAGGCTGGCGACATCTTCTAACACATTGGCAACCGAATTTTTATCCATACATTCCTCTTATGTCATTGCACGCGCAAATCAAAAAACTCCGGCGGAACCGGTGTCACCTCGAAAGGATTGCGTCCCTTGAGGTCTCGATTGAGGTAGCGTTTGCAGTCGAAATGCGCCAGCAGCCAGCAGTACCACTGGGTGGTGACGAACAGCGCGTCCCATGGCTTTTCCGGCCCCAGGTCCAGCACCTTGTTACACACAAAACAGCGTGCCATACCCGCCGCGACAGCGCGTTCAAACCAGCGGTATACAAACTGGTGGAAATCTTCCAGCGTCATCATCTCCAGACTGGACTCTGGATAGCCGAACAGCACCGGGTCGGGACATTCACGAAAGTCAGTCGATGCGCGGCTCAACGCCATGATCGGCGCTCTAATCGTTACCTTGATCTCGTCGTGCTGCGGGTCGTCAGCCGCCGTCGTAATATCGCTCATCAGCAGCCCCTCCCGCGCAAACCATGCCAGTAATTCGTTTCTCATAGTATTTTCTTAGCCTGATGTGTCTACTACTGTACCATTTTGCGGGTGAACCGTCAAATCAGTGGGCTTGCCCGCACTTGCCAGCTACGTTATAATGCTTGCATTACTTCATGAAAACCACGCGGTCGTGGTATGGTTCGATGTCGCACCGAAAGGACCGAGTCAAACCATGCGTTCAATAGAAGACGACACTTCGACCTCTGTAGGGACGCGATTTATCGCGTCCGGGTCCGCCTCTGTAGGGACGCGATTTATCGCGTCCGGGTCCGCATTCCATGATGGCGAACCTGCGGCAGCCGCCGTCACCATCGCTGATATCTGGGAAGCGCACAAGCTGCTCAAGCCGCGTTTGCACCATACACCACTGACGCCTTCGCGCACCCTGCGCGATTTGACCGGCGCGGATATTTACCTGAAAGCCGAAAATACGCAGCGTTCAGGCTCCTTCAAAGTGCGCGGAGCCAGCTATAAACTTTCACGCCTGGCTCCACAGGAATACGAACGCGGCGTGATCGCGGCCTCGGCTGGCAACCATGCCCAGGGCGTGGCGATTGCCGCCTCGCAGTACGGCATCCCCTGCACCATCGTGATGCCGGAAACCGCGCCGCTCGCCAAAGTGATGGCGACGCAGAGCTACGGGGCCACCGTCGTACTGCACGGTTTTACCTACGATGACGCATACCAGCGCTGCCGAGAATTGCAGGAACAGTCAGGCGCAACCTTTATTCATGCCTTCGATGACCCCGATATCATCGCCGGTCAGGGGACGCTTGGCCTGGAAATGTTGAGCGACTTGCCCGACGCGGACGCGCTGGTTGTGCCAATTGGTGGCGGTGGGCTGATATCTGGTATCGCGATTGCGGCGCGCGCATTACGTCCTGATATCACCATCATTGGCGTGCAAGCCGCGGGCGCGGCCTGCTTTCGCGCCTCGCTCGACGCCGGAGAAGTTCGCTCTCTACCCGCCATTGCCACCATCGCCGATGGCATCGCCGTCAAGCGACCCGGCGCGCTGACCTTCTCAATTATCCAGCGATTGGTAGATGATGTTGTTGTAGTCAATGACGAAGCGATTATCAGCGCGGTACTCTTCTTGATGGAACGCTGCAAGATGCTGGTCGAGGGCGCGGGCGCGGCTGGCGTGGCGGCTCTTTTGAGCGGCGCGGTCAAATTGCCCGGCAAAAAGGTGCTGGTGCCTTTGACGGGCGGCAACATCGATATCAACCTGGTGGGCCGTTTCATCGAGCATGGACTGGCGGCAGCTGGCCGCTACTTCGTCATTCATACGCGGCTGGCCGATCGTCCGGGCGAACTGATGCGCCTGCTGGGCATCATCGCGGATATGCGTATCAATGTGATCGACGTGCGCCACCAGCGCATTTCCAGCCGCCTGCCCATCATGCAGCGCGAAGAAACTCTCACCCTGGAAACGCGCGACCGCTCCCAGTGCGAGGAATTGTTACAACGCCTTCGCGCCTCCGGCTACGTTGTCGAGGAGGCGCAAGCGCTGGAATAATGTATGACGCCAGTTGTGATGATTCAGCCCATCCATCGCAGTCGGTCTTATTGGATGAAAAGTCAGGCTCATCCAGACATGTGGAGAGAGTACCTGTCATCCTGAGCGCAGCGAAGGATCTGGCTCGCCGGACGCAGAGATCCTTCGCTGCGCTCAGGACGACAACCAGGACACGTCTCACGTTCGCTCGCGGGAAACCTTATCTCCAAATGTCTGAGGCTCATCCATCAGGTTTGACAAAGGTATGGTAAAATGTCCGCATTATGAACCTGTGGGCAGAATCTGAGAACCTCGAATTAGCCAGTATGTCTGCGGAGCGGGCGCAAAAATCGGGCACAATGCGTCGCAATTCCACGGAACACGCTGTATTGCCAGCATTGCGCTCCTGGCTGCTGGCTGAGTATGTCGCGCCCTATTGTCGCTCGCTGGCCGCCACACGCATTTTCCGCCGCTGCATCTGGCTCGATGCGCCGGGCAGCACGCGCGTTATGTCGAAGAAGGCCGACGGGAATCAAGGGGGCGACAGTGGGCGCGGTAGCGGTAGTGGAAGCGGTAGCGGACGCGATGAATCGCGTCCCTACATTTTTGATGATGTTGCAGGGATGGAACAATCAAATCATAGCCGGTCACGTTCGGGCAAGGGCGCGAAGAAAGCGCATTCCGAAACATTGCCACCCGCGCTGCAAATCGTCACCGCTCTGTCCGGCGAACTGGCCCGCGAAAGCAAGCCGATTACCCTGCAAGGCATCGCTCTCGACACCACAAAATCTGTAGGGACGCGATTTATCGCGTCCGCCCCCGCGTCCAAAGCTTCCCAGGACGCCTTCGTTTTGCCAGAGGAGAGCAGCGTCATCAACGCCAGTTGGCGCGAGACTGCTCCCGCGCTTCTCCCGGCCATCGAGCAAAGCGCCGCTATCTTCCTCATTAACCCGCTCGCGATTACCAGGTCAGGCGCATCGGTAAAGGGCGAAATCCCGTTCCTGACGGCAGATGAACTCACGCCCCTTGTGCAGCGCACTGCGCCAACGGAAGTGTGCCTGTTGTTGATGCATCAACAGGTTGAGAGGGTATTGCTTCCAGCTTTGCGCTCGACAGCAGGGGCAGCAGCTTTTACCGCCTTACTGCGCAGCGACCGCTGGAAAGCGATGCTGGCGAAGGAGAGCGAGAACGACTCAAAGGTTAGTAGAGCGATTGACCTCTGGCTAGCTTCGCTGCAACCACATTTCCCATTTGCGCGGCGTATAACTTTTCCCATGCTGATCGGACCGGCTACTGTTGAAGACGCGCCCTGCTCTCTGCTCTTCGCCACGCGCCGCCAGGATAGCCTGACCTGTATGAACGATGCCGTGTGCGGCTATCGCAGACGCCTGGAGCAAGAGAGCCGACGGGGCATTTTGAACGAAGCATGGTTTGCCGCGCAACAGGCTGGACGCGACGCGCAGGCTTTGCAACACTTGAGCGAAGACACCCTGCGCGAAGGCCGCGCTCGTCTCCCCCGTCGCTGGCCCGACCTGCGCCAGCAACTCTTGCTTGATCGTTTCGGGCAGTGGACACAGAGCGAATACGATGCAATCATCTGCCGCCTGGTGCAGGCGGATGAAGTGCGCTGCGAGTGGCGACAGGCGAACCAGGAAAATCTGCCCTGTCGCGTGCCCGGCCATGAGGATATGTTGCTGTGGCAATGGAAAAAGAGACGCTACTAGGGGGAAATGCCGGGTATGGGGATGCCCGGACATTTTAGTAGCCTCTCTTAACTAAGGAACGTTCTAGACATAACTTTAGTGGCAAAAATTATGATTAGTTAGAGTGAAAAATTGCGTCATGAATTTTCCCTCTACCACATTGGTCTATAGAGCGAGTATAATATCTGGAATATTATAATGAACAGAACAGAGCAAAGGCCAGTAGCGACACCCCTTGTGGGTGTCCCGTACCTTACATCAGAGGCGCGCATCAGAGGCGCGCAGACAAACAGGACACCCACAAGGGGTGTCGCTACTGGGATCTTGAAGGACGAAGAGGATACACCTGGATGGCACGAAAGCAGAAAATGACGGGAGACCATACTCCCGATCCGTTTGACGAACAATTCTCGCCGCAAACCGGCGATGGTAATCAGAAAGAGAGTGAGCAAGAATTTGCCACTACCTACGGTGATGGACGCGAAACGGCGCTTCCCTACAACACCTTTAGTGATGAAAACCGGCATCACGAGGCCGGCAAGCGCGAAGTCGAGATGTACATTCGCACGTACAATACGCTCTTGCGCAGTTCAGGTGAAATCAGCCTGAAAGCCCTGGTGCAGGCGCATTATAACATCGATTCGAGCCTGCATCCAGAAGCGCGATCACCGTACCCCGATATGTCCGCTTTCATTTACAGCGTACTGCGCCTGCCGTCTGCTATTATTCATTGCGACCTGGTGCTGCTGGGTCAATCTGAAGATGTCTTCTTGCAGCAGGGCTTTCAGGTCGATCACTGGCAGTCGGTGACAGCCTCGGCGCGGCGGCGCAAGTGGTTCTATGATGGCAACAATACACTGGCGGTCTACGTTGCCAGCGTCAGCGACACCGACGATATTGTTCCCATTCTGGTGGCCTTCCAGATTGAATGGAACAAGATGTATTACCTGCTCAATGCCGACCCCACTACCATGCAGATATTAGAAACACGCATGGATCATACGTCGCCCGTGTTTGCCGAAATTCGCAAAGTGCTGCGCGAGCGCCTGCATATCGCGGTCGATGACTGGGAGCGCCTCGAAGTCATCTGGGGCGATCTCCTGTGGGAAAACCTGCTCACCACCGGCAGGCAGCGTAAAAGTTTCGCACTGCGCTTCCTGGGCGGCTCCCACGTTGGCTATGTGCGCGCCACGCGCCAGTGGTGGGAGCCGGTAGAAAAACTGCTGGGAACCCTGGGGTTGCAGGATCGTCCGGTCTACTTCGTATCCAGCAATACGCACAGCCTTGTCAATCTCATGTCGGGCGCGTTGCTGCGTCGTGACAACGAATTGACAAAGTTTGCCTTGAGCGGCGAAGACCCCTACCTGGCCGATGAATGTCGCAAACTGCAACAGGGTATTGTGCCGGGCAACTGGCAGAACTTTCTCTACTTCCTGTCGCGCGAATGGGTACGCACTCCGGCTGGTAAAGAGTTCATACGCCAGCGCACGAAGGAGGAGGAGGAGCGCGGCATCTGGTACATCAATGCGCGGCACGGCCTGGAAATCGACGCGCAGGTGTTTGAACTGGCCCGCCTGCGTCCCATGGATGTCGATCCGCGCTGTCGCATGTCCGGCATGGACAAGCTGGCAAAGAGCAAGGCCATCATCCTGAATATCGACTACCCGCTGGGCATGGCCGCCTACCGCATGATGCGCGAGATCATGGAGAACATGCCCAACTTGCGCGGCATCTACATTCTCGGCAAAGCAGCTACCCTCAACGGCAGTATCGGCGACGTGATGATTTCCAACGTCGTACTCGACGAGCATAGCCAGAACACCTACTGGCTCGACAACTGCTTTACCGCCCAGGATGTGCAGCCCTATCTGATTTATGGTTCTGTGCTGGACAACCAGAAGGCCGTATCCGGCAAAGGCACTTACCTGCAAAACCGCCAGTACTACGATTTCTACTATCGCGCCAACTATACCGTTGTCGAAATGGAGAGCGGCCCCTACCTTAACGCCGTCTACGAAGACCAGTACCTGACACGCTACCCCGTGGGAGAAAACATCAACTTCGCGCGCCTGCCCTACGAACTGGGCATCCTGCACTATGGCTCAGATACGCCCTATACACGCGGCAAGAACCTGGGCGCGGGCAGCCTCTCCTACTTCGGCATGGACTCCACCTATGCCAACGCCGTCGCCATCCTGCGGCGCATCTTCGAGAACGAAATCCAGCAGCACACACAAACGCAGCCCCTGATGGAGGACGTACAACCCATCAAGGCTCAACCCGTCGCGAAACCATAAGAGAGAAGGGTGCGGGTTGGTCGCCTGCGGCGACCAACCCGCACCCTTCTCTCTCTACTTACGAACTGCGCCGCAGTTCACATTCTCTATACCTACACCCAGCGCGGTCTGTTCGATCAGGTAACGGGTAACAGCGTCCAGGCTGCCCGTCTGGCTGTATACTGCCACCTGGCGATCCGCGCCGGTGCCGCGTGGGTCATCGAGCAGCATTCGCAGGTAGGTAATTTCACGCCTGCTGCCCAGGTCATCCAGCACATCATCGACGAAATCCAGCATTTCACCGATGGCGTCACGCAGTGGCAAAGAGCGCCCCTGCATAAAATCGATGATTTTTCCATCCAGCCCGTAGCGCATGGCCTGCCATTTATTCTCCTCCACGTAATAACGCGGCAGGATGTGCATTGCCAGGCCGCGCTTATAGAGCCAGGCCAGCTTCGCCACCAACGCCTGGCAGAGCGCTGCCAACGCCAGCGTATCCTCGAGTGTCGCGGGCATATCGCAGATACGAAACTCGACTGTATTGAAGAACGGGTGCGGGCGAACATCCCACCAGATCATCTTGCCATTGTCGATGATGCCCGCCGAAATCAGCGACTGCACATAGCGCTCGTAGTCCGACCAGGAGGCAAACGATTCTGGCACGCCGCTGCGCGGAAATGGTCGCCACACTACCGAGCGGTACGACTTGATCCCGGTTAAACGCCCCGACCAGAATGGCGAGTTGGTCGAAAGCGCCAGCAGATGCGGCAGCCAGCTCCGCAGTGAATTCACCAGGCTGATAACCAGTTCGCGGTCTTCAGTGTCCCCCAGTCCGACATGTATATGCAGCCCGAAAATCAAAATGGAACGGCAGATATCCTGCAACTGCTCCTCCAATTCGGCATAGCGTTCGTTGGGCGTCGCCAGTTGCTCTATCCAGGAACCTGTAGGGTGCGTACCCGCGCTAATCAACGACAATCCTTCCTGCTCCGCCAGCTTCAGCAGCGTGGCGCGCGTTTGTTGCAGTTCCAGGCGAGCAGCCAGGATATTCGGACAAACATCGCTCGCAATTTCGACGGTCGATTGCAGCATCTCGGCCTTGATTTTATCGCCGAACTGCGCTGCCCCCTTTTCCAGCATCGTCAGAATATGCGAAGACAACTGCCCTGTGTGCCGGTCCACCATTTGAAATTCTTCTTCGATTCCAAGCGTAAATCGCGATGACATACCTATCTCCTTTGCGAAGTCATAGTAAGGGCGGGAGTGGAGCGGGTGAGAGGAGGGGACCCTTGCGGTCGCCCTGGGCCAGACAACACAAACAACCTACAAGGGATCGCATTCCAAACGGCATGTTTCCATCGTAAATCATCGCCATCAGTTGAGGCACGCGCGCGCATGTAACTTCCTTAGACATAGACGACGTACTACAAGCTCTGGGAATACTAGCGTACACAAGAAGTATGCTCTTTGTCAAGGGGTAAATACTGACAAAAAGGGCAAAAGATATGGCGCGGCACGGCGAGAGATCCTTCGCTACGCTCAGGATGACACCTCCCGGCTGGCCGGTTCTTTTCTGAAAAACCTACCAGTGAAAGACCAGGGCGGAGGGCCGCAAGAGCGGCGAAGCCCCATCCTGGTTGAGTATATCAAACCTCCGCGCAGACTGGAACGTACATGATATGCTAATAGAGAGCATTGGAAAGGGAATCACGTCTACATGAGTCGCAATACACCGGGTATCAATAGATTTTCGCAGGCCATCCGCTTTTTTCGTGTCTCCAGGCTACTGCTGTGGACTATCTGGGTAATTTACCGCGAGCGTCGCCGCGTCCTGCGCGCTCGAGCGCGTGGGAACGATGAAGTACAGCCAAATATTGAGGTGCTGGTGGAAGTACTGGTGGCTTATCGCAAAACAGCCGTCAAACTCGGCGTGCTGATGATCAAGCTGGGCCAGTTCCTTAGCTCGCGGGCTGACCTGCTGCCGGAACAGGCGCTGTCCGCTATCGCTTCGTTACAGGACGAAGTGCCACCCGCGCCTTTCAGCCATGTCCTGTCGGTGGTCGAAACCGAACTGGGTAAGCCTGTCGAAGAAATCTTCAGCGTGTTGGAACGCAAGGCAACGGCTGCCGCGTCGCTGGGACAGGTGCATAAGGCCGTGCTGAAATCAAACGGCCAGGCTGTAGCTGTCAAAGTGCAGCGACCCAATATCGAGCAACTGGTGCGCAGCGATCTCAGTACGCTGAAATTCGTGATCTGGGTGCTCAACCGTTTCGTCAATACCAGCGAATTCATCGACCTGATGGGCGTCTACCGCGAATTTAAGCGCACCGTTTTCGAAGAAATCGATTATGTCACCGAGGCCGCCAACGCCAAACGTTTTAAGGAAATGTTTAAAGACGACCCGACCATTCGCATTCCTGCTATCTATGATGAATACACTACGCGCCATGTACTGGTGTTGGAATGGATCGAGGGGATCAAGATCAACGATTATGCGACGCTTGACAGCGAGGGTATTGACCGCCTCGAGGTAGCCAAACGCACGGTACAAACCTACTTCTACCAGTTCTTCGAGGCCGGTTTTTTTCACGCCGACCCCCATCCAGGCAACATCTTTGTGAAAAAAGGCTCCCCCGGCCAGGGGCCAATTATCGAATTTGTTGATTTTGGCATGGTCGGCACCCTTTCCAAAACCATGAAAAAGTCCCTGAAAGACCTCTTCCTGAGCTTCGTAACACGCGACTCACACGCCCTGGTGGATGCCCTGGCGCGACTGGGCTTCATAGGCGAAGGCGCGAACATGGCCGCTATCGAGCGCGGCATGTCGCTCATGCTGGAACAATACTACGGAATGACGCTGGGCGAGGCCCGCGGTCTGAATATTCCCGACGTGACCGATGATGTTGGCCGCCTGCTCTACGGCCAACCCTTCCAGATACCCGCCCAATTCGCCTTCACAGGCCGCGCTGTCAGCACCCTGGTGGGCGTCTCGACGGGTCTGGCGCCCAACTTCAACTTCATCGATGTTGCCACACCCTACGCCCGCAAATTCCTCGGCCTCGACGCCGAAGGTGTGAGCCAGACCATTCAGGACATCCTGAAACAATTGCTGGAAACGGGCCGCATCCTCTTGAAACTCCCCGGCGAACTGGAACGAGTCATCAACAAGCTCGACACTGGACAGATCGAAGTCAAAACCGACGCGAATATCCATGCAGGCCGCAATCGCCGCAACAGCAACGGCAACGGACGCCGCAGCGCTGGCGTCAGCAATGGCAACGGAGGCTCAGTCATGGGCATCTTTACCAGCTTCCTGACCTTCGTCACATCCCTGGGCGGCGGCATCCTCCTCACCAACGCCCACCAGCTTATCGCCGGTTGGATATTCCTGGGATTGGCCGGATTGCTGGGACTGAGATTGCTATTCAGGAGATGATATCGCGTACAAAATCCAGGGCGGGGGCAGAGCCGCCCAATAGGCGTCACGGTAAGCCGGATCGAAAGTGGCCTCGTCCGGCTGCCAGGGCGGGGGCAAGCTCCCGCCCTGGCAGGTTTTTTAGGAAAGGGGCCAGCTAGCGGAGCTGTCATCCTGAGCGCAGCGAAGGATCTGCGTGCTACCAACGAGAGATCCTTCGCTGCGCTCAGGATGACAGGCGAGATCGGCGCGTTTCAAAACAACCTCCCAGTGAAAGGCAAGCCCCTGCCCTGGAAAGCTATGCAGTAGGCTCGACCAGCGTCCACCCCTTCTCCCCGATGCGTTCCACCAGGCCCTCTTTTTCCAGCTTGAGCAGGTGCGCCTCTACCGTCCAGGCAGCGATAGAATGCAGCTTCGGGTCAACGTCAACGTAAATGGCTGGCACCATCTCAGGGATGGTCACGCCGGGCGGCAGCGTCTCTAATGTTTGCAGAATCTGTTGTTCGCGCACCTGGCGGTGGGCGATATACTCGGCGATTTTAGCCTGCGCGTTGGCAATGGTAGGCCCGTGTCCCGGCACAATCTCGAGTATATCCACCGCTTGCAATCGTTGCAGCGAACGCATGTAGTCAAACATGTCGCCATCGGGCGGCGCGATCACATTGGTGGTGATGCCCGAAATCATATCGCCCGCGAAAAGGATGCGCTGCCGCTCCAGGTAATAGGAATGATGGTCAAAGCGATGGCCCGGCGTGTGAATGGCCCTCAACGTATCATCGCCGGCTGGAAACGACTCACCATCAGCTACTTCGACATCCGCCACCGGCAGGCCCGCACGGCTGTATGCGAAGATGGGAACATGCTGCCGCAAACGTGCGCGCAGGGCCAGCGCTCCCCCGGCATGGTCGGGATGCCCGTGCGTGATGAAGATGCGCCGGATGCCGCCGCGTTTCTCACCCTCTGCTACCAGCGTATCAAGATAAGCGGCATCGTCAACCGCCGGGTCAATCACGAGTGCGCCATCGCTCCCGCCGCCCAGCACGATAGTATTGGTGCCTGGCCCTGTCATGAGGGATGGATTGGGGGCCAGGATAAGGGTATAGATCACTTGCATATTTACCCCCTGCGCATATGATCGGGTACTTCCCAGGTGTTGCCCTCGTCCTCTTGCAAGAACACACGCGCTTTGCCATCTTCCTGTACCAGCATGGGAATGTGCGTTGGCACGCGATGCGTTGCGCAATGATCCAACGCCGCCTTCACGCTGTTGAAGGACGCCAGCTCGCGCAACTGGTAAATGGTGGCGAAGACCAGTGGAAACTCGTCGCGCTCAAAACGCGCGAGGGCCTCCGCTGGCGCAATCCAGATGCCCTCGCTGGTCTCCAGGCGATCATGCGCGGCCAGCTGTTCAGCCGGGGCAGTCGTAATAAAGAAGTGCGTATCGAAACGCTTAGGCATCCCCTGCGGCGTTATCCAGTGCGCGAAATAGCCCAGGCGGTCCGTTGCCAGCACCAGCCTTTCAGCGCGCGCCATTTCTTCCAGCGACCCCGAGCGTTGCTGAAAGGCGTGGCGATAGCTTTCAAAATGGGCTACCTGCTGCTCTGGAATGGACACTATCTCTCCATCGCGATAGGCGAGCAACACGCCTGCCTCCTCGAAAAGCTCGCGAATGGCGGCAGCTCTTACCCCTGTACCCGCGGCAGTGCGCCCCTCTGGATCGGCTGGCGAAGCAACAACCCGGGCGGACACGCCATCCGCCAGCTCCGCAGCGTAATCATCGTGCGAGACGGAGCCGCCGGGAAAAACATACACGTCAGGCATAAAATCGCTCTGGATCACCCGCCGCACCATAAATACTTCGATACCCTGCCCGGTAGGTACATCCCGCAGCAACATGATCGCGGACGCCATGCGCGGCTGCACGCTCATACAAGTATCTCCAATCCTGGCATACACACAACAAATGTCTACTCGTATACTATCTTACAATCCAGGACGGGGGCAAGCCCTGATACGCAAGAACCATGTGATAGAATAATATTGGTTAATTGGTTTGGCCCGGTTCTTACAGCCGTTTCATTATGTCACTATGTCAGGCAAAAGCAGTTTGAGAGGGAGAACGGTATGCAGAAGAATGCTCCCGAAATGAGCGCCATTACTATCTCGCGCCAGTATGGCAGTGGCGGGGGTGAAGTGGCGGCGCACCTGGCGCAGCGTCTGGGATGGCAGCTCATCGATCACGAAATTGTGGCGCAGGTTGCTCGCTCGTTGGGCATCACCGAGGAGGAGGCAGACGTGCATGACGAGCGCGTTGAGAGCTTCATAGCGCGCGCGCTGAATGCGTTGCAGGCGGCTGCTCCCATTGTTCCCGCGCCTATCACTCCACCCCAACAGGAAGAGGCGGTTTATAACGAAGCGCTGCGCAACGTCGTGGAAACAGCAGCCAATGCTGGACGTGTGGTGATCGTGGGACGAACCGGGCAGGCGCTGCTGGCCGGGCGGCGCGATGTGCTGCACGTGCGCGTAGTCGCTCCGCTCAAGCTGCGCATTATTTATGTAGGGCGGCGCGAAGGACTCGACGAGGCCGCGGCTCAGTCCCGTATTCATATCAAGGATCGCGACCGCGCGCGCTACCTGCAAGCGCGTTTTGGTCGCAACGTTGATGACCCGCTGCTCTATGACCTGGTGATCAATACTGCCGTACTCGACCTGGACAGCGCGGTCGATCTGATTAGCCTGGCGCTCGAGCGTAAAGCCCGCAAACTGACGGTACGCACCGGAGAACTGGGACCCGCGACCGGACTTGCTCGCTATCCCGGCCAACCAGCAGATTTGCCCCCGCCAGCCAGCATGACCGGCGACGAAACACAGTAGCGGCCAGGGCGGGGACAAGCCCCACCCTGGTAAACTTGCAGGGGTAGGTTTTTTGCAACGCCCAGTTCCAGAGCCTGTCATTCTGAGCGCAGCGAAGAATCTGCGTGCCACGAGAGATGCTTCGCTGCGCTCAGAATGACAGGCTCCAGGATCGGTGCCAGGCCGAAAACCTACCCCTGCAAGACCCTGGTAAAAGGAGAACGAATGAAACTTGCTAGCTTTTCCACCCCCGATCTTCCACATGCGCGTCCGGGTCTCGTCCAGCAAGACGAAATCGTGGATGTGGACCTGGCCGCGCGCGCACTCAACCTGCATCCATACGAACATATGCAGGACCTGCTCGATGCCTGTGAGCAAGGGATGCAGGTTTTGCAGGCTATTGTAAGCAAAGCCGCCGGTCGTCGTTTGCGAGACGTGAAAACCTTCTCCGATATTGGCGCGGCCTATGCCCTGTCAGAGGTACAACTCGACGCGCCCATTCCGCGCCCGCGCAAGAACATCATGTGTCTCGGCCTGAACTACGCCGATCACGCCAGGGAATCCGCCGAGGCGCGGGGGCGACAACCCACCATCCTGAAAGCGCCCCTCTTTTTTACCAAGGCTCCTACCACCATCAATACACCCTACGGAACGCTGTTCATCGACCCCACCGTCTCAACCGAGATCGACTGGGAAGCCGAGCTGGCCGTCATCATCGGCAAACCGGGCAAGAACATCCGCGAAGAAGATGCCCTGTCGCACGTCTTCGGCTATACCGTGCTGAATGACGTTTCGGCGCGCGACATTCAAAGCCGCCATACGCAATTCTTCAAAGGCAAAAGCATCGATGGCTATTGCCCCATGGGACCCTGGATCATCACCGCCGACGAAATTCCTGACCCGCAAAAGCTCAAGCTCTACCTGCGCGTCAACGGCATCACCAAGCAGGAAGACAGCACCGCCAACATGCTCTTCGACGTGCGCAGCATCATCACCATCCTTTCCCAGGGCATGACGCTCGAAGCAGGTGACATCATCGCCACCGGCACGCCCAGTGGCGTCGGCTTCGCCCGCAACCCACCCGAATATCTCAAAGCCGGCGATGTAATGGAGACGGAGATCGAGGGCATCGGCGTTATGCGTAACACGGTAGCGCTTATTTAGGAGAGTGTTATGGATGCCAACTTCTTTGAAACCGCGCAGCTCATCGACGAGCAGGATCGCGCAAAACAAAGCTATCTCGAATTTCTGCGCGTCCCATCTCTCAGCGCGGGTCTCTATAGCCTGCCAGCGGGCAGCATCGACATGCAGCAGCCGCATACCGAGGACGAAGTATACTACATCATAAGTGGAAGGGCATCATTCCGCGCAGGCGCGGAAGAACGCCCGGTTCAGGCCGGCTCAATTCTCTACGTGAAAGCAAACGTCGAACACCGCTTTCACTCTATCAGCGAAGACCTGCGCGTCCTGGTATTTTTCGCCCCCGCCGAGTATAGCAACGCATCGACCGGTCATCCGTAGGGACGCGGGAGGGGGGGGAGTGGATGAGGGGACCCTTGTGGGCGTCCCAGGGTTGGGAGGGGGCGTCTCTTTGTTGCTGGTCATCCGTAGGGACGCGGGAGGCGTGGAGTGGATGAGGGGACCCTTGTGGGCGTCCGGGGTTGGGAGGGGGCGTCTCTGTGTTGCTTGCCAATTATGAGAAGAGGACGAGGACGCCCACAAGGGTCCCTACGGGTACGATTATCTCGTCTGATAGGGGAGAGGACGCCCACAAGGGTCCCCACCCGGCCACCCATCCACCCACGTCCCTACGGGTACGATT
>JADEYI010001257.1_pt1 | contig 20677 bp, 22 predicted proteins | sample 8542331 | NCBI WGS metagenome assembly JADEYI01 (sample SAMN16510988, study PRJNA670497) | mine drainage metagenome | isolation source: biofilm near Copperflume 1 | place: Germany: Marsberg coppermine Kilianstollen | collected 2018-02
TCGGCTATGTTGGCCCTGCGGGAGGCCTGAATCAGCCGGTTGCCGAACATGATGCCGTTCTTCTGATAGGCGAGTTCGCTGGGAAGCTGTGCGTTGGTTGCCGGGATCACCTGGAACGCGGTCTCGAAGAACCGCGTCATCACGTCGCCCACCTTGCTCGTGTAGTGACCGAAGAACGCGACGCCGATCGGGACGTTGCCGACCACGACCGGCGTTTGGCTGCCCAGTTTGTCCACGATCACCACATCGGTCTTGGGGACGAAGAGGGCGTAGTAGATGAACATGAACCCTATTAGCCAGCCCCAGCCGTGAAAACGTCCGGGCGTGAACAGTCCGGTGAAGGCCGCCACCAGCACGCCGGTCACCGCGACGGTCTTGATGAGGCCGAAATAGTCGTCGCCGCCCATGATGGCGGCGATGGCGTTGAAGACCCCGGTCAGGGTATCGACGTTGCCGTAAGCGTAGATCTCGAACATGGATGCGTGAAGGTCGGCCGCAGGTGGTCCGTGATACGGCGCCCGCCCGGCCGTAGCCGCTAGGAGCCGCGTGCGCCCGAGTTGGCGCTGAAATCGAGCATCGCTTTCACCGCCGGCGGCATCGAACTCCAGAGCTGCCGCTCCAGGGTCTGCAGATCCTGCGTCATGGAAGAGACCGAACGCACCTTGGCGTACGCGGTCTGTTTCTCGGTCAGAAGTTGCCGCTGGGCTTCCTGGGCGTTGCCCTTCAATGTCTCCACGTACTGCTGCTCGATCGCGGTGCGCTTCAAGGTGTGCGACAGCGCCGTCATGGCCTGCCGAATCACGCGATTGAGGAAAGTCTCGGCGTAGTCAAGCGCGATCACATCCTTGTAGGTTTCGATCAGCGTCTCGGCGGTGTTGGAGCCGGGGACGGCGTTCGCGACCGCCAGCATCTTGTAGACCGGCTCCGTGGTGTTGTTGATGAAGCCGATGTCGGCGGCGGTCTGCGGGGTGCGGTTCACGATGTTGTCGGACATGCGGCGCAGCCGCTCGGAAACCATGCGCGTGTAGGGTTTGGCAGAGACGGTGGTGCGGGCGGGATTGAGGCACTCGGCGGGTTCGTCGCAGACGTAGACGTCGATATCGACGTTGCCTTCCGTGGCGGATGCGCCGCGCCCGAGCAGCAGATCACGCAGGCCCACGATGCTCGGCTCCACGTAGCGCGGCATCGCGCCACTGCCGTCGTCCGCCGGCGGGTAGAGGATCACGGTGCCGATCACGCTCATGATCAGTTCCTTCTCCTGCTGGCTGATGGTGCCGCCGACCTGGTTCAGCGCCAGCCAGATCACGTTGCCCTTCACGAAGGTTGCGTTGCGTATGTTCGGATCGCTGGAATTTGCGGCGTTCTTGACCACCGCCGGGGCGTTGGTGGCGCAGGTGAAGCGCGCATCGGCGCGGTCGGTGACACTGCCCAGGTACTGGGCGATGTTTGCGCAGCCGCTTTGCACCGAGTTGTCGAACTCGCCCACGACGCCGTTGACCAGTGACTGCGCGGCCTCGCAGGAATTGATGTTCATCGCGTTGATCTTGTTGATCTGGTCCTGCAGTTCGGTGAGCAGCTTGTCGATGTCGGGGGAGATCGACTGCAGCGCGAGCTTGAAGGCGTAGCCCACCGCGTTCGAACCGATGTTCTGCAGGAGCGCGACGAACTGCTGCTTGTTGATGAAGGAGAACGCTCCGCCGAATAGATCGATGCCGCCGCAGCCTGCCCGCAGGCTTGGGAGTTGGGCATTGACGAGCGGGTAGTTTCGTCCTGGCGCGCGCATCATCAGACTGCCGCCGGTGTAGAGGTTCATCGCCTGGCCGCGGAAGGCGCCGGGCGAGGTGACATTGCCCAGCGCGCCCAGATCATTGAACATCGTCTGCATCTCGGCATTGAGATCGGCGGGCCGGCTGGCCATTGGTGCCGTTGCCAGCGTGAAGGCGAGCAGGCAGGCCATGAAGCGTTTCGGTCGAGTGGTCATCGATAGTCCTTTCAATCGCTAGAGCGGGTCCTCGCGCGGGTCTTGTGCAAGCGCTGCGATGCGCTCGAGGAGTTCTGTCAACGCCATCACGCCGAAGCCAACGGGGCGGATTTGCCGCTTGGACGGCGCCGTGAGGTAAAGCGCCGGCACGACTGATGCGTTGAGGCGCGTCGCGATGCCATTGTCTGTTTGAGGATTCGGGTATTCGGGCAAGCCGCGGCCGTCGAGGCTCACGGGAAAGACCGTCATCCCGAATTCCTGCTCGAAGCGCTTGAGTATCGGCGCGAAGCGGTGACAGTAAGGGCAGTCGCTTCTGAAAATGAAAAGCAGTCCGTGCGTCGAGGCAAGATTCCGGACCACCTGTGCTTGCCGGATCTGTTGCTGTTCATCGAAAGCGCCGATTGCCATCGAGTTGGTCGGCCGGCCGGACTGCCCGTAGTCGAGCTCGGGCACGGTCCAGACGAGGCGCTGCCAGCGCTCCGCGAACACTTCGGACTTGTTCATGACGAAGCGCTGGTAGCGCATGTAGGCGACCAGATTCGTATCGGTCGGATTCATGACGGCCACGCGCTTTAGCTCATCGAGGCGCTGTTGCATCGCCTCGAACTCGACCAGCTCTGCTGGGCGGCTCGGCGGGGGTGGGGCGGCCTTGGGTGGTTTCACGGATGCGGGTGGGTCGCGGTACCAGAACCAGCCCTCGCGATTTCGCAGCCAGTAGGTGCCGTTCGGATCTGCCATGGTCTCGACGGCAACGGTGCTCGGGGTGGAGGAGGTTTCGTCGGCGGGTAGGGCGGCAGTAGGCAGGATGGCGACAGACAGTGCGGCAAGGGCAAGAAGGGTTCGCATGCTGGTCACCGTTTGTCCGGAAAGCGGCCGTCACGGCAGTAGCTCAACTGATAGACGAGTTCCTTGTCGTCGCGCTTGGTCTTCTCCAGCACGTCCTTCTGGCGTGTCGTCACCTCCAGCCGGCTGCAGCCTTGCTGGGGCAGGGCGTGCAGCGCGCGCACGTCGATCTCTATCGGGGTGCTGGAATCGAACTTCTGCCGGAGGTAGGTGGCGGCTTCACCCACCAGTACGCCGTGCGCTGACCCCTGTTCGATTGCGCGGATCAGGAGCGGCTTGATCTCAGTGACCTGGATGCGGGCCGAGGACTGAGCCGCCGCGCCGTGCGCGAGGAGGAGGGATGCAATTGTGGCGGTTAGGAAGAGTGGTGAGCGATTCATGGACCGTAGTAGCTGTTGATTTTCTGTTGGGCGCGCGAGCGCATGGCGCCCACGTCGGGGAGCGTCGGTGCGATCTCGGCGTAGAACTCTGCCAGGTTCATGCGGGAGAAGTCGAGTCCCTGCAGTTGCGCGACGGTGAAGCCGCTGCAGTCCGGGTTTTGCGGGCCGCCCCAGCCGCGCCCTAGCTGGCCGCGGCCCTGCTCGTTCAGAATGCGCGCAAGGCGCGAATTGAAACAGCAATAGGACTCGGTCGTCTCGACGCACAGGCGAATGATCGGCAGGCGCGACGAGCAGTAACTGCCAACGCCATGACAGAGCCGGTTGTCGCGCTTCATGGCGAGGATCTGTTCGGCCTGCTCGCAGTCGAGGATGCCCGAGAGCTGGATCGCCAGAATGGCGATGGTCCAGGGGCCGGGTACCAGCGACTGGACGAACAACTCCACCGAAAGATCGCCAGCAAGAAGGCCGGCAAGCGCGGAGGAGCCGCCACCTGCCCCGAAGAGCGCCTCGAAACCAGCGATCACCATGTTCGGCGCGTCGGACGTGAAGAGCGCATCGTAGGTGTAGCTCGATCCCACGGCGCCCATCACCTGGCCACCCGCGCCGAGGATCAGGTTCAGGTTGCTGAAAAGCGAGCTGCTCGACCCCGCGCCCTTGCAGCAGTTGACGAGGCCGAAGAGCTTCTTGCGACAGCGGTTGTCGTAGCCCTGAAACACCACCAGGGTATTCGGGTCCACGTACTTGCCGGCTTCCCGCTGCACTTCCATCGCGGTGACCATCTTGGCGAAATCGGCGTCCGGTGCGTTGCCGGTGTCGAAGCAGTGGCCGTCGAGGCAGAACTGCTGGCCGCCGCAGTTGGTGATCGTCGAAGTCGATCCGCTCGACACCCGGCATTGCCAGGTCTGCTCGTAGAGCATGCAGGCGCCTTGCGCGTTCGTATCGACGCAGCTCGATCCGATCTGGCTGCAACCGCGGTCGCGCAGCGGCTGGCAATCATCGGTCATGGTCTGCGACACGCAACTGTATTGCGCGCGGTAGCGCCAGCAGTCGCGGTACACCGGATAGCCGCCGATGTTGCGGGTCTCGGGGCCTTCGACGCAGGATTCCGATACCTTCTGGCAATCGGCGGCGCGAGCTGCGGACACTGCCACGAATAGCAGGGTCAGGATAAACGCGCTGGCGAGATGCAGCTTCATTGCGCGCGCGCCTCCAGCGCCGCGCACTGGTTATCCCAGGTGTCGGTGAAGCTCACTGTGGTGGGCATGGCGAAGGTGCTCACGCCGTAGAAGCTCGTGCCCTGGCAGGGGTTGTAGAACCACGCGCCGATGGAACAGTTGGCCCCCGAGCAGGACTGGCTGTAGTAGGTCTGGTAGCAGAAGTAGCCGTCGATCTGCGATGGCCCTGGGGTCATGCCGATCTCGGTGTTGAGTGTGCCGGGCACGTACTGCGAGCCCAGTTCCATGTAGACGCCGCCGGTGGCCTTGGCGATGGTGAACGCGTGCATCAGGTAGTTGTTCGCACCGCAGGTGAAGTCGTAGGCGAGGTAGTCGATGCAGGCCGGGCAGGGGTCCGCCGTCACCCTTGTGAGGAACTGCCCCGGCGAGCAGCCGGGCGTCTGGAACGGTGTGACGATCAGGACCTTGTCGCAGGTCGTGTTTTCGATGGTGCGGTACTGGTGGCAGATCAGCGTCTCGAAAATATCCGGGCTTGTCACCGTCTGCACAGTGCAGCCGCTGTAGGTACCGGCGAGGTTCCCGGCAATGGCCTGCGGGTCGGCGGTGATGGTCCGGGCGCGCGTGAGCAGCGGATCGCTAGCGGTGATGCTGTAGTTCGGGCGCCGGGACGGATTGGTCTGCGAGAAATCGACCGCATTGCAGCCCTGCTCGGAAAACCCGCCGGCCGCACCGGGGCCGCCCGCGCAGGCGCCGGCCCTGGCCGAAGCCGGGGTGCCCAGACCGGGGCTGCCGAAATAGGAGGCCTCGGGTGGAGTGGCGGTGTAGTTAGGGACGGTCGATTGCGCGGTACTCCCGCTGATCTGGCCGCGTGCCGCGGCGTTGCCGCTTCTGCCGAGAGTGGCGCCCTGATTGAAGGCGTCCGACAGCGACTGGGCATGGGCCGGCCAGGTGTGCATGGCGAGCGCCGCGATAACGCAAAGGACGAGTCGAAGGGCCATCACGATCCCCGCAGCCGTTTGAGGATGGGCTCGGCTCGCGGCGTCGCTTCCGGTCTGCGGCGCATGATGGCCTCCAGCGCGTAGTCGAGGCTGACATCGCCGGCGACGCTTGCGAAGCCGGCGGGCGTTACGCATCCGGAGCCGCAGTTGCCTTCCGCGTCGCTACCGGTGGCGTCGTTCAGCGTGAGCACGAACGTCGGCGCCTGGCGCACGGCGAAGCGCGTGAACGCGTCCGGGTCGATGACCCATGCGACCTTCCGCTCGCCGATCAGCTCGCCCACGATGGCAACGGTTTGCCGCATCGACTGTGACTTGAGGCCGCGAAGCACCAGCACGGCGCCTGCTCGGGACGCTTGGTCGGTGAGCAGTTGCAGGCTTGCCCGCGGCATGTCCAGCGTGATGAAGATTCGCAGGGGTACGGGGGGAGTGCCGGTTGCGGCACCGGCGTTCGGGAGTTGGAACTTGCTCCTTGCAATCGCCTCGATGTCGATCGCGCTGCTTTGCGGATTCACGCGCGGCGGCTGGGGGATCGGCTGCGCGCCGATGCGGTCCGCGCCGGGAAACGGATTCGCTTTCAGTGTGCGATCGATATCCTGCGAAGTCGGCCACTGCGGAGCCTGTGCCAGGGCAACGCAGGGCAGGAGGCAGGCAAGCGCCCAGAGGGCGACGCGATCAATACGCCCCGGCACAACAGTTCCTTTTGCGGAAAATTTGATATGAGAAGTCCTCGCCAGACACCGGGAATTCCTTGCCGGCACCCCAGATCATGGTTGTGCGCCCGTATGGCTGGCAGCACTGGCCGGCGTCCTTCTGGGTGTTGGGGACGGGGTAGACCATCTGCAGCTTGTAGTGGGTCTTGTCCATGATCGGCTGCATGTAGTAGCCGCACAGGCCCGCCGGCCCCGCGCCGTCGAACGTGGCGAGTTGCCGGTGCATCTTGGCGGTCATGCGCTGGGTGAGCAGTACGGAGGCCTGCACGCCACCGATGTGGGCGGCGACGTGGCCGGTCATCGGGTAGATCGATCCCTGGCAGCCGGCGCACCAGAAGAGACTCGCGATTCCGAGTCCGGCGGTGGAAGCGACGCAGTCGGCGGCGCAGGCGGCTTTCGCGGGCGCGTTGGCGAAGAGGACTGCCTCCGGGTTGAGGATCGCGGTCAACTCGTCGTCCGACCACAGGGGATCGACTTCGGTGAGATAGACGAGATCGAGCGAGCCTTGCTCCAGGCACGGGAAATCGAGCAGCACTTCGAGCCAGTAGAGAATCGGATTGGTGTACCAGTGCACCTGGTAGAAGCTGTTGCGCGTCTGGCTGTCGTGCCCCACTTGGGCGCCGCGTGGGACTTCGATCCCCGGATCGATGGCGATGCCGCCCAGACCCACCATGCAGAACGGTGTGCGGGTCACATCGACCAGGCGCACCGGCTCCCAGAAGCCGATCGACACGCCGATGCGCGGCGGATTGCTGCAATAACAGATCGGCGTGGACGGATTGCCGATGTCATCCTGCCCGTCTGAAAGCAGCGATGCGGAGCCGATCGTGAGCGGGAAGACACAGCTCCAACAGATGTCGGTGATGGGGTTCATGAAGCGGCCGTGGCATGTCGGGCCAGCGAAAACCGGCGCCGCCACCGCGAGACCGGCGACGAGCAGAAGGACCGCGACGAAACGATTACAGAATCTCATCGATGCGTAGCCTCTTGCCTTCCTGCGAGACGAGCGCCGGCACGTGGCGGATGCCAAGCTTCTCGGTGAGCGTTCCCTTCTGGTCGAAGAACACCGGGCGCTCCCAGCGGCGCATCAGATCGAGATACGAGCCTCCGGTCAGAATCACTTTCACCTTGCCGCCGCGCTCGTCGAGGATGTTTCTGGCGCGACCGACCTGCGCGGCGTCGCGCGCATCGATGAAGAGGAGCGCCTTCGAGAGCGACACCGTATCGAGCGGGTTGACCTTGGTTCCCGGTGTGACGATCACCTTGCCCTCCGCATCGGCGATGGCGTAGGGCACGACGATGCTCGGGTCGTAGTAGAAACTGCGCGCTCTGGTGGTTTTCGTAATTTTCGCGACGGGTGCTGGCTGCTCGATTCCGCGCTTCACGTTGGCTTGCGTGTCCCGTTGAATGCGGGCAAGCACCCCGGTTGCCTCGGCTTCGCGAAGCTTCGAGAGGATCAGTTCGAGGAGGCTGGGCTCGGCGATCGGGTACACCGGACCGATGACCCCGAGGTCTTGGGCACCAGCGGTGAGCGAGAACAGGATCGCGGCGGCGACGAGTGCCGTGCGGCCATGGCGGACGGAATGACGACGCAGTTCAGAAGAGCGCATAGGCCCGTCCGATGATCTGTTCTTCTTCGACCCAGCCCGTCAGCCGGTAGCGCGAATCGAGGCTGTCCGGGTGCGGCGCCCGCACGTAATAGCGGCCGGCGGGCAGTACCCCGGTGGGGCCGAGTTCGAGCGGCACGCCCTGACGGCTCACGGTCTTTGCCTGCCCGACATGGGTGCCGTTGACGAAGAAATCCCGGTCCGCGCGCGTGACGGCATCGCCTGCCATGCCAGCGACGATCTTCACGAAGGTGACGCCGGCGGGATAGGGGCCGCCGCCATGCCAGCGGAACGCGATGTACTCCCCGCGCTGCGGCAGCTCGCCCTTGTGGATAAGGAAGAATCGGTACGGCAGGCTGGGCGAGGCGTTCAGGCCGAAGCCGAAGTGCGTCTGAAAGAGGGCCGCAGCGACGATCAGCAGCAGGTAGGCGATTCCCCAGCGGCGAACGTGCTCGATCAACCTGCGCCGGAAGGAATCGCGATCGAACCGGTCGAGGAAGGGACGCTGGAGAAAAAGATTGCGCATCAATTCTCCTACAGTCCCAGGCGCCGGCGCACTTCCGGCGTGAGATCGGGAAGGAGCGGCGCCGGGCCGACGACGGCCCCGCGTGCGAGGATGAGACAGCGGCACTCATCGGGGAGGGACTGAATTAGAGAAATCACCTCTATGCCGAATGCGGCGGCCCGCTTTAGCGCCAGGGCTCGGTCTTCGTCGGTGGAGTCGCGCTTCACCAGCACCGTGGCGACCTGGGTTTCCTTCAGCCGATACAGCTCACCGACATCGAGGACTGCCAGTGCGGGCGCTCGCTGAGGCGCGAACCACAACGCATACGCGCCGATGAGAACGGCGCTCAGCAGCGCGTTGCCGACGATCAAAATGGATGCGGTCCTGATGCTCACGACGCGCTCCGGTCGCGAAGCACGGCATCGATTGCCTGAGACACGGTCATGCCGGTCGAGCGCTTTTCGTTGATGGCGTTGAAATCCTCGGCGCGGCTGGAAAAGAGCAGCAGGCTGTACGGATCGACAATCAGCCGTCCGATGCCATTGCCGACCGGCGAATGGATAAAGATCTCCGAGTACGCCCCATGCTCCGTGCGTAGCGACTGCAAGAGCCGCTTCATCGCGTCATCCATCGTGAGCTGGCCGAGCTTGTCCATCATCTCGATAGATTCCGTTTTCTGGCGCAGCAGGAACATCCAATCGGAGTTGTCGAGCGCCGCCTTGGCAGCAGGGTTGCGGTAGTAGTCGTCCACGCCCTGGGTTGCCGACATGAAGGAGCCCTTGTACTTGCGCGCCCGGCGGTAGCCGGCTTCGATAAACTCGGCGGTCGCGCCGCCGGAGAGCAGATCCCAGGCCTCGTCGATGATGACGATCTTCTTGCGTTCGCGGCTGAAGTACATCTCGCGTGTGATGCGGTACATCATGATCAGCAGCACCACGGTCTGCAGGTCCTTCTTCGCCTTCAGTTCCTCGAGTTCGAGGACGATGAAGTCGGCGCTGAAGTCGATGGTCGCGTCGGACTCGAAATACTTGCCGTAGGCGCCTTCGCGCGTATAGGGGTGCAGCATCGCGGCGAGATCCTTCAAGCGCCGGTCGTCGTCGCGGCTTTCCTCGTCGAGCCGGCCGGTTGCGAGCAGGTCGTGAACGTCGGACACCCGCATGGCGTTGCCCTTCGCTTTCCAGACCTTCTTGATCGCCGCCCCGAGTGTGGAGTACTGGAAGCCGTCCAGTGGCTCGCGCGGTGAAACCATCTGCGCGAGCAGCGGTTGCAGGAGTTCCATGTCCTCGTCGATGTCCTGAACGAGGGTGAACGGATTCAACGACAACGCCGCGTTCTCGGTGAATTCGATGAAGCTGCCGCCGAAGTTGCGGCAGGCTTTCTCGTAGGAGCGGCCCACGTCGATGATCCAGACGCGGGCGCCGGTGCCGAGATAGGCCGCGGCGATCTCGTTCAACAGCAGCGATTTGCCGGAACCCGACGTGCCGGCAATTGCGACGTTGTAGTTGCCGGCAGGATTGTCGTAGACATCGAGCTGCATGACCTGGCCGCGCCGGCCTCCAAAGAGCAGCACCGGTGTTCCGGTGCCCTGCCACTCGGCGATCAAGGGGGCGAGGTGCACGGCGTTGGAGGAAGTCTTCGTCGTCACCCGCTTCATGCGCTTGAGATCCGCGTGGAAGGGTGCGGAGAGCGTCATAGGGAGTGATCCGATCAACGCTTGCGTCATCATCATGGTGTCGTTGGTCAGCTCGAACCCGCGCGCCCGAAAAATCGACCGCGCCGCCTGCTCGGCGCGGGTAATCTCATCGGAGGGGGCGAACAACGCAACTTGGTGCACCAAATCGACCAGTTGCTGGCCATCGTCCATTGCCTTCAGGACGATGTCCCAGTCGGCCTTGCGCTCCTGAAGATCGGGGAGAAAGCGGGCCATGTAGCTTGTGGCGTTGGTGGTGGCGCGCGCGGCCTTTAGGTAGGCCCAGTTGCGCGTTGCTTCCGGGTCGAGCACGTGCACCCCGAGCGTCAGCATGAACGGGCAGGGGTACTGCAAGGTGCTCTGGTACAGGTCGCCGATCAGGCTCCCCATGTTCCAGAGCGCGAAGCGGGGCGGAAATGACCGCACCGACAGGAGCCGCAGCTCGCTGGCGCTCGCTTCGGCCGGGTTGTAGAGGTCAATGCCGGTCTGCCGGATCCGCATGCGGGTTGCACGATCGATGACCTGATCGCGAAGCTCCCGACCCTCGTCGTAGGTGAGCGGAAGACAATCGCCCGTCTGGCGATGCGGATCGATCAGCGCGGACACCCAGTTGACGAGATCGGCCGCCGTCCAGGCCCGCGACGGGAAACCTGCCGCGTGCAGGGTTGCCCGGGCACTTTCGCGCAAGAGCAGCAGATCGTCGAGGCGCGCGAGATCCTCCGGATTGCCCGGAATCGAGACGCTGACAAGCAGCCGGAAATCCCGGAATAGATAGCTTTGCGCGGGCAAGAGTGATGCCTTGCTGCCGGCAAGGTAGTGCTCAACCCGTCTCCGCGCCATGGTCCGGTGGATGTTGGTGTGGCGACCGGCCCGGCCGAGCATCGAGAACTCCGGCACATCGTCATCGGGCTGACGAAGCGCGGCATAGCGCGCGAGCGGGCCGCGAATGGCAGGGCTCGCAAAGAGGTGGAACTGGATGCCGGTTCCCGGCGGCGATGCGGCATACAGCGCGGTCAGGACGCGCGTCATCTCCTCGTCGGCGCCGGACTGGGGCCGCACCTCCAGACAGAAGCCGAGTGAATCGCGATTCACGAATACCTGACGGTCTTCGAGGTACGCGCGATAGGGCAGCCACTCCGAGAACGCAGCCGCATCCTGGGCTGCAACGGCAGACTCCCCCTGCGATCGGGGAATAAGGTCCGATGCCTTCGCTCCGGTGAGCGCGGCTTCGAGGTCGGCGAGCAGGGTGCGAAGCACGATTCAGCGCTCCACAGGGGCCGTCTCGGAACCCGATGACAATCCCGCGGGCGGCAGCGGGAAGCGAGTCGGGGCCGGCGGCGTCTCGGTCGGTGCTTTCGCGGGGGTGGGTTCCTGGGCGGCGGGGGACACCGGGGGTGCCACGCCGTCTACGCGGGAACGTGACACCGGCCGCACGTGCTCGATCAACCAGCGTCCGGTATCGACGACAACGTGAACCAGCGCCTCTTCGTGTAGATCCCCGTCCGCGTCTTCCCACGGCGCGACCCACAGTCGCAGCACGCGCGGATTGGATCGGATGGACGCGCTCGGCGCGGGTGCGGGCCTGCCGGGGGCGATGGAACTGGCGCCGTAGATCGCTGGGGCGGCCGACGGAGATTTTATCTCGGGCGGCTTCGCTGGTTTTGGCATGCCTTGGGCGGAATTCGCATAGACGCCGGAGACCGATGTGCACATCGCCCCTTCGGGTGCCTTGCAGGCGTAGCCGTCCGCACCGCCCACACCCGACAAGGTCGATGCACAGCCGGAAAGCGCCAGGGCGAAGAGGAGCGGCGGCGCGACGGCTGCCCGATTCATCGCTGCCTTTTTCACCTTACTTGGCCCTTCACCGACACGGGGCCTTCTGCGCTGGCCGTGGAGCGTGCGAGCCATGCCTCGATCTGTGCGTTGCTGGCGGCACCGGGGAGTACGCGGCCGTCGGCCGCCACGAGGGTCGGCGTGCCCGAAATGCCGAGGCGATCACCGAGGGCGACGTTGCGATCAACGGGGTGCGGGCATTCCTTCGCCGATATTTTTTCGTCACGCCACATCAGGGCGTGCCAGGCGGCGACCCGGTCCTTGGAGCACCAGACGGCAATCGCCTTGCTTCGCGCCTCTGGGTGGAGCGATGCGATCGGCATCAGGAAGGTGTAGATCGTGATGTCGGTGAGGCTCTTCATCTCCGCTTCCAGCCTGCGGCAGTAGGGACAATCGGGATCGCTGAAGATGGCGAGCGTGCGTGCGCCGGTGCCGCGCACTTCCTTTACCGCATCGACCAGAGGCAGGGACGAGAACTCGACGCGCGCGAGCGAATCCTTGCGTTCCGCCGTGAGGTCTCGTTGCGCTTTCATGTCGTAGAAATGACCGAACAGGAAGTACTGGCCGGTCTCATCGACGTAGGCGAGGTTCGCCCCCATGACCACCTCGAACACACCGGGCCAGGGTGTTTTGTTGACTTCACCGAAACGCGTCGCGGGATAGAGGCCCTGCAGTCGCTCGGCCATCGTCGTCGTCGATGCAGCGGTCTGCGCTGCAGACGGAAGTGAAAATGCCGCGCCGAGGAGGCAAAGGCACAGCGCGCTGCGAAGTCTATTGATCGTCATCGTCGTTTCTCCTTAGGTTTTGTGTACGTTCGGCGAGTTGCGGAAACTCCTCGCGATCCTGGGCTGCTGCATCGAGGGACCCCTGCAAAGAGACGCCCTGCGTGATCACCACATCAACCGTGCGTCCGGCGTCCACTTCGATTACCGGGAACACTTTTTCCGCGAGGCTGATGTAGTACTGCGCGAGCCGCTCCAGAGCGCGGCCGACACCGGTGCCGAAGCCGGCCTCGAACTGCTTGCCCGGATCCACGGCCGTGGTCGCACCGAGCGGGGAAACGGACAGGGTGGTCGCGCCTTGCTGGAAGGCGTGGCCGATGCCGCTCGCCACACCGGCGAGCAGAGCGTTCGCGAGCAGCTGGCCCTGCTTCGAGACCAGCCGTCCCCGCATCCCAGCCTTCCCGTCCTCGCCGGCCACATAGCCTTTGATCGGCACATCGATGGCGGTGCCATCGCGAGTGACGCAGGAAAGCGACTCGGTCCGGATGTAGGCGCGCTCCGAACTCATGTCGCCATAGCCCGCCCCGATCACGAAGCATTCCTTGATCCGCGAGCGGAAGTGGTTGGGCAGCACGGCGTTATCCACGAGGCGCAGCAGCACGGGCTGCGGATTGCGCTGTGACTGTCCGCCGGTGGGGGCATCGAGACCGCCCAGCAGAATCGCGCGGGTGAATGCACCGCTCGGGATGTACCGGCGGGAGTCCCGTGCCGGAGAATTCGTCGCCTTGGATGCTTCCGCCGGCGTCTTTCCTGCCTTCGATAGGGTTCCGTCGGAAAGCGCGATACTCACGATGCCGGCCGGCGCGACCGGCCCGCCGCCCATGGTGGGAGCCGCAGGAGATGCGAAGGTCGAGGTCGATCCTGGTCGGGGTGGCGGAGGCGGGGGCAGCCGCTGTGGGACGCCGTCGGCTTGATCTCCGCCAAGCCGATCCGGCCCGAAGTTGGGGCGGATAGCGGGAGCGGCAAGCGGCGGCGGAGGCAATGGCGTGAGCCCTGTCTGCTCCAGCTTCTTGAGCCTTTCCATCATCTCCTTGTTCTGGCCCTCCAACTCGGTATTGCGTTGCGCCAGTTCGCGCGACCGCTGGTCGATGCTCTTCAGTTGCGCGTCTGCCTGACCCCGCCAGGCATCCTTGGGATCGACTTGCCCGCCGGGGGCGAGGACGTTGGTGGACCTGGGCTTCACCGGGCGCTCGCCCGAATCGCGCGAGCCGGTCAGCGACACGGAAAGAAGCGCCGCACCGGCGATGACCGCGGCGATACCCGCCAAGAGCAGGTACTGACGCCGTTTCACGGCGCCAGCGTTCAGCGGAGAGGACTCAGTCATTGGCTCGCCGCTCCCGGATCACGAAAAGATTGGTCGATTCACCCGGGCGCAGGCTGCCTTGTTCCAGGCTCACCGCCATGACGCCGGGCTTGTAGAGGTCGCGTTCGGCGAGGTTCACCTCAGCGCTCCCGATATTGGCGAGCTGGTACTTCTCGCCGACGATTCCGCCACCCAGCCACGCGCGCTGCAACGTCAGGCGAACTCCCGGCCACAGCGTAAGCTGCCGTCCCGGTTCCCGTACTTCCATGTCATCGGGCAGCGCATCGCCCGCCATCGCGAGCAACAGGTTCTTGATCGTGCGTACGTGCAGGCCGCTTCTCTCCATGCGAGAAGCGGACTTCAGGGGATCGCGTCCCTCCCGGATCACGATGGTGTCGCTCGGGGTATCCACCGGCTGCAGGAGCAAGGCGACCGTGCTGCGCTCGGAGGTGACAAAGAGATTGATCGGCTTCGTGCTGTCCGGTGACGCGGGACGAATGAAGATCTGTCCTTTCTCCTCGTCCTTCTCCAGCACGAACTCGCCGGCATTGCCGGTGACTTTGCGGATTCGGCTGCGCTCGAAACTGATGCGCGTAACTTCCTTCTGCGAGATCTTGCCGAGCACCGTTTCCCCATCCTTCGCGTCCAGAATCTGGAGCGCGGAGGCGGGGTTACTGAGCGCCAGCAGCAGCGGGAGAAGGACGAGGCTGGTTTTCGAGAGGGTCATTGGGATTGGTCTCACGGAATGCTTTGAGAAAAATACGGCCGCCCGAGTACTGGAGTTCGATGGCGTAACCCTTCGAGACTTCCGATACGCGTCGGTCGCTGATAAAGGTAGTGAGCTGCCCGCGCACGCCCACTCTGAGAGCACGCTCGTCGACCATGAGGTCCCGCGCGCTAAAAATCGTCGATGCGCCGTCGCGCTTGAGGCGCTCCGCAGCAGCGAGAAGCGCGGTACGCAGCTCGCCAAATGAAGCTGGGGCTGCATACTGCAACAGCACTTTCGCCTGATGGTCGACACTCTGGGGCGTGACGTTGAGCGTGAGCTGCATCAGGAAGTACCCCATCTGTTCGAGGTATTCGCCGCTCACCTGGTCGGACTCCACCCAAAAGGTCTTGTGAATGGTGGGTGGCACGACGACGATCCGCTCGTGGCCGGCGAGCCGCATCGTGAAGACGGCGAGCACGAGATTCACGAGCATCGATCCCACCAGCAAGACGACGAGGAACGTCGTCGCCCGGCGTGCGCTCGCGATGTCCTCGCGCATCCACGCAAGCTTCATCCCACCAACTCCCTCAAGTGCGAGGGCGGCGTTCGCTTGAGCCCCGTCACGGTGGCGGGCACGTGCCAGTACAGGAGATGGAGCAGGAAGGCTGGATGTTTGCCTGCCTTTGCGCGACCGTAGGCTGAGGCGAGCAGCACCCCCACGGCACAACCGCTCACGAAAAATCCGGAGATCATCCCGGCCAGTGCGGCGGCGAGCACCAGCAGCGACACATCGAGATCCCACCAGAACATGCGTGGCGGATCATTCAGCCGCCGTGGAATCTCTAGCAAAACGTCGCTCATCGCTGAACCCTGGCGCCGATCAGATGACTGCGGTCATGATGCTGTCGATAATGGTCGGTACATAGACCATAAACAGCGCGAACACCACGCCGGCCAGCGCCGGGATCGGCGAGGAGCGCGCAATACCGATGCCGGCACCCAGGATAAAGGCGGCGATCGCAATCGACTTGCCGAGAAAGCCGGTCACCCAGTTGAGGAGCGTGGTGTACATCGTCTGGAACTCGGTGCCGGTAGTGCCGGCGAGCGCTGAGCCGGCGGCGAGCGTCAGGACGAGAGCGACAGTGGTGCTAAGAACGGCGGTGCTGCGGGTCTTACTCATTTCTTGGATCTCCAGTGGTTGGGGGTGGGGGTAAAACGACGGGACTTCATCGGGACAGGAATTCATTTGTGTTCGAGGTGAGCCGGTCTATCGCGCCGCAGCCAAGGTCGCAGCCCGTGCGGACGGCCGGGACGCGGGAGCATCGGCAGGAAGGTGACGACGCACCTTTTCAACATAGGAGCGCCTCAAGGCGGGGCTCGCGGCGTTGTAGGCGCCAACCGCTTCCCAGGTGTAGCCGAGGCGCGAGACGTTGCCGGCAAGAATCCAGGCACCGACATGAATGTTGGTGCAGGGCTCGAACAGATCGCGCTCGCCAATGCCATGGGAAGCCAGCGTGGGCAGCCAGGCGGAATTGATCTGCATCAGACCGATGTCGCGCGAGCCGTTGCCATTGCGGCCGATGGCTTGCGGATTGAGCCCGGATTCGGTGCGCGCGATGGCGTAGAGCAGGGCGCTACTGACCTGGTAACGATTCGCCGCATCCTCCCAGCACGCATGCGCGGGAAGGGCGGCAGCAAGGGCAAGCGCGACGCTCAATCGCACCAATAACGTTCGCCTCCGCTGTTTTCGCACGCTGTTCTCCCGTTCTTGCGTCTGCGCGCATCGCAGTGATCGCGCAAACCTTCGAGAGCATCGTAATCACGGAGAACACGAGCATCGGTCCGAATCGGAGCCTCGATGAGGCCTCGAATTCGCTTGCAATCGGGTCGCAGCTCGCGCGCGGCATTGCGCGCACGGGGCGACATGAGCGAGAGAACGAAGAGCACTCCCTGCGTCAATGGGTTTTCGGTGCCTCGCCAAGGCCACGATTGCGCCGGATGTCCCGGATGGGACCGGCAATACTCACCCGATGATGATTGCAACGGTGATGAAACGCCGAGGAAAATCGGCCCTGGGAAGCATGCTCGCTAGCGCCGGCACGTTACTGCTGCGCAAGCGGTTCCCTGCGAAGGCATCTCAGGAGCAGAGGCAGGAGGCCGTCGTCGCGCCCAATGTGGAACTTCGGGTACTTGGTTTCCAGGCGCTCATCGAACGCACGCGCACCAATGCCGTCGTCCAACTCCTGCGTATCAAAATGGGGTTTCCCAGGGAAGTGTTCGAGCGCGCCGTAAGCCCTGTCATCGAAGGTTATGCGGCGTTGGTGCAACTGTCGCCGGTACCGGAATCGCAACAGCATGGGAATCCGGACGATCACTTCACACGCGCCCTGGACGTCGCCAGTCGCGCGCTCGATTACCGTCGTGGCCAGATTCTGCCGCGAGGCGCTGCGCCGGAAGTGATCGGAGCGCAGGCGCATCGGTGGACCTACGCAGTGTTCGTCGCCGCCTTGCTTTGCGGGTTTGGTAAAAACAGGTCGGACGTGCGCGAAAGCCATGCGGCGCAGTTGCTTGAGCGGCTCGTGCCGTCATCGGTTATGGAATGGTTGGCAGCGGACCCCGCGCTCATGCGAGAGCTTCTGGCGTTCCTCTCTGGAGTGAATTCGGCGCAGTCTGGCGCGATAAGCGAGTTGGTACTGCGAGCTGCCGCCGAATCGGGGGGGCGCGCTCTTCTGCCGCGCGGCGAAGGTGCCTTAACTGTGCAGCAGGTTCCGCCGCCCACCAATCCGTGCGATGTGAAGGCCGATGCCGGCGCCGCGACCGTGGCTACGAATGAATTGACACTTGCGGACGAGGAGCTGGAGTACCTCGAAGATGTCGAGCAAGAGCAACCGGCGCCACACCAGAAAGCGCTGACGACCGATCCCGCGTTCGCGCAAGCGCCCGATGCGGCACGCCGCTTCATCTGCTGGCTGCAGCAAGGACTGTCCGATGGAACTCTCCGGGTCAATCAGGCCGGCGCGCTCGTGCATTTCGTGGACGAGGGCATGCTGCTCGTGTCACCACGCATCTTCCGGGAATTTGCAAAGAACTTCGGCGAAGTCGGCGACGGTCCGGCAAACGCTCCTGGCGAGCCGGATATCGCAAAATCGATCCAGCGCCAGGTCCTGCGGGAAGGCTGGCATCTGCGTGCCGACAAGGGCGTCAACATCCTGACCTATCAGGTGATGCGAGGGAATCGCGCGGCGTCACGACTGTCCGGCGTAGTCATCCGAAATCCGGTGCGGTTCGTCGACCCGGTTCCCCCCAGCAATCCGTTGCTCGTGCGCTTGCGCGACGAGCAGGCAGACGCCTGAGCCCATGGGCTACCCGCTCGAATCCTTGCTGCGGCCCGCCTACGAACTACGCGCAGCGGCTGTCTCATGCCTTGGCGCGGCGGCGGTGCTGACAAGCCCATCGACCTTCCTCCTACCGCCGGGGCTGGCATGGGGGCTCGCCGGCATTCTGGCCTGCCATGCGGGCTGGCGAGGCTACGCCGGATTGGGAATCGTCCGGTACCGCGCGAACCTGCGGCGCCAGCGCCTCTATGTGGTGGCTTCCGAGGAGATCCCGTGGTCGGCCGAGCGATTGTTTCTGGGCAGGGGTTTCCACTGGGACCAGCGACACACGCAGCGGCTGCATGAAACGAGACTCCCAGAAAAGCGGGACATGCTGCAGCCCGGGCTCATCGGACGGATCGCAGATTTCCTGCGCCCCCCTTTACCCGAGCAATCCGCCGTCGGCGGAGATCCCGCCATCCACGGTGTCGAGCCGGCGGAGTCGGACATCTGGATGGACATCCGCGACCGTGTCGGACATACCCTGGTCCTGGGCACAACCCGTGTCGGAAAAACGCGGCTCGCCGAAGTACTCCTCACGCAGGACATACGCCGTGGCGAGGTCGTGATCGTGTTCGATCCCAAGGGCGATATCGACCTGCTTCGCCGCGTATACGCCGAGGCCAAGCGCGCGGGACGAGAAAACGAGTTCTTTATGTTCCACCTCGGACATCCCGAGCTATCAGCACGCTACAACCCGGTGGGGAATTTCTCGCGAATCACCGAGGTGGCAACACGCATCGCCGGGCAGCTTCCCTCCGAGGGTCAGTCCGCGGCATTCAAGGAGTTCGTCTGGCGATTCGTGAACGTCATGGCCCGTGCACTGGTGGCGCTGGGCCGCAAGCCCGACTACGAGCAGATCAATCGCTATGCCTCGAACGTCGAGCCGCTCCTGATCGACTACTTTGAGCACTGGCTCGACCGTGAGAAGGGCGCCGCTGGCTGGCGCGAGGAAGTCGGATCGATGGCGATTGACAAGAAGGCTCTCGACAAGGGACTGCAGACGCGCGGATTCCGCGCGGTGACGCTGGTCGAATACGTGCGGCGCAAGAAGTTCTACGACCCGATCGCGCACGCGCTTGCCTCGACGCTCAACTACGAGAAGAGTTACTTCGACAAGCTGGTGGCATCCCTTCTTCCCCTGATGGAAAAGCTCACCACCGGCCGCACCGCGTCGCTACTGTCGCCGGATCTCGACGATGCCAGCGATTGGCGGCCCGTGTTCGACTGGGCATCGGTGATCAATCTGGGCGGCATCGTCTATATCGGGCTCGATTCCCTGTCCGACTACGAGGTGGCCGCTGCAGTGGGTAACTCGATGTTCGCGGATCTTACGAGCGTGGCAGGGAGTCTCTACAAGTTCGGCGCGGGTAGGGGGCTTCCGGGCGAAACGGTGGCGCGGCGCATCGCGATCCACGCCGACGAGTTCAACGAGCTGATCGGCGACGAGTTCATCCCGCTCCTGAACAAGGCGGGCGGGGCGGGATTCCAGGTGACCGCGTACACTCAGACCTGGTCGGACGTGGAGGCGCGCATCGGGTCCCGGGCCAAGGCGGGGCAGATCGCCGGGAACTTCAATACCCTCATCATGCTGCGCGTCAAGGAAGTCGCGACGGCGGAGCTACTGACCAGCCAGCTCCCAGAGGTGCGCGTCGTCTCGACTCTCGTTGCGTCCTCGGTCTCGGACACCAACGATCCGGGCGATTTCGCCGACTTCGCCAGCCGTAACGAGGACCGCATCACGACGGAGAGCGCCCCCATGCTGGCGCCGAGCGACCTCGTCCAGTTGCCCAAGGGACAGGCCTTCGCGCTCATCCACGGCGGGCAGCTTCACAAGATCCGGATGCCTTTGCCGGACGCCAGCCACGACCCGTTGATGCCGGCGAGCCTCGAAGCGATCGGTAGTGAGGTGAGGGGCCGGATGGATGGTCGTTCGCACTGGGCGCGTCATGACGGTACTGCGGAGGAGGTGAGAGTTGGCCTCTAGGAATGCTTCGTTTCACGAGGGCGGATTCGCCGGCGCTCTGCTTGCCCCGCTTAAGCTCGTCTTTGCGCTGACCCTGGCCTTTATTGGATTCCTCGTTGTGGCATGGATTGTTGACTGGATATTCGTGTTCAAGGTCTGGCCGGACGGCATCGATCAATTGAAGAGCATCCTGGCCACAGACCTCACTCGCGCGCGGGACCTGGCGCAGTGGCAGGGCGGGGTCCCGAGCGCCGTAACTGGAACTGCGAACTTTCTTTATGCACTGGTTTTCCGCGTTACCGGAATCCACGACATGGGAATGCGATTTGCGGAGGGGGCGGCGCTTTCTATTCCGGACACGATCGTGCGCAACACCTACCTGGCGAACCGTGAAGTCATTGAGGTGGCAATGATCGGGACCCAGCTGCTCGGCGTTCGACTGGCGACGCTGGCCCTGATGGCGCCACTCCTCTTGCTTATTTACTTCGTCTCGGCCGCAGATGGGCTGACGCAGCGCGCGATACGCCGGGCATGCGGCGGCCGGGAATCCGCTAGCCTTTACCACCGTGCCAAGCATTCGCAGGTCGTACTCGTCGCAATGGCGGGAGCGCTGAGCCTGATCCAGCCTGTGTCAATTGATCCACGCTTGATATGGGTACCCTGCGCTGTGCTCGTGGGCATCCTCGCGCGATTACAGTGGGCCTATTACAAGAAGCATCTGTGACCGATATGCACAGCCATGATTCATGACAAGCGGCTTTCGTCCCTGGTCAAAATTCAACCGGTACCACTGGTCAAAATTCAACCGGTACCACTGGTCA
>JADEYI010001258.1_pt1 | contig 20654 bp, 15 predicted proteins | sample 8542331 | NCBI WGS metagenome assembly JADEYI01 (sample SAMN16510988, study PRJNA670497) | mine drainage metagenome | isolation source: biofilm near Copperflume 1 | place: Germany: Marsberg coppermine Kilianstollen | collected 2018-02
GGGGCCGGCCAAGCCCCTGACGAGGTTACAGGGGTGATTAAAGCCCCCTCTCCCACAAGGGGAGAGGGGCATGGGGTGAGGGCAGATGGCGCAACACCCGCACGGATACCCCAAGAAGATTGCTCCACCTCAACTCTGAACGCTTACCACAGCCTCTCAACTTGGCTGACAAGACAGGATGCTGTAGAATAGGCCATGCTCTCAGATACTTTGCTGCAAGCCGCGCTCGACGCGGCCATGCGCTCCGGCGCTGGCTATGCCGAGGCGCGTGCAGAGGAAACTCACTCGGAGCGTGTGCAGGCTCGTAATGGCGCGATAGAGCGCCTTTCCACCGACCGTGATGCCGGCTGGGGAATCCATGTGCTGGCGGATGGAGGCTGGGGCTTTGCAGCCTCTGCTTCTGCCGCAGATGGGGCGATCCGTGATACCGCGCGCCAGGCTGTAGAGATAGCACGCGCCAGCGGCACACGTCGCAAATCCCTTTCTGATCTGTCGCTGATGCCGACCTGGCAGGGCGAGTATCGAACTACATCCCAGCGTGACCCTTTTTCTGTGCCCGTTTCTGAGCGGGTGGACCTCTTGCTTTCGGCCTCAAACAACGCTTCTTCTGCAAGCCCTCGCGTTAAGGTTACTACAGGGTATCTAGCAGCTATAGAGACAGAAAAGCTCTTCATGAATACAGCGGGCGCGTGCCTCCGCCAGGGTGTCACCTATGTCAATGGTGAGATTGGCGTAGTAGCCACTGATGACGCGGGGTATTCATACCGGAGATCGTATGGTGACATGAGCCAGGCAGGGTGGGAGTTCATAGAGGAGCTATCTCTAGCGACTGAAGCAACGCGCGTAGGGCAAGAGGCAGCCGACCTGGTGGTTGCTCCCTGGGCGCCTTCCGGCCCGCGGCGGGTGATCCTCGCCTCCGACTTCGTGGCGCTCCTAATCCACGAGTCCTGCGGCCACCCTACCGAGCTTGACCGGGTGCTCGGCTGGGAAGCAGCTTTCGCGGGCACCTCCTTCCTTATGCCGGAGATGCTTGGGCGCTTCCGTTATGGCTCCTCCCTTGTCAACATGACCGCCGACTCTCTCCTGCTGGGCGGGCTTGGCACCTTTGGCTGGGACGAAGAGGGGACCCCTGCCCAGCGCACCGCTATCGTGCGTGAGGGTGTTTTTACCGGCTATCTTACCTCGCGGGAGAGCGCGCAGGCGCTGGGGCAAAAATCAAATGGCTGCGGGCGAGCAACATCGTGGGGGCGCATCCCCCTGGTGCGGATGGTAAATCTCTCGCTTGAACCGGGAAGCGGTTCCCTGAACGACCTTATAGCCCAGGTTGATGACGGCCTATACCTCGAAACACCCTCTTCCTGGAGCCTTGATGATAAGCGTATGAACTTCCACTTCTCGGCTGAGCTGTGCAGAGAAATCAAGGGCGGCAAGCTGGGCGAGCTTCGCAAAGGCGCATCGTTCCAGGGTAGAACGCCGCGATTCTGGGGATCTGTGCAAGCTATAGCCGGAGCTAACGAGTGGCACCTATGGGGCCTGCCGAACTGTGCTAAAGGCGAGCCGTTGCAGCTTTGCCCCGTTTCGCACGGAGCATCGCCCATCCTGGTGAATGGCCTGGATATGAGCGATAGTGGCAGGGTGTAGCCAGGGCCGGGGCTTGGAAGTAGCCGCTGGCCGTCAACACTGATAGCAGAGTGTAACTTATGAACCTGAGCAGAGGCTTACTTGGCGCGGCTGAGGCGTTCTCCATCCTGGAGGATGCACTGCGTGGCTCGCCCGCCGACCAGACAGAATTGGTGCTCCTCACGGACAGTAGTGATGTTACACGCTACGCCAATTCTGAGATACATCAGAACGTATCACAGGCCAACAGGCGTTTGTCGGTGCGCGTGGCGGTGGGGCGTGCGGTGGCCCGGGTCTTTACCAACTCTGTTGACCCGGAGCTTTTACGCCGCACCATAGTGGAAGCCGTTGAGCTGGCGCGGATGCAGGCTCCTAACCCTCGCTTCCAGTCGTTGCCCACTCCACAGATGGGGGTTCCACAGCAGCAAAGCTCTCCGCAATCCTTCTTTAATTCAACTGCTGACCTCTCAGCTGAGGCACGCGCTGAAGCTGTGGGCCGCATTATTGATGCTGCGGCTGCTGAGGGATATAGAGCCTTTGGCACCTACCGCTCGTCGGCTTCGGAGTTGGCGGTGGTTAGCACAACGGGCGTGCGCTCTTATGCTCCATTCACCACAGTTTACCTCAAGGCGCTGGTTGAAGGGCCACACGGCACCGGCTTCGGCGATGCCTTCGACCGCGATAACAATCGCATAGATGTGGAACAGATTGCGCGTGAGGCTGTGGACAAGTGCCGCGCCAATCGCAACCAGGTAGAAGTTGAGCCTGGAGATTATGAAGCTATCTTTGAGGCCAATGCCGTGGCTGATATGCTGCGCTTCCCTGTCGTGTGGGGCATGGGCGCGCGCTCTGTGCTGGACGGCCAGTCGTTTATGTCAGGGCACGTAGGTGATCGGGTAGCCGGTGACACTGTGAGCGTATGGGACGACCCGACGGACCCCCGTTGCCTGCCGATAGCCATAGATTATGAAGGCTTGCCGACCAGTAGACTTGAAATAATCGAAAATGGCATAGTGCTGGGCCCTGTTTATGATGCCGAGACTGCTAATGAAGCAGGCACACATTCTACAGGCAACGCCGGTGATCCCTTCGGCGGCTACGTCTCAGGGCCTGTAGCCGACCACGTCGTCATGCCTGAAGGCTCCTCAACTGTAGAGGGGATGGTCAAGCATGTGAAGAATGGCGTATGGGTGACGCGGTTCCACTACACACATTGTCCCGACCCGAAGCAGGTTATAGCCACCGGCACAACCCGCGATGGCACCTTTCTCATTAGAGATGGGGAGATAGCAGGTGCGCTAAAGAATCTGCGCCTGGAGATGAGCGTGCTCGATTTACTTTCTTCTCAGCAAGAGGCAGGCGCAGGCAAGCTTTGTCAGGATTGGTGGGCGCAGAATGGCATGGCAACCACCAACTACTTCGTACCACCGATGCGCTTCGCACGCTGCACATTCACCGGAGTAACTACTTTCTAGTCGCCAGGAAATACAAATCAGCGATCCGCCACCAGCCTTTAACCTTGCGCCTCCAACTGGCATACTCTTTGCTATAGAGTTGTCAGTAGAAGATAATCCTTGTGCCGAGACGCGCCCTTAATCGCACAAGAGCCTCAGTTGCCGAGGGGTCGCCCTGAAAGCGATTCCTGCGTGCATATGCAGAAGATTGGCTACACTCCCGCATATACAATCCAAACTGGAGGAGTAAAATGGCAGCAAAAGTGAGGAGCAATCGTGGATTCGCCTCAATGGACGAAGCCAAGCAACGCGAAATCGCTCGTAAAGGTGGAGCCGCCGTGAGCCGCAATCGCGAGCACATGTCGGCTATCGGACGCAAGGGGGGCGAAGTGGTGAGCCAGAATCGCGAGCACATGTCGGCTATTGGACGCCGAGGCGGAGAAGCGCGTGGGGATCATGCTGTGGGCAGCAGTGAGGAGCAGCGTTAACGGAGCTTTAGCAAACAGCTTCGCTGTTATAGCTGCTTAGCCTGGCTCCGTGCCGGCTCCGTGCCGGCCCCCTATGGGACTATGCGTATCCGTTGCCCAATTTAGAAACTCGTTGGCAAATTGGTCTCTTTACCCTCTTGACAGGGCAGCCGACATCTGCTATTATAATCTCACTTCGGGGGTGTTAAAGCTCTCGAAGGCACAGAAGCTCTGATAGACTTTCGGGTCTGCTAGAGCTTTTCTGTTGTGCCTCCCTTCGGCTTACAAGCCCATACTCTCAAGCTCAAGAAAAAGAGAGGCCGTCCAGGTCATGTTAGCCGCGCCCAGAGGCTCGCCCGTATTCGGCTGGTAATATTCCCAGAAGCCCGGGTCTCCCTCCTGCGGCTGGTAAGGGGTCGGGCGTGCGCTTACCAGCGGCCAGCTTGCCGCCACTATAGCGCTATCCCACAGCCAGCCATGCTCGTACTGCCTCGTAGAGGGCGTGGTGAACTCCTCACCTACGCTGTTCCGCTCCATCACACCCATAGCGGCTCTCCGCGTTCTGTCAGCATCAGCCCCTTCGCTTATCATCTTCAATGTGCTCTGCCTGAGCGCCTCAGCCTGCGAAGAACCGCGCTCCCTCAGCCCCCGCACCACCAGCCAGTTGGTAACAGGCCAGCTAGGGCCTGACCAGTAGCGTAGCGGGTCGAAAGCAGGGCTGCTCAAAGAGGTGGAAGGAAGAGGAACCTCAGTCCAAAACTCGCCTGGATCGCGCATATAACCTTCCAGCCGCTTGGCTTGTGCAGGCAAAGCGATCTCACCCATCAAAGGGGTGAAGCCCGACACAGTGCGCGTCCGAAGAAAGCGGCCACCTCGGCTGTCGTAACTATAAAAGAATCCGCCCCGCTCCTCCCACAGCTTACCACGTATAGCCTCGGCCACTCCCTCAGCGCGCACCACGTTATGCGCAGCCTTCTCCTTTAGCTTCTCGCTTGCGCCAACTCCAACTCCACCTCCACCTCCACCGCCGATAACCGCCAGTTCGTCCTGCAATTTTGCCAGCGACCGCAAGGACGCGACCAACAGCGCGTTAAAGAGGACATCCTGGAGCAGAAAAGGCGTGGCCTCAATAATAGCACCCTGGTTATAATTGTGCTCTTTGAAAAGAGCGAGCAATCCGAAATAAGAGAAATAGTCGCGGGCCGTAGGGCGGTGTTCGCCTTTGACGTGCAGCGTGTCGGCACGCCCAAAGGTTTGCACCGGCAGCTCGTGCGCCTCTATATAAGCGCGCGTCTTCTCTATGAGAGGATCAAAAGCAGGCGAGTTGTCCATCCCCGTCTCCCAGGGGTGTAGACACACCGCGAGGCTCTCGCCCCAGGGGTCGCGCTCTGTCAATAACCATCTATGATACCTTTCAAGACCCTCGGAAAAAGCCATGAAGTCGCTGTAATGTAGCACTCGCTCTTCCTCTTTTACCTTGCGGAAGACCTCGTACAAGCACAACCCCACGACAGGTGGTTGGGTAATGCCGGAGGTACGTAGGTAGGTGGGGCCCGATACCTCAGGCGCAACACCCCAATCGTCGGCATCCGGCCTGTAGCCATGTGGCCCCTCCATGAAGCGTATCTGGGGCAGCATTCCGTTGCTCCACTGGCAAGCAAAGATTGATGCCAATTCGCTTATTGCGCGCCTTGTGCCATAGCTATTCTGCTCCAAAAGACCCTCCACATTAGCAGACATTATCGTACCCGCTCCCCATACCCATGACTAAGGTCCCCCCCAGGCTGGTGCATCGCGGCTATTTATCTGCTGCGCTGTATGGTAATATAATTGTTGTGAATGTCAAAGGCCGCCGGGCTGGATAGCATCAGGGCATCCCCCAGCAGCTAATTAATAGCACAACCTCTCTATTCTTGGAGCTAACAGCCACCTCAGGCTGTTAGCATATCCTCCACACATATGCCAGACAACGATAGCGCACCCACCGAAAACAAAGCCGGCGAGCATATGCACGATCCCTCAACAGGGCCTATACCAGCAGTGCAAAGCTCGCGCGGCTCTTTCCATACTCCACCCGACAACAACGCTCCTGACCTACCGACGCAGGAGAGATTTCGCGCCGAGGCCCTGGTCAACATATCAAGGCTTCTGGCCGAGTCCTCTGACGAGAGCGTTATTCTCTCCGCCATAGTAGAGTACGCTCGCCAGGTGCTGGCCGCCGATCGCGCCACCATAGGCCTTCTTGACCAGGAAGATAGATACCTCAACATCGTGTCGCATACGGGCTTCCCGCACAGCCTCTTGCCCGCCGATGGACGCCTGAGCTTCCTGATGGAAACCGACCTCGTAGCTCAGAAGGTTTATCGCGAGGCCCGCTCAATAGCCATTCCCAACGTCAATCTCGACCCGCTGACACGCGCCTCAGAGACCATCAGGCACCTGGGGGTGACCTCCATGCTGGTTGCCCCCCTCAAGCATCAAGATCAGGTTCTTGGCTCTCTCTACGTTGATTATACAAGCGTTTACCACGAGTGGACAGCCGAAGAGATAGGTTGGTTAGAGGCCCTCGCGGGGCAGGGCGCGATAGCCCTTGTGTTGGCGCGCATGATCCGCCACCAGCAGCGCGACATTGCCCTGCGCGAAGTGCTACACACCGCAAGCCAGCAGCTGCAAGCGGCAAGCGACCTCGAAATGGTGCTGAAATGCACTCTCGACGGTCTTAGCAAAGTACTGCCTTGCATTGGCGCGTCAATTCATCTTCTCGACAAAACAGGCACAGAAGCCACAATTGCCGCTATATGGGGTTTCGATAGTTATGCCGACGCCGTGCCCGGCTTCATTGGCCGCAAGTATACAGCTGATAACAGCCCACTCAACAGGCGAACTCTCGTAGAGCGCCAGGCATTCTTCCTCTGCGACTTCCAGGTAGAGGCACGGGGCCAGTTCGATCCCGGCTTTCCAACGCTGCGCTCCTGGCTGAGTGTGCCCCTCCTTTCCAACAACCGCTGTCTCGGCAAAATAACAGTAGATCACGACCAGCCGAATATGTACGGTCCAGAGGAGCTAGCGATTGTGCAGACCTTTGCCTCACATGCCGCATCCGCTCTGGAAAGAGCATATCTCTACACAGAGGCCAGAGACCGCGCCGAGCGCCTCGATGCCCTCAACGACATCGGGCAGCACCTGGTGGGTGCCACACACCTGCCAGAGCTATACGAGACACTATACAGCCACATAAGCCGCGTCTTCAACTCCGACTGCTTCTTTATCTGCCTGTCATACAGTGATAGAGAGAAGATAGAGATACCTTTCCTCGTAGATGATGGTGTCACTTTCCCCCCTGAGATACTTCCTCCTCAGCCTGGGCCTACAAGCTATCTACTGCGAACAGGCGAGGCCATGATGCTCTCCACGCGCAGCGAATGGGACACATACGGTTCCTCGCCCATTGGAAACCTGGAGCGCAGAAGCGAATCAGCCCTCTTCGCGCCCCTCAAATGGCATGACCTTACCCTGGGGGTGATAAGCGTACAATCTTACTCTCAACACGCCTACAGCGCCGAAGAGTTTCAGATGTTCCAGGCCCTTGGCACGGTGGCTGCCCTGGCGATAGCAAGAATACGCTCCGAGTATGGAATCTCCGAGCGTGCCTCACACTTCGCCGCCCTCGCCGAAAGCGCACGTGCGTTGGTCGCTAACCTCGAGCTACATGACGTGCTGCAAGCTGTTGCCGACCGCGCACATGAGATGACAGGCGGAGAAGCATTCGTGCTGATGTACAACAAAGAAGACAATGCGCTTGTAGTCACTACATTCTCCGGTGTATCCCCATATCACAAGGCTATCAACAAAGGTGTAAGCCTTTCAGCTAGCGAGGGGATCGCGGGGGCAACTTTCGCGGAACAGAAGACCTTCGTTGTGCAGGATATGCAGGCCGATGTGAGAGTACAGCGGCGGGATGAAACGCCGATGAGGGCACTGGTCGCCTTGCCCCTCAGCGTCGGAGAGCAGAGAATGGGCGTCCTGGAGATCGCCTGGCCCGAACTGGCCGCCGTAACCCCTGAACGGCTCGAGTTAGCTACCGCCTTCGCCGACCACGCAGCCCTTGCCGTTCATAACGCCCAGCAGCACGAAGAGATAAGGCGGCGCGATGCCGAGCGCACCGCACTCCTCCGCCAGGTGTTGAACGCACAGGAAGCCGAACGTAAGCGCATCTCCCTTGACCTGCACGATGGCCCCCTGCAATCTCTCGGCGTTAGCCTCCTGAATATTGACCTTATCCGCAAACGCGCTCAAAACGGCATAGTTGCTCTAAGCGAACTCCACCCCCTGCGTGCTGACCTGAAAGATATAGTGGGCGAGATACGCGTGCTCATCGCCGATCTACGCCCTGAGGTGCTCGACGCCTACGGTCTTGTTCCCGCCCTCGAAGCCTATATCCGCAGGTTGAGAGAGTCGACGAACCTTACAATCGAGCTTGAGGATGGCTTGTCCGACCGCTTGCCCCTCCTTATCGAGGTGCTGATCTACAGGCTGGTACAGGAAGCGCTCTCGAATGTTCGCAAGCATGCCACAGCCACCTGCGTAAAGATCAGCATTGGCCTGGAAGAAGCAACACGAACAGCCATCACCCGCGTGCAGGACAACGGCAAAGGATTCGTGCCGGAGAATGTTCCCACCAAGGCTCACGGCTACGGCGTAGGGCTGAGCAGTATGCTGGAGAGATGCGAGAGTGCGGGAGGCGCAATGCGCATAGATAGCGCGCCGAACGCAGGCACAACCCTTACCTTCGAAATCCCAGTGCCCCACACCCTTATCAGGAAAGGCACCGACCTCTTGACGCTCGTCAATAATGAAGACTGACCGGCCTTCACAAGGCCAAGAGTACATAAAGAGCAGATGCAACCTTCCGGCCGCATCTGCTCATCTTTCGAGAAGGAAAGGCCCTCCCCCATTTACAGGGAGGGGATGTTGTGGGGCTTTGCCGCAGGCACATACTTCATCCAACAGCCCCGAACTACGCTAGCATCTCCTGCTACCACCCGGCTAGGCCTGGCGGCGGCGCATATACCAGCCCGCGACCATAGTACTCAAGGCTAGCGCCAAACCGAGCAGTACGAAAGGCAGCAGGTCTACAGGTTGGCCTGTGGTCGGCATACCTGGTGTGAACGCCGTTGGGCTGGCCTCAATCGGGGCAGTTGTAGCCAACGGAGCCGACGTAGGAGTATCCATCACAACGGAGGTAGCCGTTTCTACAGGTGCCGAAGTCGCCGTCGCAGCAGCAACTGTATCAGTAGCCACAGGAGCAGATGTGCTGGTAGCCTCTACAGTAGGTTGCACTGTACTTGTGACCACAGACGTGGGTTGTATGGTAGCGGTGGCTGGTACCGCAGTAGGCGCAACGGCAGTATTGGTGGGCGCTGGCTGTGAAGGTGTAGCATTCACACAGAAGTAGATAACTGCTGTGCGTTGGCTGGTCGCGCCCACGAAGGTGATAGCAAACCTGCCAGCTCCGAGCGTCGCGAACTCAGGTGTGATCGTCAGTGGAAGCCCCACGCGGCCATCGGGCAGAACCCCGCCCTCGACGGGATTCGCCGTGCCAAAGGTCGAGCCATCAGGCAGGGTGAAATAGAACGAAACCGCCTCGCCTGGAGTAAAGCCGGTGCCGACCAGCAGTGTCGTTTCGTTTGTTCGCACACTATTGGGCGTGGCAGTGCCGTTGACGCTGGGCGGCAGGTCGCAAGTAGCGGCCTGTGCAGAAGCAACGCCAAAGGAAACAGTCCCCAACAACATGGCAAACAAGACTCCGAAAATCCGTGCTCGCTTAAACATATGAAAACCCTCCTCAAACTAGCCGTTGAATTGTTAGCTGCGCAACCTCAACATCTATGTTGCGCCCGACCTCGATAGTGCAAGAGTAGTGCCACCTTGCGACCTTATAGTACGATGCCCGGCAAGCCTTGTCAATACCTGTTAGAAGAATAAGTTGCCCAAATCTATTTGTATGCCCGATTGGAACCAGCAGGCCATCATTTATGCTGAACACTTAGAAGCTCTTTCGCAACACACTCCAATGAGTGGGGAAGGCTCGAAATAGCATACCAATCTGCCGCATCAGTTGCTTCGACAAGTAGCAAGCGTTCAGCAATAAGTGTGTAAAGGCCAAGCCCTTGTGCACCCTCACCCCATGCCCTTCTCCCATGAGGGGAGAACAACTGTATCCCTTGTGCACTCACCATGCAGAAAGCCCCCTCTCCCCTTGTGGGAGAGGGGCATGGGGTGAGGGTGCACATTTACAACGAGTAATTTCATGGCGTGGCAGAGTTATAATTTGGTATACTAACGCCGTGCGACACTCGACCGCCGCACCTACGGACATCGTGGCGCATGCCCTCGCCCCGCTTCTTTAGAACACCGTTGTTATCATCACCAGGGGAAATCATGAAGAATTCTTTCTTGAAGCATATTCGCAAGTTGATTGTTGGGCCTGTGTCGCTTGTTGTGCTGCTACTCGGTTTGTTGGCCCTCTCCGGCTGCGACAGCGGGGACACGTCGCTATCTCTATCGAACGGCGTATCTACAGCCGCGTCTACACCTGCTGCAACAGAGGCCGCTGTAAGTGCATCTGTAAGCACATCCACGCCTGAGATCGCAGCAATAGCCTCTACTGAGGCACCCGCTACAGCGGTCATCGAAAGCTATACTTCTACACCTGCGCCAGAGCCTACCAATACAGATACACCGCCAACCGCACCCGCCGAGACAGAGACGCCCGCCGTTATAGCGCCCACAGCTACAGCCGAAGCAGCGGCCACAAGTACGCCAGCGGACGCCACGCCTACAAGCCTCGACGAACAACCAGCCACTCCTACCTCAGAGGCCGCAGCAGCCCCCCCAACAAGGAAGCCGGTCACCGTCAACGGGCGCACCTACGATGCGTATTTACAAGCTGCTACCAAGAAAAACCAGGTTTATCACTACTCATGTGAGTTCGATAGCGCCTGGGTTGTGCTAAAAACCTATGGCTTTGATGTCAGCGTTGACCAACAACTACAGATCGTCGGCTTGGACACCTCGGTTGAGCCGTACTATAAAGAGACCCCCAACGGCGTGCTAATCTACGGTGGAGATATAACCAACCTCTATTCAGGAGATTACAAGACCAACTTCCTGGCGCGCAGCACAGGCTCCGCCATGCGCAAAGTCTTTGAACGCTACGGCCTCACTGTAACTGCCGTAAATGATAAGGCAAACCTTGAAGCCGCCCTTCTGCGGGGCGAGCTGATCTGGATCAAGACTACGGTAGACTTTAAGCCTGGTCGTCCTGCCACCTGGGTCATGCCTGATGGAAGCACGTACCAGACGGTGCTGGGTAACGACCACGCCGTCGTGGTGATAGGCTTCAATTCTGACGTGGTGGTGATACGGGATGTGCTAGGCCCAACGAGCACTAATCTCCAGCGCAAATATGAATACGAGGTACCCTGGAGCAAGTTCATGGCCTCCTGGGCCTCGCAATCTTATGATGGCCTGGCCGTAGCCCCGCCTGCCCAGGGCAGATAGAGCAGCACCGGTCTGCAAGCTCACCTCTGGGCTGCAAAACCGGTATACCCTACGGTTTCAATTCAGGCAAGCGCTTTCGCAGGCTTGCTCCTGAACCATGCAAAGTGAGCGCCGCTGAGACAGTAGCTTTCCCTACGCATAAGTTAGTTGGCTAACCCAGGGCTATCTATCTTCTTTCTTCAGACGCTGTAGTACCCTGGTAATCAGCGCGCCTTGTTAGCCCAACCGGAAGCAAGATGTTGAAACTATAGGAGAGTACCATGATGCGGCGCAGACGGATTGTCCCATTCATTCGACGGATCGCGCCGCTCGCGATAGCTGCCATAGGCGCTACCGGTCTGGGCACGCTTGCTTATGCAGCCGGAGTTGAGCCAAACTGGATAGAAGTCTGCCGTGAAGAGATTGAAATGCCCCGCCTCTCCCCGGAGTTCGACGGCTACCGAGTGGTGCAGATCAGCGACCTGCACGCCGGAGATTGGCTGCCGGACTCGCGCCTGGCCCAGATAATTGAGCTAGTCAATCGCGAAGAACCGGAACTGGTAGCTATCACAGGCGACTTCGTTACCCAGGTCTACAGGCACGCACCTGCTGACATCGTACCGTTCATGCGTGAGATACATGCAAAGGATGGAGTAGCAGCTGTACTCGGTAACCACGACTACTGGGGCAAGCCGGGGCACACACTCATCAGGCGAATAATCCGAGAAAGCGGCATGATAGACCTGAACAACAAGGTCCATACAGTAAAGCGCGACGGGGCACTCTTCCACATCGCAGGTGTAGACTCCGCCAGAGAGCACGCAGACCGCCTGGACTCGATTCTCAATAAGCTGCCCGCAGAAGGAGCAGCTATGCTCCTCGCCCACGAACCCGACTTTGCCGACAAGAGCGCGGCCACAGGTCGCTTCGATCTGCAAATCTCCGGCCACTCGCACGGCGGCCAAATCGTCGCCCCGCTAATAGGGCCGCTTCGCCTTCCACCGATGGGGCGCAAATACTACGCGGGCCGCTACCAGGTCTGCGGCATGATGCTCTACACCAATCGCGGCCTCGGCATGGTAGGGCTGCCATTCAGGTTCGGGGCGCGCCCGGAGATCACGGTTTTTACGCTACGTTCGGGTTGCGTACTGTAAATTGCGGCATACACTCCTACACGCTCGTGACAATTTCATACCCTCCGGTGAGAGGAGGTAACAACTAAAGCGCACGTAATCATCCCGGCCACAACTATAGAAGATTTACGCAGCCGAAGTAACTGTTCAGATTTAGGGTGGAGCAATTTTCTTGGGGTATCTGTGCGGGTGTACTCCCGACTACCCTCACCCCATGCCCCTCTCCCATGAAGGGAGAGGGGGCTTTATTGCTGGGGAGTATATCTCCCATGAAGGGAGAGGGGCATGGGGGTGAGGGTAGGGGAGGGACGCCCCTGCACCTCAACTCTGAACATTTACCAGCCGAAGGCAAGTTGACACCCCTACATAGCTATGCTAGACTGCCTGCGGACACCCTGTATCAATAAGCAGGACCAGAGATGGCGATTATCGAAGATAAACCAACAACCGGCAATACCTATAGTCTAAGTGAGCCGGCGGTGTGGCTACGTGATATGACCGTCGGCTACGACAGAACGCCGATCCTGGCGCACGCCAACCTGAAAATCGGCTGGGGCGAACTGGTAGGTGTGATCGGCCCGAACGGTGCGGGCAAGTCCACTCTCATCAAGACCATTCTCGGCACTTTGCAGCCCAGCCAGGGCACAGTTGAGATCGGCGGCTACCCTGCCCAGAGTAAGAACGCACGCAACCTCATCGGCTATGTGCCGCAGCGCGAAGCGGTCAACTGGGACTTTCCGGTGACAGTTAGCGACGTGGTGATGATGGGCCGCACCGCCCGCCTCGGCTGGCTTCGCTTCCCAGGGCCTGCCGACCACAAGGCCGTGGTTGGGGCCCTTGAGCAGGTAGATATGTTAGCTTTCTCAGGCAGACAGATCAGCCAGCTATCAGGCGGGCAGCAGCAGAGAGTTTTTCTGGCGCGTGCCCTCGCTCAGGGTGGGCGGCTCCTTCTCCTTGACGAGCCTCTCAACGGAGTTGACGCCGCCACGCAGGAGACAATTGGAGCTTTGCTACGGAGAGAACGCGAAGCGGGCGGTACGGTGTTGATGGCGACCCACGACCTTGAGTTAGCCGCAGATTGGTGCGACTGTATGGTCATGGTCAACCACGCAATTATTGCCTATGGCACTCCCGCCGAAGTGCTGCGCCCTGAAGTGCTGCGCCAGACCTACGGCGGGCAGGTGCTGGTAGTGCCCACCACAGGCAATGGCGAGGCGAGAGCCGGAAGCACTGTAGTACCTGATATGCATGGTCACCCTGGTGGTCAGCCGCCACCCAGCGCCCAACCGCAGAAATATTAGGGGAGATAACTTGGATATCTTACGCTGGGTAACCGACCCGATGCAGTTCGCTTTCATGCAGCGCGCCATGCTCGAAGTGACCCTGATGGGTATAACCACCGGTATCATAGGCACATATGTGGTGCTGCGCGGCATGGCCTTCATCGGCGATGCACTCTCCCACGCCATCTTCCCCGGCGTAGTAGTCGCTTTCTTGATCCATGTCAGCTTCTTCTTCGGCGCTCTCGTCTTCGGCGGTGTTACAGCGGTCGCCATTGGTGCCCTGGCTCGCAACAAGCGCGTCTCGGAAGACACAGCCATAGGTGTCCTCTTCGCCGGGATGTTCGCCCTCGGCATCGTGCTGATCAGCACCATTCGCGGTTACACCGCAGACCTGGCATCTTTCCTTTTTGGCGACGTTCTCGGAGTTAGCCCTGAAGATGTGGCGGCGAGTGTGGGCATCGGCATCCTGGTGCTTGGCGCTCTTTTCCTTTTCCATAAAGAGTTTGTAATGGTCGCCTTTGACAGCGATATGGCCGAAGCCGTTGGCTTACCCGTGTGGCTTGTTGACCTCGGTTTGCTGATCCTCATGGCTCTTACGATAGTAGTCTCGCTTCGAGCGGTGGGCAATATCCTGGTGGTGGCTATGCTCGTGACGCCTGCGGCGGCTGCGCGGCTCTGGACAGATAAGCTCCTCGTGATGATGGGCCTAAGCGCACTCTTCGGCGCACTCGGCGGCATAGCGGGGCTGTTAACCAGCTACCATACAGACCTCGCGGCGGGCGGCACGATAGTGCTCGTCGTAACTGTTTGGTTCGGCATCTCGCTGCTGATAGCCCCCCGGCACGGCATACTGAACCGCCTGCTGCGCCAGCCCAACAGGGACCCTCTTTCCGACGCCGCCTCCACCCTTGGTGTGCCACAGTCAGAATCTTAGCTCTAGACCCTTACCAAGGTTACACCTTAGCATCGTGCAGCACATCCACCGAGACGCCGATAATGGCCGCTGCCGTGAATACATGGCTTGTGGAGAGCGCCGTCATCACCATCATCTCATCTGTACTAACTGCACCATCGCCACCAGCTTCGCTGAAGACAAAAGCCTGGAGACACTGGTAAAGGAGGTCGAGAAACGCACAGATTAGAGCTGGCAGGCCTCTGCCCACGCTGCCAGCACACGAGCAAAGCACAACAACCAGCGGTGCGGGCACAACAGGCATAACTCTGCCGACGTAAACTACAACCTCACAGCTTGTTTGTAACTGTTCAGACCAGGGGTGTCCCCGCCCTCACCAGGAGTAAAGCCCCTCTCCCATGTGTGGGAGAAGAGCTATATCCCCTGACCCTCACCCCATGCCCCTCTCCCCTTGTGGGAGAGGGGCATGGGGTGAGGGTAGTTGAGGGCACGCCCGCACAGATACCCCTAGAACTTTGTTCTACCCTTGCTCTGAACAGTAATTGTTGTTTTTCTTCCTTGACACTCGCATGGGTGTGTGGTAATATGAAGGCGCTGGACACGGAGGCGTGGTGCAGCGGCCTAGCACGCGGCCCTGTCAAGGCCGAGACCGCGGGTTCGAATCCCGTCGCTTCCGCTCATGTCAAGTAAGCCAGTAGTATACTACTGGCTTATTTGTATGCTAAAGAGGGCAGGGGAACACTTGTTTGTACCACTGCCAAAAACGGTCGAGCCTGTGGAAAAGTGGGCCCAGCCAGCCATCGGTTCAATTAATTGAGGCGTGGTCATAATCCAAAACCAGGCGGAATTTCACGCTCACAGCATTGGCCCACTGGGGCCAATATGGGCAGTTTGGCGGTCTATTTGGCGCGCCTCTACGCGTGAAAAATGAATTATGCCCATGCCTCAATTAAGTAGCGCATTGTGCTCGTGAACTAGACCACCAGGCCGAGGCAGCACGAGGTGCCTCGAGGTGGCTCAAAGACCCGGATCTCCCAAAGCTCCAAATTGCAGACGTGGAAAAGACCAGGCGAACGGGTTTCGCAACTTTGCTTTTGGCACATCTCGCTTGGCATCGTCCACTCCGCAGGACAGTTCTACGATAATACCCATAGGAGACACGGGGTTGCTTCGTTCGCTACAGCTTTATCACCGACAGCTTAGAAGAACCCCGTGTGCTTGTCAAACCGTCACGACTGGTTACCCTGCTACACGAAGAGGCAGGATCTATGCAGGCTGGGTGTCGATTAGCTCAAGGAAGTACACGTCGGGCTTGCCAACTATACCCGCTCTGCCCATGACTTCGTGCGTGCTGGGCGAAGTGGCAAAGGCCTGCGCTGCCTTCATGTCGGGCCATTCGGTGATGACGACCACGTTGCTAGGGTCGTTGGCATCGCGAAGCACACGTGCCCCCAGCGAACCGGTCTCCTTGCGAAAGGCCTCGTGGCCATCGTATACGGGTCTCCATTTGTCGTAGTCCTCTACGTTATGGCGAACAAGTACCTGGATCATTTTAGTTGCCTCCTTATCGTGAATCTGGTTGGTCTTCCTCTTACCGGCTGCGCGTCTTTGTGAGTGTCGTGCCACGCTCAACTTTTCTCAATCAGGGCTTAGCGGCGGTCCGAGTAGGGACATATCGTATTTCTCGAAGACCGCCGCTAAGCCCTTCGGGTCGGGCCTGCCATTACGGGTAAGAGGCCCAAGCTCTTCATAAAACCTGTGTCCTCCGCCCGGTACGTACACAATAATGATCTCCCCTGTCTCGTCGGTCAAGTTAACGAAGGCGTGCGGGACTTTCGATGGAAGATATGCAAAGCCTCCTTCGTTGACATGGAAGACTTCGTCACCAATTCGGATTTTGAACCGGCCTTTCAGCACATGAATCGTCTCCTCCTGTATGTGGTGAACATGCAATGGAGGTCCATTTTTCGGCGCGACCTGGACTATGAAATAGTCGAAGGCCCCACCGGTATCATCGCCTGTAACCTTGAAAATGAGATCTCTACCGGGACCTGATCGGAGGATCAAACCCTCGCCTTCGGTGAAGACCTTGTGTCCAGTTGTAATCATCTGCAACTCCTTGGCCAACGACTTCAGAAAGTGTGGCATAAATGCTACTTTGCCTCCGGCGCTACCCGCCGTCCTCAACTTCCGCCTTTATCCTAACCGCCTGGCCTCTCAGCCATCTCTCACCTGTCTCTCAAATACCTCTCAAACCATCTCTCATCCTGGTTTGCACAAACTGGAATCGGGCATATGTCATATAATGTGTGTAATTGCATTGCCTGTGTGGCAAGAAGGCTAGCGATGCTTAGAATCTACATGCTAGGCAACTTCCAAGTGGAGCGCGACGGCACCCCTATACCCGCCGTAGACTGGGCGCGCCGCAAAACCAGGTCCCTTCTCAAGTTGCTGGCGCTCCAGCCGGGACACCGGCTGCACAGGGAGCAGGTCACCGAGATGCTCTGGCCCGACCTCGACCCTACCGCAGCCCGCGACAACTTCTATCGCAACCTATCATTCCTCCGCCACACCCTGGAGCCGGGCCTCGAGCGTCCCGCAGGTTCTCACTATCTGAGCCTGGAGGCGGAGATCCTCAAACTTGGCCCCCCGGGTGAGGTCTGGATAGACGTGGAGGCCTTCGAGAGCCTGATCGCACAGGCCCGCGCCTCCCTGCAGCCGCTCCCACTGCTCGAAGAAGCGCTGTCCCTCTACAGCGGTGAGCTTCTGCCGGAAGACGCCTATGAAGAGTGGGCCATCTCCCGTAGGGACATCCTTTCGCGGGCGGCGATCGAGGCACTGCTGCCGGTGGCCGAAGCTCGCCGGGAAGAGGGCGCCTACGAAGGCGCCATCGTGGCTCTTCAACGTCTCCTTTCCCTGGAGCGCACCGACGAGCAGGCCCACCGTGAGTTGATGCGCGTGTACGCGCTGGCCGGTCGCCGCCACGACGCACTGCGGCAGTACAAGCAATGCTCGAAGGTGCTACAGTCAGAGCTGAATGTCGATCCTGAACCGGCGACCACCGAGTTGTACAACAGCATCGCTCGGGGCGACATAGCCAGGGGCGACGTCCCGCCATCTCAGAGAGCACAGATTCCAGAGGACAATATCCCCTCAGTGGGCATTGAGCAGCTAAACAATCTTACCGATGCGGGCACGCCTCTGATCGGGCGCGAGCGCGAGGTGGAAGAAGCGTGCCGCCAGCTGCGCCGCCCCGAGGTAAGGCTGCTCACAATGACCGGTCCCGCAGGCGTTGGAAAGACCCGCCTAGCCCTCGATGTGGCGCACGCCCTGCTCGGAGATTTTCGGAATGGCGTGCTATTCGTGCCTCTAGCTCCTATACAGGACGATGCCCTGGTACTCCCGTCCATCGCGCCGGCGCTCGGGCTCAAAGAGGGTGGGGATCGCCCCTTGCTGGAGAGTCTGAAGACTTTTCTACGCCACGTCGAAGTCCTCCTGGTGCTGGACAATTTCGAGCACGTGATCCAGGCAGCGCCCGCGCTCGCCCAGCTCCTGTCTGCGTGCCCCGGCCTTAATTTGCTCGTCACCAGCCGGGAACTCCTACGCCTCACGTTGGAGCACGAGTTTCCGGTGCAGCCCCTGTCCCTGCCCGACCTGGCCGACCTGCCTCCGCCGGACCAACTGGCCGATTACGCGTCTATCTGCCTCTTCTCAACGAGAGCCGCCGCAGTCAAGCCGGGCTTTGCTCTCACGCCCGACAACGCCGCCGCGGTGGCCGAGATTTGCAGCCGGTTGGATGGGCTCCCCCTCGCGATCGAGCTTGCGGCGGCGCGGGTGCGTCTGTTGGCCCCGCAGGCTATACTGGCGCGGCTTAGCAACCGCCTGCGCTTGCTCACCGGCGGAGCCCGCGATCTGCCCGAGCGCCAGCAGACCCTGTATAACGCGATCGGTTGGAGCTACGACCTGTTGAGCCCGAGGGAGCAGGCCCTTTTTGCCCGCCTGTCGGTGTTCGCCGGAGGTTGCATGGAGGAAGCCGCAGCCGCCATCTGCTGCGAGCCTGGAGGTGACGGCAACCTGAACGTCCTGGACGACCTCTCGCTACTGGTCGATAAAAACCTCTTACGGCACGTTGATGCGCCTGCACCAGCAATCAAGTGCCCGGAGCCGCGGTTCATGATGCTTGAAACGGTCCGCGAATATGCCGGGGAGCGGCTGGCTGAGAGCGGGGAGCTAACCGAAGTGCAAGAGCGACACGCCCGCTACTATCTGTCGATCGCCGAGGCGGGCGAAAATGTCTGGTTCACAGCCGAGCAACAGTACTGGCTGGAGAGGTTCGATCAGGAGCAGTATAACTTCCGGGCAGCACTGGCCTGGGCTCTCCAGAATGACCCGGACATCGCTCTCAGGCTTGGCGGCGCGCTCTGGCGCTACTGGCTGGCGCACGGCTACCTCACCGAGGGGAGGCGGTGGCTCGAGGAGGCCATAGCGGGGGTGCCGAGGCGGAGGGGCAGCGTCCCCGGCTCCCCGTTCGTCCTTCGTCCTCATGCCCCGGACCGGCCCGCGCGCACGAAAGCCTTGTTCGGTGCCGGCGTGCTGGCCAACCACCAATCCGATTACGCGCGCGCGACCGAACTGATCGCTCAATCGCTCGGTGTGGCCCGCTCGATAGGCGACGACTTACAGACAGCTAATTCTCTTGTCGGTCTCGGGATCAGCATGTACTACCTGGGGAAATATGACCGCTCGGTCGTGCAGTTCGAGGAGGCGCTGCATATCTTCAAGCGGCTGGGGCATGTACGAGGCACAGCCCTGGCCCTGAATAGTCTGAGCAACTCGATCCTCTGCCTAGGGGACAAAACACACGCAGCGGCCCTGGCGGAGGAGAGCTTGGACCTGTCTCGGGGCATTGGGGACAACCTCAGCGTGGCCGCCTCGTTGGCGAACCTGGGCCGGGCGGTCCTGCAGCAAGGCGACACGGAGGGGGCCCTCGCCCTCTTTGAGGAGAGTCTGGCCATTCGGGTCAAGTTGAAGGACAAAGGAGGCATGGCCCACACGCTCAATTTCATGGGGAACGCGGCACTCGCCAGTGGGGATATGGCCGAGGCATCACGCCTCTATGCCCGGAGTCTCGTCCTGAGGCACGAGATGGGCGACAGAGAAGGCCTGGCAGCCCCACTGGAGGGCCTAGCTGCTGTAGCGGGAAGGCTCGGCAATCTTGAGAGAGCGTCGCGACTCTACGGCGCTGCCGAGGCACTACGGGACGCGATCGGCTCGCCCCTACCTCCCACGGACGTCACACTACACAATCGAGCCATCGCCTCACTAAAGCCGGGTCCGAGCGGAGATGCAAGGACTGCAGAATGGGAGGCGGGGCGTGCCATGCATATTGAGCAGGTAGTGGCTTACGCGCTCTCTGAGGAATGAAGGATCACTTGCCCATCCTGAAAGCAACCTGCACAGTCTTTTCCAACAGGCCCGTCCCCTTTTCGGAATACTTGTGAGCATTTGTGTAGCACGCTACATCAAAAGCAAGGGCCCGTACCAAATGCCCTGCCTAAATCACAGTCCCAATATTCCTGAGTAATGAGACTCCTGGGCACATCTTGCCACCAATGTTACGCTTGCAACGCTTCAGGTTTGGTTATTGCCATAGCTCTTGAGAGCTTGACGCAGAGCTTCGTGGGAAAGGCTGTAGCAGTTCGTCAACTTTCGCAGACTATCCCCGCTAGCATGACGCCTGGCGACTTCATACCAGAGTTGCTGAGGTAAATGGTTTGGGCTTAGAGTAGCGCCCAAGTGGAGCGCGATACTCACGATGAAGATGCACAACTAGAGGATCAACAATTTCCGGCTGTTCATAAAGCTTGTGGGCCTCAAAATTTGATCTATCATGCGGGTACGAGCCCTATCACTTCCCCAGCAGGTTGCAAAACATTGAGCTGAGCAGCACCAGGTAGTTGTAAAGGTCTATCCGAAGCGGTCAAACATGTGCTAGCGGCCATGGCACATGGCTCCAGACGGTTTACGGGCATATAATCTCCAGCCGTCAGGTCCAAGACTGCCCACGAATTGATAGTGGGAGTTTATGTAATGGAACACCTCGCTCATCTGGGGAGGCATATCATAGACGAGCATCGGTGCCCACTGCTCGCGGGCGGTCACATCTATGGGCGGGGTGATTCTGTCGCTGGACGAAGCATCGATGATCAGCGCGGGCCGGCTATTCTCGATATCGCGCAGGA
>JADEYI010001259.1_pt1 | contig 20612 bp, 27 predicted proteins | sample 8542331 | NCBI WGS metagenome assembly JADEYI01 (sample SAMN16510988, study PRJNA670497) | mine drainage metagenome | isolation source: biofilm near Copperflume 1 | place: Germany: Marsberg coppermine Kilianstollen | collected 2018-02
CTACCGAGGTCGCTCGGCGCCAGCGTCTGGGCGGCCTTAACTATCCCGCCGCCGCGCTCGAAGCGCTGCGCACCTACCAGCCGATAGCGGTGCGGCTGCGCTTCCCCGCGGCTGATGGCGGGCCAGAGCAAGTCGTGGAATCGGTGGTCATCTCGGTGCTCGTCATCAATACGCCCGTCTTCGGTGGCGTGATGAGCATGCGCGTGCCGGATGTCGCGCTGCGAGATCGCTTGCTCGATCTCATCGTGATCGAGGCGTTGGAGCCACAACACCTGCGCGAGACCTTCGATGGCATGCTAGCGAGCTTGGCGCGGCTGGCCGAAACCTGGCTGCACCGCGGCAGCGAGCCTCAGCCACCGACGGCGGCGACCGCCGGTGAAGAGTCGGGCTTCAACCTGCCGGGAGTGCGCCGCTATAAGGCGAGGTCCGTGCTCTTGGAGAGCGACACGCCGATGGATATCACGATGGATGGCGAGATTCGCGCGCACACGCCCGCGCTCGTGCGCGTGGCGCCAGAGCCGGTGCGTGTGTACGTGCCCGACGCGATGGCCGCGCGGGAGATGCGGGCTGAGCGCGGCGAAGAAACAGGTCGCGAAGAAACAGGTCGCGAAGAAACAGGTCGCGAAGAAACAGGTGAGGTGTGAGTACCCAGCAGCCCGGTCGCCCTGGAGATGGCGCCCCCCCTTCGTCAGCGCGCTCATCGCGTCCGCGCCGACGCGCCCGTCTGGAGGCCACGCCCGCGTCGCGTGAGGTTGCCATCCCAGAGCGGCGGCGTTCCCCGACGCGAGCCACCGCCGCGCAGCGCCTCATCGCCGCCTTCGCCACGACACAGCCCTTCCCGCTGGATCCCTTCCAGCGAGAGGCGGCGGAGTACCTGGCCAATGGCGACTCGGTGCTGGTCGCCGCGCCTACCGGCACGGGGAAAACCGTCGTGGCCGAATTCGCCATCTGGCAGGCACGCCAAGCCGGCAGGCGCACCATCTATACGGCCCCCATCAAGGCGCTCTCTAACCAGAAGTTCCGCGATTTGCGCGCCCGCCACGGCGAGCGCGAGGTGGGGCTGCTGACGGGCGACATTGTCGAGAACCCCGCCGCACCCATCGTCGTGATGACCACCGAGATCTATCGCAACATGCTGTTGGAGGGCTGTCGCGCCGCGCGTCGCTCAGCCGACGAGGAGGCGGCGGAGCTGGTGGCGCCGCTGCGCCAGCGATGGGACGCGCATGCGCGGGGCGCGGGCATGCTGGAGACGGCGGATGCCGCGGAGTTGGCGCGCCAAGCGGAACTTGATGAGGAGCTTTCTGGCGTGGGCTGCGTCATCTTCGACGAGTTGCACTACCTGAGCGATCCAGAGCGCGGCCCCGTCTGGGAGGAGGCCATCATCCACTCTCCGGCGCATGTCGTCTTCGTTGGCCTCTCGGCCACCGTCAGCAATGCCGATGAGCTGCGCCGCTGGATCGAGCGCGTGCATGGCCCGATGGCCTTGGTCTTCCATGACGAGCGCGCCGTGCCGCTGGAGCACTACTTCTATCTGGATAGCAAGCTCCATCTGGTGCGGAACGCCGAGGGCGCGCGCGTGGAGCGCTTCCCCGATATCGGCGGCGAGGCCAAGGCGGCGCGCCTGCGCAACCGAGGCCGTCGCTACACCTTTGGCGGCGAGGACGAGCACGAGCCACCAGCACACATCCGCCTCAGTGGCACAGCGGCAGGCACGGCCCAGCGGATGGCGAGCGGAGATAGCAGGCTCACGGCCCCCACCCCACCTGAGCCAGAGGAGCCGCGCGAGCGCGCCGCGCCAGAGCCAGGCGAGATCCTCACCGCGCTCCGCCTTGCTGACCTGCTCCCCTGCCTCTACTTTCTGCCGGGCCGGCGCGCCGTAGAGACCGCGGCGGCGAGTGCGGCGGGGCATCTGCTCACCAGCCCAGAGCAGCTTGGTCGCTTGCGGCGCGAGGTGCAAGCGTGGGTAGAGGCGCTGCCGCCCGATGACCGCAAGCTCGATCAGGTGCGGCGGCTGGCGGAACTCTTGCCGCGGGGCCTGGGCTTCCACCATGCCGGGCTACTGCCCGCGCTCAAGGTGATGGTGGAGACGCTCTTCTCGCGGGGCGAGTTACGCGCGGTCTTCGCCACTGATACCCTCGCGCTCGGCATCAACATGCCCGCGCGCTGCGCGGTGGTGGGCAGCCTCAGCAAATTCGATGGCACGCAGATGCGCCTGCTCACGCCCAATGAATATCAACAACTCACCGGGCGCGCGGGCCGCCGTGGCATGGATGCGAAGGGCACCGCCGTGCTGCTCTACTCGCCGTGGGATGCCTTCGAGCCGGCTTTTGCCCAGCTCACCGCACCCCTGCTGCCGGTGACCAGCGCCTTCAGCGTGCGCTACAACACCGTGCTGAACCTGTGGCGCCCTGGTGATCTCGAGCGCCTGCGGCGGGCGGTGGCCGCGAGCCTGCGCGAATTCCAGCGGCAGGCCCAACGGTCACGCCAACGCGCTAAGGCCGGTGCGCGCCATGACCGCAAGGGCGAGCGAGGTGAGCAGACCGCCGCGCTCAGCCGTGCCGCCTCCGCTGAGCTAGGCGCGGCGATCTACGTGCTGCGCACCCTGGGCTACATTGACCAGCAGGACGAATTGAGTGTGCGTGGGCACCTGCTGCGGGCCATCTTCCACCCAGCGGGGATGATCTTGGTCGAGCTGCTGCTGGGCGGCGCGCTCGATGATCTCGGCCCAGCGGAGGTGGCTGAGGTCCTGAGCTGGTTCACCTATGATAGCAGCGACCGCACCCTGCGCAACCTCTACACGCCGTCGCAGCGGCTGGTGCAGGTGCGGCGCGAGGTCTGGCGCGCCCAACGGTTCGTGCAAGATCTGGAGTATGAGGAGGGGCTGACGCTTAGCCCTGGCACGGTGGAGAGCTTTCACAGCGTCGCGCTGAACTGGTGGCGCGGGGCGACGCTGGCGGGGCTGCTGCGGCATATTGAGCTGGCTGAGGGTGATGTGCTCGTCGCACTCAACCAGACCATTGACCTCGCCCAGCAGGTGCGGAGCGCCGTCGGCCAGACGCTGGATGAGCGCGGCCTCTGGAAGCTGGTGGGAAGCGAGACCAAATACGGGCGCTGGCTCACCGAGACGCGCGCCCGGATGGAACGCCTGCGTCCGGCGCTGGCGCAGGCATGGCAGGGAATGCTGCGGGGCAGTGTGGCCATGAGCCGCGCCATCCCCTCGATGGCGACGCCCCCACCAGCCGAGCCGAGCATTCCGCCACTACCCATGGCGGAAGATGAAGACGCCGATGAGGCGCGCCTCGATCGTGTCGAGCAGCCAGGAACGTAGAACGCTTGCCCAACGCTCGCCGCTGCCGCGGGGGAGTGCGCTCACTCCGCGCCTGTGGCGCTGTCTTGGTGGAAGTGGCGCCACATCTCTGGTGTCCAGTGGCGCTGGAGCCGTCGCAGGTCACTGGCGATGCGCCGCTGTGTGGCGCTGAGGTGCCTGGCACGCGCGCGCCACAGCGCGCTGGCCGCCTGAGCCTGGCGTGCCTCGGAGGCGAGCCGCGCGCGATCCGCCGCCGCCCAGAGATTGCCATATTTCTCCGCCAGCGTATCGGCCCGCAGCCGTAGCGCCAGCACACGCGCCGCGCGGTTGGCGAGCGCCAGCCCCTGATGAATCCGCTCCCACTCGCGCCAAGCGCGCGCCTGGGCATCTCGCCCTCGGTTCGTCATGGCTTCACCTGCTCGTCACGCTCGGTCACTCGTCGCGCCAAGGCACACTGACACCGTGAGGCCACCGCGTCTCCATGCCATGCGACCGCGGCGCGGGAGGCGCGAGCGACCGCGTGAGCGGGCGCGCCCTCCCCCCACGTGCGCCAGACAGCGAACCGCGCCAGACAGCGAACCGCGCCAGACAGCGAACCGCGCCAGACAGCGAACCGCGCCAGACAGCGAAGACTAGCGCTTCGTGTACTGTGGTGCCTTGCGGGCGCGCTTGAGGCCGTACTTCTTGCGCTCCTTCATGCGCGGGTCGCGCGTAAGGAAGCCAGCCCTGCGGAGCGCTGGCTTGAACGTCTCGTCGGCCTTCACCAGCGCCCGCGCGATGCCGTGGCGGATGGCGCCAGCCTGGCCACTCACGCCGCCGCCGACCACCTTCACCTTGATGGTGAACTGCCCTGGCAGTTCTACCACCTGCAAGGGGCTGCGCACGTGCATCATCAAGGTCTCGCGCCCCAGATATTGCTGGGCCTCGCGCCCATTGACGATGATGCGCCCATCGCCGTTCGGGTGCAGCCGAACGCGCGCCACCGCCGTCTTGCGCCGTCCTGTGCCGTAGTAGTACGGCCCGAGTTTATTCGCCACCGACGTGTATCCCCTTCTATGCCTCAGCCTCAGCCTCAGCCTCAGCCTCAGCCTCAGCCGACGTCTCAATCCGCGCCCGCTGATCCGCGATGACCTCTTCCACCGTGGGCATCTTCCACGGCACCGGCTGCTGCGCCTGGTGTGGATGCTCTGGCCCAGCGTAGACCTTCAGGCGGTGCAGCATATCGTCGCCGAGGCGATTATGCTGCAACATGCCCTTTACCGCGCGCTCGATAGCGCGCTCAGGATGCGTCTGCAAAAGATGACGCAGGCTTTCCGTCTTCATGCCACCGGGATACTGGCTGTGACGATAGTAGATCTTCTGGTCCAGCCGGTTGCGTGTGACGGCCACCTTCTTCGCGTTCACCACGATCACGAAGTCGCCGCTGTTGAGGTGCGGCGTATAGGTGGGTTTGTGCTTGCCCTTCAAAATCTGGGCGATCGTGCTGGCGAGGCGGCCCAACACCTGGTCCTCCGCGTCAATGACGTACCAGCGCGGATTGAGCTCGCTGAGCTTGGCGCTGTAGGTCTTCGGATTCATCGTCTTCTCCACACAGAAATCGCTGGAAGTGCCGCGCTCGCGCGGGGCCGCCAGACCACCGTATTCATCAGTTCCCGCCCGCGGCAGCCGGGAATGCCCACCCGTCTACCGTTCACGCCGGGTTCGGCGCGGCTTCCCACACCAACATGCCCGGCGGATACACCACCCTGGTGAAGCACAGCCCCCGCGCGGGCGCCGGCACACCCGGATGTGACCGCGCACGGGCCTCCAGGATCCCCTGAAAGTCCTCGCCTGAGAGCCGCCGCTGGCCGACCAGCACAAGCGTCCCCACCAGGCGGCGCACCATGCCCGTCAGGAAGGCGTTAGCGGCGAAGTCGCAGGTGATGCCAAGCGCCCCCGCCTGACAGCGCGCCTCCAGCATCATCCGCACCGTATGGCCGCGGTAGCTGCCGTCGCGTTGGTCGCTCGGATTGCTTCCAAACGCCGCGAAGTCGCGCTCGCCCAACAGCCGCGCCGCCGCGGCATCCATCGCCGACACATCCAGTGGCGGCGCCACCCGCCAAGCGTAGCGCTCGCGTAGCGGTGCCCGCCGCGCGTCGCACACCACGTGATAACGATAGTGCCGCGCGATGGCGCACTGCCGCGCGCGAAAGTCTTCGCCCACCTGACACATCGCCCGGATCGCGATCTCCTCAGGCAACAGCGCGTTGAGCACCCGCTGCCACGTCGGTGGATCGTGCCGCGCCGACGTGTGGAAGTTGATCACCTGCCCCGTAGCGTGGACGCCACTATCGGTACGGCCCGCCGCTTGGATGCGCACCACCTCACCCGCGATGCGCGCGAGCGCGGCCTCGATGGCCCCCTGCACCGTCGGCCCTTGCTCGGCTGACTGGCGCTGGAAGCCCCTAAAGCGCGTCCCATCGTACTCCACGAGCGCGGCCAGGTTCACCACACCATTCCCACGCTAGGATTGCACCATTTCCAGCCGCGCCATCGCTGAGGCATCGCCCATACGATAGCCCAGCTTCGTGATGCGCGTATAGCCACCAGGACGCCCTTCGTAGCGCGGCACGTACTGCTCAAAGATCTTCTTCACGGTCGTCTCGCGTGGCAGCTTCTTCAAGATGTTACGGCGGGCGTTCAGTTCGATGGCCATCGCCTCGCGGGCGGCGGTCAGCGCGCGCTGCGCCTCCTCGGGATCCTTGATGAGACTGAGCACCTCTTTCTGGAAGCCCTCGAGGCGTTCTTGTTTGAGCTTGCGCGTCTCGTCGCGGATCGGGAACTTGTTCGCCTCCGCGCGCTCCTCATTGGAGAGGACCTGCTCGTCAAGGGTGAAGCGCGCCTTGCGCGCGACCGCGAGCACCTGCTCCGCCGTGTAGTCGTCGTCCACAACCGCCTTGAGGTGCGCCTGCGCCTTGGCACGGCCCCGAATGGCCAGGGTGATCAGCTTCTCAGCGTCGCTGCGGACAACCTTGGCGCGTGCCTCGGTGGTGTGGATGTGCTCGTAGATGAACAAGCCATCAATCATATTGCGCAGAGCGGCGCGGCGTTTCGGCTCTGGCATATTCAGGCGGTTGCCCGCCACACGATGTCTCACGTTACTGCTCCCCAGATCTCTCCAGACGCGCCGAGTGCCTCAAGGCCTCACTGAAGAGGCGCTTGAACTCCCGTCGCATCGCCTCTACTCTCCATCAGGCGCCGCGCCGCCCAACATCTGCTCGATCTGGACCGACGTCGGCAACAGGTGACGCGCCTGGAGGCTCTCTTTGAGTTCATTCAGGCTCTTCTCACCAAAATTGCGCACCGCCAACAGATCCTCTTCGTTCATCGTAAGCACCTGCCCGACCTTGGTGATGCCGCTGCGCTTGAGGCAGTTATAGGCGCGCACCGTCAGGTCGAGTTCCTCAATGGGGGTATCATAGACACGCTGCGGAATGGCCAATTGCGAGCCGCCAGGCAGCGCGTGCTGCTGATCCACCACCTCCACCGGCTCCTCGCCAGTCGTGAAGCCGCCGATCATACGGAAATGGTCCACCAGAATGTTCGCCCCGCGGCGGAGCGCCTCCTCTGGTGAGACGGTGCCATCCGTCCAGATCTGCAAGGTAATGCGATCATAGTTGGTCATCTGACCAACGCGGGTATTCTCGACGATGTAGTTCACCCGCTGCACGGGCGAGAAGATGGCATCCACCGGAATCTGGCCGATGGCCTGGCCTTCTTTCGATTCGGCGGGGACATAGCCCTTGCCGTTCTCGATGACCAACTCCATATCCAGATGGGCATCGGGTGAATCGAGCGTGCAAATGTGGACGTCCGGCGTGACAATCTCGACAGTGCTCGGCGCTTGGATATCCGCCGCTGTCACCGCGCGCGCGCCCGTGATCTCGATGCGCATGGAGACGGGGTGATCCGAGAATGAGCGCAGGCGGATCTTCTTGATGTTGAGGACGATGTCGGTGACATCTTCTTTGACCCCCGGCACATCCTGAAACTCGTGCTGCGCCCCTTCGATGCGCACCGAGGTGACGGCGGCTCCCGGCAGCGAGGAGAGCAGCACCCGCCGCAGCGCATTGCCCAGGGTCCTGCCGTACCCTGCCTCCAATGGCTCAATATCAAAGCTGGCGTAATTGTGTTCGACTTCGTTGGATGTGATGCGAGGCAGCGCAATATCTAGCAAGGGGATCCCCTCCTCTTACCGCTGGTAGTATTCCACCACCAGGGCTTCATCGAAGGGCAGCTCAAGCTCCTGCCGGGTGGGCAGGGCGAGAATTCGGCCCGAAAGCGTGTCCGGATTCAGCTTTAGCCACGGGGGAACGCCCTTCTCGGCCAGCATCAGCGCGCGGGTCTTGAAGTACTCTCCGCCGCGGCTATTCTCGCGGACAGCCACCTCGGTGCCTGGCTTGAGGATCATCGAGGGGATATCCGACTTGCGGCCATTGACCTGGAAGTGCCCGTGGGTGACGAGTTGCCGGGCCTGCGCGCGCGAATCGCCGAAGCCCAGGCGGTAGACGACCGTATCGAGGCGCATCTCGAGCAGTTGCAACAGGTTCTCGCTCGTCTTGCCGGGGCGACGTGCGGCCTCTTCGTAGTAACGCTTGAACTGGCGCTCCAGCACACCGTAGGTGCGGCGCACCTTCTGTTTCTCGCGCAACTGGAGCGCGTAGCCAGAGGGTTTGCGGCTGCGGGCTTGTCCGTGCTGGCCAGGGCGGGTGTTGCGGCGCTCAATGGCGCACTTGCCGCTCATGCAACGGTCGCCCTTGAGAAAGAGCTTTGTGCCCTCACGCCGGCAGAGTCGGCAGACGGGGCCGGTATATCGTGCCATGAAGTGTGTTCGTCCTCCACTCTAGTGGTTATCTATTTCACTCTCCACCCGATCGCGTTGTCGGGTGCCGTGATGTGCTGCCTGGCTGACCTGGAGACTGGGAGCCAGCCGCTGCGCCCAGAAGCCCCACCGGCCGTCAACTCATCGAAAACATGAACCGCGATGCGTGGAGAAGGGCGATCGGTTCGCCGCGGGCTACACACGGCATCCGTTGGCGCGCTTCCAGCGCCATCCTGCCCAGGACGGTAGGCAGTGCCCCGCGAGCATGCGCTCCAGGCCGCGTCGCGTGAAAAATCGCCTCTAGACGCGGCGCCGCTTCGGTGGGCGGCAGCCGTTGTGCGGCATCGGCGTGACATCGGTGATGGAGACCACCTGCAAGCCGGTCGCCTGGAGCGCGCGAATCGCCGCCTCGCGGCCCGCTCCCGGCCCGCGCACGAAGACCTCGATCTGCCGCACGCCATGCTCCTGTGCCCGGCGGGCCGCCCCCTCCGCCGTCACCTGCGCGGCGTAAGGCGTACTCTTGCGCGAGCCTTTGAAGTTGGATGCGCCAGCGGTACCCCAGGAGAGCACATTGCCGTTGGGGTCGGTAATCGTGACGATGGTGTTGTTGAACGTGGCCTTGATATGTGCCTGGCCACGCGGCACCGATTTGCGCTCGCGCCGACGCTGACGCCCCACGGGCCGCTTCGGCGCAGACTTCTCCGCCATGCTGGTGTGTTCTCCTCACGTCTCGCGCGCCAAGACCATCGGGCCGAGGCCATCGGGCCAAGGTCATGGGCCAGCGCTCGCCGATTATTTCTTGGCCGCCTTCTTCTTGCCGGCGACGGTTTTCTTCGCGCCGCGCTTGGTGCGGGCGTTCGTGCGGGTGCGCTGACCGTGTACGGGCAGATTGCGCCGGTGGCGCAGCCCGCGATAAGACCCGATCTCGATCAGCCGCTTGATGTTCATGTCCACTTCGCGGCGGAGGTCGCCCTCCACCTTGTAGTTGCGGTCAATGAACTCGCGCAGCCGGGCGACTTCTTCCTCGGTCAGATCCTTTACACGGGTATCCGCGTTCACCCGCGTTGAGGTCAGAATCCGTTTGCTAATGCTCGACCCGATGCCAAAGATATACGTCAGCGCGACTTCAACGCGCTTGTCGCGGGGGATATCTACCCCGGTGATTCTGTCCATTCGCCAGGACCTCCTCGCTGTCTGGTGCCTCGTCGCTTTGTTGTACGCCGTCGGGTTGCCCCGCGCCGTGCGGAGTCATCGTGCGTTCAATACGAACACTGCCAATTATGAAGACCGCGGCCCAGACGCCTCCGCGAGGGCGTCTGGGCATTGTGCCGGTTGAATGTATCGCTATCCCTGGCGCTGCTTGTGCTTGGGATCTTTGCTGCAGATGACCATCACGACGCGATGACGCCGAATCACCTTACAGCCGTCGCAGCGCGGCTTCACTGATGCTCGTACCTTCACATTCGCCTCCTCAGACCTTCGCCCCTTTGGACCGCACCCGGCACGCCGGAAACGCCCGCTCTGGCGCTTGCCCTCCGCATAGAGCAGAGGCGGCTGTTTTTTCGCGCTCCAGCGCGGCTAGGACGCGCTGAGATGCCGTATGCGCCGCTGCCCCCATGAATGAGAGGCCCCCAAGAGCATGCGAGCGCCGCGCGCGAGCGCGGCTCACACGCCGCCCTCCAGACAGGCTCTCTCTCTAGGCGCATGAGCACCGCCCGTGGCTACACTCCACGCCATGTGGCGAGCCAAATGGCACCGATATGACTGGCGAGGATCCGGCGAAGCCGATCCGCTCGCTGGTCTCTCGCTGGTCTCAGGTGCGGTTACGCCAGACAATCCGACCCTTGGAGAGATCGTACGGCGAAAGCTCAAGCCGTACCCGATCCCCCGGGACGATGCGCACGAAATTCAGGCGCACTTTCCCTGAGAGATGAGCGAGCACGGATTGCCCACCTTCCAACGTCACCCGGAACACGGCATTGGGGAGGGACTCCGTGACGGTGCCCTCGACCACAATGGCGTCATGCTTAGCCATACGATCCTTTCTCTATCACGTCTTGATCGCCCTGGCGGCCTGCTAGCGGCGCATCCACGCCCCCCACGGAACCTCTACGCGGATGAGTTTCCGGCAGGCCTGCTGGCACTCGCGATAGGCTTCCCACCGGCTGATCGCATTCATGTACCCGCACCGAGCCTAGAGGCTGGATGCGGGACTTCTGACGCACGCGCGCTCTGGGGAACGAACTCGAAATGACAGGCGCAGTCAACTTCCAAGTATAGCACGCACTCTCGTGGCTCGCAAGTACCAATTTCGCGGTTTCGCGGCAAATTGGAGGCGCGGGGCCGCTCGTCGTGCCTGTCGTGCCCGGCGTCTCCGACGACTGACAAGCTGAACCCAGCCCCCGCATCCCCCCGCATCCCGCTCACCCCGCCCACGCTCTAGGCGTCCAGCACGCTAGAGCGTGGTCAACAGCTCCGGGGCGTCACTCGTAATGGCGACCGTCTGCTCGAAGTGCGCGGCAGGTCGCCCATCCGCCGTCACGACGGTCCAGTGGTCACGGAGTTCGCGCGTCGCCGCGCCGCCAGCGGTCACCATCGGCTCGACACAGATGACCATGCCTGGCCGCAGCAAGGGATTAGCGATCCGCGGATCAACATAGTTGGGCACGGTAGGCTCCTCGTGCAGCGCCCGCCCGATGCCGTGGCCGGTATACTCCCGAACCACTCCGTAGCCCTCGCCCTCGACGTACGTCTGGATCGCCCGGCTGATGTCGAAGACCCGGTTGCCAGCGCGGGCCTGAGCGATGCCACGGCGTAGCGCCTCGCGCGTGACCGCGAGCAGGCGCGCGACCTCCGGCGCAACCGTGCCCACCGGCACAGTGAGAGCGGAGTCGCCATGCCAGCCATCCACGATGGCGCCAAAGTCGAGCGTGATGATATCACCCTCGCGCAGTGCGCGCTTGCCGGGAATGCCGTGGACAATCTCCTCATTCACCGAGGCACAGATGACCCCAGGGAATGGCGGCACGCCTGGACGCGGCGAATAGCCCTTGAAGTTCGAGATGGCGCCGCGCACAGTCAACTCATGCGCGGCCAGAGCATCCAACGCGCCGGTGGTGACACCAGGCCGCACGGCGGCGCGGAGCAACTCCAGAATCTCCATCACCGCTTGGCTTGCGCGCTGGATGCCCGCGATCTCGGTTTTCCCCCGATAGCTAATCGCCATAGACAGCCCCACAGTGGGCCAGCGTTCACGATGGCCACGGCTACTGGCTGGCGGCTTCCTGTGTGCGTGAGATGGCCGCGCCGTTGAGCGCCATCAGCCGCGTGACGGCGCGCGCGTTGACCTCCTCCGGGCTGGCGGTGCCATCCACTTGGAAGAGTTTCCCCTGTCGGTCATAGTAGTCGAGCAGGTGAATCGTCTCGCCAAAGAAGATATCCAGGCGATGCGCGACCTTTTCAGCGGCGTCGTCTGAGCGCTGATAGAGTTCGCTCCCATCGTAATCGCAGATGCCCGGCAGAGCGGGCGGCCGGGTCTTGGTGTTCCAGACATGGCCGTTCTGGCGGCAAATATAGCGGTGCGAGAGACGATCGAGCAGTTGCTCGCGCGGCACCGCGAGATAAATGACGGCATCAATGCGCTGCTGGAGCGAGGCGAGTTGTTCATCGAGCATGCGCGCCTGAGGGATCGTGCGCGGAAAGCCATCAAGGATGATGCCGACGGCGCCGTCGAGGTCGCGCACACGCGCGAGGATCATGCCCACCACGAGATCATCGGGCACCAAATCGCCACGGTCATAGTAGTCCTTCGCCGCGCGTCCGAGCTCTGTACCGTTGGCGATCTCTTCTCGCAGGAGCTCGCCGCTGGCGCAGGGGGCCAGTCCGAGCCGCTCCGCTAGTAACTGGGCTTGCGTGCCTTTGCCGCTGCCCTGGGCGCCGATGAGGATGATGTTCATGATCTGCTTCCTCCACGTGCTCCTGGCATCCCCCCGGTGCCAGGGGTAAGCCCGCTGCGCCGTTGCGGCGGGCGGTCATTGTGGCTCTTGGTAACGTCCAGTGGAACGGCTCGCGCCGCGGTACTCTGCTCTGCCGCGTACTCTGCTCCACGTGCCGAGCCAGCGGCATTGATCGCGGCGCGCCATCAGAGGCACTGCTCTCTCATGCGCACTGCTGTATGGTACCATGCGCAAGCCGCGCCCGGCCACCCCTCGGTGAAGGAAATGGCGCGGGCGCGGCGGACGGACGGCGCCCACACGTGAGAAGCGCCTACCTCAGGAAGCCCGAATAGTTGCGCATCACCATCTGGGCCTGCAGTTGGTTCACGGTATCCAGCACGACGCCGACCACGATGAGCAGCGAGGCAGCTTGGATGGCCTGCTGGCTCGCGTTCGCCGAAAGGAGCGCGGGCGCGATGGAGATGATACCCAGGAAGAGGGCGCCGCCAAATGTGAGGCGCGTCATCACCCGGTTCAGATACTCCTCGGTGCGCGGCCCAGGGCGGATGCCCGGAATGAACGCCCCCTGCTTTTGTAGGTTCTCCGCCATGTTCTGCTGCTCCCAGACCACCGTGGCATAGAAGAAGGTGAAGGCGAAGACCATCCCGCCATAGATCACCCAGTAATACCAGTTGGTGGTATCCAGGAAGACGCGCACGCTTGAGAAGAAGGTGCGCATGCCGGTGTTCGAGCTGAACTGCATGAAGTTCGAGATGATCACCGGCAACAGCAGCACCGACTGGGCGAAGATCAGCGGAATCATGCCCGCGCTGTTGATCTGCAAGGGAATGTAGGTCGTCTGCTGGCTGGAGCGCCCCCCCATGAAGCGACTCTTGGTCGGGTAATGGACGGGAATACGGCGCTGCGCCTGATAGACAAAGACCATCGCGAAGGTCATCAGCAGATAGAGCACCAGCACCGCGCCGATGGCGAGCAGGCCACCATTATTGATGCCGCTACCGCCGCTACCGCCGCTGTTGCTGACGAGTGTCGAGCCGAAGCGCTGCGGAATGCGGACCATGATATTGGCAAAGATAATGAGCGAGATGCCGTTGCCGATGCCATTCTCGGTGATGATCTCGCCGAGCCAGACCAGGAACATCGTGCCAGCGGTCAGGCTGACCAGAATGGCGATGGTGGGCACCGCGGTGGCGGCGTTGAAGAGGTTGAACTGTGTGGAGGAGACCGCGCCGGACTGCACGAGCAGCGCCATCTGGCCAAACGCCTGAAGCAGCGCGAGCGGCACCGTGATGTAGCGCGTGATCTGTGACAGGCGATTGCGCCCCGCCTCACCCTCACGGCTCAACGCGCCCAGCTTCGGCACGATGCCCTGGAGGAGCTGCACGACGATGCTGGCGGTGATGTAGGGATAGACGCCCATCGCCGCGACGTTAAAGTTCTGGAGCGAGCCGCCCGAGAAGACATCGAGCAGATTGAAGAATTGGTTGAGGTTACCGCCCTTGTTGCTCAGATAACTGTTGAGCGCCTTGGGATCAATACCAGGAACAGGGACATAGGCGACAAGGCGAAACACGAGCAACATCGCGATCGTGAAGAGGATCTTGTTTCGCAGGTCCGGAATGGTCCATATACTGCGCAGGCGGTTCAACATACTCTGCTCGCCTCCAGATGAGTGCCAATGGGACGGATGTGTCGCGTCGCCACAACGGACCCAGCGCCCCCCAGGTGGGCGCTCATCAAGCCGCGTGCCCGCAATGGCCACGCGCGCCGGTCAATCGTGGCGGCTTTCCCCGCGCACGTGCCCTGGGGCCGCAAGCGGGGTGGAACGGCGGAGCGCATCGGCGCTCCGCGCGACGGGTACTCGGTGCGCTAGGCGCGGTGATAGGCCGCCTCTTCAGGGGGCCTCCCCGAGCGTTTGGTCTTGGGTGTGCTGTGTATCTCGATCAGCGTCACCTTGCCGCCCGCCGCCTCGATCTGGGCGCGCGCTGAGGCGGAGACCTTGTGGGCGGTGACGTTGAGGGCGCGATCGAGTTTGCCTTCGCCAAGAATTTTGAGCATGCCCTTCGCGTGCGCTGGGCGAATCAACCCATGCGCGGCGAGCGCCTCAGCCGTGACCTCTTCGCCTGCCTGGAAACTGGCAAGCTCACGCAGGTTCATGACGATATACTCTTTCCGGAAGGGATTCTTGAACCCGCCCAGGTACGGCATACGCACCGCGAAGCGCGTCTGGCCGCCCTCAAAGTAGGCGGGGATGGACGAGCCGGTGCGGGCCTTCTGGCCCTTCTGGCCGCGGCCGGACGTCTTGACATGCCCCGAGCCATGCCCGCGCCCGACCCGCTTGCGCCGGTGGCGCGCGCCCGCGGGCGCGCGCAGATCGGTGAGTCTCACTCCGCTATCTCCTCCACCTGCACCAGGTGTGATACTCTGCTGACCATCCCCCGCATGGTGGGCGTATCCGTATGCTCAACCGTGTGGTGCAGTCGCCGGAGGCCCAGCGCCTTGATCGTGAGCTTCTGTCGCTCGCTGTAGCCGATGGCGCTTTTCTTCCAGGTAATGCGTAATTTCGCCATTGTAGTTGCTCCATTGGCGCTATTCTATCATGTCTCGCGCCGCATGGCCAGCGGGCCGCGGGAGGTCATATCCCCCTTTGGCGCGGCGCTCGCCCGCTGCGTTGCCGCGAGTGGAAAGGCCGCTCGCCAGCATCCAGACACCCGATACACTCGCGCCCTAGCGTCGGCCACCGCGTCCGCCCGGGCCACCTGGCCCCCGTCCGCCGCCCGGCCCACCTGGCCCACGTCCACCAGGCCCGCCGCCGGGGCCACGTCCACCACCCGGCCCACCTGGCCCGCCGCCAGGCCCGCCACGATCGCCGCCACGCCCGCGGCCGCCACGCCCGCCACGATCGCTCCGCTCCTCGCGGTCATCGCGTTCGGGTGGGGTGTACGCGGCGGCAGCGGCCGTCTGCTCGGCGATCTGCGCCGCGCGGCGCACGCCAACCAGATCAGCCATGGTGCGCCCGCGACGCCGTGCCTCCTGCTCGAAGGGGTACAGATCACGCAAGCTGGCCACCGCCGCCATGACGGTATTCAGCGGGGTGGAGCTCCCCAGCGATTTGGTCAGGATGTCGCGGATGCCCACCGCCTCGACGACCGCGCGCACCGCGCCGCCAGCGATGACGCCCGTACCCGGCGCGGCGGGCTTGAGCAACACCTCAGAAGAGGAGAAGGTGCCCCGCGTCAGGTAGGGAATAGTCGTGCCGACCAGCGGCACCTCGATCAAATGCTTCTTCGCGTCCTCGACGCCCTTGCGGATGGCCTCCGGCACTTCGCCGGCCTTGCCCAGCCCGACACCGACGTGGCCCGCGCGATCGCCCACGACGATCAGCGCGCGGAAGCTGAAGCGCCGGCCACCTTTCACTACTTTGGAGACGCGAGACACCTGGACCACCGTCTCCTCCAGGTTCAGCCGCGCCGCGTCAATCTTCGGCATGTATCCCCCCGCGCCTAGAAGTCTAGCCCGCCTTTACGCGCGCCCTCGGCCAATGCCGCGACGCGTCCATGGTAGATGTAGCCCCCGCGGTCGAAGACGACCCGCTCGACGCCAAGCGCCTTCGCGCGCTCGGCGACCAACTGCCCGACCACGTATGCCTGCGTCACCCGTCGGTTCCCGGTGATGCCCCGGATCGCCTCTGGTGCCTCGTTGCCTTCGGGCAACGCTACGCCCCTCTTCATGAGCGGCGCGAACTCCGCATCGCGCGAGGAGGCTGCCACCAGCGTGCGGCCTCGCGCGTCGTCAATCACTTGCGCATAGATCTCGTTGGCGCTGCGGAAGACGGAAAGTCGCGGGCGCGTGGGGGTCCCCTGGACCTTCTTGCGCACGCGCTGGTGCCGCCGCAGCCGCGCTTGATTCGCGTAATGTTTCTTGATCATGCCTCTGCTCCAGTCGTCACTCGCCGATGCGCGCTCGCCGCGTGGGGGAAAGATGACACGTGGCTGGCACTACGTGCCACGGCCCGCGCGGTCCGCATCAATACGTCCGCATCAAGCGGGACGATACAGGGACGAATATCACGCCTACTTCTTCTTGCCGCCGACCTTGCCGGCCTTGCCGGCCTTCCGGCGGATCTTCTCGCCCGCGTAGCGAATGCCCTTGCCCTTATAGGGTTCGGGCTTGCGGATGAACCGAATGTTCGCCGCCACCTGCCCCACGAGCTGCTTGTCAATGCCAGCGACGTGGACGCGGTTCGTGCCCTCGACCGTAAACGAGATGCCTTCCGGCGGATTCACCTGCACCGGATGCGAGTAGCCCACCTGAAAGACCAAGTGATCGCCGACCTTCGCCACGCGATAGCCGACGCCGTTGATCTCCAGTGACTTAGTGAAGCCGTTCTGCACGCCCAGCACCATATTCGCGAGCAGTGTGCGCGAGAGGCCGTGGAGCGCGCGCATTTGGTTGCTGTCGTCTGGCCGCGAGACGACCAGCGTGCCATCATCTTGCGTGCTGATCACGAACCGCGCGGGGAAGGTCCTGGTGAGGGTGCCTTTCGAGCCAGTGACCGTCACCCTATTGCCCGGCTTCACCTCTACCTTCACACCGGCTGGCACCGCAATCGGCGCTCGACCAATGCGTGACATGACCTTCTCCTTACCAGACGTAGCAGACCACTTCGCCCCCCAGCCCTTGCTGGTAGGCTTTGCGGCCCGTCATGATACCCTTAGGTGTCGAGATAATGGCGGTGCCCAAGCCGCCACGCACCCGCGGAATGCCATCGCGCCGCGTATAGACACGCAGGCCAGGCTTGCTGATGCGCTTCAGTTGGGTCATCACAGGGCGCTTATCAACGTAGCGCAGGCTGATGGTGATCGTGCCCTGTGGGGGATCACGGTTCACCGTGAAATCGGCGATGTACCCTTCCTCTTTGAGGATGCGCGCGATGGCAACCTTCATGTTGGAAGTCGGAATCACCACGCGCGTGTGCCGCGCCGCGGTGGCGTTGCGGATGCGTGTCAGCATATCCGCGATGGGATCAGTCATATTCATTGGCAAGTCCCTCCCCAGGCAGCCCTACCAGCTCGACTTGGTCACACCAGGCAGCTCGCCACGCAGCGCCCGCTCACGGAAGCAAATGCGGCACAGCCCGAACTTACGGATGTAGCCACGTGGGCGCCCGCAGATGCTGCAGCGGTTATGCTGCCGCACAGGGAATCTGGGCTTGCGCTGGGACTTGACGATCATCGAAATCTTAGCCATCGTTGCCCCCTCCAGGGCAGGGGATCGGGCTTCGGCACAGACGCCGGTTTCCGGGCCCCAGTCCCGCTTTTCGCGGATTGAGCGCTGAGGACGATTCTCCTCAGGCGCTTCGTCAGATCGTGGCGCGCGCGCCTGGCATCTCGCACCTGGCATCTCGCGCCCGCGAGGCGTGTGGCGCCCGCGCTTCAGAAGTGCGGCGCGCCCCACGCGCTACTTGCGACGTACCGTCGCCGCGTCCCGTGGCCTGCCACGTGCCGCGCCGCGCGCCGTGCCCCGCGCCGTGCCCGTCGCCGCCGCGGCGTGCTGGCGGAACGGCATGCCGATCAGCGTGAGCAGCCGACGCCCCTCCTCGTCGGTGCGCGCGGTGGTCACGATGGTGATCTCCATGCCGCGCACCTTGTCAATTTTGTCGTAATCCACTTCTGGGAAGACGAGCTGCTCGCGAATGCCGAGTGTGTAGTTGCCGCGCCCATCGAAAGCGTCGGGCGTGACCCCTTGGAAGTCGCGCAGCCGCGGCAACGCCACATTCACCAGCTTATCGAGAAAGTCATACATGCGCTGGCCGCGCAGCGTCACCATGCAGCCGATGGGCATGCCCTCGCGTAGCTTGAAGGCGGCGACTGAGCGCTTGGCCTTGGTCACCACCGGGCGCTGGCCCGTGATGTCGGCCAGATCGCGCACGGCATTGTCCATCGCCTTGGCGTTCTGGATGGCTTCGCCCATGCCGATGTTGATGACGATCTTGGCCGGCCCGGGCACCTGCATCTTATTCTGAAAGCCAAACTCTTTTTGCAAGGCGGGCGCGATCTCGCGCTCGTACCGGTCTTTGAGTCTGGATGTGATGGCCATCGCTAATCCCTCGTATGTTCCTGGATCGGCTGGCCGCACTGCTTGCAGACGCGGCGCACGCGCTCCTTCTGATCAGCGCCCATCGGCACATGCTCGTGCCCAATGCGCGTTGGCTTGCCACATTCCGTGCAGACGACCATCACATTCGAGGCATGCAGTGGCATCGGCTTCTCGATGATGCCCGCTTGCATACCTCTACGGCCCGCTTTCACGTGTTTCTTGGCGATATTGATGCCTTCGACAATGACTTTGTTCTCGCGGGGCATCGCGCGGGCGACCGTTGCGCGCTTGCCCCGGTCTTTGCCGGTAAGCACGAGAACGGTATCCCCCTTATGCACGTGCAGCTTGGCCAGGTGCAGGGGCTTCCGCTCATTCTGATTCGTTGACATCGCTGCTACTCCCTTGCCCTTTGGCCGATCACAAGCGCTTGCGGGCAAAAACGCCGCGCCGCGTGGTGGCCCCTCGGCCACCGTGCTCCCCCTCCGCGCTAGAGCACTTCAGGCGCAAGCGAGATGATCTTCATAAAGTTGCGCTCACGCAGTTCACGGGCGACCGGCCCAAAGATGCGCGTGCCGCGTGGATTGTTGCCCGCGGAGATGATCACCGCGGCGTTCTCGTCGAACCGGATATAGCTGCCGTCCTGGCGCCCGTACTCCTTGGCGACGCGCACGATCACCGCCGTGACCACCTCGCCCTTCTTGACGGTGCCATTGGGCTGCGCTACTTTCACCGACGCCTTGATGAGATCACCGATGCCGGCCCAGCGTCTGCCGGAGCCGCCCAGGACGCGGATGCACATGATCTCTTTGGCGCCAGTATTATCGGCCACCTTGAGCCGGGTCTGTGGCATGATCATGTTAGCGCCCGCTTCCCTTGCCGCCTTCGAGCTTGGCGGTCACTTCTTCCACTGGCATCGTTTGCTCGGCGCGCTTGAGAATCGCCACCAGACGCCAACGCTTCTCTTTGCTCAGCGGCCGCGTCTCCTCGATACGCACCATGTCGCCGATGCGCGCGCTGTTCTCTTCGTCGTGGGCCTTAAACCGCGTGGTATTGCGGTAGGTCCGTTTGTAAACGGGGTGGCGCTTGAGCGATTCGACCGCGACCACGATGGTCTTCTGCATCTTATCGCTCACGACGCGCCCCTCTTTTTGCTGGCGGCGGCCCGGCTTCTTGGCTGGCGCTTCGGCCGAGGGAGCGCCGCTGGGTGCTTGCGCTTGCATGCGTGTATTACTCCTCCACGGCCGCGGACCGGAGCACGCCTGTGGCTTCGAGTGCCGCGGCCTGCCGCAGTTCGCCCAGATGGTGCATGAGTCGCGCGATGTCCGCGCGTGTCTTCGCGAATTGGCGATGATCTTTGACTTCGCCGCGCTTGAGCTGGAGGCGCAGATCAAAGAGATGCCGTCGCAGTTTAGCCAGTTCTTCCTGGGTCTGCGCCTCCGGCATCGCCCGGATGTCGCGGCGGCGCTCACTAAGCTTGGACACCTTCCGCCTCCTGCCGAACAACAAATTTGGTATGAATAGGCAGCTTGTTCGCGGCCAGCCGCATGGCCTCTTTGGCGACGTCCTCGCGGACCCCACCCAGTTCAAAGATCATGCGCCCCGGCTTGACGACCGCCACCCAGTGATCGGGTGCGCCCTTGCCGGAACCCATCCGCGTCTCGGCCGGCTTCGCCGAGACTGGCTTATCGGGGAAGACGCGGATCCAGACTTTGCCGCCGCGCTTCATGTAGCGCGTCATGGCGATACGGGCCGCCTCGATCTGGCGGGCCTCCAGCCAGACAGGCTCTAGCGCCTGCAAGCCAAACTCACCGAAGGCAACGGTGTTGCCCCGGTGCGCCTCGCCGCGCATACGCCCGCGATGCTGCTTACGGTGCTTGGTTCTTGACGGTGCCAGTAGCATGGCTCTTGCTCCCGTTCACCGCCCTCTGGATGGCCCTCTCTCTTGAGACGAGGCGCACCAGCGAGCGGCCACGACTATGCGAGCTTTGGGCGCGGCTCGCGCCCTGCGCGCGATGCTGATCGCGACGCCCGCTCGCGCCTAGGATTCGGACTCCGGCTCGCGCCGTGGGGTCTCGGTCGGATTCTCGGTCGGATTCTCTGGCGCATTGGCCGCTGGTGCCGGGAACTCGTGCGCGGCGGGTGCTGGTGTCACGGGGCCGCTGCTCGGCAGATCCGGCCCTTTGCCCGTCGCGCCGCTGCCCTCCGGCACGGGACCACTAGGCGCGGGCGTTATCGGCCCCGGCGTGGGTGTCGCGCCCCCCGCGCTGGGTCCGCTGGATGGCGTGCGCGGTGGGCGTGGCGCGCGTGGGGCGCCTGTCGCGCCGCTCCGCTCACCGCCGCTCCGCTCACCGCCGCTCCGCTCACCGCCGCTCCGCTCACCGCCGCTCCG
>JADEYI010001260.1_pt1 | contig 20606 bp, 15 predicted proteins | sample 8542331 | NCBI WGS metagenome assembly JADEYI01 (sample SAMN16510988, study PRJNA670497) | mine drainage metagenome | isolation source: biofilm near Copperflume 1 | place: Germany: Marsberg coppermine Kilianstollen | collected 2018-02
ACCTCAAGCTGCCCGAAGCCGCGGGCATCGCCTGCGACGTCTCGAGCGAGCAGCAAGTGAAGGGCCTGGTCGAGAAAGTGATCGCGCAGCACGGGCGCATCGACCTGTTCTGCTCCAACGCCGGCATCATCGAGCGCAGCGGCCTCGACGCACCGCTGGAAGCCTGGCAGCGCACGATGGACGTCAACTTCATGGCGCACCTGTACGCCGCGCGAGCGGTGATCCCGCGCATGCTGGCGCAGGGCGGCGGCTACCTGGTGAACACTGCGTCCGCCGCGGGCCTCTTGATGCAGGTGGACTCGGCGACCTACACCGTCTCCAAGCACGCCGCGGTGGCGTTCGCAGAGTGGCTGTCGGTGAACTACCAGGCGCGCGGCATTCGCGTGTCGTGCCTGTGCCCGCAGGGCGTTCGCACGCCGATGCTGCTCGGGCCCAAGGGCAACCGCAAGTCGTTCCTGCTCGAGGGCTCGGTCAGCGCCGAGCACGTCGCCGAGTGCGTGGTGCGCGCGATCGAAGCCGAAACCTTTCTCATCCTGCCGCACCCGGAGGTCGCGGAATACGAGCGGCGCAAGACCGCCGACCGTGACCGCTGGCTCGCAGGCATGCGCAAACTGAAGGCAAAAATCGACGCCGACCCGAACCTGCGCGGCGACGACTGATAACATCGGCCCTTCGGGCAAGCACTGAAGGAGTCTCGCCGATGAACACCGTATTTCACTACTTCAATCAGCTCGACGCCGACGCCAAGCTCGCGCTCACCCACGGCGTGCGCATCGTGCTGATCCTGATCGCGGCCAGCGTGCTGCAGGGCGTGGCCTCGCGCTTCATCCGCGCCTTCCGCAAGTTTCTCGAGCGCCGCCAAGAGCCGGATCAGCAGACCCGCATCCAGACGCTGGGGCGAGTGTTCCGCTACATCGCCGCAGTGGTTATCTGGCTGGTGACCGGCATGCTGGTGCTGGGCGAGCTTGGCATCTCGGTCGCGCCGGTGCTGGCCACCGCCGGGGTCGCCGGCCTGGCCATCGGCTTCGGCGCGCAGAGCCTGGTCAAGGACTACTTCACCGGATTCTTCCTGTTGCTCGAAGACCAGATCCGCCAGGGCGACATTATCGATACAGGCGGCCCGTCGGGAGTGGTCGAGGAGGTTACGCTGCGCTACGTGCGCCTGCGCAACTTCGACGGCCACGTGATCTTCGTGCCCAATGGCGAGATCAAGATCGTCAAGAACCTCACGCGCGACTTCGCGCAGGCAGTGATACGCGTCGGCATCGCCTACCGCGAAGACGTCGACGAGGCGTTCGCGGTGATAAGAGAAGTCGCGCGCGAGATGCGCGAGGACCCGGTGTATGGGCCCAACATTGCCGCCGATGTCGAGATCAACGGCGTCGACGCTTGGGGCGATTCCTCGGTGAACCTGGTATGCAGGCTCAAGGTCGTACCGCCGAATCAGCAGTGGAGCGTGCGGCGCGAGTTTCTCAAGCGGCTGAAGAAAGCCTACGACGCGCACGGTATCGAAATCCCGTACCCGCACCTCACCGTCTACGCCGGGCAGCTCAAGGACGGCAGCGCGCCCGACTTTCCGGTCAAAGGCCTGCTGCCCACGAAGTGAGAATCTCGTGGATGCGGCGCACGCCGTCGGTGAGCGCCGCAGGCCCCGGCTGCAGGATGTCGGCGGACTTGATCTCGTACAATTCGCCGTCGCGCACGGCGGGGATCGCGCCCCAGCCCGGGCGCGCCGCGACGCGCTCCGGGCGGAACTTCTTGCCGCACCACGAGCCGAGGATGACATCCGGCCGTTGCGCGATAACCATGGCACCATCTTTGATGGTCCTTCCGCTTGCCGCATGCGACCGTGAAAGCTCGCCAAACACGTCCTCTCCGCCCGCAATCTCGATCAGCTCGCTCACCCAGCGAATCGCGCTGATCATCGGTTCGTCCCACTCCTCGAAGTAGACCCTGGGACGCCGCGCAAAGCGCTTCGCAGCGACTCGAATCGATTCGAGGTTCGCCTCCAATTCGCCCACAAGCTTTTCACCTCTTTGAGAAGCGCCCACCATCGCCGATAGCGTCAGGATCATCGACAGGATCTCGTCCACCGAGCGCTGGTTGAAGATCACCACGTTCAGGCCCGCCTTCGCGAGATCGCGCGCGATGTCGGCCTGCAGGTCCGAGAAACCCAGCACCAGGTCGGGTTTGAGGGCGAGGATCTTGTCCGTTTTCGCAGAGAGAAACGCGGACACCTTCGGCTTGTCGCGCCGCGCCTCGGGCGGGCGCACGGTGTAGCCCGAGACGCCGACGATGCGCTGCTGCTCGCCGAGCAGGTACAGCGTCTCAGTGGTCTCCTCGGTCAGGCAGACGATGCGTTCCGGATAACGCGCGGGCACCGGCTGAGGATATCATCCGCTTCATGGGACCCCTCGCAGGCATCCGCGTGCTGGAACTCGAGGCGATCGGCCCGGGGCCTTTCGCCGGCATGCTGCTGGCCGACATGGGCGCCGACGTGCTGCTCATCGACCGCCCGGCGGCCACCGACCTGGGGCTGAAGCGCGAGCGCTGGAACGACGTCATGATGCGCGGCCGGCGCTCGGTCACGCTGGATCTGAAGTCGCCGCAGGGCGTCCAGGCCGCGCTCGAGCTCGTCTCGCGCGCCGACGCGCTGATCGAGGGCTTCCGCCCCGGCGTCATGGAGCGCCTCGGGCTCGGGCCCGAGGTGGCGCTGGCGCGCAACCCGAAGCTGGTCTACGGGCGCATGACCGGCTGGGGCCAGGACGGGCCGCTCGCGCCGCGCGCCGGGCACGACATCAACTACATCGCGCTCGCCGGCGTGCTGCACGCCTTCGGCCGCAAGGGCGAGGCGCCAGTGCCGCCGCTCAACCTGGTGGGCGATTTCGGCGGCGGCGGGATGCTGCTCGGCTTCGGCATCGCCTGCGCGCTGATCGAGGCGCAGCGCTCGGGCAAGGGACAGGTGGTGGACGCCGCCATGGTCGAGGGCGCCTCGCAGCTCGCGGCAATGTTCTCCGGCATGCTCGCGGCCGGGCGCTGGAGCGAGCGGCGCGGCGAGAACACGCTCGATACCGGCGCGCCCTGGTACGACGTCTACGAGACCGCCGACGGCAAGCACGTATCGATTGGCTCGATCGAGACGCGCTTCTACGAAGAATTAGTGGAAAAATTGAAATTGAAAGACGAGCCCCTGCCCGCTCAGCACGACCGCGCGCGCTGGCCCGAGCTGCGCGCCCGGCTCGCCCGGACTTTCAAATCGAAGACGCGCGACGAATGGTGCGCGGTGTTCGAGGGCTCGGACGCGTGCTTTGCGCCCGTGCTCAGCTTCGGCGAAGCGCGCGAGCACCCGCACAACATCGCGCGCGGCGGCTTCGTCGAGATCGGCGGCGTGACGCAGCCCGCGCCCGCGCCGCGCTTCTCGCGCACGCCGGCCGCGATTCGCCGCCCGCCCCCGGAGCGCGGCGCCGGAGGGCGCGACGCGCTGGCGGACTGGGGCTTCTCCCCGGCCGAAGCCGAAAAGCTGCGCGCCCTGGGCCTCGGCTACGCCGACTGACTCCCCGCGCGCTTCGCGCGCGCGGACTCTTCTTCCTGCAGCTTGCGCCAGAAGACCTTGCCGGTGGCGGTCTTGGGCAGCTCGTCGACGAACTCGACCACGCGCGGCACCTTGAACGCGGCCATGCGCTCGTGCGCCCAGGCGGTGATGTCCTCGCCCTTGACCCGCCCGCGCGCCTCGGGCTTGAGCACGATCACCGCCTTGACGGTCTCGCCGCGGTAGGCATCGAGCGCGCCGATGATGCAGGCCTCCTGGATGTCGGGGTGGGCGTACAGCATCGCCTCGACCTCGGCCGGCCAGACCTTGTAGCCGGAGGCGTTGATCATGCGCTTCAGGCGGTCGGTGATGAAGAAATAACCCTCCGCATCGTAGTAACCGAGGTCCCCCGAGCGGAAGAATTTTTTGCCGTCGTGCTCGATGAAGGCCTCGGCGGTCGCTTTTTCCTGCCGCCAGTAGCCCTTGAAAATCTGCGGCCCTCTCATGACGATCTCGCCCACTTCGTTCGGCCCGCATTCGCGCAAGGTCTCGGGGTCGAGCACGCGCGAATCGGTGTCGAAGATCGGGATCCCGCCGCACTGGCGCTTGGGCCGCTGCGGCGGGTTCGAGTGGCTCGGCGCCATGGTCTCGGTCAGGCCGTAGCCCTCGATGAACTCGAGCCCCAGCGTGTCGTGCAGCTTCTTCGCCAGCGCCTCGGGCATCGCAGCGCCGCCGCCGCCGAGGGTGGTCATCGAAGACAGGTCGTACTTGGACAAGTTCGGGTTGGCGAGAAAATCGACCACCATGGTGGTGATCGCGGTGAAGCCGGTCACGCGCGCGCGCTCGATCTGCATCGCGGCGCACTCGCGGTCCCAGCGCGTCATCACGACCGCGGTCGCCCCGGCCTGGATCGGCGTGTTCATCCCGGCCTGCATGCCGGTGACGTGGAACATCGGCAGCACCGCGAGCGCCACCGCGCCGCTGCTCGCGCCGCGCCAGTGACAGCCGGCGGTCGAGGTCGACAGCACGGTCGAGTGCGTGTGCATGCAGCCCTTGGGCTTGCCGGTGGTGCCCGAGGTGTAGGGCATCACCGCGAGGTCGTCCGGCGCCGCGAGGTGCGGGCCGGGCGCGAGCCCCGCGGCGAGCGCTTCGCGCCACGCGGTCACTCCGCCGTAGGACGGAATCGCGGCCGGCGCGCGCACGAAATCCGGCAGCGGCAGGTCGGTCGGGGTGGTGAGGTACTCGGAATGCGCGCCGATCAGCGCATTCTCCAGCGCGCTGGTGCCGATCAGCGGCGCGATGCGGTCCCACAGCTCCTGGGTCGAGACGATGGTGCGCGCCTCGCCGTCCTCGACGTAATGGCGCAGCTCCTCGGTGCGGTTCATCGGGTTGACCGGCACCACCACCGCGTCGGCGCGCAGGATCGCGTAGTAGCCGAGCATGAAGTGCGGCCCGTTCTGGCAGTACAGCAGCACCCGGTCCCCTTGCGCCACGCCACAGCGCTTCTGCAGGAAGCCGGCCAGCGCGTCGACCTCGCGCTTCATCTGCGCGTAGCTGATGCGACTGCCGTAGTAGTCGATCACGGCCGAGTCCGGGTAGCGCGTCGCGCTCACCTCGAGGTTGTAGTACACGCTGGTGCGCGGAATGCGCAGCGAGCGCGGCGTTCCAGCGGGCCAGTACGGGAGATGGCGCGTGAACATGGGCTAGAGCGCGTAACGCCCGACGGCCTTCTCGTTCCAGCGCATGCCGGTGCCCGGCCGCTCCGGGATCAGCACGTCGCCTTTGTTCAGCGCGGCGGGCTCCTCGAGCACCGCGTCGGCCCAGTCGACGTACTCCAGCCAGTGGCAGGTCGGCGTCACCGCGAGGAGGTGGCAGCTCACCTCCGGAAACAGGTGGCTCGACATCTCCAGGCCCGCGGCCTGTGCCAGCGCCGCGGCGCGCATCCAGCCGGTCACCCCGCCGATGCGCTGCGCGTCGGGCATGACGAAGTCGCAAGCTTGCGCCGCGAGCGCCTGCGCCATCTGCTCCGGACCCATGAAGTTCTCGCCGATCTGGATCGGCGTGGCCAGCTCGCGCGCGATACGCGCATTGCCGGCGAAATCGTCCGCGCGCACCGGCTCCTCGATCCAGAGCACCCCGCCCTCCTCGTCGATCATGCGCCCGCGCCGCAGCGCCTCGTTCACCGACAGGCCCTGATTGAAGTCCACCATCAACGTGACCTTGGTTCCGATCGCCTTCTTCACCGCGCGCAGCGCCTCGATGTCGTCGCCCGCGTCCGGGCGCCCGAGGCGCAGCTTGAGCGCGCCGAATCCCTCGCCAACCAGCTCGATCGCTTCGCGCACGAGTTGCTTCAGCGGCAGGATGCCGAGCCCCTTGGAATTGTAGGCGCGCACCGGGCGCGGCGCGCCGCCCAGCAGCCGCACGAGCGGTTGGCCGAGCGCCTGGCCAAGCGCGTCCCAGGCGGCCATGTCGATCGCCGAGATAGCGAACAGCACGATGTTGTGCACCCCGAGCAGCGTGTGCCGGGCGCGCAGCTTCCTATCGAGCTCGAACGGCGCCAGTGCGTCGCCCTTGATCATCTCGCCCATCGCCTCCACCAGCTTGGCCATAGGCGGCAGGTGCGCCGCGTTGATGCCGAACAGGTAGGAGCGGCCGACGATGCCGCCGTCGGTCTGCAGGTCGACGAGCAAGAGCGGCGCGACCTTGATCGAGCCGGTGGCGGTCGCGAGCGGGCGCTTCATCGGCGCGCCGACCGCGCGCACGCGAACGCCGCGCAGCCGGAGCTTGTTCGCTTTCATGGCCACCGTCCTATCGCCCCTTGAACTTCGGCGTGCGCTTTTCCATGAACGCGCGCCGGCCTTCGACGTGATCCTCGCTCTTCATGCAGCGCTCGATCAGCGCCTCGCCCGCGGAAAAATCGCCGCCGGGCTCGATCAGGCCGTTGATGATCGACTTGGAGGCCGCCATCGACAGCGGCGCGTTGGCCGCCAGGTCGGACGCGAGCTTGCGAATAAAGCCCTCCAATTCGTCGTCCGGCAGCACCCGGTTGACCAGCCCCAGCGCGAGCGCTTCGTCGGCCTTGTAGCGCCGCCCGGTGAGCATGATCTCGCGCGCCGCGGCGTGGCCGACGCTCGCCACCAGGCGGTTCGTGCCGTGCACGCCGTAGCCGATGCCCAGGCGCGCGGCGGGAATCGCGAAGCTGGCCGAGGCGCCGCAATAGCGCAGGTCGCAGGCGAGAGCGATCTCCAGCCCGCCGCCGAGGCAAAAGCCGCGGATCATCGCCAGCACCGGCTTGGCGGAGTTTTCCAGCGCGAGCTGGGCGACATCGATGCTGTTGTCGTGCTTGCCGGCGGCTTGCGCGTCCGCGCGCCGCTTCTCGAACTCCGAGATGTCGGCCCCGGCGGCGAAGGCGGTATCCCCCGCGCCGCGCAGCACGACGCAGCGCACCTCCGGGTCGGCATCGAACCCCGCCATCGCCGGCGGGATCGCGCGCCACATTTCGCCCGTGATCGCGTTGCGGCGCGCCGGGTTGTCGAAAACCATCCAGCCGATGTGGCCGTCGCGCTCGGCGCGCAGTCTCGCTTCGCTCATCGCGCTTTGCTCCTTGAAGTCCCTCAGATCACCTTGTCGTTGCGCAGCTGCGCGATCTCGGCCTGCACGTAACCGAGGTCGCGCAGGATCTCCTCGTCGTGCTCCCCTGCTGGCCCCATGGTGCGCTTCATGCGCGCCGGCGTGCGCGAGAGCCGGATCGCGGGGCCCACTAGGCTCAGCTCGCCGCCGCCGGGTTTGGGCACCGACGCCGCCATCCCGAGGTGGCGCACCTGAGGATCGTCGAACACCTCGTTCATCTTGTAGATCGGGCCGCAGGGCACGCCCGCCTTGTTGAGCAACTCGATCAGCGCGCTCGAACTGTGGCGCCGGGTAAGCGCGGCCAGCAGCTCGTTCAGCGTCGCGCGGTTCGTCGAGCGCAGCTGGCCGCTGGCGTACTCGGCCTGTATGGCGAGCGACGGCTCGCCCAGCGCCTCGCACAGCCGCGTCCAGATGACGTTGCCGGCCGCAGCGATGTTGACGTAGCCGTCGGCGCTGGGAAACACGCCGGTCGGGATCGACGTCGGGTGGTCGTTGCCGGCCTGCCCGGGGACGTGATCCTCGACCAGCCAGCGCGCGGCCTGGAAATCCATCATCGCGACCATCGCCGACAAGAGCGAGCTCTGCACCCATTGCCCCTTGCCCGAACGGCCGCGCTCCTGCAGGGCGATCAGGATCCCGAGCGCGGCGTAAAGGCCGGCGGTCAGGTCGGCCACCGGAATGCCGGCGCGCACCGGACCCTGACCGGGCAGCCCGGTCACCCACATCAGCCCGCCCATGCCCTGCGCGATCTGGTCGAAGCCGGCGCGGTCGCGGTAGGGGCCGTCCTGACCGAAGCCGGAGATGCTGGCGTAGATGAGCCCCGGGTTTATCTTGGCGAGCGTGTCGTAGTCGATCCCGAGCCGGTGCTTGACGTCGGGCCGGTAGTTCTCGATCAGGATGTCGGCGGTCTTGACCAGGCGCTTGAGCACCTCGACCCCGCGCGGGTCCTTCAGATTCAGCGTGAGCGAGCGCTTGTTGCGGTGCAGGTTCTGGAAGTCGGAGCCCTGGCGCGGCCCGAAGCCGTCGTCGCCGTCGGTGGCCGGCGCCTCGAGCTTGATCACGTCCGCGCCCCAGTCGGCGAACTGCTTGGCGCAGGTCGGCCCCGCGCGCACGCGCGTGAGGTCGATCACGCGCAGGTGTGAGAGCGCATCAGTTGAAGGCACGTCCGAGCTCCGCTTGATGGAAAAAGTCCTCGACCAGCCGGTTGAACAGCGCCGGCTCCTCGAGGTTGATCATGTGTCCGGTCTTGGGCACCACCGCGAGCGCCGCGCCCGGCACCGTGCGCTTGATCAGCAGCGACGGCTCGATCGTCGAGGGATCCTCGTCGCCGGCGATCACCAGCAGCGGCGCCGTGATCGCCGCCATCTCGGCGCCCAGGTCGTACAGCGAAGGCCGCCGCGCCTGGTAGCCGAGCATGGTGTTGGCCGAGCCCTGCGCCGAGTGCTCGGACAGGTTGCGCTGAAACTCGGCAAAGCCGCGCGGGTCTTTCGCCTTCATGGTCGCGCGGGTGGGGTTCTCGCCGTAGTTCGCGGCGAAATGCGCCATGCCGCGCTCGAGCATCGTCTTGGCGTTGGCGCGCGAATCGGCCTGGAAGCGTGCGTACTCGTCCTTGTGCGCCCCGCTGCCCACTCCGGCCGTCACCAGCGACAGCGCCCGCGCGCTGTGCACCATGCCGAAGTGCAGCGTGGCGAAGGCGCCCATCGACAGCCCGACCACGTGCGCGCGCGCAAGGTCCAGCGCGTCCAGCACGCAGCGCACGTCGTCGCGCTCGCGCTGCTGCGAGTACGAATCGGGCGAGGGCGGCACGTCCGAGGGCGGGTAGCCGCGCGCGTTGTAGGTGATGCAGCGGTAGCGCCGGGAGAAGTGGCGCACCTGCGGCTCCCAGCTGCGGCAGTCGCCCGCAAACTCGTGTACAAACAGGATCGGCGTGCCGCTGCCGGTCTCCTCGTAGTACAGCTTCACGCCATCGTCGGTGATCAGGTTCGGCATCTTGGATGTGCAAGACTAACCAAATTTGTGCGATCGAGGGAGGGCTGTTTTATGGATCTGAACCTGACGGGCCGGCGCGCGCTGGTCACCGGCGCTTCGAAAGGCATCGGCAAGGCCTGCGCCGAGGCGCTCGCGGCGGAAGGCTGCGAGGTGCTCGTCGCGGCACGCCATCCGGCAGCGGGGCCGAACGCGAAGGCGGTCGACCTCTCGCAGCGAGGCGCGCCCGAGTCGCTGGCGGACTGGGCCGGCGAGATCGACATCCTGATCAACAACGCCGGCGCGATCCCCGGCGGCAATCTGCTCAAGATCGACGAGGAGACCTGGCGCCGCGCCTGGGACCTGAAGCTGTTCGGCTACATCAACCTCAGCCGGCGGGTTTACGCCTCGATGAAGCAGCGCCGGCGCGGCGTGATCCTCAATATCATCGGCAGCGCGGGCGAGAAGCTGGACGCGGCTTACATCGCCGGCAGCACGGCCAACGCGGGGCTGATGGCGTTCAGCCGGGCGCTGGGCGGTGCCTCGCATGCCGACGGCATCCGTGTGCTGGGAATCAACCCCGGCCCGGTGTCGACCGACCGCCTGACCAGCCTGTACAAGCAGCGCGCGGAGACGCTGCTGGGCGATGCAGCGCGCTACCAGGAGCTGTTCGCCAACATGTCGTTCGGCCGCCCGGCGACGCCCGAGGAGATCGCTGCGGCCGCGGTGTTTCTCGTTTCCGATCGCTCGGCCTACACCTCGGGGTGCATACTTACGATCGACGGCGGGTTGGCGAGCCGTTCCCACTAGCGCACTAACAACGGAAATCGCATGAAGGCAGTCATCTGCAAGCAGTTCGGGCCGCCCGAGACCCTGGTGGTCGAGGAGGTCCCCTCGCCCAGGCCGGGCCCGGGCGAAGTCGTGGTGTCGGTGAAGGCGGCGAGCGTCAACTTCCCCGACGTCCTGATCATCCAGAACAAGTACCAGGTGAAGGCGACGCCGCCTTTCACCCCCGGCTCCGAGTTCGCGGGCGTGGTGAAGGAGATCGGCCCGGGGGTGACCCACGCCAAGCCCGGAGACCGGGTCCTGGGCGCGGGCGGCTTCGGCGGCTTCGCCGAGGAATGCCTGGTCGGCGCCGGCACGCGCATGGTGCCGATTCCCGCCAAGATGGACTTTCCCACCGCGGCGTCGTTCCTGCTCACTTACGGCACCTCGCATCACGCGCTTTGCAACCGCGCCGATGCCAATCCGGGCGAGACGCTGCTGGTGCTCGGCGCCGCCGGCGGCGTCGGGCTGGCCGCGGTCGAGATCGGCAAGATCCTCGGGCTGCGCGTGATCGCCGCGGCCTCGAGCAAGGAAAAGCTGGCGGTGTGCCGCGAGCACGGCGCGGACGAGACGATCGACTACGCGGCCGAGGACCTGCGCGCGCGCATCAAGGCGCTCACCGGCGGCAAGGGCGTCGACCTGATCTACGATCCGGTGGGCGGCGCCTACACCGAGGCGGCGCTGCGCTCGTCGAGCTGGCGCGCTCGCCTGCTGGTGATCGGTTTCGCCGCCGGCGAAATTCCGAAAATCGCGCTCAACCTGGCGCTGCTCATGGAGCGTTCGATCGTGGGCGTCTATTGGGGAGAGTGGACCAAGCGCGCACCGGAGGAGTTCGCCGCCGCGCTCGAGCAGCTGGACGAGTGGTTCGCGCAGGGCAAGCTGCGCCCGCACATCTCGGCGACCTACCGGCTGGACGAAGCGGCGCGGGCGGTGACGGACATGGCCGAGCGGCGCGTGATGGGCAAGGTGGTGCTGCTTCCCGGTTCGTGATCGAAACGCTGCAATCCACCGCAAGCGCCTGGCAGCTCGCCTGGTGCGCGCTCGTGGTCGTGGCCGCGTACACGCTGCGCGGCGCGACCGGTTTCGGCGCCGGGGTGGTGGCGATTCCCCTGCTGGTGCTCGTGCTGCCGCTGCGCGCGGTGATCCCGGTCATTACCACGCTCGGCATCGTCGCCTCGTTCGGGCAGACGGTGCGCGAGTTCAGGCACGTGGAATGGCGCGGCGTGCGCGGGCTGCTGCTGCCCACGATCGCGGGCGCCGGCGTAGGCCTGTGGCTGTTCAAGTCGCTGCATCCAGAGCTGCTGCGCAGCGCGCTGGCACTGTTCATCATCGCCTACGCGCTGTGGACGCTCGCGCCGCGCAAGGCAGTGCTGCACCCACCGCGCGCATGGCTCGCGCCGCTCGCAGGCGTCGGCGGCGGACTGCTCAGCACGCTGTTCGGCGGCATGGCCGGGCCCATCTTCGTCATCTATCTGAACGCGCTGAATCTCGACAAAACGCGCTTTCGCGCCACCATGTCCGCGATCCTGTTCCTGCTCGCGCTGCTGCGCGCCGCCGGCTACGGCGGACTCGGCTTCTACGACGCCCGTGCGGTGGCGCTGATCGCGCTGCTGCTGCCGGCGATGCTGGTCGGAATGGTGCTGGGTGAGCGCGTGCACCACGGCATGCCCGAGCTGGCTTTCAAGCGCGTGGTCGCCCTGCTGCTGGTGGCGAGCGGCGTCGCCCTGCTGCTGAAATGACCGCCTCGCGCCTGACCCGGTTGCGCCTGCGGCTGTCGGAGCGCTTTCGCCCTTCCGAGGTCCACACCATGCTGATCTGGGCCGCGCTGGTGGGCTTCGTCGGCGCGCTGGCGACGATCGCGTTCCGCGAGGCGATCCACGGCCTGGAGTGGCTCGCCACGCGCCACAGCGGCGGCCTGGTAGAAATCGCCGAGATCCTGCCCTGGTACCTGCGCATCGTGTTCCCGGCGGTCGGCGGCGTGGTCGCCGGGCTGCTGCTGCAGTTGAGCCGCAGGTGGGCCTACAAGGGCGTGTCGTCCGACTACATGGAGGCGATCTCGATCAGCGACGGGCGGATTCCCGTGCGCCAGGCGCTGGTGCGCAGCACCTCGTCGCTGTTCTCGGTCGCCTCCGGCGGGTCGATCGGGCGCGAAGGCTCGATGGTCCACCTGGCGGCCATGTGCGCCTCGCTTACCGGGCGCATCGCGCGCTTCGGCCCGGCGCGGCTGCGCCTGCTGGTCGCCTGCGGCGCCGCCGCGGGGATCACATCCGCCTACAGCGCGCCGATCGGCGGCGCGCTGTTCGTGTCCGAGATCGTGCTCGGCTCGATCGCGATGGAGAGCTTCGGCCCGCTGGTGGTCGCCTCCGTGGTCGCCAACATCACCATGCGCGAGCTCACCGGCTACGCGCCGCCCTACCAGATGCCGCCGTTTCCCTCCGTGGTCGGCCCCGAAGTGCTTATCTTCGTGGCGCTCGGCCTGCTCGCGGGCGCCGCGGCGCCGCAGTTCATGCGCGCGCTGCAGCTCGCCAAGGCCGGCTTCGGGCGCCTCGGCCTGCCGCTGCCGCTGCGTCTCGGCCTGGGCGGGCTGATCGTGGGCCTGATCTCGGCGCGCGTGCCCGAGGTCTGGGGCAACGGCTACAGCGTGGTGAACTCTTTGCTGCACCACGACTGGCTCTGGTCCATGGTCCTGCTGGTGCTCGTCTGCAAGATCGTGACTACCGCTTCGACCACGGGCTCGGGCGCGATCGGCGGCGTGTTCACTCCCACGCTGTTCGTCGGCGCCTCGCTCGGGCTGCTGTTCGGCCAGGGCGTGCACGCGCTGTGGCCGCAGGCAACCTCGATGCCGTTCGCCTACGCGATCGTCGGCATGGGCGCGTTCCTTGCCGGCGCCACCCATGCGCCGCTGATGGCGATCCTGATGATTTTCGAGATGACCCTGAGCTACCAGGTGGTGCTGCCGCTGATGCTCGCCTGCGTGGCGGCCTACTTCGTCGCGCGCGCGGTGCGCGAGGAGTCGATGTACGAGGTGACGATCCATCGCAATAAGGAGGAGCGCGCGCTCGCGCGCTGGCGCGGCCTGCAAATCTCGGAGCTGATCAAGCCGGCGGTGCCCACTGTCCCGGTCGGCGCCGGGTTCGACCAGGTCGAGCGCGCCTTCCTCGAGCACCCGGTGCGATACGTCTACGTGGTCGACGAGGCCGGTCGCTTCGGCGGCGTCGTTTCGCTGCACGAGATCAAGCAAAGGTTGCTCGCGCCGGAGGGCGCACCGTCGCCGACCGCGGGCGAGCTGATGCGGAGCGAGTTCGCCGTCCTGACTCCCGACACGGCTCTGGGCGACGCGCTGCAGATGTTCCTTACCCAGGGTGCGGAGCGCCTGCCGGTGGTCAGGAGCGCCGCGGACCGACAGCTGCTCGGCGTGGTCTCGAAGTCGGACCTGCTGCTGGAGATCCAGAGCCTTACAGGCTGAGCGGGCGCGTCGCGTCGCCCTGGCCGAGCGGGCGCTGCATGATCACGCTGTCCACCCAGCGACCGAACTTGAAGCCGACCGAACGCAGCGTGCCGACGCGCAAGAAGCCCTGGCTCGCATGCAGCGCGATCGAGGCCGTGTTGGCGCTGTCGCCGATCACGGCCACGAGCTGCCGGTAGCCGAGCGCGGCGCAGCGCTCGATCAGCTCGCGCAGGAGCGCGCGCCCCACGCCGCGCCCGACCATGTCGGGCCGGACGTAAATCGAATCCTCGAGCGCGTAGCGGTAGGCGGAACGGGCCCGGTAGGGCGCGCAGTAGCCGTATCCGGCGAGCGCGCCGGCGAGCTCGAGCGCGAGAAAGGGCAGGCCGCGCCCGAGAATCTCGTCGAAGCGCCTGTGCATCTCCTCAAGCGTGGGCGCCACCTCCTCGAACGAGGCAAGTCCGTCCAGGACGTGGTGCGCATAGATCGCGTGGATGGCGCCCAGGTCCGCCGGCGTGGCGGGCCTGGGGCTCGAGCCCTGGCTGAGTTCCCGCGCCGTGCCCATTTCTGCCTCCTCGCTCGCGACCGGTTCGATTATAGTTCGGCGCGCTCACAACGATACAGGGAGCCCCGCAATGCGCCGTGTCATCTACGCCCTCGCGCTCGCGCTGCTGGTCGCGGCGTGCTCGAAGGTCAGCCAGGAAAATTACGCCAAGACTCGGAACGGCATGACCGAGCAGGAGGTTTACGCCATTCTCGGCAGACCGACCGAGCAATCTAGCCGCGACCTGCTGGGCGTGAGCGCCACGTCGGCCAAGTGGGTGGCCGGCGACCAAGTCGTCAACATCCAGTTCGTGGACGGCAAGGTCGTCCTGCGCAGCTTCGACAAGCCAGCGGCGAGATAAAAAAAGGGGCGGCCTCGGCCGCCCCTCTGGTACCCGCGCCGACCGGGCTCAGCCGCCGTTCGAAGCGGTCGTCTCGGTGGCCGGCGCTTCCTCGCTCACCGGAATCTCCGGCAGGATAGGCTCCGCCGCCTGCTGCTTGCGCATGTTGTGGTACGCCATGCCGGTACCGGCGGGGATAAGGCGCCCGACGATCACGTTCTCCTTCAGGCCGCGCAGTCCGTCGCGCTTGCCCATAATCGCGGCTTCGGTCAGCACGCGCGTGGTCTCCTGGAAGGAGGCCGCGGAGATGAACGAGTCCGTCGACAGGGAGGCCTTGGTGATGCCGAGCAGCATGTACGAGTAGACTGCGGGCTTCTTGCCGTCTTTTTCGGCCTTCTCGTTTTCCTCCAGCACGTCGGCGCGCTCGGCCTGCTCGCCCTGGATGAACGACGTCTCGCCCGGATCATCGACCTGCACGCGCCGCAGCATCTGGCGCACGATAACCTCGATGTGCTTGTCGTTGATCTTCACGCCCTGCAGTCGATAGACGTCCTGCACCTCGTCGATGATGTAGCGCGCGAGCGCCTCCACCCCCAGCAGGCGCAGCAGGTCGTGCGGATCGACCGAGCCGTCGACGATCATCTCGCCCTTGTTCACCACCTGGCCGTCGTGCACCAGCACGTGCTTGTCCTTCGGGATCAGTTCCTCGTGCTGCACGCTCTCCAGGTCCGTGATCACCAGGCGCTGCTTGCCCTTGGTGTCCTTGCCGAACGAAACGGTGCCGGTGTGCTCGGCCAGCACCGCCCTGTCCTTCGGCGCGCGAGCCTCGAACAGCTCGGCCACCCGCGGCAGACCGCCGGTGATGTCGCGCGTCTTCGAGACTTCCTGCGGTATGCGCGCCAGCACCTCGCCGACTTGCACCTGCTGGCCGTCGCGCACCGCGATCACCGCCCCCACCGGGAAGCTGATGTTCACCGCGTGGTCGGTGCCTGCGATGCGCACCTCTTCCCCGGACTCGTTCAGCAGCTTGACCGACGGCCGCACGCCTTTCGCCGCGGCACTGCCGCGGCGCTTGACGTCGATTACCACCAGGGTCGAAAGACCGGTCACGTCGTCGATCTGCTTGGCGACAGTGACGTTCTCCTCGACGTGCTCGAACTTCACCGTGCCGCCGTACTCGGTGATGATCGGGCGGTGGTGCGGATCCCAGCTGGCGACGATCTTGCCGGCCTTGATCGAGTCGCCGTCGGCCACCTGCAGCATCGCGCCGTACGGCACCTTGTGGCGCTCGCGCTCGCGGCCGTTGTCGTCGGCGATGATCACTTCGCCCGAGCGCGAGATCACCACCTTGTCGCCCTTGGCGTTGGACAGGTAGCGCATGGTCGGGGTGAAGCGCGCTGTGCCGGCGGACTTCGCCTCGATCTGGTTCGCCACTGCCGTCCTCGACGCCGCGCCGCCGATGTGGAAGGTCCGCATCGTAAGCTGCGTGCCCGGCTCGCCGATCGACTGCGCAGCGATCACGCCGATCGCCTCGCCCACGTTCACCAGCGAGCCGCGGCCGAGGTCGCGTCCGTAGCACTTGGCGCACACGCCAAAACGCGTGTCGCAGCTCAAGGGCGTGCGCACCTTCACCTCGTCGATGCCCAGGCTGTCGATGGTGTCGACCGCGTCCTCGTCCAGCAGCATGCCGGCCGGATAGAGAACGTCCTGGGTCTCGGGGTGCGTCAGTTCGGTCGCCAGCACGCGCCCGAGGATGCGCTCCTTGAGCGCTTCGACGACCTCGCCGCCCTCGACCAGCGCCTTCATCGATACGCCGTTCTGGGTGTTGCAGTCGTCCTCGGTGACCACCAGGTCCTGCGTCACATCGACCAGGCGGCGCGTGAGGTAACCCGAGTTCGCGGTCTTGAGCGCCGTGTCGGCAAGGCCCTTCCTCGCGCCGTGCGTCGAGATGAAGTACTGCAGCACGTTCAGACCTTCGCGGAAGTTGGCGGTGATCGGCGTCTCGATGATCGAGCCGTCGGGCTTCGCCATCAGCCCCCGCATGCCGGCAAGCTGCCGGATCTGCGCCGCGGAGCCGCGCGCGCCGGAGTCGGCCATCATGTAGATCGAATTGAACGCCTCCTGGCGCACCTTTTTGCCGTGGCGGTCGATCACCTCTTCGGTGCCGAGCTGCTCCATCATCACCTTGCCGACCTGCTCGCCGCAGCGCGACCAGATGTCGACCACCTTGTTGTAGCGCTCGCCGACCGTAACCAGGCCGGAGGTGTACTGGCTTTCGATCTCCTTCACCTCGTTTTCGGCGGCCTGGATCATGTTGTGCTTCTGCGGCGGGATACGCATGTCGTGCACCCCGAACGAAATGCCGGCGCGGGTGGCCATGGTAAAGCCGGCCTGCATCAGCTTGTCGGCGAAAATCACCGTCTCGCGCAGGCCGCAGCGGCGGAACGCGGCGTTGATCAGGCGCGAAATCTCCTTCTTCTTCAGCGGCCGGTTGAGTAGCGCGAACGGCAGCCCCGGCGGCAGAATCTCGGACAGCAGGGCGCGCCCGACGGTCGTCTCGTAGCGGGTGACCTTGTCGGTCTTCTCGCCTTCCTCGCTGACCTCCACCTCCTTGATGCGGACCCAGGCGCGCGAGTGCAGGTCGACCTGGCGCGAATCGTAGGCGCGATGCACTTCCGCCAGGTCGCTGAACGACATCCCCTCGCCCTTGGCGTTGAGGAATTCGCGCGTGGCGTAGTACAGGCCGAGCACGATGTCCTGCGAGGGCACGATGATCGGCTCGCCGTTGGCGGGCGACAGGACGTTGTTCGAGGCGAGCATGAGCGTGCGGGCCTCCATCTGCGCCTCGAGCGAAAGCGGCACGTGCACCGCCATCTGGTCGCCGTCGAAGTCGGCGTTGAAGGCCGCGCACACCAGCGGATGGAGCTGGATCGCCTTGCCCTCGATCAGCACCGGCTCGAACGCCTGGATGCCCAGACGGTGCAGCGTCGGCGCCCGGTTGAGCATTACCGGATGCTCGCGGATCACCTCTTCCAGGATGTCCCACACCTCGGGCACTTCCTGCTCCACCAAGCGCTTGGCAGCCTTGATAGTGGTGGCGAGGCCCAGCAGCTCGAGCTTGTTGAATATGAACGGCTTGAACAGCTCGAGCGCCATCTTCTTCGGCAGACCGCACTGGTGCAGCTTGAGCTGCGGCCCGACCACGATCACCGAGCGCCCGGAGTAGTCGACGCGCTTGCCGAGCAGGTTCTGGCGGAAACGGCCGCCCTTGCCTTTGATCATGTCCGCGAGCGACTTCAGCGGGCGCTTGTTGGCCCCGGTCATCGCCTTGCCACGGCGACCGTTGTCGAGCAGCGAATCGACCGCCTCCTGCAGCATGCGCTTCTCGTTGCGCACGATGATTTCAGGCGCTTTCAATTCCAGGAGTCTTTTCAACCTGTTATTTCTATTGATCACGCGCCGATAGAGGTCGTTCAGGTCCGAGGTCGCGAAGCGCCCGCCGTCCAGCGGCACCAGCGGCCGCAGCTCCGGCGGCAGCACCGGCAGCACTTCCATCACCATCCAGTCGGGCTTGATGTTGGCGTTCTTGAAGCCCTCGAGCACCTTGAGCCGCTTGGCGAGCTTCTTGATCTTGGCTTCCGAGCTGGTCGCCTCGAGGTCCTTGCGCAGGTTCTCGATGTCGCGGTTGATGTCGATCGAGCGCAGCAGCGCGCGGATCCCTTCCGCGCCCATGGCGGCGGAAAAGTCGTTGGCGAATTCCTCGACCTTGGACAGATAGTCGTCTTCGGTCAGCAGCTGGCAGCGCTTGAGCGGCGTCAGCCCCGGGTCGGTCACGACATAGGCCTCGAAATACAGCACGCGCTCGATATCGCGCAGCGTCATGTCCAGCACCAGGCCGAGGCGCGAGGGCAGCGACTTGAGGAACCAGATGTGTGCGGTCGGGCTGGCAAGCTCGATGTGGCCCATGCGCTCGCGCCGGACCTTGGCGAGCGTTACCTCGACGCCGCACTTCTCGCAGATCACGCCGCGGTGCTTGAGGCGCTTATACTTGCCGCACAGGCACTCGTAATCCTTGATCGGCCCGAAGATCTTGGCGCAGAACAGGCCGTCGCGTTCCGGCTTGAAGGTCCGGTAGTTGATCGTCTCCGGCTTCTTCACTTCGCCGTAGGACCAGGAACGGATCTTCTCGGGCGAAGCAAGTCCGATCTTGATCGCGTCGAAATCCTCGTCCTGCTGGACCTGCTTGAAGAGCTCCAGTAGCGCTTTCATCAGTACCTCTCCAGGTCGATATCAATGCCGAGCGAGCGGATTTCCTTCACCAGCACGTTGAAGGACTCCGGCATGCCGGCGTCGATCTTGTGGTCGCCCTTGACGATGTTCTCGTACACTTTGGTGCGGCCGTTTATGTCGTCGGACTTGACCGTCAGCATCTCCTGCAGCGTGTAGGCGGCGCCGTAGGCCTCCAGCGCCCAGACCTCCATCTCCCCGAAGCGCTGACCACCGAACTGCGCCTTGCCTCCCAGCGGCTGCTGCGTGACCAGGCTGTACGGTCCGGTCGAGCGCGCGTGCATCTTGTCGTCGACCAAGTGGTGCAGCTTCAGCACGTGCATGTAGCCCACGGTCACCTGGCGGTCGAATGCCTCGCCGGTGCGCCCGTCATGCAGAGTGACCTGGCCGGAAGTCGGCAACCCGGCGGTTTCGAGCATGGCGTTGATCTCAGCCTCTGCCGCGCCGTCGAACACCGGGGTGGCGAAAGGCACGCCTTCCTTGAGGTTGTTCGCAAGCAGCATCACCTCGTCGTCGTTCAGGTCGGCGATCGTGTCTTCCTTCGCGCTCGAGACGTAGATCTGCGCCAGCGTCTTCTTCAGCTCGGCAGCCTTCACCTGCTGCTTGAGCATCTCGCCGATCCTCAAGCCCAGCCCCTTGGCGGCCCAGCCCAGGTGCGTCTCCAGGATCTGCCCCACGTTCATGCGCGACGGCACGCCGAGCGGGTTCAGCACCACGTCGACCGGGGTGCCGTCGGCCATGTGCGGCATGTCCTCGACCGGAACGATCTTGGAGATCACGCCCTTGTTGCCGTGCCGTCCGGCCATCTTGTCGCCCGGCTGCAGGCGGCGCTTCACCGCGACGTACACCTTGACCATCTTCAAAACGCCCGGAGGAAGCTCGTCGCCCTGGGTGAGCTTCTTGCGCTTGGCCTCGAACATGGCGTCGAACTCGCGCCGCTTCTGCGCCAGCGAGTCCTTCAGGCCCTCGAGCTGCGCGGCGGCCTCTTCGTTCGCCAGCCTGATGTCGAACCAGTCGTAGCGCTCGATCGACTCGAGATAGCTCTTGGCGAGCTTCGTGCCCTTGGCGAGGCGCTTCGGGCCGCCGTTGGCCATCTTGCCCGCCAGCAGCCTCTCCAGTCGCTCGAAAGTATCGGACTCGACAATGCGCATCTGGTCTGCAAGGTCGGTCTTGTAGCGACGCAGGTCGTCCTCGATGATCTGCTGGCTGCGCTTGTCGCGCTCGATGCCCTCGCGCGTGAAGACCTGGACGTCGATCACCGTACCCGAGATGCCCGAGGGCACCCGCAGGCTGGTGTCCTTAACGTCGCTCGCCTTCTCGCCGAAGATCGCGCGCAGCAGCTTCTCCTCCGGCGTGAGCTGTGTCTCGCCCTTGGGCGTCACCTTGCCCACCAGCACGTCACCCGCCTCGACTTCGGCGCCGATGTAGACGATGCCGGACTCGTCCAGGCGCGACAACTGCCCCTCGGACAGGTTCGAGATGTCGCGCGTGATGTCTTCCGGCCCGAGCTTGGTATCGCGCGCGACGACCGTCAGCTCCTCGATGTGGATCGAGGTAAAGCGGTCGTCGCCGACGACGCGCTCCGAGATCAGGATCGAATCCTCGAAGTTGAAGCCGTTCCACGGCATGAACGCGACCAGCATGTTCTGGCCAAGCGCCAGCTCGCCCAGGTCGGTCGAGGCGCCGTCGGCCACCACGTCGCCCTTGGCGATGCGCTCGCCCTGCTTCACGATCGGGCGCTGATTGATGTTGGTGTTCTGGTTCGAGCGCGTGTACTTGGTGAGCTTGTAGATGTCCACCCCGACGTCGCCCGGCACGGTCTCGTCGTCGTTCACCCGCACCACGATCCGGTTCGCGTCGACGTAGTCGACCACGCCCCCGCGCAGCGCGATGACGCAGGTGCCGGAGTCGATCGCCGCGGTGCGCTCGACGCCGGTGCCGACCAGCGGCTTTTCCGGCCGCAGGCAGGGCACCGCCTGGCGCTGCATGTTGGAGCCCATCAGCGCGCGGTTGGCGTCGTCGTGCTCGAGGAACGGGATCA
>JADEYI010001261.1_pt1 | contig 20520 bp, 24 predicted proteins | sample 8542331 | NCBI WGS metagenome assembly JADEYI01 (sample SAMN16510988, study PRJNA670497) | mine drainage metagenome | isolation source: biofilm near Copperflume 1 | place: Germany: Marsberg coppermine Kilianstollen | collected 2018-02
CTGTTCAGCTGTCTCACGTCATCAGCTCAGACATGATGGTGGGCTTGCATGCGTAAATGCACACTCATCAGCCCCGCATCTGGATAAAAGACTATGTGCAGCAACAACATACAGCATTTCTTTGCAGGTCTCATTCTGTTCAGCTGTCTCACGTCATCAGCTCAGACATGATGGTGGGCTTGCATGCGTAGATGCACACTCATCAGCCCCATCTAGATAAAAGACTATGTGCATCATCAACTTACAGCATTTCTTCGCACTGTTTACCTGTTTCTGGTCATCAGCTCAAACATGACTGTAGTGTTTGCATGGGCAGATGCTCTGAACAAACAAATGTCTCCATTGACAGGTCAGAGATTCCTGTGTGCACATTATGGATGCCCAAGGGTGGGTCAGAATTTAATTACTCCACATTACTGAAGAAGTACTCACCGCGTGGAGGATCATGTAGAGGCCCCATCCCAGCCAGAAGCCGCCTGCAGCCAGGCAAAACAACTTCTACTTCGAAGTTGCATTCGTTTTTGCCCACCAATACAATTAAATATGCACGTTTACACATTGTTAGTTTTGACATGCGCATTTGCTCACATCCACAAGTCCAAGAGGATCCAGGCACAGGGAAATTGTTGCACCAATACAAGGCCTATGGTTGCGCCAGTGCGAGGCCCATGAAATTGTCCAATGTAGTGCTATCATAGACGATTGACGATGCGTGTCCCTCTGCAGGGTGTGACTAACTCGAGGTAAGGGTTTTCTCACCGTAGCTGGAAAAGGCGGTGGCTGCAAAGGTGTTGTTCTTCCACATCTCCCACATGCCTGCCAGCAGCTGGATCGCACCCCCTGCACACCCCAAATATCAAAGATTTGTCCACCCTCATAGGTTCATCAGTGTCGGAATGTGCACAGTTTGATGCTGATCCGTGACATCAGCAGCTCATATTCAACCGTGTGCATGAGCTCAGTACTCGGTACTTGAGTGTCACGTCATGAACCAGGATACTGACACCACAGGCAACTCACAAAGCTCAATTCACAAACAGCATATCACAACGCTGCAAAACAGGCTTTACTCTTGTGAGCAATGCCTGCTGCATGTCTGAGGCATGGAATGTGGTGATGTGCACGTGCAGGGAAAAAGCAAAAGCAGCAGGGAGAACGGAAGAGGGAGCTTTGCGACTGGGGCGCACCATAGAAGAGAGCAAAGCAGGCAACAAAGTCCTTGGTGGGCTGGGGGTCAGTGATTTGTGTGACAGCACCCTGCAATGATGCAGCAAGTGAGAGTTAATTAAAGTTGACGTGCGCACGATGGATGCCATCCCAGAGGGGCAGCCATCTCGCTTAAGAATGGTTGCTGGTTGCTACACTCCGCCCCATCTTGACGCAGGGCACTTATGCCCTAAAAAGCACTGAAATGCAATTGGCGTGTCAGAACATCTTGGGGGCATGCCAACCTGGAGGAAGGCTGTGGTGAAGCCAAAGGCGTACAGGCCCAGTGGCCCAGGGTTGCCAATCTGCAGGAGCAGCAGAAAAATATGTCATGAAGTGTAAGAAGACGGCTTTGCTTCTCTCAACGACATGCAGAGCACTCCCTGTGTTGGGCACGCAGGGCTCAAGGTGCCAATCGCTGAAAGAAGACCTAAGGTCTGCAAAATTTGCGTTTGCAATGCAGTAAAACTAGCCGAATCTGCAAACAGTCATCAATCCTGGTATATTGATCGCCCAAACGCACTACAGCTTCTCCCAGGACGCTCTGGATCTCAACGGCTAGACATTGTAACGGGTGCACAGCACTGGGGGAAGCTCACGGGCGCATTCGCGACGAGCTTGGTCGCTGTGTACTGTTCTCTCGTGTAGATTGCGTCCGCAGGGTTGAGGTCGAGATCACCACCAGTGTGCCTGATACGAAATCACGAAAATATCCCTCCATGAAGCCCCCTCTGGTGCACGACAGCTTCAACTTGCTAAGAATTTTGGACACTCACACCCAGTAGACAAAGCAGAACGGGATAGTCCGAAAGGCTATAATGGCTAGGTGAGAACACACCTGACCCTCCAAGAGGCGCCGATCTCGGGGTGAACTTGGGATTCCGTCTGAGACATCCTGTGAAGTTTGTGTCCTGCACAAACACAATACGATATGCTGTGAGATTTAAGATTATCCTGTAGGCGATACGCTGCAAAGTATCTTGTGCTTAACGTAAGTGACCAGCCGCGTTGGGTTCCCTTAGCAAGGGTGCATGCCGCCCCGCGTGTTTGCCAGGAATAGAGGTCCTGGGTGTGCACAAGCCACCGTGGGCCGACGTACCTTTCTCCAGACGCAACTGAGAGGCTCTCGTACCAAGCGTGGGATTGGAAACCTTCTATTTGTGCAGGTTTGAGCGTCTGTCCCGCGGTTGCTTGCATCCAGGACAGAAGACGAGTCAGCAGGACATGTTTGTTTTGCGGCGTTCCTTTTCGGCAGTGACGAAGGAGAAGGACCCATGAATTTTGCGTGTGTTCAAATTTACAGGACATACTAGGACGATGGAGGACAGATTGAGGATACTGAGGTCGCACCTGGCACCAAGCACAGGTAAATAATGCTCGAGACTGGGTTTTCCGATGTTGAAGCGCGGACGGATCTGTCCTGATGTCCTTGGCCGTCAGCTTCATTCGATCCACTGGCATCTTGTCCCATAGATCGAAGGTCTGGGACCAGATTTCTGTGGGCGGGAAGTCTCGGATCCAAGTTCAACTTACGTGCGCAATCACTTCACGTGAGGAACTTATGAGTATGTTTCGGTGCACACGCTTGCAGATGAGATCCCTCGTGGAAACTACATATTCGCATTGAATGTGTTGAATGACAATGTGTCGCAATAAACGCTAGTCGCCTTTTTGGTTTCAGGTGCCACTCACGAGGGCCTGGTGAGTCAGACAACTTCGTCGCAAACACGAGAGGTGGGTGGCTCTGTCACCATCAACGGCGACATAAGGTCATTTAGAGTCTGCAGTATCCTACGATTCTTTCCCTGCATGCCTGTGGGAAGTTCTGACGCCCAACCTACAATCCTCGATCCCTGCTGGACATCAAACCCTTTTCTTAGCCCCCTTCCCGTGTACCCAGTGAATACCTGCATTGTTGGCGAGTAGTGGTCTTAGTCACCTGCTTTAGACCCCCTTCCATTGTTTCCAGAGGCCAGGGACACCTTGTGGAAAAGTTCCCATCTGCAAGAAGCCATTCCCTGCCAAAGTGCTGCAATTGTACATCCAAGGGCCTTTCAAGGTCCTCAAAAACCATTAGAAAAATATAGCAGCCTCTAGCTAACTTTAACGCCAGCTTCGTTGACCCCAATGTATGCTGGGTCCAAAACAGGGGCATCCTGATGTGGCGCAGCCAGTGTCTGTGGACTACAGAGCGCGTACCGGGGTGAACAGCAGAGAGGACTATGAGCGCCTGTACAGGCGATCCATCCAGGACCCTGCCGGCTTCTGGGGCGACTTTGCGCGAGAGTTTCACTGGGAGCGCCCGGTGGGTGCAGCCTCTTCCGCCAGAGCAATGTAGTGCTCTATTGTCCAAGTGGAGTGCTTCAAATTGGCGGCGTTCCTTGATACACATGAATTTTGAGCAGCAATATACTCCTGTGGCATGAATGGATCCTCTGTGTGAAGTAATGAAGGGAATTGGACTTGAAACAATAGACGCCCATCACTCCTCTAAAACGTCACCATTGGCCACCGCTTTGATCTGCTAAAGACATGCCGCAGATGCGGATAGATGTGGATGCTAGGTCAAGGGGTGACCTGTCTAGATATTTCTAAGGCTGTGATGGGTGTTTCTTGCTTCAAGGGAGCGCGACAACATTTCATCCAAAAATCTACACCACAGCTTGTACTCCATAATGGCAAAGACTTACTGACGGGTTTTTAATCGCTGCAGTGGAGGCGAGACCACGCGCGCTGGAACTTTGACCGGCGCCGCGGCCGAGTGGAGACAGTGTTCTTTGAGGGCGGCCAAACCAACATGGCCTACAACTGCCTTGACCGCCACATAGCAGCCGGCCGGGGGCAGCAGCCGTGCTTCCTGTGGGAGGTGCACTTCCTGTAAAAACTAGCTCCTGAAATGTTTCTCGCATTAGCGAGCTTTAAGGCCCCACAGATGGGAGTCCAGAAACAGCTTGTTACAATGGAATTGGCAAAGAAAGCTGGGTCAGGTCTGGAGCGGGCGGAAGGATGTCCATCAAGGACTTGAGGATGTGTGCCTGCGGGGCTCAATCATCAGACCTCTGACACTTGTGTCAAGAGGCCTGATGGTTGAGTTAGCACCTGATTATTGCCGACAAATGCATGCGTCGTCATGTCATTGAAAAGCCAGAATCATGGAGCCCAACTTTGATTTGATGGCTGCGCTGTGCTGTGCTATGATTTGCTGTGCTGCTGAGAAGGGTGATTTATATGCCTACATTATGTAGCATGCACGGCGCTAGGAAAAGTTGCTGCGATCCTCATGCAAATTTGCATGCATGCGCAGGGAAATGACATCGGGACGGACAGGAAGATGATATTTGAGGAGGTTCGCGACGAAGTCTGCCGCCTGGTGAGTCATTCGTCTCCTACTTCTGAATACATTTCAGCAGCAGCACAGGAATAAGTAATGCCCATGCTATGCGGCAATCCACTCTGGCGGCATTGCTGCTTTCGCCACTGAGGCCTGGGCCCTTAAAAAGCCGATTCAGATCACACGCTGTGGCAATCTGTGGGTCCTAGACATGTGTAGCAATTTGCATCACAAGGCATGTGCTGTGATACCAGTAAACGCTGTGAGCAACACGTGCACCTCAACCAATGCTCCTGCTCGGTGTTTATAAAACTGAATTTGCAATGTTTCGCTTGCAGGCAAATTGGCTGAAGAGCGTGGGAGTGCGAAAAGGAGATGCGGTCGCCATCTACATGCCAATGGTGTGCTGCGCACGCCACCTGTCATACATCCATTACGCATGCAAGCATGCAAGTGGCAAACACCGAACGGTGGTCTTCATAAGTCCTTTCATGAGCTGAATAACATGCCATGCAGCCAAGCCATCGCTCTGCACGTCACCTCCCATGCAAACGACAAGCTTTGCTGAGTGTCATACTGGCATGATCCCCTGAAGAAGTACAGTAACATGCAATGAAGCAGGCACCTCAGATCATCCTCCAAAACACATGCTCTCAAGCCTGGCACACGAGGGAGGCCAGATTGCAGGAGGCATTTTTCTGGTGTCAGGTCTGCAGAACATGCGGTTGAGAGGATGTCAGGCTTCCGTCTTCAGCAGAAAAGTCAGCAGAGGGTCTTCAAGTGATCTCCTTTACCATTCACACATCGTGGATGCATATCATCCTTGCTTGCAACCATACACTTTGGTATGACAGATGCCGATTAGATGGGTCTAATGCCAGCGCAGGTGTGTGAATTACCGATAGCGATGCTGGCATGCGCGAGGCTGGGCGCGGTGCACACCGTTGTCTTCGGCGGCTTCTCTGCAGAATCCCTTGCGCAACGCTGCGCCGATTGCAGGTCTGCAAAAGATCCCAGACGCCTGTTTGCCTTTGTATGTGTCTTCATCGCTTCTTACATCGCTTTTTCTCTGGCACGCTTTGCCTAGGCCTGTGGCAGTGTCTCTTCAGCATGGTATGTTAGGGGATGTCTTTGGAGACGAAAGTTCAGGCTGGCTGATGTGGCAATGACATGGCAAGATAAACTCTTTGTGAGAATGGAATGTCAGGCCTCATGTTGAAATGTAGGCACCTGCATGACAGCTGTCAATTAGTAATGGAAGATGAGCAATGATTCATTTGATCCCTGCTAAGCTGCAGCCCTGGTGGGAATAGCACTGTACCTGAGCAGGAATCTATCTCTTTTGGTGCAGGGCAAAAGTGGTGATCACCGCGTCGGGCGGAGCGCGCGCGACGAAAGTGGTTCCCCTGAAGCAGATCACCGACAGGGCGGCTGAGCTGGCGGCAAGGGACGGCTTCCAGGTCAGCGTCATCAGCGCCACATCAGCATGACTAATCTGCATGTCTACAACTGGCTATTTTTGGGTTGGGGAAGCGTTGCTTGGGACAGGCATGTTCACGGTCATAATACCTGGCGGTCCAGTGCTGGGCATTGGTGTCATTTCTAGGCAGCTCGCTGGGTGTTGTGACTTTGAACGTCCCTGTTGCTCTGAGCAAGGTGCTGCAAGCGGTAATGGATTTTCTGACCTGTGGGATGGCACAAGGCTACTGACCTTCAAAATGTCTTGGCTTCCCTGCCTGCAACGCGCCTGGCAAGCGTATCAGACGAGACAATGAGGGTCAGCCAGTCATGTATTTCCTCATTGGGTCATAGGCTCCAAGGGTCAAGACACGTTCTGCCCCTTGTGCTCACAAGCAGAAGGAGAGGCTTCCAAGGTTGTAGAGACAATTTGCCGCTGACATTTTCTTGTGTGCATATTTGCAGATAGAGACAGTGCTAGTGCTGGAGCATCCCAGCGTGCCAAAGGGGAAGTGCCCCTGGACAGAGGGCAGGGATGTGTGGTACCAGGAGGCGGTTCCACGCCAGAGCAGCAGCTGTGCAGTGGAGTGGGTGGACTCTGAGCACCCGCTGTTTCTTCTCTACACATCTGGCTCCACTGGCAAGCCCAAGGGGGTGGTCCACTCCACAGGTGGGAAATAAAACAGTATAAAGTAGGTTGAGAAATCCACTGATATTTAGGCATTGTGCACTCCACAGGTGGGAGCTGTTGACTAGATTAGTAACTTTGCTGATATTTAGGCATTGTGCGCCCAACAGATATGGTCTTTTGACTGGAAGATAAGGTCCCACTGATATTTTGGAAGTTGTTCCTGGTTTTTTAGGGGACGAAGCTTAAACACAGGGGGAAGAATGCATGGGGCTGCAAGGCTGCATGAAGCACTTGGCAGTGTTGAGAATGGATGTGTTTGTTGTCAAACCCAATAGCGATGGGGACATCTTGTGCGTTATTGCAAATTGAAGCAATGGCGTGTGTCCGCTGCCATGTGACATTTTTTTGACGGTGCACTGCTGCTGCGGCAACTCAACGACCTGATGCCCCAGCACCAGTGCACGCTGAAAAGATGCTCCACGGCATCCGACAAGAACCAGGCTGTGCTTTTGATTGTCACCGGCTCATGCTCATTGTGAAATTGTACCTTCTGACTCAGAAGTTCTGAGGTGTGTTGCTGATGCGCAGGCGGGTACATGGTAGCGGCGGCTGTCACGACGAAATTCGTATTCGACCTGCAGCCGGGGGACGTGTACTGGTGCACGGCGGACTGCGGCTGGATTACGGGCCACAGCTACCTGGCCTACGGGCCGCTGCTGTGCGGCGCTCGGTCCGTAGTGTACGAAGGGGTTCCCTCCCACCCCACCCCTGCCCGCTGCTGGCAGATCGTTGAGAAATACAAGGTGCTGAATCATGCACACCTTTTATTGAAGGTTTAACGAGTGGTCTCTCTGCGAGCCCCTGTCATCTGAAAGAGAAGTTGTTGCAGACGTACGCGAATAACATGTGCCGCCAGGTGCTTGGAAATTCTCTTTTGGAAATTTCAAAGACCAAAATGCAGGCACTGGGCATCCCGAATGGAATTGCAGCATACTCACAGAGTGCATGTGACTGAAAATGGCCTGTCAGTGCATGCATATATTTATCAATCACTAGCAGCTGGATGCAAAGAGGCGCACCTGCCTCGGAGGAACGCACAATTCCCTTTCTTCCGTGTCAAGTTTGCCTGTTGGAACTTGCAGCAGTTCAGAGAGCCCTCAGTGACCCTTTTTCCTGGGGCTTGAGTATACTGCTTTCACACGAGTGCACAACAAGATACCAACACAGTGTAATTCGATTGCAGGTGCGGCAGTTCTACACAGCTCCGACGCTGATTCGCGCGTTGGAGGCGCACGATGACAAATTTGTGCTGGGCAGCAACCGCTCCTCTCTGCGCGTGCTGGGCACCGTTGGCGAGCCCATCAACCCCCGCGCATGGATCTGGTTCTTCCAGGTACCCGCCAACTTTTTTTTTTGAGTTTAGGGTTTAGGATTTAGGGTTTAGGGGTTTAGGCCCTAAATATTGAACGTATTTGCTTGGTCACATGATGCTGCTGACGCCAAGGTGGCTGCATGGGCAGTGCAAAACAGCTGCTGCAGCAATTTCAAAAACGGGGTTGTAACTGAAAGGAGGGAGTGATTTCATTCATGATTGGCAGCATGCAGGGATGGCTTCAAGCTGTTAATCAGTACTGGCATTTCAGTGGGAGGCTGGTGTCCATTGTATCTTATTCTTGCATGATTGTGGCGATGTCAGTGAGCACGCTCCCCGTTTTTAATTGCTGTGTTTCTGAAAGTACCTGCAGCATGCAGCAGGCAGGACAGCAGAATCACAGATAATCTTTGGCGAGGGGGTGAAATCTGGTCATGGCAAGTTTACTGCATGCATGCACATCCTTTGATTGCATGCATGCGCAACACTGATGGCATGCACATTCACAGGTGGTTGGCGAGGGCCGCTGCCCGATAGTGGACACGTGGTGGCAGACAGAGACAGGAGCCGCCATGATCACTCCCCTGCCGGGCGCATGGCCATGCGTGCCCGGATCAGCCACCCTCCCCTTCTTCGGAGTCGCACCCGTCCTGCTAGACGACAAGGTGAGGGAATGGATCATTCCTGCTGCTAAAGTGTTAGAACATTTTGTGAAAAAGTGGGTCTCTTAGATGTGAATTGACGCAGCTGGGGGTAGATGCAACTGCCGCGCAGGCTTTATTTAAGTCCAGACTTTGTGATAGCACACTTCCTGCACGCCTTGGTCTGAAGGCGGTGTGAGGTTGGAAGGAGTTCCCAGGAGTTCCCTCTAAACTTGCTACCCTGTCAATCTCAAGCGTGTACCCGTCAGAGTCAGAACAGCTGCGGTTGGCGCTTTCCTGCAGCGTTCAAGTTCTGAGCGGTGCAAGCTGACAGTGAGAAGCTATCGAACTCAGGACTTGGATTCCTTGGCCCAACAGAGAGACACACTGGACAGCTTGCGTTATTCTTATCTCAGGGGCGGACACCAGGATGGATGGCATTTCCGCTCAAGGTCTTGGTGTCCTTTCAATGGCCCGTGGATCAGTGTTCGGGGCCACTGACATGCCATCAAAATCCGGATTGGGGTGCTTTCCAGCCCCCAGGCTCTTCTGTACCTCGGGAAAGTGACTCATCTCAGTGTCACATTCTTATGAACCGAGTTCATAGTGTTTATGACGCGCAGGGCAAGGAGCTGCATGGGGCGACGGAGGGTATCCTTGCGCTGAAGCAGGCGTGGCCGAGCGCCATCCGCACCGTCAAGGGCGACCACAGGCGCTTCGAGGAGACCTACTTCGCCACCTTCCCGGTTAGTCACCCGCCTGACACCCTGGCAACCACAGCTCCCTTGGAAGGCATTTCAACCTAAGACTTGAGCTTCACTTTCTGGATTTTGAGTATTGAGTTTTTCGACTCAAAATCTCCCGCGCAGGGCTACTACTTCACAGGAGACGGCTGCCGCCGCGACGCGGCCGGGTGCTACACGATCACCGGCCGGGTGGATGACGTAATCAATGTCAGCGGCCACCGCGTCGGTACCGCTGAGGTGGAAGCTGCGCTTGCGTCCCACGGCGCATGCACCGAGGCCGCCGTTGTCGGGTGCGCGCCGAAAATTTGCTCATTTGCCATTCCCGTAGATAGTTTTGGATCACTTACTGTTTCTGTACCCTTCCTGTAGTATGCGCCGGTTTCAGTCACAGCGATGCAAATTGGCGGTTGAGGGATTGAATTGACAGAGTCGGCTTCAGCCTTTGTGAAAGACCTTTGATGTTTCTTCTGTTGGCAGGAAATGCGTAGGGAAGAGTGCCATTCAAAGCTACGCCATGCTGGAAACTTCTGCAGTTGTACTTCTACTTCATTCTTTGGCTGCTCCCAAGGCCTTCAGTTGCATGTTCCTCTGGTGAATTATGCAGAGTGGTGTCAGATGAGCTTGTTGCATGCATGCAGGTTTGATCATGACATAAAGGGGCAGGGGATATATGCGTATGTGTCCCTGCACGACGGCAACGAGTTCAGCGAGGCCATCAAAAAGGACCTCATAAAGTCCGTGCGCGAACAGATCGGCGCATTTGCCGCTCCCGACGTCATCCACTGGGCGCCCGGTGAGTGCCAGAAGTACCAGTCATTCATTTTTTAAACTTTATTTCTTGCATTTCTTGTGTGAAAAAACTTGGCTGCGGGATGTTGGGTTGGGCAGCATGTGCCATGAGAATGCTGTCTGAAAACGTGCGACACATGGCGAGCTCGATTTGAACTTGAATATGCAATTTATGGGTGCGAATCTGTCAGAGTGGGCAGAGAGGTGCTAGCGCATGTGAGATCCATGCTGTCGGGACAGTATTAGGTGGATGCCATGATGGGCCTTGCCATTCTTAGGGCTTGTGCTCCTTTACTTTGCAGTAGAGGCTTGCTTAAGGCTTCTAAAGATGGTGCGGCGCGTTATGGACTCCCTTTGAAAGCGTCCCGACAGTGTGAATTGGCACTTGCAAGAGGTTTGTCTGGATGTAGCTGCCCTTGCAAGATTCAAGTCTGACACCAACAGCCTTCTTCTAGGAGGATTTGCTTTTCCTGGTCCTGCGCGCATTCTCCCTTGGAAGCAAACTGACAGAGGCAGCCCATTCACGCCGCAGCAGCTGATTACAGCACAGCATGCAGCGGCAAATTTTCTGCACGCCAGAGGGTGTTGTGTTCTGGGCTAATGCATTACTGATGTGTCTGATTACTCACGATTGTGTGTCCCCTGCCTGCAGGGCTGCCCAAGACGAGATCGGGCAAGATCATGCGCCGAATCCTGCGCAAGATCGCGGCCAAAAAGGACGACGAACTGGGCGACATATCCACCCTTGCAGACCCTTCCATCGTCCAGGGGATTATCGAGCTGCGGGGGAAATGAGAGTGCACGGTTGCAATGACTTCTTGGCTTTTGGAGGACGTGCAACACTTGTACGTCCTTGTGTTTCTGGCCACATGAGGACATTCTCTGTACTGCGGCTAACTTTGTTTGGCAAAGCATGGTCATGGCGTCTTGCGCAAGATGTCTGAGGGGTCTCATGAGCAGCCTTGACTGTTCTGAACGCTCGAAGAATATCACGGGTCCAGTGAGGCCAAGCTTTTTACAGTCAGAACGAGTGTACTCAAGCTGTACAGTACTTTATGCCCCCGCGTGCGCTCATGTGATGCGATTTTGGTCTAGTCACCCAGCTGTTTGGCAGAGAGCGAATACCGCCAGGCCGTTGTTGCTTTGTGAGATGCAGGACTTCAAGTTGACTGTGTGCAACAATAACGAGGGCATCACGCCGATGAGTGCGCACTTGAATCCTGAAATGGCTCTATACAAATTGAGATGAAATTGCAGCTCCACACTGTAACATCAAATCATGCAGTCAAAAAGTTTGGCAGACATCACGCTATTCAAATGCTTTGTAAGCTTCCATCCTGTCATATACTTTCAAGGGATTATCAGGGGCACATCAACAATTTGCATTGCTTGCTGCGCGAGACATAGCTGATTTATTTGGATGAGCTCCTTTCCAACTTCTTTTCATACACATCTCTGCAAGGACACACGTATTTGTCATATTGCGTCAAGTCCTATTCAACTGCTCACACCCAGGCAGGCAGGATGCGCGGGCTGGCCTTTGGAGCAGGAGGCCTCAAGCCGGCCTGCTGGCTGCTCAGCAATATCCTCTTGGGCTTCAGCGGCGGCAGCTGCTGCTGCTGCTGCTCTGATTGGTTCTCACACGGCTGTGCTTTCGCCTCTAACACCCCTTCTCCTGTTGACTCCCCTGCATCACAGCATGCATCCATCAGCCTGTTTTTCAGCTAGTGCACACCCTTGTGTTGAACCTCTTCTTGCTTTGCTGCCTCGGCAGATTGCTCGGCACATCAATGATGTCAACAAGCACACGCAGCTGTGGTCCCGGTAGCTCTCGTGTTCTTGGAAAGACTGGAGAAACAGTATGCAGACATTGGGGCAGAGCAAGCTCCGGGTAAAAGGGGCTGACTCACAAGTGGACATTACGCAGCAAGTAAGGTACGATACACCGGCCGAGAAGCACTGGAACTGCATTGCAGACATGCATACGCGCGTGGCTGTATCGGGGGCTGAATCATCATCATCGAGACATCCAAGATCGCACAGAACTTGGTTATTTTGGTCGCTTGAAGTGCCGGTCAGATGAAGTGCACCCTCGCCCTAAGCATTTCTAGAGCCCATCCTCTGCAATGTGCTGAAGTGGATTTGTTGAGATGATATTTGGGCTGCCCGGACCTGTTGGCCGGGCAGGTCTGGGCAGCGGAGGGGCAGGACTGGCGGGCAGCGAGGCGGCACAGTCGATGGCGTAGCTGACTGGATGCCTGCTCGGGCTCGCCCCTGCAGACGCGCCCCCGTACCTGCTGGGCCAAGAACAAAACTTCGATTCCAGATCCTGCTGCCTGCAGTTTTCAAATTTCAGTCTGGGACGAGCTGAACCCGCCATGACCATTTGCTGTGTTTACAATAAAACAAGATATCATGCAGGCCCTAGGGGTAAGGCCTGATTCTGGAAGGGAGCTAGGAACGCTCTTTGCAATGACATAAGTACTGGCCCACTTGGCCACAGAAATAGATTTGTCGAGGTGGCATTGGAGCTCAAGGAACAAGAGTGCAGTGAGGGGAAAGTGCTGACCTGGCGGGTTGAGCGGACGCCTCGTCAGCCGCGCTGTGCTGGCGGGACGCTGGCTCCATCCTGTGACCATGCACCGCCAGATCAGGCGCTGACCCATTCTGTGCAGTCCGCCCATCTTCCTCCTCTGTGCTCAGCCTCCTGTAGCGCATTTCACAAGCTTCATTTCTTTTTAAATACAGTAGACTTGGCCAGATGTCTCGCGTCAATGTGGTTTATGTCATGCAATAGCTGGGCATCCAGCTCAATCCCAAGAACCTCTGTATCAATAGCTAGACTAGGGTACCCCACTGTGCCGCTTCACTGATCCTTGCACCTCCCACAATCCCTGGTCCCTCCTTTCTTGTGCGCAAGCATTAAAAAACAGCAAATCAACGGAAAGCTTTCAAGTTCACTTGGAAACACGTGTTGTATCACCAAGAAATCAAAGCCAGGGCACACCTGAAAGCTTGCCCCAGTGTGTCTGCGATTGAGCCTCTGCCCGATGACTCATCTCCCTGAGAGGGAACCCCCCGCGGCGGCAGCGCTGGGATCGTGAAGGTGCTGTGACCTGCACGAATGTGCATGGCGATGATTTGTTTTGAACTTGTCCTGGTGATCTATGCGAGATGTTGGGAATGTTTCTTTATGGGCCTTCCACACAATGAATGCCATCCTTCGGCGCACAGGCCAGGGCGTGGCATCAGTAGCAGAGGCACTTGAAGGCAGCCTAAATTTTATATAATGGATACTCTGTTATCGCAGGTGCAGCGCTTGAAACGGGCACAAGCATGATGCATGTACACACTGATGGGAGAGAATTGGACTCCAAACTTCGTGCCCATGCAATTTAATACGTGTTGCACTGCTTATTGCACATCCCGTCTGTCTAAGAAAGGTGTCGTCTCGAGATAGTAAAATCCGGAACCAATTTACCTGGAAGTTGTGCCGACTGTGCATGTGGGGAGGGCGCGCCGCCGTCCGGCTTGGCAGGGGAATTAGTCAGGGAGGCAGGCTCCGAGCGCAGGTCGTTGATCCGCAGCTGGATGTTGTGGCATCGCCTCAGCGCGGCGCTGCATTGCTGCAGGCACAGTGCAAGGGGAGAAAATCAGACACAGCATCAAATCTCATCAGCTGACGAAGATGCTGCCTGGTGTGTATTTGGAGACGAGCAAGATAATGTCCTCCTGCACTGAGGCATACAGTGATGTGAATGACATGCAGTTTCACGTGGCGTTCAGCACTGGGGTCTGTTTGTTGCTGGTACTGTCTATCTCCTTTGGCGCCGGTCCATTTCTGCCAATGATGCAAAACCAGTAGAAAGACAAATGGCAACAGGTCAGAGCCGTGCGGCAGGTGTAGGTTGAGCCTTGCCTCTCTGTACTGCTTGGCGACAGGCGACTGCATAAAGCGCTGCTGCGGCAGATTAGGCTCAAGCCTCGGCTGCGCCCCACCGCTCTGCACAGTATAAAACACCTCATGACAATGCAGATACTTTTGAGCTATCACTAAGAAACTCGACAAATCATATTGAGAATACCGCTGGATACTTAAGGATCCAAGTTGGGCGGCAGGCTGGTTGGCAAAGGATGCTTATATCTCAGGGTTAAGGCTCTTTTTATTTAGAATATAAGTAGATTTCAAAAGTAGATCAAGGGGAAGCACCATGTCAGGCATGGTTGGGAGCTGCACGGCAGCTGCCCCGGCATCGTTCGCAGCAGCCAGGTCATCGGCCGGGCTCTCTGACAGCGTCCTCAGCGGCCGCGATGGCCCTGTCCTCTGCACGTCCAGCCCCATGAACTGCCTGCACAATGATCAAATGCCTGTGAGTGTTTTGAGCAACATCTATGCCTGGACTAAGACTTGGCTGAAAGACCACTGTCAGGTCTTTCCATTCAGTTAGACCTGAATGGTTTTAGCCATTCAGCTGCAAAAGCCCTTGCAGGCCCGCATCGGCTACCCCAGTGAGTATACCTAGATGAAGAGAGCTCCAGAAGCTCTCTTCATAGCAGGAGATTGAGTGCAACCATAGCAGCCCTCCATCTGTATTGAAATAAAGGATAGAAAACCGCCTTATGTGAGGCATGCGAGTACTGCAGCATCATGACGTTTGACACCCGCGCTGTGCAGAGATGCTGTATTTCATATTGTGGTCTGCTGAAGATCAAAATCAATTATTTGTGTTTGTGTGTGCATATGCGTACAAAAGGGCAAGAGTTGGCACCGAGGGGTTGCTTTGTTTGAGGTGGGTTATGACTAACCTGTAGTCATCAATGAGCTCGCTGCGCTTCTTGCTGCCGGGCCGCCACTCCTGGCCGCCCACCCACTTGCCCTTCAGGTGCGCCTTCAGCGCCGGCACCTGGTAACAGGTTGGGCAAAACACTGTCAGGCAAACGGTGAGCCGTGCGCTGGTGGAATGAATGTGAGGACAGTTCTTCTGGCTCTGCGGGTACGAGCATAAGATCATTAGCATCAAGAAGCAGGAGGTGCAAAGCTGGTGAAACTTGAACTGCGAAACAGACAGGTGACCCCAAGCATCAGCGTCTTGTACTCCACATGCCATACCACGCCATTGAGATCCCAGATACCTCCTGGACATGTAATACCACTTGGTCTCAAAAAACAGCGCTTGGTCTGAAAAAGCAGCGCTTTTGAGAGGGAAGGGATATTCAGGCCGCACCGTGAGCTTGGCGAGGGCTTCTGCCCCGGCGCGGCGGCGTTCGGCGTTGAGGGCGAGCAGTATGAACTCTTCGCGCAACTCTAACATGCCATCTGGGCAACAATTCTTGCAAAATGGGGGTTCGCTGAAAGTGCATATTCTACATTGTGAGTACTCAGCGCGCACCGTCAGCTTGGCGAGTGGTTCTGCCCCAGCGCGCCGGCGTTCGGCGTTGAGCGCGAGCAGTACGGGCTCCTCGCGCGACTCGCGGACGGCCGTCGCGCATCGCTCCTGCGTCGACGGCGTGGCCGACTGCCCGCCGCTGCCCGCGCCGCTGCCCAGCCGGCCCCGAGTCAGCGCGCTCACCGCCTGCCGCCACATCATATTTTCAGGATTTGCTTCAATTTGTGGGGCACTTGCTCTCCCGTCATGTTATGTTCACCAAGCAGAGTTCCTTCTTGTGCTCTGATGCCTCTTTTCTGCCGCGTTTTTTTCCATTGGTCCTGAAATTGCCGGCACAGCATTATCTCCGTGCCAAGGATCTCACACGGTGGCAGAGATGTTAAGTGGACATGTACTAGCGGTTTTTAAATCTGATTCGTGTTGGGACAGTGAAAATGGGTGCCGCGCACCGAGGGGCGGCTGCGGCGGCGGCTGCCGCTGCGCACGCGACGCCGAACACCGGCCGCGGGGGTCGCCAGGGACGGGTCCCACTCATAGTCATCACTCTCGTCCGAGTCCCCGTCATCCGCTGAGTCATCGGCAATTGAGCCGTCGCTGCTGGCGCTCTCCAGGCTCTGCACCATTTTTTTGTTAGGTGGCTCAAAAATTGAATGTCAGTTTCAAAATGTCATCTTCTCTAATAAAAGGTATTCCTCGATTTAAATATCAAATACTCCATTTTTTGCACATTGCAGGACTGTTCCATTGAAAACAAAAAAAATCCTTGACAGTCCACACTGGACAGTTATAATCCATTATAGGAAGACAAAAACAGTTTAGCAAATTCACCCATGCAAATCCCTCTGTCAAAATGCATAGCAGTAGTGCTGTGCTCACCTCTGCAGAGGCGTCCTCGTATCTGGCAAGCAGGTCGGACCTGGCACCAGCGCCTAGCCGGGCCTCCTCGTTGAGAGACTCCAGCAGCGGGCTGCCGCTCACATCTTCTAGCGAGCCAATACCCTCCAGCTCCTCCATCAGAGACTCTGCCTCCGCATCAACCTGCAATCAAATATCACAGCCGTGTGTCACCTGGCTGTTTCCTGAACCCCTCTGTACGAACTTTGGCTGCAAACTTACGCAGCAGATACACAGTAGCACCGCACCAATCTACCCTTTGAGAATTAGAGGCATGCTATCTCGTGTGCAAGACTGCAGGGCAATTCTTTCCCGCAGCCTGACACAGGAAAGGCAGCATCCTGGAGAACAGGATAGGAGGGCAGTCCAAATTCAGGAACAGAGTGTGCTTTGCAAGTGAGATACGGTATAAGGCGCGCGGCCGGCCAAGAGCTCCTTTGAGCCGGGTCCCTCACGTTGCCCTGATTAATTTTGAGATCTCAGGTGTCCTTTGCAGATCGACAGATGCATGTGCAACTCCCAAGCCAAGTGTTGCCACCAGCAGGGAGAATTTACTCACGTCGTCCTGGGCGGCAGACTGGGCCCCATCGTCAATGTCATCGTCCGGGGCGGCGAGCGCGGCGGCCAGGGCGGCTTGGGCTTCGGCCAGAGCGCGCTTGGCGGCAGCCTCCTCCTGTTGCGCGAGCTCCAAGTGCAGCCGCAGCAGCTCCGCCTCCTCCCTCGCCTCCACCAGAGCGTTGCCCGCCTCATACACCTGGGTAAAACATGAACTTTTGGAACAAACATTTGAACCTTAACTTTCTTGATTAGAGCTCGACAACTCGGATGTTGAGGGCAGGGTGAGGTGTGCTGGCGTTCAAGGCCCGCTGCTCCAGAGGCCAAGGGTGTGACAGAGTAGCTGACTGTCACCGCATCATGCATGGCCCCTTGTGCTTCCCAGAGCGTCACATTTTGGTTGGGTGCGAGGAATTACATGCCAGACAACTGTCAATCCAGCAATCACTGCGCAGCCAAGGCGTGAGGGCTTTGTGACTCAAGGCAGCGTCCAGGAGCGCTCAAAGACTGCCCAAACTTGAAGTATGCAAGGGACGAAAAGCTGCTACAAATTAATTCCTTAGTGGAGTGCAAACGAATGAGTGAGAAAGGCACTACCAGCAGGGGGACTGGTGCACTTGAGAGGCATGTTTCCCTCTCTATACAGGCGGTGGGGCTTCTCGACCACATGGGGTAGGCATGACACAGGGCAGGCCATCGGTACATTTGCCTATCCTGTGGCGAGTGACATGGGAGAATGTGTAGGGGTGAATAGGATGCCCACACTGGGACAGGATGCACACACTTGCGCTTTGCGGCCTTTCAAGAGCTCCTGAACTCAAGATTCTACTCACAATTCTACTCACTTTCAACTCATAATTCTAAAATTGCACAGTGCGGGTGAGGCTATAGGCACCTGCGCCTTGTGGCCGGCGGCGACGCGGAAGAGGGACTTGAGGAGCGAGCGGGCTTCCACGATAGTGCGCAGCCCCGTCCAGCGCCGCACCTCGGCCGGGTTACTGACGCCGGCTCGGCCCTCCTCCTCCGCCTGTGCGCGCGCCAGCGCAGCCTGCGTCTCCAGGATCTGCGCAATTACAAACATCTCTCATTGAATTTGCTGATAGGAAGGGCGCATGCATGGTAGCGTGAGAACAGACCTGGGAGCTTAACGTCTCCAGGATCTGCGCATGCAAGCATTTTGGGTTTGATCATTTAGGATGTGGTCGGGTTCTGCGCCACCCCAGGACTTCAGTCCAGTTGCCAGGGTATTGCACCTTCTTTATGGTGACGCTGCATGCACCATGGTCTGCATGAAGGACGCTGTCAGGTCTGAGCCCCAAATATCTTGGCAATTCATAAGCTGTGGCCTTTAAAGCAATTTTGCAGTGCAATCGTGAGATTCATCAGATCCCTAGTCTTAGTGAATGATTTCGAGGGTGAACGGGTGAAAGTTGCCGCGCACGTGTGCACTGTGTCGCTGCAGCTGCGAGTCGAGGGTGGCGCGCTCGGGTTCGAGGCCGGCCGCGGCTGACTCGTCTCCGACGGCGCTGGCATGCGCCAGGCGCCTGTTTAGGTCCGCCAGTTTTTTTGCCACCTCCCCCCTCTGCGCCTTCTCTCCCTCCAGCACCCTGGCCAGCTCGAATGACTGCAAATTGATGAAACATACTCGGCGTTATATATTTGCATGGCTTCATGCTGCATTAGGTGTGATGTGCATTGGATAACATGTCTTCTTGTATCTGTGCATTATGCAGGATGACCTACTTTGTGGAAGTACGGAACAATTTAAATCTACCGGGGACCATCTGCCAATTTAGGAATTCAAAGACTGCTTAGTAACTTCATGCATGTATAACTCTGCGCGTCTCAAGTGACACATGGCAAGCTGGCAAAATTTTCCCTGCAGATACCCATGGGAGGCAGGCCACAAACAGCACCCATCAGCACATATCGAGCAATGAGCCTCACAGCGTGAGCTTCTTTGTAGGGATGGTTCCGCAGATGTCAAGGCAAGATGGGATACTTCCACTCCAATTACTTTTGAGAGGCAGGCCACAAACGGCACCTGGCAGCACATGTCGAGCTCGTGCTCGATCCAGTCGCGGCGGGACTTTTCGTCGCGCAGCAGAGGAGCGGCCGCATTGGGTTGGCACTCCACGCCGGAGCCGGACTTGGACATCGACGCCGCGCGTTCCCTCTTCTCGTTCGACGCCCGGTGCACGTCCATTATGTCCTGCACCAAAGACGCTCGGGGACATGCATTAAGGTTCAAAATTGGGCATGCCCAGCCGCGTCAGCAGACGTATTTGACAATCACATGTCTGAGATTCTGTCCTATTCAGGCACGTGCAGATCATTAGACACCTAGTGTTTATATCAGTCACGGCCGCCCGGAATGAGGTTGGGAATTACAGTCTAAAAAACAGGTCCACAATTTCCCAGCCAATCAGGTCCTTTGCCACAGAAGGCCATGCCAACGGCTGCTTGTGAAGGGCTCTGTTCACGACTCATATCTTGCACATCTTGGATGGTTTTGAGTGCCACACACAACCCATTACTGGGTGTCGCGCTTGCGATAAAGTACCTTGAGGCGGCGGCGCGCGGCTTCTGCCTCCTCAGTTTTGCGGCGCAGAACCGCGGCCTGCTTCGCTTGCAGCGCCTCCAGCTTTTGCACCTGCAGCAGAGTACACCGAATATTTACCATTACCCCAGATCACATGCACCCATTGCGCGGCGCACAAGTTCATCGTGCCGGCATCCTTTCAGAATAGCAATGCGGTCTCCACTGCGGGTGTTTTCTGCAAGGCTCTGCACCGGGCTTTATGCATGGATGCATGCATGGAAGGCGTGAAGGGGAAGATACAGCGTGCCATGATAAAGTCATGCCTGCGCATATAGAAAGGGAAAGGAAGAGGGGAGACAGGACGCGCCTGCATCTGCTGCTTGCGTCCCTGTTTGCGCAGCTGAGCGAGTTCGCGCTCGCGGTTCTTTCGCCACGCTGCAAAGTCCTTGGCGTTCTGCTCTATCTGCCGCGCCAGCAGCACCTGCGACACACATCGCCACATCAAGCATTAGTCATTCTGATACAAAGTAGTTAAGCTCCTGCCAGTTGACAGCTCAGGCGTCGAGCAGAGCCCATTTCTGCCCCCCTCGCTGCTTTGATTGTGACCAGCTGCATGACTTTCCCAGTTCATTGGGCATGCCACTCTTGCACCAAAGACTCAAAAGAGGGAATGCGTTTCATGCTAGAGGAACCTTGTTTGCAAAGAATTTTAACCGTCCATGCAGTACACATTCTCCAAGCAACCATGCAGGTACTGTGCTTCTGCTCTTGCCCACTTCAAAGGTGTGCCCCCTCTCTGTGAATCACAGGCAGCCTAAGAATCCCTGTTGTGTGAGGCAGCAAAGTCCCACCTTCTGCTGCTTGATGGAGAGGATGCCATACTCTTGATACAGGCAAGTACCCACCGCAAGTACCCCCTCTCAAATACAGGATCGAAAACATTTAGGTGCACCAGAGTGGCCCACAGT
>JADEYI010001262.1_pt1 | contig 20506 bp, 19 predicted proteins | sample 8542331 | NCBI WGS metagenome assembly JADEYI01 (sample SAMN16510988, study PRJNA670497) | mine drainage metagenome | isolation source: biofilm near Copperflume 1 | place: Germany: Marsberg coppermine Kilianstollen | collected 2018-02
CTCTAAAGCCTATGCCATGACCGGCTGGCGCATTGGCTACGTTGCCGCTCCAAGGGTAATCCTGGAGGCCATGCTGAAAGTGCATCAATACACCATCATGTGCGCTGGCACCGCGCCACAAGAGGCCGCTTTAGAAGCGTTGCGACACGGCGAAGAAGATGTGCAGCGAATGCATGACGATTATGCGCGCCGCCGCCGCATGTTTGTAGACGGGCTTAATCATATCGGGCTACCCACACGCGAACCGCGTGGGGCCTTCTACGCCTTCCCCAGCATCTCTTCTACAGGAATGACCGACGATGAGTTCGCCGAAAAGCTCCTCTTCGAGGAGCAGGTTGCCGTCGTACCGGGCAGTTCGTTTGGCGCGGCTGGCGCTGGCTACGTGCGCTGCGCCTACTGCACCGCCTACGACAAACTCGAAGAAGCCCTTGTACGTATCGAGCGATTCCTGAAGAAGCACCAGTAGCGACACCCCTTGCGGGTGTCCCGTCTGCTTAGCTCTTTGATGTTGCACACAAGGATACACAAGGATATAACACAAGGATATAGGCTAGACGGGACACCCGCAAGGGGTGTCGCTACTGAGACGATTGGAGATCTTCAAATGCCAGAGCAGAAGATGACAACCGGCCTGTATACCCGTTCCGAGGAAATCCCGGATGAGCGTTTTCGCTTCTTCTGCGCGGAGTGCGGGAATCCCATTTCGGGCTTCCCCTACCTGACCACCTGGCATGGCTGGTGCGCCTGTTTTGACCCCTGGGACTTCTGTTCCGAAGAATGCTGGAACAAAAGCGAAGTGCTGAACCCGGAGAACTGGCCGCCGCCTGTAGGAAAGTGGTAATGTTGTAAAACGTTGACAAAATAACAACATATCTGTATACTTTTATCATAAACCATCACCATTCAACATTTTGCAGGGATGGATCACATGGTAAAAGACATACAGCATGTTGATGTTCTGATCATTGGTGGTGGAGTGGTGGGAAGCGCCATCTTGCGGGAGGTAGCGCGTTATTCCGCGCGCGTAGTTCTGCTCGAACGCAACCCGGATGTGTGTGAAGGCACCAGCAAATCCAACAGCGCCATCGTGCATACTGGTTTCGATGCGCCGCCCGGCACGCTCGAAGCCCGATTGCTTGCCGGGGCCCGCGAACTATGGCCGCAGGTTATCGAGCACTTGCATATCCCCTATTTACAGACCGGCGCGTTGTTAATCGCTACCAGTGACGAAGAGCTTGCTACGCTTCAAAACGAGATTACCCCCAAAGCCGAACGGAACGGTGTAACGCTCTCACCGTTGACCCGCGATGAAATCTTAGAGAACGCTCCCTACATCAATCCCGCTATCAAGGGTGGCGCGCTGGTTGAGGGCGAGGGCATCATTGATCCATTCTGGACAACGCGCGCGTACTGTGAAAATGCCGTCCTCAATGGGGCGCAAGTCTTTACGGGCGTAACCGTTACTGGTATGAGCGTGGAAGAGAACTGTATTTCCGTTCATACCAATGACGGTCTGACCTTTGCCGCGTCGTTAGTTGTGAACGCGGCAGGCCTGTGGTCCGACGAGGTGGCGCGGCTGGCTGGCGATCATTCTTTCGCACTTACACCGCGCAAAGGCCAGTTTATACTTATCGAAGAGGATCACGGCGTTTCGCACATCATCCTGCCCATTCCCAACCGCATCTCTAAAGGCATCCTGGTAACGCCTATCATCTTTGGCGGCGTGATGCTTGGCCCCACCGCCGAAGACGTGCAGGACAAAAGTGATCTTGCCACGACCGCCGCGGGCTTGCAACAGATTCGCCAGGGGATTGCCAGACTGGCGCCGGCAATGGCGGGTGCCGCCAGCGCGCGCCAGTTTGCCGGTCTGCGGGCAGTGAGCAGCACTGGAGACTATATCATTCGCTTCTCGACTGCCAGCGAGCGCCTGTTGCATGTGGCGGGTATTCGCTCTACGGGGCTATCTGCCTCGCCGGCTATTGGGCGTTACGTAGCCGATCTCGCACGCGATCAGCTCGGGCTTGCACTGCGCGCGAATTTTATAGAGGAATTGCCTGAATATTTGAGCGAGACCCACCCCAACGAAGGGGATGTCATCTGCCTGTGTCGTTCGATCACGCGCGGGGAAATTCTGGCGGCTCTGCGCAGTCCGTTGCCGCCGGAAACGCTGGATGGTCTCAAGCGGCGCACCGGCGCGATGCTGGGCGATTGCCAGGGCAATATCTGTATGCCGCGTTTGATGCAGCTTTTCCAGCAGCAGCGTGGTAGCGACCTACTTGCGTTGAACAAGAATTACGATGGCTCATCCCCGGTTGTGGCCCGTGTCCCTGGCAGGGAGGGCGTGTAGATGAGCGGCATGTACGATCTTGCGATTGCAGGCGCTGGCCTGAGCGCGTTAAGCGCCATAGCTGCTGGCCTGGGTCGCCGGCGAACGATTATGTTTGATTATCAAGATGAGCCGGGCGGTTTTCTCAAACACGCGCTGCCCGCGCCTGGCTTTGAAACGGCCTGGGAGTTGATCCGCTCGACGCGCATACCACAAGGCCTCACGGCCTGCTATGGAGCGACGGTAGTTGGCCTGTTGCCCGCATTTGAGGGTGGGGAACCGCACACGCTGGTAGTGCGACAAAAGCAGGGAACGAGCCAGGTGCAGGCAAAGCGCGTTTTGATTGCCTGCGGCGGGTTGGAGATTCCCCGCGAACACGCGCAGATTCCCGGTTCGCGTCCCGCCGGTGTTATGACGCCTATCATGGCTCACCAGCTTCTCGCGCAGGGCTACCTGCCAGGCAAGCGGGCTATCGTGTATGGCGATGCCCACTATAGTCGCGTTACGGCGCAGAGGCTAGCAGATGCAGGTGTCGCGGTCTCGCTTATTTCGGCGTCGGAGGCGCAACTGGTCGCTATTGAAGGCTCTCCACGCCTGCAACGGGTGACGTTTCGCCGCGCCGGAGAAACCTCCAGCATGGAGGCTGATCTGCTTGTCTATAGTGTGGGTATGATGGCGAATACACACTGGCTCAAGGGCAGCGGCATAAGCACGGCTGAGGATGGCGCGGTACAGGTGGATGCAGGCTACGAGACAAATGTACCCGGTATATACGCGGTTGGCACGGTCATTGCCCCATCGCTCGATCATGTCGATTCGCTGGCAATGGGAAAGGAGGTGGCGTCACTTCTTGGAGGCACGCCATGAAATTGCAAGGTACGGTTATGGTCAACGCGCCGCAGGCCAGGGTCTGGCAGGTTTTGATAGACCCGGTGCAACTCTGCAAGGTGATACCGGGCTGCGAAGAGGCGCGCCAGCTGGATGCCACCCACTATGAAGCCGTACTCTCGGTCAAGGTGCAGTTCATGACCATCCGCTCGCAGGCGAAAGGTACGTTATTAGAAACCGATGCGCCCCATCATATGATGGGCGAGCTGGTGGGCGAACCAACAGCTATGGCCGGGGCCTTTCGCGCTCGCGTCATAATTGACCTCGCGCCTGTCAACGACGCAACCAGTATCCGCTATGCCATGGACCTGACGTTGCTGGGTCGGCTGGCAAGCATGGGCGAAGCCATTGTACGTTCAACATCAAAGCAACTCACCCGGCAGTTTGCCGAAAATCTCGCGACACTTTTCAGAAACCCGTCGTAATTGTTCTCTGGCCTTATATCGAACGCACATCGAAAGGAGCAGATTCATGTCGCTCGCTGAACAACCTCAGAGCTACGCTGAAGAAGCCGTCCAGAAATACGGCTACAAGCAAGAGTATCGACGCGACCTCAAACGTTTTGCCTCATTCGCGGTTGGTTTTTCATTCATTTCCATCACAACGGGCATTTTCACGACCTATGGTTCAGTGTTGGCTTCAAGCGGCCCTCTGGGCATCTGGACCTGGCCCATCGTCATCATTGGGCAGCTTTTCGTGGCGCTGGTCTTCGCGGCGCTGGCATCGCGAATGCCCATCGCCGGGTATTCGTACCAGTGGGTATCGCGCCTGGCTAATCCCAAAGTAGGCTGGCTGATCGGCTGGATCTCGTTCGTCTTTCTCCTGGTAGACGTTGTAGCGGTCGATTACGCGGTTGCGGCTACCGTGTTGCCCAGCCTTTTCGGCTATACGGAAACGCTGGGGAACGCCTGGCTGGCAACCGCGATTGTTATTCTCATTCAAATGCTGCTCATCGTTTTCTCGACGCTCTGGTCTACCCGTATCAATAGCGCCGCCGTCGGCACCGAGCTTGTAGGTATCATTGGACTTACTCTACTCCTGGTGATTGTCGGCGCGATACGCGGGTTGCTTAATGCCGACCACCTGTTCAGCACGGGGGTAGTGCCATCGGCTGGCTGGCTAACATTTGGAAAATTGACATCCGCCGGGCCATTTATGCTGGCTTTCCTGCTGGGCGCGTTCACCATCGTCGGCTTCGAGGCAGCGGCCAATCTCGCTGAGGAGACGCAGGAAGCGCACAAGGTTGTGCCCACGGCCATGTGGACTTCGGTTGTCCTGAGCGGTGTGGTAGGCTTCGTATTCCTCTTCGTGCTCAACCTGGCATCGGGCAATATTACGGCGCTCACAGCTTCGGCAACTCCGGTAGCCGATATCGTCACGCAGACATTGGGGACGGTCGTAGGTGACATTTTCCTGATATTTGTCACCTTCTCGATCTTTGCCTGTGGGCTGGTGATCTTCATTACCATCACGCGCCTGACGTGGGCCATGTCGCGTGACGAGCGTTTTCCAGGCTATCGCCTGTTCAGCCGCGTAAACCACCAGACAAGCACACCCATTTCAGCCACCTTGATGTGCGGTATTCTGATCGAGGTAGTACTGGCGGCTTTCGCCCTGCTGGGTATCACCGATCCCGGCCGCCGCAATACCCTGGGCTACCTGTTCAGCGCGGCAACGCTGCTGCCCGCCATCATCTACCTGGCAACGGTCATCCTTTACATCTATGCGCGGCGCAAATTACCTGAGACACAGGGTTTCAAGCTGGGAGCCTACGAGTGGCCCGTTATCATTCTCGCGCTGGTATGGCTGCTCTTTGAACTCTCCATTTTCCGCGACAGCGCGTTTGGCCCGCCCTGGGTCTACTCGCTGGTCATGTTCGGTCTCGGCCTGATCTACTTCGCCTGGATGCTTGTAACGCGGCCTAAAGCGCTGCAAGTTGCTCCTGCCCCGGCGGAAGAGGCAGCCAGTTAGTATCAGAGATGGTATCGATTGAGGTGGCAACGCGCGCGTTGCCACCTCAATCGATACCATCTCTGATATAAAGATTTGGAGTAGTATCATGCAACCGGCTCTACTTGCTATCGATCAGGGGACGACGCGCACTAAAGCGCTGGTTTTCGACGCGCAGGGGCGCAGCCTCGCCGCATCATCGAGCGAGATTCCCCTGACCTACCCGCGTCCAGGCTGGGTCGAGCAAGACCCACGCGATCTTTTGCAGAGTGTGATACGCAATGCGCGCGCAGCCCTGGTTGCCGCGGATGCCGGTTGCATTGCTATGGGGCTGTCCAACCAGGGCGAGACCGTTACTATGTGGCGCGGAGATACCGGCGAGCCGCTCTACAATGCCATAAGCTGGCAGGACAGGCGCACCGATAGCTTCTGCGATCAACTGGCACACAATGAAACCGGCAAACTCATTTCGGAAAGAACGGGCCTGCCCATTGACCCCTATTTCTCTGCTACGAAGCTGCGCTGGCTACTCGATTCGGTGCCAGATGCGCGAGGTCTGGCGGAGCGCGGCCTGTTGCTGGCAGGCACAACCGATGCCTGGCTGCTATGGTCACTGACGGGCGAGCACCGTACCGATGATACGACCGCCTCGCGTACCATGCTCTACAATCCGCGCATTCGCGACTGGGATCAAGATGTGCTTGACGCGCTGGAGATACCGCGCTCGATTTTACCAACCATCCAGCCTTCCTGCTCGCGATTTGGTATCACGCGCTCCGATATGCCAGGCCCATCCTTGCCGGTCACCGCCTCGCTGGTCGATCAGCAGGCCGCGCTGTTTGGGCAGGCCTGTTACGCGCCCGGCGATGTTAAAGTCACCTATGGCACGGGCGCGTTTATTCTAATGAATAGCGGCCATAGCATCCCAACTTCGCACTTTGGGCTGGTGCCGACGGTGGCATGGTCGCTGCCCGGCTCCATTAGCTACGCTCTGGATGGAGGTATCTATGTGGCGGGAGCGGCTGTGCAGTGGCTGCGCGACGGCCTGGGCATCATCTCAAGCGCGGAAGAAAGCTATGAACTCGCTCTGTCGGTGCCGGATAGCGACGGCGTCTACTTTGTGCCTGCGCTGGCCGGGCTGGCCGCTCCCTACTGGGATAGCTACGCGCGCGGCACCATGGTTGGCCTGACACGCGGCACCACCCGCGCTCATATTGTCCGCGCCACGCTCGAAGGCATTGCTTACCGCACGCGCGACGTGCTTGAGGCCATGGCGCAAGATACCAGAAGTGACATCAGCAGCATCAAAGCGGACGGGGGCGCATCGGACAACGCCTTTCTCATGCAAGCGCTGGCCGATATCTCCGGCGTCGAAGTGCGCGTCGCCGCCACCCGCGAAACAACCGCCCTGGGAGCAGGCTTCATGGCCGGATTGGGTGCGGGATTGTGGAGCGATCAAGATGAGCTGGCCGCGCTCTGGCGCGAAGCGGCGAGCTATTCGCCCCGACCAAATGATGAGATAGAGGGGCGTTATAAACAGTGGCAACGCGCTGTTGGGCGCGCGAAGGGGTGGGCTACACCCGATGTTATGTAAAGAACGCCTCAATATACTCTACAACACGCTCAGATGCATCTTCCTGCAAAAAGTGGCTGGCATCCTCGATCTCGCGGGTTATCGCTTGTGGATAGAGTTGCTGCCAGAGGCGCAGTACGGACGGTGGAAGCACCGGGTCTTTCATGCCCCATACTATGAGGGTCGGCGTTCTGGCAAATTGCGGCAAGCCCAATTCTATGCGCTTCATTTCTGCATAGGAAACGTCGCTTTCCTGAACCGGTATATCGCGCGACCAGCAAAGCAGCGCGATGCGTGTTTCAGGGGTTGGATAGGGCGCTTTGTACGATTCCATAACCGAAGGAGTAAGGTTCTCTGTATGGTGAGTTGTGCCCAATAGCGCAGGCTCCAGGTAGCCATTCTTTTTCAGTACAAAATTTTCGCCCCGTTCGGAACGGATGATTTCCAGCAGGCGCGGAAACGGGCCACCCGGCCAGGGGGCGAATGCCCATGTGTTTAACAGCACAAGCCGTTTGATGCGTTGCGGGTGGCGAACGGCGAATCCCAACCCAACAGGCCCGCCCCAATCATGCACCACGAGCGTAATATCCTGTACATCAAGATGCAGCAACTTTGATTTCTATCATGGCGAACTCCGATCCTGTGCCAGGGCGTACAGGGTAGGGGCGACCCTTGCGGTCGCCCTGGTCTATTTGCGCAGGGAATTACCAGGGCAGAGATTATGCCAGTGTGACCTCGACGCCCATCTGCCGCAGGCGCGTGACCATCTCGCCATCAATCTCTGTGCCGGTGATGATCTTGTCAACGACGGTGAGGGAGGCGACGGTGGTCAGCATGACTTTGCCGAATTTGGTATGATCGGCCACGACGATACACTGGCGAGCGCGTTCGATCATGGTGCGTTTGGTGCCAGCCTCGTCGAAGTTGAACTCGGTCAGGCCATGTTCGATGGTGATGCCGCCCACGCCGATGAAGGCTTTATCAACCTGGAAGGTGCGCAAGGTCTGCTCGGCCAGGTGTCCTACCAGTGAAAGTTCGCTCGAACGCAGCTTACCGCCCGCCACAATGACCTGAATGGCCGGTTGGCTGGCGAGTTCCAGCGCGGCGCGCAGGCTTGTTACCAGCACCGTCAGGTTGCGTTTGCCTTTGAGCGCGCGCGCGATCTCCAGCGTGGTTGTGCCAACATCAAGAATCAGGCTGTCTCCATCACTGATCATTTCAACCGCTTTAGCTGCGATGCGCTGTTTTTCGGCGGAAAGCTGCGATTCGCGCGCCGTGAATGGCGGTTCGTAGCTCGCGCCGCGCACGCTGATGGCCCCGCCATGCACGCGGCGAATCAGCCCTTCCTGCTCCAATTCTTGCAGGTCGCGCATGATGGTGATGGTAGAGACTTCAAAGCGCTGCGCAAGCTCGCGCGCGGAAGCGATGCCGCTGGCTTCGATGTCCTCGAAAATGCGCTGGCGGCGCTCCTGCGCTATCATTTTTGTATCCCGCGTGGACTTTTCTTCCATGCCTACAAGATAACATGAGTGAGGCAAATCGGCAAGTTATCAGGACGCTAGCTCAGGGCGATGTAAAAGTCACTGTGAGCCACATGGCGACCCTTGCGGTCGCCATGCTCTCTGCTGTCCTCAGAAGGGTTGACTGAAGCACTGCTGTCATTCTGAGCGCAGCGAAGAATCTGCGCCTGGCTCCACAAGAGATCCTTCGCTGCGCTCAGGATGACAGATGGGACTTGTCCTCGCCCTGGTTGTCTCAATATGGTCTATATTGTATCGCGTAGCGTATTACTAAGTAGCACTGGCATACATACTCTTGTATGTGGTATGGTATCTGTAAGCATTGGGTTCCGGCTTTAATTGCCTGAGACAGAATAGTTCTATGGGACGAGCGACATTGTTTCACAGCAGGGATGAGCGGGAAAACGGTGCCGGTGTTGTTCCGGTACAGAAAGGACGGTTCTGACCAATGATGAAGAAAGCCGAAAAGAAACGGGTCACGTTTAAGGCTAGTCTGGGCGATCTTAACCGACCTTTGCGCGTTCGACCTGTAAATGTGGAGGGGCGGAACTGGTGGGCGGTGGATGCCGAAGACACCTGGCCCGGCATGGTCATGGACCTGCGTCGCCTGGGCTTTGAGTCAATGGCGCATGGTGAGGAAGTGCTGGTGCGGGAAGGTACGCCAGCATACGAACCGCAGATGGAGGGTCCCGCTGCGCAAGGAGGGTTGAGACCTTTCCCAACTATCAGCTCGAGAATCCAGATTCGAAGGGAACTGTCGTCCACTGACGATTTTGCGGATTTGCTCTCTCAAGTTGACGATGAGAATGTGGGGGAGGACGAATACGAAATTGACGAAGACTCGCAATACGAGTAAGTTGCGCCGGTCTTATTCATATATAAAGCGCATGTGATGCTCGCTGTAAGGGGCGTCGCCACTACGGATGAATACGTAGGAGCGGCGCTCTTTGTGCGTTTTGGTGATATACTGCATCAAAAAGCAGAGGAGCTTTACAACGTCCGCGGGAACTCGTGGAGGAGATCATGAGCAATGCCACACCTCACGCTTGACCAATCGCTGGTGAACGAAGCGCGCTCGCTGGCAGAGCATATCGTCGCGCCCGTCATTGACTATATCGGGGCGCATACCACCGTCGCTATCGAGCGCGCCACACTGCGCCTGCTGGGCGTCGATGGCGTTGATGAAGCAGGTGTGCCTCTACCCAATCGGGTTGTTGATAGCGCGAGATCGCTCCTGCCCGGCGGTATCCTGCGTCCCTTTGTGACGGCCATGCTGCGCCATCAACTCGACGCGCAGGCAGTAGCTGAAGCTATCGGGCGCGGCGAGCTTATCCTGCATGAAGTTACTGGCGACGATGATGCGCGGGAAAAAAGAGATGAGGAGATACGGTGGCAGGTGCAACGAGGGGTAGAACGCATTCGCGCCCGCCGTGCTGAACGCTCCGCGCTGGTGGACAAGCTGGGCAATCCGCCTATGCCCTGGCTCTATGTCATTGTTGCGACGGGCAACATTTACGAGGATATCGTGCAGGCGCAGGCTGCTGCCAGGCAGGGAGCCGACGTGATTGCGGTGATTCGTTCAACAGCGCAAAGCCTGCTCGACTATGTCCCCTATGGCCCGACTACCGAGGGCTTCGGTGGCACCTACGCGACACAGGCCAACTTTCAATTGATGCGCGCCGCGCTCGATGAAACCAGCCGCGAAGTTGGCCGTTATATACGCCTGACCAACTATTGTTCCGGTCTGTGTATGCCAGAAATCGCCGCTATGGGCGCGTTGGAACGCCTGGATATGATGCTTAACGACGCTCTCTACGGCATTATCTTCCGCGACATCAATATGCGCCGCACGCTGATCGACCAGCTTTTCTCGCGTCGCATCAATGCCGCCGCCGGTATCATCATCAATACCGGTGAAGATAACTATTTGACAACCGACGATGCGCTCGAAGCCGAACATACCGTGGTCGCTTCGCAATTCATCAATGAGCGATTCGCGCAAATCGCCGGTATCCCGCCAGAGCAAATGGGTCTTGGCCACGCTTTTGAAATCGATCCCTCTACACCCAATCATCTCCTGCATGAGATCGCCTCGGCGCAACTCATCCGCGATCTCTTTCCTGGCTACCCCATCAAGTACATGCCGCCGACCAAACATATGACGGGCAATATCTTCCGCGGCCATGAACTCGACAGCTTCTTTAACCTGGTAGGCGTTTTGACAGGGCAGGGCATTCAATTGCTCGGTATGTCTACCGAGGCCATCCATACGCCGCTCTTGCAGGACCGCTTCCTCTCCATTAAAAGCGCGCTCTATGTCTTCAACGCGGCACGCGATCTTGGTGAGCAGTTCGACTGGCGAGCGGACAGCCTGGTGGCGCGCCGGGCAGGCCAGATTCTGCGCGAAGCCGTAGAGTTGCTGGGGCAAATGGATGACCTCGGACTCTTCAAGGGGTTGGAAGCGGGTTTGTTTGCCAACATCAAACGCTCGCCCGAAGGCGGGCGCGGCCTGGATGGTGTGATCGAGCGTAACGCGCAGTATTATAACCCCTTTTATGAGGCGTTGTTATCTTAAATCAAGTTGAACGGGTGGAAGTAGAGGAAATCCCCCCGTTCGAGATGTGGGCAAACGATGCATTACTGGTCTTTTTTATGGCCCTCTTCTTTGTGATGCTTCGTGACGGTACGAGCGGCCACCTCCTCAGCGCGGTCTCCATAGCGGCCGCTTTTTTTAGCGGAGTCCTTGATATGCTCGTACATGCGCTCTTCTTTGTTGCCTACGCCTTTTAATGGCTTGTCTTTCTTTTTTCCTGGCATAGATGATCCTCCTTTATCTCTTTCAGACGTTATTTACGCTCATGATAGGAGTGTTATCTGATTAACCCACCTACTGCTTAGCGCACGTTGGTACCGCCTTTTACGTTTCACGTGCCATTGCTCTTCATTGTTGTTTCCTTTGAAGAAATGATTGGCAGCAGTCCAACAGCAGAGGAAAGAATGCGAGCGCTTGCGTTAATGACTTGCTGGTACACCTTCGTGTAGTTCTCGGCCATGACGCGCGCCGAGAAATGCTCTGCAACATGCTGGCGCGTTGCGTTGCGGTCGATGGTGTCAATAGATGCAATAGCGCGTATCATCGCATCGACATCCTCTACCAGGAACCCGGTCTTCCCATCGATAATTAGCTCAGGCGCGGCTCCCCGGTTAAAAGCAATGACCGGGCAGCCCACTGCCATTGCTTCGATCATCACCATGCCAAATGGCTCTTCCCACTGAATAGGATTGAGGAAGGCGCGCGCGCCACTAAATAGGCTGGCCTTCTCCTTATTATTCACCGGACCGATATACTGAATTTGTTTATTATCGATGTGCGGTTTAATCTGCCCGGTGAAGTACCTCAGCGACTCTGGTATATGGCGATCCACCGTTCCTGCCAGGATAAGCTTTTTTCCTGCCTCTTTTGCGGCCTGTATAGCCAGGTGCGCTCCCTTATCGGGAACACATCGACCTAACCAGGCAAGATAGTCACGACGCTTCGCGCGCACTGGACGCATCTCGTCTGCGGGTAAACCGTGGTAGACAACCCCGACAAAATTGAGTGGGTAGGGTACCTCTTTGCGAGCATGTTCACTGATAGCGACCATGGGCATCGATGAAGCCCATTCCATGTAAAGTGGGTCCGCGTCGCCTGTCCAGCCATTCGGTAGATGGTCGAAGGGGAAGCGGCTGTGCAGGGTCATAACGTGAGGAACCTGCATATCAGCCATAAGCGGGAACAAGTACAGGTCTGAAGCAGAGGAAAGGTGCGTATGAACGATATCAAAATCGCCCTTTTTGGCCGCATCGACTGCTTTTTGTAGATGGTAATAGGCCTTGAGGTGAGCCTGCCACGGAACGCCTGAATTCATCAGCGAGCGAGGAAAAAAAGAAACGAGCTTTGCCGAGGTCGTGGCATCCCCAGGCGCAAAGAGAGTTACATCATGCCCCTGTACAACCTGTTCTTCGATCAGGTTATACAGGACGATCTCTGTACCTCCATAGTTTTTGGGAGGCACAGAGAACCATGGCGGCGCTATGTGTGCGATTTTCATGCATGTTTCTCATTCCGGCCCCGGTTACTCCGGTTGTATTAAAACAGGCGGAAGCGACGCCGTGGACGCCGGACATAGGTGCCGCGCCGGTAGTAGTGGCGCGATGCATAGCCATGATAACGGCGATAAGCGAAACGGCTCCACAGGAAAACCAGGATTGCCGCAACAATGATGGAACTGATTAACGGGACACCGTTAAGGGTAGGCTCGTTTCCAATATGAAAACGGAACACTCCCACGATGAGAAAAATGGCGATAAACCCGACGATGATTGCGCCAATGATGCCATCTGGCGCGCGTCGTCTGGCAATCAGTTCGCCAATAACGCCTACAATAGCCGCGATAATAAGCCAGATGAGTAACTGTACAATATTGATAGTCATATGCCAATCTCCTTCTTAACGAACAACTCGCAGCCTCTCCATGAGGGCATACTATGTTCATCTGCTTATAACACGTATGAGAAGCAATAACGAATTCAAACCGTGCGGTTCCCTCTGTTCTGGTTCTCAAGGCCACAAAAAGTAAAGGAAAGAGGTTGGTCAAGATGCGGCTCGCCGGCAGCGAGCCGCATCTTGACCAACCTCTTTGAAATCGCCGCAGCAGGCGGCATCAGACTCGAATGGCGTTATCGTTCGTGTTATCGAGGGAGGGAGCGCGCGATTGTCTCTGGCGATCGAGAAGCCAGCGCAGCGTTCCTTGCTGGGAACTGGTAAACCACCACAGTGTACCAGATGCCAGTAAGATGAGTATGGGTTCGATGGGGGCGCGAAAACGCGCGCTGCCGTAGAAATATAATGCCTGGGCGATGGTGAGCGCGATTATAGCGTAGATAAAGAGCAATTCGCGCCATTTCCAGAGCGTGACCGCCAGGCCCACGAAGGCCAGGATGAAGACGGGAATGGGGAATGTCTCCATCATCCCCAGCACGATTTGCGATGAACGCTGGCCGGGGAAGCGGTCAACCGGCAAATCTGCTTCGTTGGTCGCTGGTTGCCAGAGGTTGATAAAGTGCAAGGCCAGCAGATGCGGCAGAATGCCTGTATGACCCTGTACCCATTGCACTGCCGCGTCTTTATAGGCGTTCTCGCGCGCTACTTCACAGGGGGGCGTGCAGGTAAATAACGGGTAGGGTCTGGCAACATCTGGTCGGGATTTCAAGGGATCAATCCAGGTGCCGTTGTAGGATGGATTGGTCAAAATCTGATTATTATACGCTCCCAGCAATACCGTGCCATCGCCCGTTGCGACTGGAATAAAGCTGTGCGAAACGAGGTAGTTGCGCACTGTCCACGGCGCGATCAGGACGCAGGCCAGCAGCGCCGCCGCGATACAGCCGGTGATAGCCGGGCGGCGTTTCAGTACCTTGAGCCAGATCATTCCGATGGCCCAGACAATTACGAAGCCAATCACGATAATGCCGTTTGGACGGGTGAGCGAGAGCAGCCCTAGCAGCGCGCCACACCAGAGCCACGGACCGATCTTGCTCGTGCGAGAGCGTGAAATGCGAAAAAGCGTGTAACAAACGGCGAACAGCAAAAAGATGTACAGGGACTCGGTGTAGAGCCAGCCGTCATAGATATACAGTTCGGGATAGATGGCCGCCGCGATACCGGCGATGATGCCGGTGCGCGAATTGAACAGGTCGCGCGCGAACAGGTAGACCAGCACACAGGTGCCTGAGCCGATCAAAGACAGGAAGAGCCGCGCAAAATAGTCACCGGGGCCGAAGAGAAGCGAGATGCCTGCCATGATGAACGGCCACAACGGGGCGCGATAGACGGTCGATATGTACGGGTGCAGGCAGAAGCAACGCTCTTTGATGATGTTGAGGCCGATGGTCTGGTAAAAAAGCGAGTCGTGCAGCGGGTAATAGTGTTGCGCGACCGTATTGTTGTAGAGTATGCGCACAAACAGCGCGAGGCAGAAAATAGCAATGGCTGGCAGCCAGGGTCGCAAGCGTTTCATCTTCAAATTCCTGATCCATTTAGTGAAAGTCTACACATCAGAGACGAATCATAAGATTTGCGGTAACAGTTTGAACATTCATACCAGAGAATATGCTATAATGAAAAAAAGAAAACATTGACGATGGAGAGGTTCATACCGATGGATAATTCGCATTCACCGCAACCGGAGCCAATTCTTACCGGCGAAAGCACGGTCTCGCAGCCAGATCTTTTCACAGGCGCTTCGACAGTGATCGCCGAACCCCCCGTGCCGTATCCGCCGCTCGTGCGCACGCATCCCCTGACCGACCAATCAAGTATATCGGCCTGCTTTATTCCGTACCAGCAGGATTTGCAGTTGCGCGGCAAGTCTGAATATACCATCACCTGTTTCCTTTCTGACTTGCGTATGCTCAGCGAATTTGTGGGGCGCGATACGCCGGTAGGTCGTATCAGCAAGGAGCAATTGACCGATTGGCTGGTCAAGTTGAAGTTCGGCAAGGGCATGGATAAGGTGCCCGCGCCCAAAACGATGGCCCGGCGCGTTACATTCCTGAAGAATTTTTTTTCCTGGCTTTCGCGCGAAGGGGTGATCCGCGAAGACCCATCCGCCAGCCTGGTCTTAGAACGCCCGTTGCCCCCGCTGCCCCAGTTGTTGTTTGATGACGAGGTGCAGCGCCTGCTGACCTGCGCGGCAGATGACCCGCGCGCCCACTGCTTGATTTTCCTCGTCTTGCATGCTGGCCTGAAAAAAGAGGAGGTGATGGGGTTGAAGGTAGAGCAGATTGACCTGTCAAACGCGCAGGAAACCACCATCACAGTGCATTTTGATGCCGCGACGGGCAAACAACATCGCGAGCGACGCCTGGCCTTGCCTGCGGAATTTGCTACCATCCTGAAGAAGTACCAGGCAAAGTACCATCCGGTCAGCGAGTTGTTCGATTGCACCGACCGCAACCTTAATTATGTGCTGGCGCGCGCGGTAAAAGTGGCTGGCATCAATAAGCGGGTCACGCTGCAACTGCTGCGCGATACCTTTGCCGTGCAACAACTCAGAAATGGCGTACCGCCCGAAACCGTGCGCGAAAAGCTGGGCCTGTCAGACGAGGCATGGCTGGAGTCACGCGAGAAATACCGGCGGCTGGCTTTTCCCAAGTAATTTGCCAGGACGCGGGGGCAAGCCTCGACCGCCTGCTGTCATCCTGAGCGCAGCGAAGGATCTCTCGCCGGGCCGAGCGCAGATCCTTCGCTGCGCTCAGGATGACAGCAGGCCTTACGTTCGCGCCTCCGGAAGCTCGCCCCTGCTATAGTATTTTGCGCTGCATGGTTTTGCGCAGCAGGAAGCCATTCAGCAGGACGGCTGCGATGGTAAATGGCCCGGTGCAAAGGATGCTTAGCCCGTAGGAGAAATAAGCCAGCGTGTATGAGAGGATAAGCAGGGGCAGGTAGAAGATCAGACTGGCGGCGAGCAGCAGGGTGCCCGCGCGCTTTTTGCCAATCAGCAGCCAGCCGACGCCAAAAATGCCCGTGAAAAGCGAAAGTAATACCTCGACTATGAGTGGCGCGTTGCTGTTGACATGAAAGAAGCGTTCGGTAAAGGTTACAGGTGTGGGTTCGCTATTGTTGGGTGTGGCGGCGGACGCTTTTTGTGAAGATGTGTCAACCGGGTTGGGGGGACGCGCCGCGTAGTTACGTTCATAGAGGGGCGCTACCTGCGGGATATACTCTACATACTGGGAGTCAAAGGGAAAGGTCTTCGTGTTTTTCTGGACAGGCAAGATTGAACCGGTCATCGCTTCGCTGCTGATTTGATGCTCGAATAGAGCTGTCCCGCATGATGGACAGCTTGCTCTCTGTTCCACTATTTCTTTGCCGCACTGGGTGCATACGGTCATGTCCAGATTCTTTCCGGTTCTGCGAGCAGGGTACGTAGATATTCCTCACTATGCGTCGTTTGTATCCATAGTCTATCATGTGTCGGTTCGCATCGTCCATCCACGCTCGTTGCTGTTTATTTCGATAGTACCTGTTTGCGACGTTTGGGCTATTTGCCATGCACCGCTGATGGCCTGAAGCGATGCCAGCACGCTGGTTGCGCCCGCTTTGCGCCGCTTCGCGCTTAACGCGGCAGGCGAAATGATGACAAGCGACGGGTGTGTGGCCTGCAAAACTGCTGGCAACTCTTTTAGAAATGGCTTACCTGCATCGCCGGTGAATTGCACAATGTCTGCCGCGAGGTAGGCGGGGCTGATGGTGGCGAGCAGTCCCGCCAGCGCGTACTTGCTCAGCGCGGTCGCGCTCAGTAGCAGCATACGCAGGCCAGGCGCGAGCAAGCGCACGACCAGGCCATTGTCCTGATTTTCCTGGCTCCCTTTACGCAATGGCGACTTCGGCCAGAACACTTGTATCGCTACCTGTGTTCCGAGTGGGATGGTCGCGCCCTGGCGCAGTTGTGTATACGGGATGTTGCGCTCGCTTATGGTGCGCCGGTAGAGCGCATAAGCGGCGTTGGGATGTAACATGCCCGCGTCAAGAGCTTCTCCCACCTGGTAGCGCGAGACGATATCTGCTAGCCCCGCCAGTTCATCCTGCCGGGGCGAAGTCAACATCACCATATCGAGTGTGCGTTGCCAGAATGGCAGGCGCGTATCCAGTTCCGATGCCAGCGATGTAGCGTCCAGGCCGCCATCAATCAGAGCGGTCTTATTATCCGGTGTACGTATGAGGATGGCCTCACCTTGCGGCTGTTGGTTGGCCGGGCTGACATTCAAGAAGGTGATGGTGAGCTGGTTGCTGGCGCGAGCGGAGACGGCGGTTGTGCCGGTTGCCAGCACGACAACCAGCGCCGCGCTGCATTGCAGCGCTCGCCACTTGCGCTTCGACAGGAGAGGCGGGCTGGTTTTCACCTGGCCGGTTTGCTGTAACGGCGTGGGCCAGCGCCGTAATAGCGCATTGGTAACCAGCATCAACAGCGCGTAATAGCCCCAGGCGATGACATATGGCATATTGGTGACTGTGAGGTATGCCCAGGGCCGTGTAGCGCACCATTGAACGGCCTGAATGATATACCAGAGCAGGGGCCAGATCACCCAGCTCAAAAGCATACCGGCTGGCAGCCAGATAGCCCCGGCGGCGCACACGAAGAGGCCAAGTACGATTAAGGCGGCCAACAGTGGCACCGTCAGGATATTGGCGAGGGGCGCGATCCAGGATATTTGTTGAAAGGTGAGCGCGAATATGGGCATGGTGGCGGTCTCGGCGGCCAGCGTGACCAGTATGATCTCGATCAGGAAAGAGAGCAGGAGGATATGTTCAAACCGGTGGAATAGTCGCATGAAGAGCGGCGTGAAGAGGATGATGCCAGTCGTGCCAAAGAGGGAAAGCTGAAATCCGGCGTCCCACAGGACGAACGGGTCTAACGCGCTCATTACTAGAGCGGTGAAGGCCAGCGCGTTGTAGACATTGTAAACACGTCCAAAGCGCGGCGCGAGCGCCAGTACGATGCCCATAATGCCTGCGCGTAAGGCGGCGGGACCGCCGCCGCTCAGGAATGTGTATCCTATAATGCTGGCGATGACCAGTCCGGTTGACAGGTGTTGCCACCAGTTCCTGCGCTGCTTCTCGGCTGGCAGTAACTGTTGGTACCCTTTCCTGCGCGGGTTGAATATTTGACGTGTTTTGTCTGCCACCAGTCCCGCGAGAATCGTGACTTTGAAGCCCGATGGCGCAATCAGGTGCGCGGTACCCGTTACGTTGAACAGGGGAATTAACGGCTTGAGCGCGGGCGTGCGCAGGCTCAGCACAATGGCGATGAGCAACGCGGCCATGGGCTGGGGCAGCAAGCGCGTGATGATAGTGGCCAGGAAGATGCGCAGGCGATAAAGCGCGGCAATTACGGGGTTGCCGCCCGATTGGATAATAGCGAGGCGGGGAAAAATCATACTGGCGAAGATGTTCGGGCCGCTCGTTGGTGAAGGTGGCTGGAGGTTGCCCTGTAGTTCTACGCTATCTCCGTACTGCGCGCCGTAGGGGTCGTCGAGCGCGTTGCCGGGCATTTGCACATCCACCAGCCCGCGCACATTTTGCCAGGTGACGCCGTTGTTGAGGCTGATGGTGTTGACTGAAACAATGAACAGGCGGCTGTGCGCTTGCAGCTTCGGCTCTTCGGTGATGCTGCCCGTCATCTGTAGTTTTTTGGCGCCGGTAAACGCGCTGATGGCGCTGCGATCTCCAACGGGGGAGACCAGCGCATAACGCCACGCTCCGAGCAAAAGCAGGCAGGCCAGGAGTGATAGCAGCCTGATCTGGCTGCTGCGCCAGAAAACGAGGGCGCTGAGCAGGCATAACGCCGCCCCTGAGAGCAACGCGAATGAAGGTACGGGCGCCCAGGCACCCAGAAAAGCATCCAGCAGTATGCCAGCCTGCCATGCCAGCGCGACCAGGACAAGCACAAAGCCGCGCAGTTCAATTCGGCTCTTCCTCTTTTGCATTCTGCGACTTTCCTATACGGTCACACTGGTTTTGATTTTGTCGTAGATGGAGCGGCTCACCACCTGGAGCAGTTGATCGACGGAGGTGTACGGGCCGTGCTGCGTGCGGTAATCGATGATTTTTTGCGCGGTTGCGCTGCTGACACGCAGGACCTGGCGCATCTGATCCGCGGTGGCGGTATTAAGGTTGACGGCTTGCCCGGTTTGTCCGGTTGTGGCGGTGCCATTTGTGCCCGGACCTGGCACACCGCCCTGATAGGTTGGCGGCGATTCGCCGGTGGCCAGCACGTAGACCTCCTGGCCGTCGGTCAGGGACGCCGCAAGATTAAGCGAGACGAGATCGGCCTGGGGCAGCGCGCCGCCTGCTACTTGCAATAGCTGGTAGACACGCGCCCCTGCTGGTAGCGTGTAGACGCCGGGATGTTTAACCGAGCCGGTGACATACACATGCAGGGCGCCGCCTGTGGGCGTTGAAGTACTGGAGTTCTGGCTGGAAGAGCCGAATGATTGCTGCGAGATGTTTGCCGGTAGGGAGGATGAAGAAGCGGGCGGCGCAACAAACCAGATGGCAAAAACAGCCCCCGCCAGCAGCAGGGTAAGCACGCTTGCGACTATGCGTGTAAGCCGCTTTCTCGACAAGAGGTGTAACTGGATGAATGGCAAGGACTTTTCTTCAGTTAAAGGCCCAGGCATGGGCGCGAAATCAGGGGGAACAACGGGCAGTGGCTGCGTTTCCTGTTGAAATACGGGCAAGGAGTTGGGTGATGAAGTGGCGCTCTGAAGCTTGCTCTGTGGCCGCATGACCTGTGTTCCTCCGACGTGTTTTCACCGGCGCAAGCATAGCAGAGTATAGAGATAGTTGTCAAGAGAAGAATCGATGAATCGAGTCAAGTTGTCAATCAGAGCAAGGGACGGAGAATATACGCTATACGCTCCCTTGCTTTTCTATCAGATACCGTGGGGACTGAGTACTCGACGAGCAGTCTCTTCTTACGCTTGCTCAAAGGACGCTTGCCCACTTTCCATCTTTGCTACCAGGAGTATACCATGCCTTTATCTGACATGCAATGATGGGAAGTGGGCCCTGAGGCCGGGTTAGCCGGGAAGGGGTATTACCTTCTGATGTGTTGACGATTGTGCTATAATCTTGCTGAAGTCCCCGTAGCTCAGTGGATAGAGCGCGCGCCTCGTCAGAAACAAGCAGGAAAAGGCAATAATCTGTGCAGAGGACTATGAACTGTAGCGACAGTGGCGGGGCTCGAACCCGCAGCCTTTCACTTCGGAGGCGAACGCTCTATCCATTGAGCTACACCGTCGTAAGGATAGTATAGCAGGTGATTGGGCTGATGACAAGAAGATTTCAAGGAAGAAGCTAAATCTCGTAGGCCCTCGCCCAACGCACTCCTGCACTATACCCATTCTTCCACTTGCCGCCCGTATCTATCAGGCGTAAGCTTGTATTTCCAACAGGGCATTCATCAACATGAATCAGGTAGATTTTCTTTAACTCGCGGCTGTAGACGCCAAAATATTCGGCGTCCCCACGATAGCCACGCATTTGTCGTCTGCCTTCTCCACCTAAGTTATATGTGTTGAAAAACAAACAGGTACCATCTTTAGACAATCGAGCTGACTTACATTGGATACGTACCATTTGCGCCCTTTGGTCTGAACTTGCAGGGACATAGTAAGCGAGATCATAGCGGAGATGATTGCCCA